>Ga0209579_10000977_pt1 | contig 24773 bp, 20 predicted proteins | sample Coa_R1_2_FD_187152 | JGI IMG/M metagenome (GOLD analysis project Ga0209579, IMG submission 187152) | Surface soil microbial communities from Centralia Pennsylvania, which are recovering from an underground coalmine fire - Coalmine... | ecosystem: Environmental > Terrestrial > Soil >... | reverse complement strand
GAACTTGCCTTCCGTCCGCCCGAGGAGTTCATAGACCAGATCGGCATTCTTGGGCCGGTCCTTCTTGTCGTAGAGCGCCCGCATGACCCGCCCGTCATGGAAGTAGAGGCGCGCTTTCTCCTTCCCCGGCTCCAGGACCAGCACCAGCATCCCCGTCTTCCGCTCCATGTCGACGAGGGACAGGATGGACGGCAGGCCGATCTGGTCCAGGGTCCCGCGAAAGGCGGTCAGCATCCCGGGCGACGAGAAGTCGGGCGAGTCCATGGCCTTGGGGCGCAGGACGCTTTCGGCCTTCTCCCGGAGCTTGTTGGCGACGGCGACCCGCAGCTCGACTTCGCGCTGGTCGACGGGCTTGGTCAGGAAATCGTCCGAGCCGAGCTGGAAGCCCTGGATCTTCTCCTCGACCGGCACCTGCTCGCCGAGGAAGAGGACGGGGACCAGCGCCGATTCGGGATGCGTTCTCAGGGTCCGCACGAAGTGGGCGATATCCAGGTGCGGCGCGGCCACGTCCAGGATGATGACGCCCGGGATGGCGGCCAGGGCGTTCTTGAGCGCCTCATCCCCGTAGGTGAAGCTCGTGATCTGGTACCCGCGGCCGCTGAGGGCGCTGGCGATGGCCGAACGGGTGGGTTCATCCGAGGCAACCAGGAGAATGGGGACGTCACGCACGGGGAAAAGGTATCCCAAGATGAGTTCGTCGTCAACGGAAGAGCGCGATTTCCCGGGCTGGTCGCGCGTAATAGTGCTGGACATGAAAGCGATCCTGGTCGTCGCCCTCCTGATCCTCGCCCTCGCCGCCCCGCAGGCCGGCGCGCCGATCAACGCGATGTGCCCGGTGAAGCCCAAGCAGAAGGCGCGGCCCACCCTGACCGTCGTCTACGAAGGCCAGGTCATCGGCCTGTGCTGCGCGAGCTGCGTCCAGCGCTTCTCCGACAACCCGAAGGCCTACGTCGCGAACATCCCCGAGTTCAAGGCGCCGGAGCGGAAGCCCGGCCCCTGCGCCTGCGAGAAGTGCGTGAAGGGCTACTACTGCGTCGACGACCAGAAAGAGCTGCAGGACGCCGACCTGAAGCTCGGAATGTGCCCGTCCTGCGGCAAGAAGCCCGAGAAGTGCGAGTACTGCCTGAAGACTGCGGCCGGCGAGAAGATGCCCGAGCGCGCCCGGGTGACCTACGCCTGCACCGGATGTGCGGCCACGGGCGAGTTTGAGGCCGAATTCAAGCACGACGAAGGCTGCAAGAAGAAGGGCGCGCCGCTCAAGAAGGTGTGTTCCAAGTCCGGCACCGGCGCCCACGTCACGATGCCGAAGTAGGCCCGGCGCTCGGGCCCGCGGTCGTCGTCCCCCCTGCGGCACCCAGGCTCCCCGACAAGGCGACGAAGAAGTCCTTCAGCCGTTCGGCGGCGAGCTTGACCCGCCGCGAGTCATGGATCATCCCGACGAGCGAGCCTCGGAGCAGGTCCTTGGCGACGGTCCAGCATCCCGAATAGGTCGACGCGAGCGGCGCCGCGGGCGTGTCGATGACAACCTTCACCGCGAGGAAGCCGAGGCCCCGGGCCTTCGCGGCGAGGGCCACCGCATCGGCTTCCATGTCGATGACCAGCGCTCCGGTCCGGGCGGCGAGTTCCGTCTTCCGGGCGGCCAGGACGACCACCTGGGGAACGGTGAGGACGGTTCCGAGCCTCGGCTGGCGGGCGGCTGACCGCGCCCGGGCGAGCAGCCCAGGCTCGGCCGGGTGGCTGGGGGTGCCGCCGAGAACCAGATCGGCGGTCTCGAGCTCGTCGGTGAGCGCCCCGCAGAAGCCGACGGACAGCAGGGCGTCGGGCCTGAACGTGTCCGCCGTCAGGAGGGCGGCCGCGGCCGCCAGGCGGGCGCCGACGCCGCTCGCGACGAAGACCAGGGAAGGGGCCTCGTGGAAGCGGAGGCCGTCGACAAGGCGCGGCGTGGTGGGAATCGAGCCGAACGTGGGCGCCAGTTCCTGGCGGAGCGCGGCGATCACTCCCAGCTTCATGGCCGGACCCCGAGCCGGGGAGGAGCCGGGGCTTGGGACTCGGGATCGCCCGCCGCAACGCCCATGGGGGGGCGCGCTACGACATCATCTTGACGGCGTTGTACAGCTGCTTGCCGAGCTTGATGCCGCGTCCCGAGGCGACCGTCGGCTCGAATCCGGCGTGCACCATGCAGCTCTGGCAGCGGGGCTCGCCGGAGGAAGGGCCGTACTTGTGCCAGTCGGTCTTGTCGACCAGGTCCTTGAAGGTCGGATGATAGGCGTCGCGCAGCATGTAGCAGGGTCCCTGCCAGCCTTTGGGCGTCCGGGTCGGGTTGCCCCAGGCGGTGCAGGTCAGCTCGAGTTCGCCCTTGAGGAAGTCGAGGTAGAGCTGGGAATTGCCGAACCACTCCTCCTTGACCAGGCCGAGCAGCCTCTTGAAGCGCTCGACGACCTGCTGGCGCTTGAGGAAGAAATCGCCGCCGGTCTGGTCGAAGTCGTAGCCCGGCGACGTGATGATGCCGTGGAAGCCGAGGTCCTCCATGATGTGGCGGAAGAGCTCGGCGATCTCCTCGATGTTGGACTCTGCGAACACCGTCGTGTTGCAGTTGACCCGGTAGCCCCGGTCGAGGGCCATCTTGCTCGCGTCGATCGCCTTCTTGAAGCAACCGGGGCGCTGCGTGACGTAGTCGTGCGTCTTCTCCATGCCGTCCAGGTGGATGGCGAAGGACATGTAGGGCGAGGGCTTGACCTTGTCGAGGAATTTCGGCAGGAGCAGGGCGTTCGTGCACAGGATGACGTACTTGCCGCGCTCGATGATGCCGTTGACGATCTTGTCGATGTCGGTGTGGACGAGGGGCTCGCCGCCGCAGACGGACACCATCGGCGGGTTGCACTCGTCGACGGACTCGAGGCACTGCTCGACGCTGAGCCACTCGGACTTGGGGCCGGCCCAGCGGTCGGGGGTGCAGCCCAGGCACGCCAGATTGCAGGTGTGCAGGGGTTCCAGCATCATCACGACGGGGAACTTGTCCTCGCCGCGCATGCGCTTGCCCACGAGATAGCGGGCCATCCGGAAGGTCACGGAAAACGGCTGTCTCATTCGGTCGACATCCTCTCGCTGGCCTCTCCCGCAAGCTCGAAGCGGTCGGTCGCGGGGCGACGCTCCTGCGGATCCAATCCGTCGCGCACCGCCTGGAGCGCCATGAGCGGGAAGTAGTGGCGGTACATCGTATACACGAGGTAGAAGACGCGGGGGAACCCGGTGCCGGTGTGCTCGCTCTCGTCCCAGCCGCCGTCATTGCGCTGGGTCCGGAGGAGGCACTCGACGCCCTTGCGGAGAACCGGATCGACGAGCGTCGCGCCGGTGGCGATCAATCCGAGGATCGCCCACGCGGTCTGGGACGGCGTGCTCGGGCCTTGGCCCTTCAGCATGGGGTCGGCGTAGGACTTGCACGACTCGCCCCAGCCGCCGTCGGGGTTCTGGACCGAGCGGAGCCAGGAGGCGGCGCGCTGGACCCAGCCTTCGCGCATGTCGACCCCCGCGGAGCGGAGGCCCACAAGCACCTGCCAGGTGCCGTAAAGGTAGTTCACCCCCCAGCGGCCGAACCACGAGCCGTCGGCTTCCTGGGTTTTCTTCAGGTATTGGATCGCGCGGTGCATGAACCGCTCGTTCTTGTGCGAGCCGATGTAGCCGAACATCTCGATGATGCGGCCCGTGAGGTCGGCCGTGCTCGGGTCGAGCAGGGCGTTGTGGTCGGCCCAGGGGAGATGCTCCAGGATCTCCAGGTTGATGTTCCGGTCGAAGGCGCCCCAGCCGCCGTCGGGGTTCTGCATCGAGTGCAGCCATTTGACGCCGGCCGAGAAGCCGGGATCGTCGCGGCGGCCGGCGAAGAAGAGGCCCATCAGGACGGACGAGGTGTCGTCGGTGTCCGGATAGACGGGATTGTCGAACTCGAAGGCCCAGGCGCCGGGCTTGCCGGCGGGGTTGTTCACCTGCCAGTCGCCGCCCGTGAAGACCTGTTTCGAGAACAGCCAGTCGGCGGCCTTCTGGATGGCCGACGAGTCCCCGCAGTTGCCCCGGGACAGGGCGTGGAGCGCCCAGGAGGTGTCCCAGATGGCGGAGAAGCAGGGCTGGACGCGGGTGACCGGCCCGTCGTGCACCTCGAGGTCCCGGAATTCGCGCATGGCCTTGCGGAACTCGGGCGCATCCTTCGAGTACCCGAGGCTGCGAAGGGCCATGATCGTGTTGAGCATGGGAGGATAGATCGCGCCCAGGCCGCCGGGGGGCTTGTTGCGCTCCAGCATCCACTGCTCGGCCTTCTGGATCGCGATGCGGCGGACCCAGCGGACGCCAAGGCGGTTGTAGATCGCCATCCCGCGGTCGAGGAATTTGAACACGCTCCGCCAGAAGGCATTCTTCAGCGACTTGGCTCCGGGCTGGTCATAGGGGAGCTGCAGGTCGCGGATCGAGAAGCCGACCTTCACGTGCGGCCGCTGGGCGTACAGGATCAGCATCGGGACGACGATGGTGCGCGTCCACGCGGAGATCCGGTAAATATTGAGGCCGCGCTGGCCCTGGGGCAGGAGCATGATCTCGGGGATCATGCAGGGCAGGCGGTTCCAGTCGTACTGGCCGAAGATCGCGAGATAGAACTTCGTATAGCTGTTGCAGACCTCGATGCCGCCCAGCTCCAGGATCCGGTGGCGGGCCTTGGCGACCTTCGGGTCTTCGTCGGTGATGCCGGCGAGGCGCATCGCGAAATACGCCTTCACGGTGGCGTTCGGATCGCTGGGACCCCCGCGGAAGATCGACCAGCCGCCGTCCGAATTCTGCTGGGTGAAGACGTAATTGAGGAGCCGACGCTGACGGTCCTTGTCGACCTCGCCCAGGAAGTGCATGAGCATGACGGCGTCGGCCTCGAGGGTGGCATCGCCGTTGAGCTCCGCCTGCCAGTAGCCGTCATCCGACTGGCGGCCAAGGAGATAGCGCTGGGCGGAGTCGATCGCGGAGTGGAAGATCGAGCCCCAAGGCAGACGGGGACGGTCCCCGTACGATTCCCTCAGCAGCGCCTCATTCACCGTGTCGCGTCTCCCGGGACAACAACAAAACGGCTACTGCTTCACAGAGTTCGGTCCGGAAGGCTCCCTATCAAGCCCTCGTGGGACTGGGAGCCAGCGGGAGAGCCGCCGTCGCATCCTGGGCGATACCCCGGATTTCGAGCAGGCGCTCGATCACGTGCCCGACGATATTATCGGGCGTGCTGGCTCCGGCCGTGACCCCGATCGCGAGCTTCCCCGGCGCTAGCCAGCCGTGGGCCGTCACGACGGATCCCGACTTCGGATCTCTATAGCGGATCTCGTCTGCGGAAACAAGACCCTGTTCGTTTTCAACGTGGTAGGTCGGCGCGTATTCGGATCCCAGCTCGGCGAGGTGCCCGGTATTCGAGCTATTGAAGCCTCCCACCACCAGGACCAGGTCCAGCTTCGTGGAGCGGAGGAGCGCCATCAGCGTATCCTGCCGGTCCTGGGTCGCCGAGCAGATCGTGTCGAAGGCGATGAATCGCTTGGAGATCTCGGGCTCGCCGTAGCGCTCCACCATGGCCTCGCGCAGCAGCTTCTGGATCTCGAGGGACTCGCTGCACATCATGGTCGTCTGGTTGGCCAGTCCGATCCGCGCCAGGTCCCGGACGGGATCGAAATCCGCCGAGGCGCTGTTGGTGAAGCGGGAGAGGAACGTGGGGGCGTCGCCGCCGTGGCGGATGTACTCGCAGACGACGTGGGTCTCGGGGATGTCCTTGACCACGAGGTACTTGCCCTGGGGGTACTTCGTGACCTGGGAGATGGTCGCCCGCGTCTCCTCATGCGAATACTTGCCGTGGACGATCGCCGTCACGCTTTCGCGGGCGTAGCGTTCGACGTTCTTCCAGACGTTCAGCACCGAGCCGCAGGTCGTATCCACCAGGATGCAGCCGCGGTCGCGCAGCTTGCCCATTTCGACCACGGAGACCCCGAAGGCGGGGATCAGGACGATGTCGCTGGGCTGGAGGTCGTCGATCTTCTTGCCGCAGCTGTAGCGGCCGTAGAGGAACTCCATCCCCAGGCTCATCAGCTTCTCGTTCACCTGGGGATTATGGATGATTTCGTCGGTGATGTAGATGTTGGCGTCGGGGAACTGCTGGAGCGTCTCGTAGGCGTACTGGACGGTCCGCTCGACGCCATAGCAGAAGCCCATTTCCCGCGCCATATGGAGCGAGAAATCGCCAGCCTCAAGGCTGAAGTCGTTGGCTTTGATCCGCCGGACGATATCACTGTGGTGAAAATCGTCCGCCAGCTTCTGCCGGACAGCAGCCTTGTTCGCGAACCCTTTTCGGTATAACTCGCCCATGATCATCTGCCGCTAATGCGGCACAACTCTATCAACCCTTCCATGTTGGCGCAACGAATCTTTTTCGGCTGAAACCCCATCAGAAGTTCAGGGGATCAACGACGCCACCGCGTGGAACGGGGAGGGGCGGTCCACCGACCCCCGCTGCCAGCGACGGTACCATGACTGGAGATAGTTGTTGCAGGATCCGAGGGACAGCGAGCGCACGAGGATCGCCCGGGCCTGCCGCCGGGGGATCTTCACCGGTCGGGGCCCCAGGAAGACCGCCGAATTCCCTTCGCAGCGCCGGATCGTCGCCACCGCCATGAAGAGCGGGATAGCGCAGAAGATCCGGAGCCGGAACTGGCTCATCGGCAGCTGCGTCAGATAGCGGAGGGCCGTCTCCAGGTACGACCAGTGCTCGTCGATCATGTCCTCCATGACCGCGAGCGACGCGTCGACGTGTTCCGGCTTCAGGATGGTCCCGGGGCTGACGCCGTGACGGGCCATGACTTCCGACGGCCAGTAGCAGCGGTCCTCGGTGAGGTCTTCCCGGAGGTCGCGGAGGATGTTGACCTTCTGGAGGGCCAGGCCGAAATCCACCGCCAGGGCGGTCAGCTTGGGCTGGTCGCGATCGGACACATGCCCGTAGGAATGGAACAGATCGGTCAGCATCAGGCCGACCAGGCCGGCCACGTAGTAGCAATACTCGTTCTGGTCCGCGAACGTCACGATGGGGCGGTCGGACCACTTGGCCATGCCGTCGCACATCTCCCGGACCCGGGCTCGGATGATCGTCCGGGCATGGTCCGGAAGGGCGCGGTAGGCGGCCAGGACGTCGTCCGTCCTGGTCATGAGGCACAGGTAGGTCGCCGGGAAGGCGTCCAGGGGGATCTCCGGGCGGCCCTGGTCCAGGGCGTCGGCGAAGCGGGCCAGCTGGCGCCGCTTCTCGGCCACCGTCCGGACCGAGTCCTCCAGGGTGTCGGCGATCCGGCAGAGCAGGTAGGAAATCATCACCGCGTCGTCCAGGCCGCGGGGCAGCCAGCGGATGACCATGGCGAAGCTGCGGCTGACGAGCGGCAGTATCGCCCAGCAGGTCGTAAACGGAGGGCTCTTGGTCACTTGGGGTATCCTACAACGGCCAATCGCAAAAGGAAACACCTCCGAACGAGAATCCGAGACTTAATCGGCTTCCCCTGGATGAACCCTGAAGGATCGAAAGCGACGGCGCCCTCCCTCCCCGCGGCCGGGGTGGGGGGCGGGCTCGGCGCGTCCCCCGGGTCCGCCGGGAGGCCTGTCCCGGGCTCGCTCCTCGCTTCTCTTGTTCAGTTCTCATTAGCTCCGCCGGCCGATCCGTGCTATCTTCCGCAATCCTATGGAAGCACCTTCCGGGCCCGCCATCGTCTTCCGCGACGTCCGGAAGGTCCATACCCGGGGCCGCAGCGACGTCGTCGCGCTGGACGGCGTCTCGCTCCAGATCGAGCGGCGCGAGTTCGTGACGATCATGGGCCCGAGCGGCTCCGGGAAGTCGACGCTGCTCCATCTCGCCGGCGCCCTGGACATTCCGACCACCGGCCAGGTCCTGATCCAGGGGACCGTCACGGCGAGCCTGGACGACACGGCGCTGACCCTGCTGCGCCGCGGGACGATCGGCTTCGTCTTCCAGTTCTTCAACCTGGTCCCCAGCCTGACCATCGTCGAAAACGCGTCGCTCCCGGCCCTGCTGAACGGAGGGAGATTCGAGGCGGTGCGGAGCCGGGCGGAAGAGCTGCTGCGTCAGGTCGGCCTCGAGAAGCGGCTGGGGCATTTTCCCGAGGAGCTCTCGGGCGGCGAGATGCAGCGGGTCGCGATCGCCCGCGCCCTGATCACGGATCCGCCCCTGGTGCTCGCCGACGAGCCGACCGGCAACCTCGACACGGCGGCCGGCGTCGAGATCCTCAAGATCCTCCAGGCCATCGCGCGGGAGCGGACCGTGGTGATCGTCACCCATGACGACCGGGCCGCCGCCTACGGGACGCGGCTGGTGAAGCTGCGCGACGGGAAGCTCGCGTGAAGACGCTGCTTCGGTATTTTTCGGTGCGGTATCTCCGGCGCCATCCCGTGCGGGTGGCCCTCAGCGTCATGTCCGTCGCTCTCGGCGTCGCCCTCTTCTCGTCGATCGACGTCTCCAACAGCAGCACGGAAGCCGCGTTCCGGCGCACCGTGACGGCGCTGGCGGGCAAGTCCCAGCTGCAGGTCGTGAAGAGCCGATCCTTCGGGGTCGAGGAGGAGATTCTCAAGACGATCGACGCCGTGCCCGGCATCCGGGCCGCGCCGGTGCTGCAGCTGGGGACCACCGTCCCCGGGTCGCCGGACGGGCTGCTGGTGATGGGACTCGACTTCCATCGCGAGGCCAGCTTCCGGCTCTGGGACGTGGCCGAAGGAGAGAAGCCGCAGGTGAATCCGCTGGCGTTCCTGGCCGGCGACGTGATCCTCATCAGCCGCAGCTTCGCGGCAAAGCGGAGCCTCAAGATCGGCGGGGGATTCCGGATCGACACGCCGACCGGGCCCCGGCCGGTCGTGATCGGGGCGATCTTCAAGGACGAGGGGCCGGCCCAGATCTTCGGCGGGAACATCGCCGTCATGCCGCTGAAAACGGCGCAGCGGCTTTTCCGGCGCCTGGGAAGCATCGACCGCGTGGAAATCCTGGCGGAGGGAGACGCGGCCGACGTCGCGCGTCAGCTCCGGGAGGCGCTGGGTCCCGACTATGTCGTGCGTCCGCCGCCGCAGAGCAATTCCTTCCTGGACGAGGCGATGACGCGGCTCCGCGCGCTCTTGGGGGTCGGGGTCATCGCCCTCCTGGTCGGCGTCTTCATCATCTACAACTCCGTGTCGATCTCGGTGGTCGAGCGGGTCCGGGAGATCGGGACGCTGCGGGCCATGGGCGCCACCCGCCGGCAGATCTTCGGCGTGATCCTCCTGGAGTGGGCGATCCTCGGATTCGTCGGATCCGTGGGGGGGCTGGGCCTCGGCATCGGCCTGGCGAAGGCCCTGATCCGGATCTGGACGAAGGAAGTGAACCAGGTGACCATGGTGGTCGACGTCACGCAGCTGCACGTCCTGCCGCGGACCGTGGCGGGCGCCCTGGTCCTGGGGACGCTGACGACGCTCGTCGCGGCCTTCTATCCGGCGGGCGCCGCCATGTCCATCAGTCCGATCGACATGCTGCGGCCGGGCCTCTTCACCATGCGCGCCGCTCGGGGCTACTTCCGGAGCTTCGTGGTCGGGACGATCTCGCTCGCGCTCTCGTGGGCGCTGATGGCGGAACCGCTGCGCTTCGAGAACGTCGGCCTGGTCGCGTCCTTCTTCGCGTTCCTGGGAGCGGCCCTCGTCATGCCGCAGGCGACGCTGTGGGCCTCGCGGGCCGCGTCGCCGCTCCTGCGGCGGGTGTCGGGCCTCTGCGGGTTCCTGGCGGCGGACAACATCGCGAAGTATCCGCAGCGCACGGCCCTGACGGTCATCGCGCTGGCCGGGGCCCTGGCCATGATGGTCAGCTCGTCGTCGATCGTGACGGGCATCAAGGTCCGCAGCTCGGAGTGGATGGACGACGCGCTTCCCTTCGACTGTACGGTGAACTCGATCGACTACGGGTCGACGATCTACGCCAACGCGACGCTGCCGGAGGACGTCCCCGCCCTGGTGCAGGCGGTCGATGGCGTGGATTTCAGCTACGGCGTGCGGGCGGTGCTGCAGGACTACGGCGCGCGGGACATCATGGTCTTCGCGATCAACATGGACGGCTATGCGCGGATGCAATCGACGCGCGGAAGACAGGGATTCGTGCTTCCCGGGACGCTCGGGGACCTGGTCTCGGGGAAAGGCGTCATCGTATCCGAGAATTTCGCGATGCTGCACGGCCTCAAGCGGGGCGATCCGCTGGAGCTCTCGACGCCGCGGGGTCCGCGCCGGTTCGAGATCCTGGGCGTCTACGAGGAGTACGCGTGGCCCCAGGGCGCCCTGTACATCCACCGGCCCGTGTTCGAATCGATCTGGGGTGATCCGGCGGTGACGTATCTCGACGTGAAGTTCAAGCCCGGAAACGACCGGACGCAGGTGCGACGGCGGATCGTCGAGCGCCTGAAGGAGAAGCATTCGCTCTTCGTCTACGACGTGGACGACCTCAAGCGGGTGAGCGAGACCGTCATGGACAACACGCTCGTGCTGATGAACGTGCAGGTGGCGCTGGCCATCGTGATCGGGTTTTTCGGCATCGTGAACACCCTCCTGATCTCGGTGATGCAACGGACGCGGGAGATCGGCCTGCTCCGGGCGGTGGGCATGACCAAGGGGCAGGTCGGGGCGATGATCGTGGTCGAGTCGTCCTTCATCGCCCTCGTCGGGGCGATCCTGGGAGTCGCGCTCGGGCTGGCCGGCGCGCGCTGGCCCCTGGCGCTGCACGTCGCGCAGGTGGCGGGCTATTGGCTGCCGCTCCACGTCCCGTGGGCGACGGTGCTCGTGGCGCTGGGAGCCGCCGTGCTGATCGGCGCGGTCGCGAGCATCCTGCCCGCGCGCCGGGCGGCGTCGATCCAGGTCCTGGAGGCCATCACCTACGAATAGCGCCGGCCGGAGGAATCCGGAGGGGTCGTCCCGGCGCCGGTCCTCCCGCCGGGACGGTCAGGGTCCGGGATGGAACCAGAAACGGCGGGCGAGCAGCGCCGCCCCCGCGACCAGGGCGACCAGCAGCACCAGCCCGATGATCTGGGCCATCCGGTGCTGCCGTTCCGTCGCGGAGCGGAACTGGGCGACGACGTCCTCGCCGCATCGGGGGCAGATGGGCGCCTTGTTCGGGTCGGAACTGAGGGGGACCGGCTGCAGGCACTTCTTGCACAGGAGCACCTGACGGCGGGTCCCGCCGCAGCGGTTGCACCGGACCGGAAGGTCCGGAAGACTGGCCGTCTTCGAGCCGCATTTCGGGCAGAGCGTGTAGCCCGGATCAGGAAGGATCGGACCCATCGCCAACACTCCTTGTCTAAAAGAGGGCGTTCTTGGCGAGACGCTTGCTGACTTCCCAGAAGGGGCCGGGGAACGAGTGGGCTCCCTTCAGGACGATGTCGAGCGACGTGGCGAAGGTGTCGATGTCGTTCTTCGTCACGACCAGCGCCGGCGCGACTTTGAGCACGTCCTCGTTGTGCCCGGCCACCTGCGTCAGGATGTGATGGTCTTCCATCAGGGGGATCGTGAACGCCTGGGCGAAGAGGCCGGGATTCATCTTGTGCATCATGGACCAGGCCTGGCGCAGGAAGAATGACTTGGGTTCGCCGAATTCCACGCCGCAGAGCAGACCTCGGCCGCGCACGTCCTTCACGAGCTCGTACTTCTCCTTGAGCGGCGCCAGCGACTGGAGGAGGTAGGCGCCCATCTCGCGGCAGCGGGCCAGCAGATTCTCGGTCTCCAGGACATGGAGCGTCGCGAGTCCCGAGACCATCGCGAGATTGTTGCCCATGAAAGTCGACGCGTGGACGCAGCTGCGATCCAACCGGGAGAAGACCCCTTTGATGATCTCCTTGCGGGTCACCACGGCCGACACCGGCACCATCTCGCCGCTGAGGCCCTTCGAAAGGCAGATGATGTCGGGCTCCAGCTTCCACTGTTCCGACGCGAGGAACGTGCCCGTGCGCCCGAAGCCGGTGTGGATCTCGTCCATGATGAAGACGGTCTTGTGCTTGCGGCAGAGTTCCTGGACGCGGGCGAGGTAGCCGTCGGGCGGGACGATGATGCCCGCGCCGACCTGGATCGGCTCCATCAGGACCCCGGCGACGTCGCCCTTGGCCATCGCCTTCTCGAGAGCGTCCGCATCGCCGTAGGGAACGGCGGCGGTGTCGGGAACCAGCGGCTCGAAGCCCTCGCGCCACATCAGGTGGCCGGTCACCGAGAGCGCGCCGTAGGTCACGCCATGATACGAGTGATCCGCGTAGAGGATGCGCCGGCGGCCGGTCGATGCCCGGGCGAACTTGATCGACGCCTCGATGGCTTCCGAGCCGGAATTCGCGAAAAAGACCATGTCGAGCCAGGGGATGCGCTGGACCAGGGCTTCGGCGAGCAGCCCCGACAGGAGCGAGCAGTCGAGCTGGATCAGGTTGGGGAACGACTCGCCCAGGGTGTCCTTCAACGCCTGGCGGACGACCGGGTGGTTGTGGCCGATGTTGGAGACGCAGAAGCCCGAGACGCAATCCAGGGTGCGCTGGCCGTCGGTATCCCAGAGGTAGCACCCCTCGGCCTTGGCCCAGACCTTGTCATAACCGATCAGCTGGGTGACCTTCGCCCACGCGGGATTGATGTACTTCGCGTGGAGCTTGTAGTTCTCCCCGAGCCGCTGCTTGAAGGTTCCGACAATATCAAAGGCCATGAGCGTGGGAGTATAGAGGGACGTCGCCAAAATGGCAACCCTCGCGGGGCGGCTTGCTATAATTGCCGGCTCATCGGAGGATGACATGAAACTGCTTCGCGTCGGAGAGCCCGGCAGGGAAAAGCCCGCCGTCCTGATGGCCAACGGCAAGGTCGTCGACGTGTCCGCCCACGTGCCCGACTATAACGGCGCCTTCTTCGAGGGCGGCGGGCTCGAGAGGCTGAAAACGCTGGTCGGGGGGAAGCTGCCGGAAATCGATCTGGCGGGGAAGCGGCTGGGCGCGCCGATCTCGCGCCCTTGGAAGGTGATCGGGATCGGCCTCAACTATGCCGACCATGCCAAGGAATCCAACATGCCGATTCCGCCGGAGCCCGTCGTCTTCACCAAGGCCTCCAACACCGTGATCGGCCCCCACGATCCCGTCCTCATCCCCCGCAACAGCAGGAAGACCGACTGGGAGGTCGAGCTGGGCGTCGTGATCGGCAAAACCGCCCGCTACCTGGCGGACAAGGCATCGGCGCTGTCCTGCGTCGCCGGGTATTGCATCTCGAACGACGTCTCCGAGCGCGAGTTCCAGATGGAGCGCGGCGGCAGCTGGGACAAGGGCAAAGGCTGCGAGACCTTCAACCCGCTCGGGCCCTGGCTGGTCACGACCGACGAGATTCCGGACCCGCAGACCCTCGGCCTGACGCTCGACGTCAACGGCGTGCGACGTCAGACCGGCAACACGAAGACGATGATCTTCGGCGTGAGTCACATCGTCTGGTACCTGAGCCAGTTCATGGTGCTGGAAGCCGGCGATGTCATCACGACGGGAACGCCTCCGGGAGTCGGATTCGGCCAGAAGCCGACGCCCGTCTATCTCAAGGAAAACGACGTCATGGAGCTGAGCATCGACGGACTTGGAAAACAGCGGCAGGTGCTCCGCCAGGCGTGAACATCGACGTCTCGCATCGAGTCCCGGCGCCGGTCTCGAGGGTCTACGCCGCCCTTCTGGATCCGGCCACGATCCGTCGCTGCGTGGACGGCGTGGAGTCCGTCGCCCCCGTCGGCGAGAACGCGTATGAAATCCGGGCCAAGGGGGGGCTGAAGGGACGGGTGCAGCTCGAGGCTCTCCGCCCCGACGAGGCGGTGACGCTGACCCTGGAGGGCCGGAGCCTTGCCGGGTCCTTGAAGGCGGTCGTCCACGTGAGCCTGCGGGCACAGGACGAGGGAACGGACGTCCGGGGAAGCGGCGAGGTGACGGTTCGAGGATTGCTCCTCGCCCTGGGGCCCAAGATGCTGGAGAACGGGGCTCGGCAGGCGGTCGGGGACTTCTTCCGGAAGCTTTCCGCCCAGCTCACCTCGCCAGGGACTTGAGCTTCGCTTCGGCCTCCTTCCGGTCGTCGCCGTCCTCCTTTTCGTGTCCAGGACGGGGTTTGGCTGCCAGCACCCCCTCCAGTTCCTTCCGCGCGAGCTCGGTTTTCCCCGCATCGGTGTAGGCTTCGCCCAGCCACAGATGGGTCGTGATGCAGTCGGGAGCGATCTCCAGCGACTTCCGGTAGGCCGCGATCGCTTTGGACGTCGACCCCCCGAAGAGCCCCGGCAGTTCCTGCAGGATCCGTCCCTTCATCCGGGACGGGCCCCCGTCGTCGATTGCGGGGAGCAGGGACTCCGCCCGGTCGAGCTGGGCGAGGGCTTCCCTGGCGCGGCCGAGCGATTTCTCGACGTCGGCTTCATGCAGGAGAAGGCAGGCCCGCCAGTAGAGCGCGGCGCCGTTGTCCGGATCGAGGCGCAGCGCCGCATCGGCGTGGGGCTTGGCCTTCGCGAGCATCTGGCGGACGTGCGCGCGTTGCTCGGATTTCCGGTCCCCCAGGGCTTCGAGCGACCGCGAGTAGGCCTCTGCGGCGAGGAGGTGAAGGGGCACCGATCCGGGATTCCGTTCCGCCTGAGCGTCGAGCAGCCGGATGGCGCGATCCAGGTTGTCGTCGTCCTCCCGTCGGTCGATGAGCCGGCGGCCGGTGGTCAGCGGATCGCCCTTCAGATCCTCCGCCGGGGGCGCCGGGGTCGGCTCCTGGGGATCCGGACGCTCGAGGCATCCCGGAACCGCCAGCAGGGCGACCAGGAGGACGCGTCTCATCGGGTCGAGGATATCACGGCGGGGAGGCTCGGTGGTATAGTACTCGTCGTCCATGGAGGTTCGATGCTCCTTTCCGCGTCCGCGTTATGCGCCCTTTGGTCGGTCTGCATGCAGCCGGATCCAGAGAAGACGCACGTCTTCAAGCAGGCGGCGGAGATGGACTACGGCCCCTGCATTGCCGCGACCGTCGGCATCGCGAAGGACAATATCACGCCCAAGGGGCTGGTGATCCGCGTCGACGCCGAAAAGCAGGCCTATGTCCTCTTCGATACCGAGTTGCTGCGGGTGACGGCCGCGTGGACGGGGCGCTGGCTTCAGCTCGCCGGCCGGGTGTATGCCGACGACTCCAACGACTATCCCTGGGTCAACGGCGAGATCCAGTTCTCCACCCCGGCGGGACCCGGCTGGGCGAAGGCCGGCCGCTGGGCCGATCCGCGTCCGACCCCGCGCGACGGGCCCTTACCGGCGGACTGGGCGAAGTTCCGCGGCTACACCTTGAACGGCGATCGGGTGGTCCTCCGCTACACGGTGGACTCCGTTCCGGTCCTGGAACTCCACGGAATCCAGAAACGCGGGGACGGGATCGCGTTCACCCGCACGCTGGAACTGGGTCCGACCACGCAGCCGCTGACCGTCCTTCTGGCGACGCAGACGCCCGATCTGGGTGCCAGCGTCCAGGGGACGAAGGATGTGGTCCTGGAGAGCCGGGACGGGCGGCTCGTTGCCGACATCCCTCCGCTCAAGACCCGCACCACGATCAAGTTCCTGATCGTCTCGAGGAAGATGACGGGAGACTGGGCGACGGCGGACGTCGAGCGGCTGGAGCCGCTGACCCAGGGCGGCCCGGCGCGCTGGCCGGCCCTGGTCGTGACCACCGGCGTCCGGGGCCAGGAGACGGGCCCCTATGTGGTGGACACGCTCTCGGCGCCGGAGGCGAACCCGTACAAGTCCTGGCTGCGCTTCACGGGGCTGGACTTCTTTCCCGACGGCCGGGCGGCGCTCTGCACCTGGAGCGGCGACGTCTGGATCGTCTCGGGCATCGACGAGGGTCTCCAGAAGCTGACCTGGAGGCGATTCGCCACGGGTCTCGGACAGCCGATGGGGCTGAAGATCGTCGACGGAAAGATCCTCACCATCGCGCGGGACCAGCTCACGCGGCTCCACGATCTCAACGGCGACGGCGAAGCGGATGAATACGAGTGCGTCAACAACGACATCAAGCTGACCACGAACTTCCACGAGTTCTGTTTCGACCTTCAGACGGACAAGGACGGCAACTACTACTGCACCAAGGGCTCTCCCATCTGGGCGGGCTCGCTCCGGTCGACCGATCACAGCGGCACGGTGTGCAAGATCTCGAAGGACGGGGCGACCCTGGAGATTCTGGCGACGGGGCTTCGGGCGCCGAACGGGCTGGGGATCAGCCCGGCCGGCGACATCCTGTGCTCGGACAACCAGGGAAACTGGGTGCCGGAATGCCCGATCAACCGGATCAAGCGGGGCGGCTTCTACGGATTCGTGGGCCAGGGGCAGAAACCCCAGGAACGGGAGTTGCCGATCACGTGGATTCCGATGACGGTCGACAAGTCCTCCGGCGGATTGTCCTGGGTCCCGGACGACCGCTGGGGTCCGCTCCGGGGCCTGCCGCTTCTGAACTCCTATGACTGCTGCCTGTCCCTCGTGATTCGCGAGACGATCGGCGACGAAGAGCAGGGCGGGGTCGTCCGGCTTCCGTTCAAGTTTCCCAGCGGCGTCATGCGCGGTCGCTTCAATCCGGCCGACGGCCAGCACTATGTGGCGGGGCTGCGAGGCTGGTCGAGCGGAGCGGCCAAGGACTGCGCGTTCCAGCGGGTGCGCTATACGGGAGCACCCGTCTGCCTTCCCGTCGCCGTGAAGACGCGCAAGAGGGGAATGGACGTGACCTTTTCCTACCCGCTCGATCCGGTCTCCGCGACGGACATCGAAAACGTGGGCGCCCTGGGCTTCAACGTGGTGCGGACGGCCGCCTACGGATCTCCCGAATACTCGCTTCAGGATCCGAAAAGGCCCGGCCGGGATCCGATCGAGATCACCGGGTCGAGGCTGCTGGCGGACGGGAAGACGGTCTCGCTCGACATCCCCGAGCTGCGGCCGATGACGAATTTCATCCTGAGGTTCCGGATGAAGGCGGCGAACGGCTCCCCGGTGAATCTGGAGTTGGACTACACGCTGCACCGCGTTCCCGAATAGCCCGGTCCGGCCCGGCGTTGTAGGAGGGCATGAGCACCAAGGTCGACCTGCCCGTCGTCTTCATTTCCCACGGCTCGCCGATGCTGGCCGTCGAGCCGGACGCCTTCACCGACGCGCTCCGGCGCCTGGGGGAGACGCTCCCGCGGCCCCAGGCGATCGTGGTGATATCCGCGCACTGGGAGTCGCCTGCGCCGGTGAAAGTGACCGCTTCGGCGACGCCGGAGACCCTCCACGATTTCGGGGGCTTCCCGGACGAGCTGTACCAGCTCCAGTACCCTAGTCCGGGAGATCCCGGTCTGGCGGGGCGGATCGTGTCGCTCCTGTCGGGGGCCGGGTTCCAGGCCGCGGCCGAGGAGCATCGGGGGCTGGATCACGGGGCCTGGGTACCCCTGCGGTACGCGTATCCCCATGCGGAGATCCCGGTGCTCGAGGTGAGCCTTCCGTCCCCCAGGTCGCCGTCGGAGCTCCTGACGATGGGGCAGGCCTTGGCGCCGTTGCGGGCGCAGGGAGTTCTCGTCGTCGGCAGCGGGGGGATCGTCCACAATCTGCGAAGGGTCCGCTTCGAAGACAAGGGGGCGCCCGTCGACCCCTGGGCCCGGAGATTCGATCACTGGGTGCGCCAGCGCCTGGAGACCGGGGATGTCGCCTCCCTCGCCGACTACCGGGCGCAAGCCCCGGAGGCCGCGGCGGCCGTCCCCACGTCCGAGCATTTCGATCCCTTGTTCGTCGTCCTGGGCACGGCCGGGAAAGGCTTCCGGGTCCAGGATGTGTACGAGGGCTTCCACTACGGCAACCTGTCCCTGCGCACGCTGACGGTTTCGTCGTCGGCATCGCAGAAACGCTAACACTTTCCCCCTTCGCCGCTCGTTTCCTCTTCGGGGCCCGGGCGCCCGGCGGGGGGACCCGGCGTCGACCACCCTTCGATCAGGAGGCGGCATGGACGGACAGGAACGGCGAGCCTTCCTCAAGGCGTTCTTCGGCACCCTGGGGGCCGGCGCCCTCGGCGGTTGTACGCTCCCCGAGGCCGCCCGGAAGGAAGACGTCCCGTATTCCCAGCCCGCGATGATGCCCGCCGAGCTCCGGAAGTTGGACCGGGTGGGCGGCGATCTCAAAATCACCAAGCTCGAGACCTTCCTGGTCAAGCCCCGCTGGCTCTTCCTCAAGGTCCACACCGATGCCGGCATCGTCGGCCTCGGCGAGCCGATCACCGAAGGCCGCGCCTTGACCTGCCGCACGGCGGTCGAGGAGCTCGCGCCGTACCTGATCGGCAAGGATCCGCGTCGCGTCGTCCACCACTGGCAGGCCATCTATCGCCACGCGTTCTACCGGGGCGGACCCATCCTGACCTCCGCGCTGAGCGGCATTGACCAGGCCCTCTGGGACATCAAGGGCAAGGCGCTCGGCGTCCCCGTCTATGAACTGCTGGGCGGTCCGACCCGCGACCGGGTCCGGGTCTATGCCCACGCGGGCAAGCCGGAGCTGATCAAGGAGAAGAAGGCGCTGGGCTTCACCGCCTTCAAGTGCGGCCCCTCCAAAATGAGGCCCGCGCGCTTCATCGAGTCGCCGGCCTTCGTCTCCAAAGTGGCCGAAGGCTTCGCCGGGCTGCGCGAGGCGGCCGGCCCGGACTGTGACATCGCGATCGACTTTCATGGCGCGATCAGCGCCGCCCTGGCCAAGGTCCTGATCAAGGCGCTGGAACCGTTTCTACCCATGTTTATCGAGGAGCCGATCAACTGCCAGGAGACGGACATCATGGCGGAGATCGCCCGCGGCACGCATCTCCCCATCGCCACCGGGGAGCGGATCTTCACCAAGTGGGGCTTCCGCGAGATCCTGGAAAGAAAGGCCGCCGTGGTCCTGCAGCCCGACCTCTGCCACGCGGGCGGCATCACCGAGGTCCGCCTCATCGCCGGAATGGCCGAGGCCTTTTATGCGACGATCGCCCCCCACAATCCCCTGGGGCCGATCTCGCTGGCCTCCGGCGTCCAGATCGCCGCGTCGATCCCGAATTTCCTATGCCAGGAACAGGTCAGCATGGGAGACGGGTACCTCAAGACGCCGTTCACGGTGAACAAGGGATATCTGGATCTGCCGACCGGGCCGGGTCTCGGCGTCGAATTGGACGACGCGAAGCTGGCCGACAAGCTCGACCACGAATGGAAGAACCGCGAGGAGTACGACGCGGACGACCATTCGGCCATGGATTGGTAGCGTCATCGCGCGGGCGGGATTGGCTATCTAGGGAACGTCTCATCGAGGATCCACCCTCATGCGCTTTCTGCCGCTCGCTCTCGTGGCGCTTCTCGTCCCGGCTGCGGAACAGGACCGGAAGAGACCCGGCCCGGGAATGGATTACGGTCCCTTCCTTTCCTGCGCCGTGCTCAGCAAGCCCGGGGCGAAGTTCGACAACACCACCGGCAATTTCGACGGCGACGTCACGGCGCGCGGCTTCCTGATCAAGCTGTCGGAGGACTGGAGCGCGGGCGCCGTGTTCGACAGCGACAACCTTCGCATCTCGGCGGCGTGGCAGGGAGCTCCGATCAAGTTCACGGGCGTGATCTTCGACGGCGCCCATGGACCGAGCCCCACCCTGGGGGCGGCTCCGGTCTTCCAGACGCCGCACGGCCCCGGGTGGGCGAAGGACGGGAGCTTCAAGGATCCGCGCCCCGACTCGATCGCCCCGCTGCCGCCCCCGGGCCCGCTGCCCAAGGAGTGGGGTCGCTATACGGGAGTCTACCTGAACGGGACGAAGGCGATCTTTTCCTACACGGTGGGCAAGACCTCCGTGCTGGAGACGATGGACCTCGAAGGCGAGGCGTTTGCCCGCACGCTGCAGGTCGGCGCCTCGGAGGCGGCGATGGAGCTGATGATCGCCGCCGCCTCCCCCGATCTGCACGTCGAGGGGATCGGCTTGCCGGCCGGAGCCAAGATCGTCACCGTGGACCGCCAGATCCGCCTTCAGCTGGCCGCCGGTGCCCAAGCCTCGTTCAAGATCCTCCTCGCGGGAGGCGGCGAATCGAAGCGGGAGGCGTTCGCCGCCCTGGTCCAGGCGTCGCCGAAGCCGGCCGATCTGGGCTCCCTGACGAAAGGCGGGGCTCCGCGCTGGCCGGAGTCCATCCAGACCCAGGGGGTGCTGAGCAAGGACAAGGGGCCGTACGTGGTCGACGCGCTGACCTTGCCGGAAAAGAATCCCTGGCATGCGAAGATGCGCATCGGGGGCATCGACTTCTTCTCCGACATGAGCCGTGCGGCGGTCTGCACCTGGGACGGCGACGTCTGGATCGTCTCGGGGATCGATGCCAGTCTCGAGAAGCTTACCTGGAAGCGCTTCGCCACCGGGCTGTATCAGCCCCTGGGGCTGCGCATCGTCAACGACCAGATCTACACGGTGGGCCACGACCAGATCACGCGGCTGCATGACCTCAACGGCGACGGCGAGGCGGACTTTTACGAGAACTTCAACAACGACTGGGAACTGACGACCGCGTTCCATTCGTTCGGATTCGACCTTCAGACGGATCCCAAGGGGAATTTCTACTTCGGATTCAATTGCCCCGTGCGCGCCGGCGGCGGAGGCTTCCACAAGATCACCACCCACCACGGCTGCATCCTGAAGGTGTCGCCGGACGGATCGAAGCTCGACGTCTATGCGACCGGCTTCCGGGCGAACAACGGCATGTCGGTCGGCCCCAACGGCGAAGTGACCAGCGGCGACAACGAAGGCACCTGGGTGCCGATGTGCCCGATCCATTGGGTGAAGCCCGGCAGCTTCAACGGCGTGGTCGACGGCGCTCATCGCCCGCTGAACTCGGCGAAGGGGAAGCCGGATCCTGCCGAGCAGCCCCGGCCGATCTGCTGGATGCCCAAGAACGTCGACAATTCCAGCGGAAGCCAGGTCTGGGTCACGAGCGAGGCGTGGGGCCCGTTCAAGGGGGAGCTGCTGCACCTGTCCTACGGTACGTCGAGCCTCTTCAAGGTGCTGAAGGAGGAGGTCAACGGGCAGATGCAGGGCGGGGTGGTGAGATTCCCGGTGCACTTCACCTCCAGCGCCATGCGGGCGCGCTTCAACACGAAGGACGGCCAGCTCTACGTGGCCGGGCTGCGCGGCTGGCAGTCCAACGCGGCGCGGGAGGGCGGGGTCGACCGCGTCCGGTACACGGGCGCGCCGGTCTGCATGCCGACCGGCCTGAACGCGACCCCGAAGGGGATGAAGGTGACGTTCACGTCGCCGCTCGATCCCGACACGGCGACCAATCCCGAGAACTTTGCCGTGGAGGTGTGGAATTACCGGTGGACGTCGAACTACGGATCCGCGGACTACTCCACGATCCCGGAGAATTCCGCCGGGCCGAAGGACCCGAAGAAGAAGACCCACGATCCGCTGACGGTGAAGTCGGCCAGGCTGGGCGACGACGGCAGGAGCGTCTTTCTCGAGATCGAGGGCGTGAAGCCGGTGATGCAGATGAAGATCGCGATGCGCCTCCTGTCCGCGGAAAAGACCCCCGCGACGTTCGAGATCTACAACACCATCAACGAACTCGCCGGCCAGTAAGGGCGGAACGCCCGCCCACTTCGGGGGGCGCTCCGGGTTCCACGCCCGGGGCGTCCCCTTTCCCCACCCGGATCCCGGACGGGGGGCGGGGATCAGCGCGGGCGCGGGTCGGATTGACGGCGATGCCAGTCGTCCTTGAAGAGATTAAACGTTTCCCCCTTCGGGGGGTGCTCGCGGATGAAGTCCTCGTTCAGCGTCACGCCGAGGCCCGGCCCCGAGGGCAGCGCGAAATACCCGTCCTTCACCTCCGGATAGCCGGGACCCTGGGCCGCCTGCTTGACCCAGGCATCCACGAAGTCGTTGAAGTGCTCCTGGATCTTGAAGTTGGTGCAGGTCGCGGCCAGGTGCAGGCAGGCCGCGGTGCTGACCGGGCCTCCGGTGTTGTGCGGCGCGAACGTGACGTAGGACGCATCCGCCATCGCGGCCATCTTCTTGCCCTCCAGGATGCCGCAGGACAGCGTGATGTCCGTCTGCAGGATGTCGGCCGCCCCCAGTTCGAGAAGGCGGCGGGTCTCGTGGCGCGTGTGGATGCGTTCCCCGGTCGCGATCGGCAGATGGATCTTGGCCGCCGCCTTGGCCAGCGATTCCAGGTTGTCGGCGGGCACCGGCTCCTCGAGCCACGACGGCTTGAAAGGCTCCAGATCGTGGGCCAGATCGATGGCCGTCGCGGGGCTGAAGCGGCCGTGCATTTCGATCATGATCTCCACGTCCGGCCCGACGGCGGCGCGGATCGCCTCGACCAGCGCGATCGACCGGTTCTTCTCCGCGCGCTCCATCTCATAGAAGCCGGATCCGAAGGGGTCGACCTTGAGGGCCAGGTACCCGCGGGCGACGACCTTCTTCGCCGCGTCGTGGAAGGCCTCCGGCGAGCGCTCGACCGTATACCAGCCGTTCGCGTAGGCCTTGATGCGATCGCGCGTGGCGCCGCCGAGGATCTTGTAGACCGGTTGATTGAGCGCCTTGCCGATGATGTCCCAGCAGGCCATTTCGACCAGGGCGATGCCGGCGCCGGTGATGTCGTTCACCCGAAGGAAGTCGTCGACGAAGGCCCGCTGCACGAGCCGTTCGACGTTGAACGGGTCGGTGCCGAGGACATAGCGCGTCTCGATCTGCTTGAGATAGGCGAGCACCGCATCGGTGCGGATCGACCGCACCTCCGAGACGCCGAAGAGCCCTTCATCGGTCTCGACTTTCAGATAGGTGAGGTTGCGCCAGGGGGTGCCGAGCACGAACGGCGTCAGTTTGGAAATTTTCATCGAGGCCTCCGGTTGGGAAAAGGTCCCGCGCCACCTCCTAAAGGTACCTGGGCGGGGGCCGATGAGGCAGAATTCGGCGGCAGAACATCCGTTCGCGGGAGGGCCCCCGGACGCGTGGCCGCCGCCAAACCCGGGCGACGAGCCGGTCCCGGGGACCGGCGAGTCCACACCCCGATCGGCGATCGGGGAAGCGGGGACGCCTGGACTACTTTTTCCTGGCGGCGTAGTCCTGGTTGAGCCGTTCCAGCACGGCGGGCGTGAGATCGACGTCCGGAGCGTAGTACATCAGCGATCGACGCTCCATCTGGCCCAGAAGATCGGCGTCGGCAGCGTCCAGGGCCGGCATGCGATCGCCCCGCTGCACGAGGTCGAAGCCCCGCTCCCGGGCCAGCACGCCGCTCAACCGGACGATTTCGGTGTAGACCTCGAGGAGCTTCCGGTTGCTGGCTTCCAGATTCTTCGTGCGGATACGCTGGCGCTCCTGGGGATTCAGGTCGGTGGCCCGGCCGGCGTCGGCCTCCTGTTGCTTCTGAAGCTCCTGTTGGATGTCGAAAATCCAGGTATTGCGGGTCTTGTCCATGCAGTCCCGAAGGTTGAGGACCGCGCTGCGACCGGGGAGGGCGGGGGCCTTGTCCTGGGGGACGGCGGCGACCGCGGCCGCCCACCCGAGCAGGCCCAGACCGATTGCGACAAGCGTGGTGCGCATGGGGTATCCTCCTCGTAAGAAATCACGGCCCCTGGGGGTGGTACTGTACCACGGAATGCCATGGCCTAAAGCGGTGTAACGGGCGCCGCTTGCCCGACCATAGGAAGATACCATGGGAGATTCAGCGGACTTCGAAGCGATCCTCCGGGATACCCAATCCGTGATCCGCGCCTACATCGCCGGGATGGGCGTCCCGCTGGATAGCATCGACGACCTTGCCCAGGAGGTCTATCTCGAGTTCTACAAGGGCACGGAGCGTCGCCCGGCGGAGGTCGAGCCGATCCGCTGGCTGAAGGGCATCGCCCGGAATCTCAGCCTGAACTATTTCCGGAGGTCGAAGCGGAAAGCGGAACAGCACCTGGAGGCCGTGGCGGTCCTCCTGGAACGGCTCGCCTGTCCGCTGGAGGACGTGGCCGAAGCCGAGACCCTGGACCGCTGCCTGGAACAGCTTCCTCCGCGGAGCCGCGAACTGATCGCCCTTCGCTACGAGGCGGATCTGGAATCGGCGGCGATCGGCCGCCGACTCCAGATCAGCCCCGAAGCGGTCCGCATCACGCTGCTGCGCATCCGCACGGTGCTGCGGGACTGCCTGGGTCGCCGCCTCGCCCAGGAGGGCGGGGGATGAGCGACGACCTGATCGCCCGGTGGATGGACGAGCGCGCGAGCCTGTCGGAAGACGAGGCCGCGGAGCTCCACCGAGTCCTCGAGTCCGATCCGGAGCTGGCGCGGACGGTGAAGGATCAGTTGGCCACCGACGACCTTCTTTCGCGTCGGCTGGCGGTCGACCGCCGCAACTTCGAGAATCAAGTCGCCCAGCGTCTTCTGGGCACCCGGACCGACGGGAGCTTCCTGAAGGCGACCCTCGAGGCGATCCAGGACGTGCGGGGCAGGCGGGGAGCCTGGCGGTCCCGGTGGCCCGAAGTCGCGGCCGCCGCGATCCTGATCGCCGGACTCTTCCTCCTCCTCCGGCGGGAGATCCCGACCCCGACCGAGGCGCCGGCGGCGTCGCGTCCGGTCCTCCGCGGACTTCGCGCCCAGTATTACCAGGGCCAGACTCTGAGCGGGCCGTCCGTCGATCGCATCGATCCCACCGTCGACTATCAGTGGGCGGCCGGCGGTCCGCCCATCGCGACGGCGAAGGACGTCTACTCGGTCCGCTGGACCGGGATGCTGAC
>Ga0209579_10000973_pt1 | contig 24880 bp, 12 predicted proteins | sample Coa_R1_2_FD_187152 | JGI IMG/M metagenome (GOLD analysis project Ga0209579, IMG submission 187152) | Surface soil microbial communities from Centralia Pennsylvania, which are recovering from an underground coalmine fire - Coalmine... | ecosystem: Environmental > Terrestrial > Soil >... | reverse complement strand
GTCCCGCTGATCACAAACACGCTGTTGGCGTTGAATTGCGTGATCGAATTGGACCCGCTGATGATGCCCGCAAGCGTTACCGGGCCTGTCCCGCCAGCGACGTTTGTCAGCGTCAAATTGTTGCCGATGTTGATGTTGTTGTTGATCGTCACCGAACCGGTGCCCGTCTGGCTGAGCGCCGGGTTGGCGTTGCCGTTGTATTGATACGACGTGCCTGCAAATTCCAGCGGGTTGCCGTTGATCTGGTTGCCCGCGACGTTGCTGGCGAGTTCCATGACATAGACGTCGGTCGGCACGGCCGGCGTGTTGAGGTCGTTGTTCGCATTGAATGCACTGGTCCCGTTGCCCGCGATGCGCACGACCAGTGCTTTGCTGGTATCGAGTCCGCTTTGCAGTTGCTGCGGCGAGAACGCGCCCAAGCCGGCGTTTGTGTTCCAGTTCGACGCGGCGCTCCAGTTGCCTGTCGCGGCAGTGAACGTCGGCGGCACGTAGCTGAAGGCAGAGTCCGGGATCAGGATTGGGTTGCCGTTCGAATCGACGGGCTTGCCGGCGTGGTTGAACGGACCCGGATCGGCGGGCAGCACGGGCGTCGAATCGGGGCTGGACCATCCGACGTAACACGCGAATCCGCCGCCGCCTTCGGAGTATTGCAGCGTAAACGGATGCATGCCGGCTTTGAGTTTGATGCCCGTGCCTGTGCGCGTGTTCACGCCCTGTCCGAAATTGTTAGCGACAACCAGCGTGCCGCCGATGTATAGGTTCGAGCCATCGTCGGACGCCGTGTAAAAGCTGTACGTGCCGTCGGATGGCACGGTGATGTAACCACTGAGCTGGACGGCAAAATTGGTGGTCTGAAGCGTCGGATAGGCCACCACGTTTTCGGTGAACGTAGGCGGAGTACCGGGGACGACCGTGACCGCATACGTCGCGGCCGTCGAGCGCGCGCCGACTGTGTAGGGCACGGAATCGAACGGCGCCGGAAGCACTCCGGATGTGTTTACGTTTGTGTCGCCTTTTGCCAAATCGTAATAGCGGAAGAAAACACCGGGCGCCGGGTTCAGCGGCGTGTCGGCAATGCGGTACTGAGTCGGGTCATAGGTAAACGGCCGCAGCGTTACCGCCAGGCCGTTGGGGTTGGCGACCACCACATTCACCGCGTTGCTGGCGTTCGTCGCCGAACTGGGCGTCGTGAAGGTGATGCTCGTGTTGCTGTTGACGACCACGTGCGTGGCGAAGACGCCGTTGACGGAGACCGTCGCGCCGGGGAGGAATCCCGTGCCGGTCGCGGTGACGACCGTGTTGCCGCCGATGGGACCGGTGGCCGGGTTGACCGACGCGAGTGTCGGCGAGCCAGCGTCGATGAACAGCACGCTGTCGGGCACGAAGGTCAGCACATTGCCGTTGTCCGGCCCGGAGTATTTCAGCGAGAAGCCGTAATCGCCGGCGCCTTGCCCGTACAGTATGGTGAACGCGTGCATGCCAGGCTGCAAATTCGCCGTGCCGGTCTTGGGCGTCACAGCCTGTCCGCCGGTTGGGTTGGCGTCGATCACCAGATTGCCGCCAATGAACAGCAGAGAACCGTCGTCCGAGCCCATGCTGAAGGTGTAGCCGCCGCCGGTCGTGATGTTGATGTAGCCGTTGACTTTCATGAAGAAGTTCGTCGCCGCAACGCCCAGCGTATCCTGCACCAGCGCGGGCAGCGTGCCCACGTTGGCCGCGGTGGGAACGCCAGGGTCCGCGATCGGGCCGGTCATGATGTTGGCCGTCACAGCCGGATCGACGCGCAAGCCTTTTACGATGGGCAAATTATCCAACGCTGTCGGCACTGCCGTCGGCGCGTTGCCGGGGACTTTGTTTGCGCCGTTGATATAGAACTTAGCTTCGACGCCGGCCACCGTTGCGGCAGGATTGTCCGCGGGAATGGTTGTGTACGTAAAGCCGCCCGTGAGCGTGCCGAAGCTATTGGCGCCATCGGTCACGACCACATCCACGGCGCCGATGGAACCATTGAGGCTGCCGGGCACCAGACAAGTGATTTGCGTGGTGCTGTTGACGACCACATTGGTCGCGGCGACCGTGCCGAAATTCACTTTCGTGGATGTGCCGAAATTGCTTCCCGTGATCACCGCGTTGTAATTTCCGGTCGATGGACCGGTGCTGGGAACGATGGACGTGATGGCGGGCGCGAGATAGTTGAACGCCCCCGCGGCAGTGGCGATGTTGGAATCGCCCGCGTTCTGCACCACCACGTCCGACGGGCCAGACTTTGTCGCCGCGCCAGTGACGGCGGTGATTTGAGTGCCCGAGACAACCACCACGTTGGTGGCCGGGAATCCGCCGATGGTGACCGTCGCGCCGATGACGAAATTCGTGCCGGTGATCGTGACGGCAGTGCCACCGCTGGTGATGCCCTGGTTGGGCGTGATGGGTGTAGTCGGATCGAGCGTGGGTGGCGGGCCGAGGTAGGCGAAGCCGTTGTTGACGGTCGCTTGCGACGGGGCTGCGTCGCCGTTGGTGAAAACGACGGTCTGAGGTCCCGGCACCGTGCCGGCGCCGGTCACCGCCGAAGCGGTGTTGGCGTCGATGAACGTGACGTTAGTCGCGGCCACGCCGCCGATGGTCAGCGCCAGATTGGCAGGCACGGCGTTGGAGAATCCGGCGCCTTTTAGAATGATCGTCGAATTTCCGGCGATCGGACCGAAGGCCGGCGTGACGCCGACGAACTGGAATCCATTATAAGAGACAAGTTCCACGCCGCTGACCGGCGCGCGCGCGCTGCCATCGGCGGACGTGGCGGTGACATCCAATTCAATTCCGCTGGTGACAGCGGTGCCAGTGCTACCGGCGGGCAGCGTTCCCGTGAACGAATTGACGCCGGAAAAGAGCAGGTAATTGCCCACATTCGGCGGATTGGTCGTGGGCAGGCATTGCACAAAGACTGGATTATTCGCGAAATTCGAGTTTACGGCGTCAACCAAGTGCTGTGTGATGGAAGGGACGCTTGAGTAGAGCGAATAATTGCCTTCGCGCTGTATCGCGTTGTTTGTGGACGTCAAGCCATTGGCGCCATCGCCATACACGTACACGTCAAACGGCCCGAAGCCGGCGGGAATGCCGGTGAGGCGCACGCTCACGCCGTTGACGGCTGCAGGGTTGGTCGTATTGTTCAAATAGCAGCGCATCATGCGCACGTTCGCATTGGTCGGCGTGGCAGCGAGATATAAGGTGCCATAACCGCCTTCGGTGTCTACCCAATTCTCATTCGATGCCCAAGTAACGGTCACACCGGCGGCCGCGCCGGTGGAATCGACCAAGCCGGTCATGGTTCCGTTATTGAGCGAGCCGTTTGTTCCCGACGGCGTGGTGTTCCAATTCCCGCGGGGCACGACGCCGACCAGTTCATTCGCGGCCAGAGGAGCAGTTGAGGTGCCGTTGACGATGCCGCCGTTGGCGACGGTCAAGGCGACGTTGTTGTCGTTTCCGTTGAAGCTGACCGAAATTGCCGTGCCGGTCGCCGGTCCAAGGTAGGTGAACCCGCCAACCAACGTCCCCGATTGGCTGTCCACGTTCGTGACCGTCACATCCTTGATTCCCACGGTGCCGGCGGGCGCTGTCGCGGTGATGCTGGTGTTGGAGTTAACGATGACGTTTGTGGCATTGTTCCCGCCGATCTTCACTTTCGCGCCCGCAACGAAATTAGTGCCGGTAATGGTGATGACCGTGCCTCCCGCCACAACGCCGACAGTGGGCGAGACGGTGCTGAGCGTGGGGACCGGCGCAGCGACATAATTGAAGCCGCTTGTGCCGGGCGTGTACGTCGTCTGCGAAACCGTGCGCCCGTCCTGCCCGGTGTAAGTGAGCGAAACCGGTCCGCCCGGACCCGGAGGAATCGGCAGCGTCGAAGGCGGCGTAATTCCGGTCAGACTGGTGCTGTTGACCACGTTGATGTTTGTCGCCGCGTTGGCGCCGAATTTCACCGTCGCGCCCACGGCAAAATTGGTGCCGGTCAGCGTAAACGTTTCGCCGCCCAGCGATGTGCCGCTGTTGGCGGGATTGTTCGGCGCGCCCACCGACAGGTTCGTAATGGTCGGCGGGCCCGTGAAAGTAAAGCCGTTGGTAAGCGTGCCAGTTTGCGCGTCGTTGTTGGTCACAATCACATTGACCGATGTCGGCACCGTTCCACCGAAATTGGGCAGCGTACACGTTATCGAGGTGTTGCTGTTCACAATCACGTTGGTCGCTTGCAGCCCAGCGCCAAATTCCACGCTGGTCACGCCCGGCTGCGAGAAGTTCGCTCCGGTGATCGTGATCGTCTGCGCGCCGTTGCTCGTTGGCCCGCCCACCGCCGGTGAAACGCTGCTCACCGTCGGCGCCACGTTCGTGTAGGTCTGCGACAGCGTCGCACTGGGAATGTATCCGGCGCCCGCGGCGATCGCCTTTACGGTCACCGTCCCGCCGACCGCCGGAGTGGCCGATACATTGAACGGCGTCGTGTACTTCTGCGTCGTGCCGGTGGGATTGAAGTTCGCGTCGAACGCTGGCGTGCTGCCATCGGTCGTGTAGAAAATCGACGCGCCTACCGGTGCGGCGTTGCTGATCGTGACCAACTGCGTGAGCGTGATTTTGTCGGACGTTCCGCCAAATGTCGCCAGCGTGGGTGAGAGCGTCGCCACCAACGTCGCTTGGATGCCCAAATTTACATTGGGAATATTGACAAAATTCGTTCCGCCGGCCGGATCCCAGAGCGCTTCCAATCCAAACCCGCCGCCCGTGTTCGCGTAATCCAGCACGATCGTATGTTGTCCGGCCAGCAGCCCAATCTGCCCGGAACGCCGTGTGACGCCTTGGCCAACATTGTTCGTCACCACAATATGCGCCACGTCCGGCGCGGTCGTGCTCGTCGGATCGATCCACATTAGTGTGCCGTCGTCGCTGCCGGTCACCAGAGTATAGACGCCGTTGGTTGGGACGTTCAGGACGCCGACAAAACGGCCTTGGAACGGGTTGATCGCCACGCTGGCGTCGCTGTTTCCCGCGGCAAGCGGCCGTCCATTCAACAGAATTCCTTCCACCTTCAAAGTCGCAAGCGGCTGCGTGGTTCCCGGCGCGAGGGTGCTCGCCAGCACGTCCGCCGCAGTGCGCGAGGTCAAAATGTCAGGATCGGCGGCGTGAACGATGCCGGTTGTGGTTGTCGTCGCAGTATTATAGGGTGGCAAACCGTTGGTGTTGTTGAATTGATAATTCATCGTCCCAGGCACGAGCTGCACCGGCGTTGCCGCCGCGGGCAAATACGGCGCGTAGACCGAATTCAGCACCGGCCCGGCCTGCAGGGGAGTACCCAGCGCGGCAATCGCCTTGACGGTGATCAGCCCGGTCGTGCTGCTGATCGTGAACGGAGCGGTATAAGTCTGCGTTGTGCCGCTGGGCGGATTGGTCGGCGTCGTGCCGTCGGTCGTGTAATAAATGGCGGCGCCCGCATTGACCGGCGTGGTGATCGTGACCAACTGTGAGCCGTTGAAGTACGTAAGTTGCTTCGTGTTGGTGTCCTGTCCCTGGTCCGCGCCGATGGTGTTCACGTTGAACGGCGAGTAGGTGACGGGTTGAACGTAGGTGAACAACTGAGTGCCGGTGCCTTGCGAGCCGTCCGTGTTGGTCACCAGCACATCAACCGTGTTGATGGTCGCGGCCGTCGCGGCGGGAGTCGTACAGGTGATCGTATTCCGGTTAACCACCGTCGCCGCCACCGGTGTGGCCGCGCCGAATTTGACGGTCGCGCCCGTGCCTGTGGTGACAAAGAAATCGCCGGTGATCGTGACCAACGTCCCGCCCGCGCTGCTTCCCGTAGCGGGGGAGACCGAAGTGACGGTTGGATTCGAATACGTGAACGCGCCCGCTCCAGTCGTGCTGGCCTGCCCGTCGGGATTGGTGATCACCACATCCGCGGAACCAGGTCCGCCCGCGGGCGTGACCAACGAAATCGAGGTCGTGCTGCTGACCGTTTCAGTCGCCAATGCGGCCGCGTTGCCCTGAATCGTAATCGCCGGTTTGGACGGCGCGTTGGGGAAGAAACCGGTTCCAGTGATGACCGCCGTGTTGCCTCCGGCAGGCTTTCCATAATTGGGGGCCAACGATGTAACCACCGGTTGTGCATCCACGACGTACTGGTAATTCACGGTGTTGCTCAGCGTCCCGCCGTTGCTTACCTGCACGGGCACCAATAGTGTCGGCGCATTGAATGCAATTGTAGGCGTCTTGACAATGATCTTCGTGCCGCCCGTTTCGGATTGCACCGGCGCGTTGACGCCGCCGATGGTCACCGTCGACGCGGGCGTGAAGTTCGAGCCGTTAATTGTCTCCGAGTTCCCGCCGTTTGTGCCCCTGATATTCCCAACGATAGTCGTGATATGCGGGACTGCCGTGCCCGTGTAGATCGGCACTTGAATTATTTGTCCGGTGGCATCGAAGCCGATTCCGTTCTCACCGGCATTGGGATCTCCGATATGGAAGCCGGCGGTGACCAGCCCCGCCAAGGGCAACGTCGCCCCAATCGGCTGGTTCGACGTTAAGATGTTGAACGTCAACGGGAAACTGGCCGGAGGCTGAGACGTGACGACGCTTCCGAGGTTCAAATTGACGACCGCACCGGCAGTGGCTCCGTCAACGACAGGGCCGTTCACGACGATCAGGTCGTTGTTTGCTCCGCCCGGCAGCGCATTCAAATCGAACGTAAGCTGCGTTGTGCTGGAAAGCGTCAGGCCGCCCATTGTCAGCGTGCGCGTGTCACCTGGATTGTCGCCGGGGCTGACGGTAGCGCCGCTGGCATCCACCGTTCCGGTAATGGGGCCGACGCCAGTCAACGTTCCGCCTGCTCCAACCACGAGGTTGGACGTGCCAATGCCGGAATCGATCTGCAACGATCCCGATGCCGCACCGGTGATCAATCCGGAATTGGACGATGCCGTGGCGCTGGCGTTGTTGAGAATGACTTTGGAACTTCCCGTGATGCTGATTTTCGCGGCCCCGGAGAGCGGACCGGTGAAACTGAGCGCGCCGCCGCTGGCAGTGACGATCGTATTGGCGTTTATATTGATTGGCGCGGAGATAACGAGATTCGCCGAACCGGTGGCGTTTAATGCCGGGCTGGTGCCAGTGAACTGAATTGAGTTGCCGGCATTGGCGGAAATCGTGTTGGTACCCGCAAATGAGTTTGAATGATTGAGCGCATTAAGTTGGAACGGCGTCACGGCGAGATCGTCGTTGGACGTGATCTGCGCGCCGCCTGGAAAATTAAGAATGGTAAAGGTCGAACTGGAAGGCGGGAAATCCCAGTTTCCGGCTGTGCTCCAATTCGTGTCAACCGCACCGGACCAATTGGACACCGGCGTAGGCCCGAAGACGGCCACGGCAATTTCGTTGCGGTTGCCGCTTGACGTATTGAACGTCGCCGTAATCGTGGGGGTTCCGGCGGCAAGACCAGAAACATATCCGCCACCGAGAATGACGAAGTCGGTAAAGAGGTTAAACTGCGTGGCGGGGGTTCCGTTAGTTGACGTGAGTGTCACCGTGTTTGCGCCCGCTGCCTGGCGGCATGCGGCAGCTACCACCGCAAAGGAGTTGGCTGGGACAGTGGGTAACGTGACCGCTGAGGTTTGGCCGGTGACCGAGTTGAATGAACCGACGACGGGAGCGCTAATCGTGTTAACGCCCGAAAGTGTGAATACACCCACCGCCATTTCGCGGCCGGTTCCCGTAACAGCGAGTGTCCCGCCGGCCGCGGGAGTTGGATTGAAGAGATAGTAAACTTCCGCGTAAACATAGCTTGTGTTCGTGCTGATTTGAGAGACGGCCAGTGTCAACGGAACACCGTTCCATTTGACCGATGTTGACGCAACATAGGTGTTCGCTTGAGCCGATTGGTCGAGCTGCACGACAAGGACGCCAGCACCAGGGGTGACCGTGTAAGTCACGTTGCCCGAAAGCGCCACGTCGCCGCCATTAGCGCCACCAATTTGTTGGGTAACAAACGCATCTTGTATCGCCACTCCGCCAGATACCGATGGCGTTAGCGCGAACGCAACGCAGGCGAGCATTGCCGGCAGAAGCGACCGCATCAATGAGTTTTTTACGTTGAGATGTGACTGAACCGATGAATTGCGCGTGTTACACATAGACGTTTCCCTCTCTCGCATCTGTGCCACAAGCCGACTTCAAAGACACTCTGTTCACACGATTTGGAAATTCCGTGATGAGCTTCGCATTAGTTGGTGTGCCAACGGTTCGATGTGGATTGCCTGTAATTTTTAGTTACTCACGCTGCTTCGATTATTCAAAAAAACGGCGAATCTGTGCGCAAACACAAAGCGACGCCTGCGGGTCTCCGAACCACTTGCGTTTGAATGTTCAAAAATCGCGACGCAGACACGACGGCATGCGTGTTTCACCAGGTTATTGGCTTTGTCCTTTGCATCCAATACACCCGCTGAAAAAAAAGGTCAAATGAAAAAAACTCAAATGATTCGCGCGTCATGGCGACGTTTGCCAGAAAGAATTACGGCCAATTGATCATTCGTTTTTCGCTGTTTCACGCGCGCACCACCAGAATCGCGGCGCGGATATTCTCCGGAAACGTCGGCCAGATCGCGGCCAGGCACGTTGACGCATGTGTAGCGCCATGTAAAAATGACATCCAAGGAGAAACACTATGGATGAATTTGATTGGACGCAGCTTCAACAACAGGCATTCCGTTATTTTCTGGACCACACGAATGCCGCGAACGGTCTTGTAGCCGACACCAACACTGCGAACTCAGCCGCCAGCATTGCGGCCACGGGGCTGGGGTTGAGTTGTTATCCTGTCGCGGTGAACAACGGCTGGCTGAAACGTGCGGACGCGGCCGAACGCGTTCTGACCGCGCTGCGATTCTTCGAGCACAGCCCGCAGGGGCCCGAGCCGGACGCGACCGGCTATAAGGGGTTCTACTATCACTTTCTGGACATGAAAAATGGCCGGCGCGCCGGAGGATGCGAACTTTCGACAGTCGACAGCGCGTTTCTGCTGGCTGGCATGCTTTTGGCGGCAGCGTATTTTGACGCGGATACGCCAGCCGAGTGCGAAATACGCGCAACCGCCGACGCCCTGTATCGGCGAGCCGACTGGCAGTGGGCCTTGTACGGTGTGGCGTGCAACGCCAACGGCTGGCCGACGAAGACCGTCGAAGATGTGACCATTATTCACGGCGGTACGCCGGAGAACGGCTTCATCAGCTATCGCTACCAGGGCTACGACGAAACGCTGCTGATGCATGTGCTGGCGCTGGGCTCGGCCACCTTCGCGCTGCCGGCGGAATGCTACCCCGCGTGGCAAAAGACGTTTAATTGGCGAACGTTCTATGACGTCGAATACGTTCACATGGGCTCGCTGTTCATCCACCAACTCAGCCACTGCTGGCTGGATCTGCGCGGAATCGCTGACGCGTACATGCACGGCAAAGGACTCGATTATTTCGAGAACAGCCGCCGTGCCGTGCGCGTGCAGCGCAGCTACGCGAAGGAGAATCCGAAGAAATTCCGCGGCTATGGTCCGCTAAGTTGGGGTGTGAGCGCCAGCGACGGACCCGGCCCCGCGACAAAGACCGTCGATAACGCGGAGCGGACTTTCTGGATGTATGAAGAGCGCGGCATACCCGATGGACCGGACGACGGCACGCTGGCGCCCGGCGCGGTCGCGGCAGCGCTGCCGTTTGAGCCGGAAATCGTCACCGATACACTGCGCGAGCTGGTTCGCATCCATCCCAAATTGCGCAGCGACTACGGCCTGCGCGCCAGCCTGAATCCAACTTTCGGCGACTGGATCAGCCCGCTGAATTACGGCTTGGATCAAGGCCCGATCGTGATGATGATCGAGAACCACCGCACCGGCTTGCTGTGGAATCTCATGCGGCGCTGCCCGTTCGTCTGGCGCGGATTGAAGAAGGCGGGCTTTGCCGGCGGATGGCTGGATTCAGAGCGACAGCCGCAATGCCCGAAAAGCGTCGCGTGTGGCTGGCGCGAGCAAGACACGCCCTTCAGCAAGTTGTCCGAAACCGCGGCGCCATCCGAACGAGCGGATTCGCATCCGACGGCAACCATGCGCGCCGCGCGAATCCACTCTTACGGAGACCCGACCGGCATCAAAATCTCGCAGGCTGCGCGCCCCGAGCCGGGGCGCGGACAGGTTCTGATCCGGGTTAAAGCTGCCGGCGTGAACCCGCTGGACTGGATGATCGCCGAAGGCAAGGCCCGCTCGTGGATCGATCATCGTTTGCCGTTGACATTGGGCTTTGAGCTGGCTGGAGTCGTCGAGAAGTTGGGTGCCGGCGCGGGACATTTCAAGCCCGGCGATGAAGTCTTCGGCATGCTCAGTCTGTTGGACGACGGTGCGGATGCAGAGTTTGCAGTTAGTGATGAGAACGCGTTGGCACTCAAGCCCAAGTCGCTCGATTTTCCGAACGCCGCCGCCGTTCCCATTGGCGCGCTGACCGCGTACCAGGCGCTGTTTGACACAGCAGAACTGCGCGCCGGACAGACGGTCTTCATCCACGCGGCGGCCGGCGGAGTTGGATCGATGGCCGTGCAGCTCGCCAAGGCGCGCGGCGCGCGCGTGATTGGCACCGCATCTGGCGCAGAACACATCGATCTGATCCGCAAACTTGGCTGCGACGAAGCGATTGATTACAAGGCGACGCGCTTTGAAGATCACGTGCGCGACGTGGACGTGGTGCTCGTGCCGGTGAGCGGCGATTCGCAGAGCCGATCCATCGCGGTGCTCAAGAAAGGCGGGGTTCTCGTCACACTGACGGAAGAACCGCGGCAGGACCTCGCCCGCGAAAAGGGCGTGCGCGCCGTGATGATCGGCGTCAAGCCCGACGGTCAGCGCCTCGCGGAGATCGCAAAGCTCATCGACGACGGCAAGCTCCGCCCTCTTGTTCAAAAGGTACTGCCGCTGGAGCAGGCGAAAGAGGCGTTGGAACTCAGCCGCAGCGGGCACGTCGCGGGGAAGATTGTTCTGGCCATTTGAACGGACATCTCCCAGCTTTACTGCGCCTTCCCCACAATAAAATCCACCACCACCGTCGGATCCTGCGGCCCGACGGGAAAATGTCCCTCGCCGGGTTTCACGATGACTGTCATCTGGCCACCGAACTCTTTGTAGCGTTTTTCCGCGACGCGCGTCTCGCGCTCAAGCCACGGGTCCAGCGCGCCGCACACATGCAGGATCGGCACGCCCGCTTTGGCCAGCGGTTCCAGATTATCCAGCGGCCGCTTCTTTTCTTTTCTACCTTCCATGATGCTGCGCAGGACGGGATTCTCTCCGTAGATGCACGAAACCTTGTCGGCGTTCTCTATGGCCCATGCGTAAGCTTCCCCGGCTCCCGCGCCGACGCCTTCCAAGGCCGGCTTCTTGGAATAGCCGTGGTCGGTCATGGTCTTATAAACCTCGTCCCATTCTTTCCGAGTGGGCCCACCGCCCGTGATCGGAGCCGCCGCGATGGTGTATCCCTTGGCCAGCAACGCCAGATCGAGCGCGGACGCATCCGGACCGATGCGGTCCGCGCGGAAGACCCACGGCTTCCCGGCAGCCGCAGTCTTCGGCACAAGCACCGCCATGCCGGTGTTGCCAAACGTCGCCTTGATAACCTTATCGTACCGCTCGTAGCACGGCGTGAATTGCGGCCCGCGGCAGGTGGCGTAGGTATCTTCCTTTGGGAGGTATATGTAAGTATTTTCCGTGCTGTAGTAATAGGATTTCGTGAACGTGTCGTCCACCATTTCGGGCCGCGCCGTAGTGTTCGGCTGAACGTGCTGCTCGATGAAGTCGGCGATGGGCTTGGGATCGATCAAGCTGTGCGGATGATGGCCGTGGCCTTCCTTGATCATGAGGCTGATCTGTCCGCCGCCCTGATGATAAATGTTCTCGATGACCTTTGTGTTTTTCTCCAGCACAAAATCGAGCGTCCCGCAGACGTTGAGCAGCGGCACGTCATGCTTGATCAGCTCCCCGATTTTGGGAATGTCCTCCGCGTAGATGCCGGGATTGTCGGCGTAGATGCAGGAGACCTTATCCGGGTGCGCGCACGCCCAGGTATATTCATTTACCCCGCCTTTGCTCATGCCCACGAAGGCCGGCTTTTTGGACAGCCCCTGCTTCTCGGTGAGGTAGGCGTACCATGCGTCCCACTGCTTGCCCGGAGACTGCCGGCCCGCGTCGGGCGTAATGAACGCAATGTAAAAACCCCGCCGCAGCAGTTCCACCTCGGCCTGAGGTTGGTGGTCCCAATAACAGCCTTGCCACGACCAGGGATTGCCGAGCGCCGGCTTGTTGGGAACGACCACGATGCAGCGCCGCTGCCCCTTTGCCGGAGCCCCCACCGCAAAACCTTCCTTTTCCGGACGAGTAAAAGGAGTAATAGCCAGAGTCTCGTCATCCATAACGAAGTCGTAGCGGACAAACCCGTCATGCCAAGTACTCTTTCCGCCGTCGAAGGCAGGTTCGGCCGCGTGGAGGGTGCCGATGAAACTACATACCGAGAAGGTGACCGCCACCACAAAAAAGAAATTTGTCGGCCTAGTCATTTGAGAACTCGCATTTTTCGTGATTTCACCTGGTTGATCACGTCACGAATCTTCAGATTAAATATTCATCGATATCAATTTCAAACTTATCATTGAGAAATGCCTTCGTCTCTGGCTGTCCATTAAGGGAAGCACGGACATGAGTAGTTGTGTAAATACCAGCCCTTTTCTTAAAGTGTGCCTTCGCACGATCCACTTTCCTAAGCCACTTAACCGTTGCCACATATTCACACTTTTCGTCTGAATCTTTATTGCTCTTCATTCCGGTGGCACGAAGTTTATGATCGAGTAACGGTTTGCCATTCAGAATGACGTCGCGAATGGGTTTTGCTCGAGCAATTATTTTCCCGATACCAACGAATCCCTTGCGCTTGAAGTATGCGGCAATGATATCACCTTCTTTGAATCCAAGCATGGCATCGCGAAATCGCACTTGCTGCCCAGCAGAGATAAATCCATATTTGACGTAGTCATCCCAATTGCGCGTCGGCCCCTCACCGACGTTGTAGTAGTAGAGACCACACTGAAAATCGAAGCGTGGGAGTTCAGTGTGAAGCGTGTAGTGTGGTCGAAAGTGCCTTGCGTAACTCCCCGTCGCTTGATTGGTAAGATTTCGTCCGAGTTTCCACAGAAGTGTCTTCTCTACGAGAAGCGCATATTCCTCTGACAGTTCGCAGGCGATAACACGGACAATGGGCTCAAGTTTAGCCTTATGTATTGCTGCAATACGCTGAGCCTTTTCTGAGTCGGATTCATCCCATTTGTGCATGTCTTTGCGCGATCCTTTCCCTTTGCCGTAATAAAACTCCTCATTGTTACGAGGATCAATCAAAACGTAGACATAATATTCGTCCATGACAGCGCCCTCGCTTAAGTCGTAAAATTCCCAATCCCCATGCACTACGCCAAAATCCCGCTCTTCGCCGCAATGTATCCGCCGGTGGTTGTGCGCGCGGCGGGGTCGTAGGCTCCGATGGAATACACCTGTGCGGCGGCTACGGTGCCTGAAACTGTGAACACAATTCTCAAGAAACAAGCCCTCAAACCTGTGCCGCTTCCGCGATCGCACGGGAGCGTCTTGACTTTGGGTCAGCGGCGGTTTCGACGCAGACTTTGGTCAGAGCTACGGCGTCCATGGCATCCAGGATACGGCTGGCTCGCTCCACGGTGACGCCGTGATAATCGTTGCGTTCGTCGCGAGAGACCTGCGATTCATCGACGCCAAGCCTTTTTGCCAACTCCCGCTGCGTCAAACCACGCGCAATTCGCACCGCCACCAAGGCCTGCCCAAGGCCGTGAAGATTTTTCAACTCGGCAATATCGCCCCGCTTCAGCCGCTCGTAGCTTTCCACTTCCTCGGCAAGTTGAAGATGAAAGGACTTCAATGGGTCAAGGACACGCTGGCATTGCTCGGACGTAAGGCCCGTCTTCCGCAACCGTCTCTTATGCTCGGACAGGCGCGTTTTTTCGGCCTCAAGCCGCTTCACGGCTTCTTTGTATTCCGCTTCGTTGCGAATCATGACTTCGACTCCTTTATCTTAACGATGCCCCGTTGCTTGCCGTTGCGCCTGGAACAGCGGAAGGCGGCGGGGAACTCCAATTCATTTCCGAAATTGTCCTTAATACCGGAGCCTTGTCCGTAGTGCGGATAGAGTTCCACTCGGTATCGATGCCACATGGGAAGCTGTTTCTTCGGATAGCCTCGGTATGGCCGCCGTGTCTGCGGATTCCATGTCCAGACTTTATGCGGATCCAACAGATTCAGGTTTCGCTCCAGTCGTCCAGTGGCCAACTCCATCAGGTCGCAAACGAAGTAGCCGTCAATATCGTTCGGGTGGTCCTTGTCCTCGACGAACGAGCCATCGACAAAAATCTCGGTCACGCCAGCTTTCCAAAGTTGCTTGACCATGATTTCGAGGTTATCGACGAGGACCGCCCGCCAAGCCGCATCCCAATTCGGATATCCTTTGCCTGGGCCAGCCACGAGTATGGAACGACGGAGTTCCGAGAGCGTGACTTCATAATCGCCGGGCGGAAGCACTCCATCCGTCGTGAATGCAGGAATCGACGCCATGCAGTCTCTCCCCTCGAAAGTGAATCTACGCCAACTTGACACTTTTGTCAAGTGTGACGATTGCGTCCACTACAAATCAGAAAGGCTGAAGATTCGAGGGCATCCACAATACTATCGCAACAAACTTCTTGCGTGTTCCCAATCCTCAATGTCCTCCAGGCAGAACCGGCCTACGCGCCAGCGCTTTCAACGCCGGCTTTTGCACGCCGAAGCGGTCCATCGGAAAGTTGACGAAGCCCAGCATCAGGGCGGGAGAGCCCTCCTTCACCCGGTAGTCTCCCTGCGCCGGATCGATGAACTGCGCGTCGGCCACGAGCGAATGTTCGTCGCGACCGCTTTGTTTTTGCAAGCGGGTTGCGGGAGCGTTTGGGGCTCCTTCTTTATGCATGAGGTTGTAGTCGAATTCCTGGCCCCAAGGCGGGGCGGGCATGATCGCGGGCTGGTAGTCGCGCCAGACGATGTTGCGGCGGAAGCTATCTCCGCTCGCGGCAAACCAGGCGTGCGCATGAAAGCTGGAACCGACCGTGATGTTGTTCTCCACCGTGCGGCCATACCCTTCGCGGTTCTTGATCCCGCCGTGCAGACAGAGATTGTTGGTAATGATGTAATTTGAGGAACCGTCATCGAGGTCGATGTCCCAGCCGTGGTCGCAGCGCCAGCGGTTGTTGCGTAGGATCGTCGGCGTGACCGCATCCAGGCGCGGGAGCTCGGGGACCTCCTTCACCCACGCATTGACCTCGGCCGCTTTGGGCCGCCAATACCGGTCGCGCCCCCAGGAATTGAACGAGCCGTGGTCGCCGGTCTCCTTCACCGTGTCGAACACATCGCAGAACTCGATGACATGCCCGCCCCAACAGCCGTCGCCTATGTTGATCCCCGCGCGAGGCATGTCGTAAATCGAACAATGCCGAACGGTGATGCTTTGGGACAAGTCAATCGCCACGCCGGCAGTCTGCTTTTCCACGCGCCCGGTCAGGTAAATCAGACAATCGTCGACGACGCAACCCGCCGGGAAGTTCTGCGTGCGCGGACCCGGTGTGCGGTCGAGGTCTTCGAGCTTGTTCACCTGGCTGTAGTTGAACAGAGGGTTGCGCGCGGCCTGCGGGTCTCCGACGAAGCAGATGCCACTCGCGCCGGCTTTGGCAATGTGGCAGCCGCGGATCGTGACGCGGCGGTTGTAGTGGTTCACGAAAACGGCGTTGCCGCCCACCTGATCCAGAAAACAATCCTCCAACGCGCAGTCTTCAGTGCCCTCAAAGAACACCGCGCCGCCACGGTAGATGGCCCAGTCCGTACGCAGGAGCGGTTCCTTGGTGTCCATCACCGTGCGCGCCGCGTGACGAAAAGTAATGCCTCGAAGAATGACGGAGCGCACCGGCTTTTCAAGGCTGCCGCGAAACTCGATCAAGCTGCGGAGCCGCGTGGCTTCGACGGTCGCTTTGGTCAGGTCGAGCCCGGGCGGCGGAAAAAAGTAGAGCGTGTGCGTTTTGGCGTTCAGGAACCACTCGTCGGGCGCGTCGAGTTCCTCAAAAATGTTCTCCACAAAGCGAATCTTCGGATGCACCGCGCCGCCGCGGTTGTTCTGCCAGCCACCCTCCTTCGTCACTCCGCCCTGCGTGTCCTTGCCCGTGATCCGCCAAGTGAAGTCACCCCAGAGCGCTGGATGCATCGCATGAAAATAACCTCCCGCGGGATCAGCCCAACGGGCGACGCGTTCCGGCGAGATGGCGTCCGCCGCGAAGCCGTCGAAATACTGCGCCTTGGGATCGACATTCGGATAGCGCGCCAGAATCTGCCGCTCGCCATTGACGAAGATTTCCTCGGTGAGCAGATCGTCCGGCACTTTCGCCTGAACGATTCCGTCGCGATAAGGCTGCCAGTCCAGTTTTTCAAGCCGCACGCCGCCGCTGATCACCGGCTGCTCCTGCCCGTAAGCCTGGTAAACCACCGGCGCGGCCTGCGAACCTGAATCCGCAGCGCTGAAGACCAGCTTCTCAGATAAGTAGTAAGTCCCGCCGCGCAGCCACACCGTCCCCGGCTGCTGCCGAACCGCCTGTTGAGCCCGCTGAAGAGTGCCAAAAGGCTTTTCCAACGACCCGGGATTGCCATCGCCGCCGGTGGGGGCGACGTAATAGTCCTGGCCGAGGACGGGAAGGGCGAGGGTGAGTTGCAGGAGAATGAGTAAAAGAATTTTCATGACGATACTTACACCGTGCATCTACTCAAAACGAAATCCAGCATACCGTCAGTCCCGCATCCGTCCCGCCTGCATCGGATGCAATGCGCAAAGGCGCGCCCATCGTAAGTGGCACCCCGCCAAAATGTTTTTCGTTGAATTTTTGACGCCATTGCCGTAAATCTGGCGTAAATGATCGAGATAACACGCCAGCAATGCGCAAATGTGGCCAAGGCACATGGAATGACGGCGGTGTCTGGAATGGCAACCCGCTCAACAACGACCCCAACGCCGGAACCTGGACGCAACAAGACACCGTGACCAAATCCAAAACCGCCCTGACCGGCTTCACATCCGGAGCGAGAATCTGGGTCCGAGTCCGAGGCATCGGGCCGAATGGAAGTGGCGAGTGGTGCGATCCGGCAACGAGTATTGTGCCGTGAAGAGCAATGGCGTATGATGCCGGGACGTGACTGAGTGTTCTTGAAATGAGAGTGCTCTGTTCTGGGTTTTCTGTCACCGAATTTTCAATATTATTCCTCCTGGACGAGATGCGGCGTTGCGGATTCCGTAGGCGCTGACATTAATTGAAACGATGACAAAGAATTCAAACAAGTACTGTAAGGCCACCGACCTCACCAACGAGGCCAGTGTCGAGTCATTCTTTGTGATGCGGATGCTCGAAGACCTAGGTTACGAGGACAATGAAATTCTGCCGAAGAATTCCATTCAGGAACTAAAGATCAGTCGCGGAAGAAAGAAAGAGCCGTACAAGCCTGACTACATCATCCAGACGAAAAGGGTTCCCCGCTGGCTGATCGACGCAAAGGGAACCAACGAAAACATCGAAGATTTCACGTACCAGTGTGCCGGATACGCGCTGCTCATCAATCGGAAAGATGAACGGCGCCCGCTCAAGCACTACATGCTCACGAACGGTCTCCTTACTCGCGTTTTCCAGTGGGATCAAGAGGAAGCGATCCTTTCCCTCAGGTTCGACGACTTTGTAGACGGCAACACGAAATACAAGACGCTCATTGAGCTCTTCAGTGCCGAGAATATCCGCGCTCAGAAAGACACGGTGGCTCCCGCCCGGCCACACACGATGGTCCGCCCCAGCCTCGACGTGGTGAAACGGGCGTTCCTGAAATGCCACCGACTGATCTGGAAAGCCGAGAAGATGAGCCCTCAGGCCGCTTTCCTGGGTTTTGCCAAGCTTATGTTCGTGAAGCTCTGGGAAGACCGTCGCATTCGGGACGACGCGAAACTGATGGCCGCGATCACCAAAGGCGACCCGCTGCCCGCCGAAGCCGTTCGCTTCTCCGCCCACTGGATCGCTTTGCAAGCAGCGAATGATCCGAATCCAATAGACAGCATCCTTTTCCGGCAACTGGTCGACCAACTCGAAGAAGAGATCGCGAAGAAAAAGCGGAAACGCATCTTCGAGACTAACGAGCGGATGGGCTTAAGTCCTGGCACGGTGAAGCGGGTGGTAGAAATATTGGAGAACCACTACCTATTCGGCATTGATGAGGATTTGAACGGGCGGATGTTCGAGGCATTCCTCGCGGCCACAATGCGCGGCGAAGACCTGGGACAATATTTCACGCCCCGGAGCATCGTGAAAATGATCACGAAACTGGCCGCCCCGGAAGCCACTCGCAATCGCGTTGAACGCGTGCTGGATGGCTGCTGCGGAACGGGCGGTTTCCTGATCGAAGTACTTACCGACATGCGAGCTATGCTCTATGGAAACAAGTCGCTCACACCTAAAGAACGAGAAAAGCGACTGGACGAGGTGGCAAACCAAGCAATCTTTGGCATCGACGCGGGGAAGGATCCGCCGCTTGCCCGCATCGCCCGCATTAATATGTACCTGCACGGCGACGGTGGCAGTCGCGTCTACATCGCCGACGCTTTGCGCGACCCTCCGCAGCCCTCGCCGTCCGACCCGTTGGAACTTCGCCAGAACGTTGAGGAGCTGAAGGACGTATTGGTTGCCGGACTGAAGTTCGATGTGATCGTAACTAACCCGCCGTTCTCGATGGACTATTCGATGACGGTTCATGAGGAGAAAGAAGTCGTCGAGGACTACAAGCTCCGCACTTACGGCGGGAAGGTACGGATGAGCCTGCGGTCGTCAATCATGTTCCTAGAAAGGTATTGGGACCTGCTCAATCCCGGCGGACGCCTGCTCACCGTGATCGACGACAGCGTGCTGAGCGGCAAAAACAATTCCTTCGTGCGCGACTTCATCCGCGAGAAGTTTATCATCCGGGGCGTCATCTCACTCCATGGTGACGCATTTCAGCGAGCCGGGGCACGGGTGAAGACCTCGGTGCTGTACCTGGAACGAAAGAAGGAGGACGACGACCAGCAGCCGGCCGCGTTCGTCTACGAGACCCGCTACATCGGCTTGGACGACGTGGTCGCTAAAACTCCGCAGAGCGTGGCTGAGCTCGCGAAGGCGCAGGCTCACGCCGAGATGCAGGACATCGTGGAGTCGTTCTCGGCCTACAGGCGCGGCGAAATGGGTCCGTGGCTCGTTGCGGCCGAGAAGCTTTATGACCGGTTGGATGCAAAGCACCTCCGGCCTTGGACGATCACGGAACTTGAACCAGGTTGGAAGAAAGCGGGCGTCTCCAGCGTTACGCTCGAAACACTCGTCGAACCCATTGACCCTACAGACGAGACGAAGGTGAAGTTGGAGAAGGAGAAGCCCTACTCTTTTCTTCGCATCAGCTACGAAGGCCGCGCCGAGGAGGGGGAGAAGCGACTCGGCAAGGAAGTTACGTACAAGAACCTCATGGCCGCCCAGGCGAACGATATCGTCGTGAGCAACATTAACGCGGTGAACCGCGCGATCTGCGTAATCCCCAAGGACATGGAAGGACTGCTGATATCCTCGGAGTTCACCATTATTCGCTTAAAAAAGGGGGCCAAAGCAGACCCGATGTATCTGTGGAGCGTCCTGCGTTCTGCCGCAGTGGTTGCAGAGTTTCTGTCGGGCTCGTCCGGTCAGGGCCGACATCGTGTCGACTGGTCGAGACTTAGCAAACAAAAAATCCCGGTCATCTCGCCTGAACAGCAGAAGAAGATCGGTGATTCGTACCGTATGGTGCTCCATTATGAGAAGGCTATCCAACAGGCACAGGAAACCGCGAAACGCGATTTGGCGTTCCTCGAACTCGACGGAGTGACCGCGAACGACAAGCTCGCACGTGCGAAGCCGCCGAAATAGTTACTGAGGTTCGTGGACGCATACGAAATTTTGCGGCGGAAAGGTTCCATGAAGATTCTCCTACCCACCGAACGTGCTTGCGTTCTTGTCCTCGCAACCGTCATCGCGCCCGCGTTCGTCGCCCGCTGCGAAGATAAGAATCCCATCGACGAGGCCGCTCGCGTCCCGGCGCGCGATTACCGGTTCGACGGCAACATCTCGCGCGAGGTACTGGAAAATTATTTGTCCCGCTCGGTTTCATTCACCGAGCTCCTCCACGACGACCTGAGCCAGCCGCGCAACCGGCGCGGGGTCGATCCGCGCGATAACATCCGCTTCATTCAGAACACCGGCGCCAAGTTTATTGGCCGGGCTCTGATGTGCTGGGGACGCGAGCGCGAGCTCGATAGCTTGCTTCGCAACGCCAAAGCCTTCGCGGCGGAGCTGCACAAGGCTGATCCGGATATCGTCCTCCAGGGCGCCGCGTTCGAGATCGTGACCAGCGGCGTGGAGACGGTCGCGATTCCGGAGTACGTGCTCAAGGAGTTCAGCGAGCCGCTGACGAAGCGCAACTTCCGCCTCGACGGCATCCGCTACCCCGCCGGGACCCACCGCATGGGCAATGGCGCGATTCCCGACATGAACCAACTGGAAACCCGCATGTGGTTCTATTTTCTCTGCACTCAGTACATCGACGCGGGGATCGAAGCCATCCACTTCGGCCAGATCGGCCTCATGGACCAGAACGATCGCAAACACGCCGCCTGGTTGGACATGCTTGGCCGGGTGCGGGCCTATGCCCGCGAGCACGCCCGCAGGCATTTCGTGATCTGCGACGCCCATACACCGACCGGCGGTTACGTCGAGGATGGAAAGCTGCTGTTCGATGCGCACGCGTTCCCCCTGCGCATCGCCCAGGGCGATCAGCCACTGAAAGGCAAGCTACAGGCGGGCTATACCGATGCGCTCTTCAACCGCAGCAAGGGCGGCATCACTCCCAGCGGCTGGTCCTGCGAACATCTGCCCTATCTGGTTGAATTCGATAACTTCGGCGGCCGCAACCAGGGACAATCCAGCGCCGGCACGATCTTCTGCTGGGGTTATGACGAGATCACCTGGTTTTCAATTCAGCCCGAGACCGAGCGAAACCAGTGGCTGCATTACGCGTGGAAATGGATCGCGGAGAACGACCCCAACGGCCATTTGGAGATTCCCGGCAGCCGCGTGATTTCCCCCGCGCGAAACAGCGGCGGGCCGCGCTGGTATTGGGCCAATACCCGTAGTGACGCCTGCCCCGAGGGCTCAAATACCGAAGAAACGATCAAGGAAATCTGGGCCGCGGATTCGGCGAGGAAGTAGCCGCGGAGGCGTCGATGCCGGGTGACCTCGAAGCTGCGCCTCTGCGTGCAACTTCATCGCGGCGAATCAGGCCGTCTCGATGGCTTCTGCCCGGAAGGTATGAAGCCCCGAAGCGTATCCGAAACGACGTTTGGTCCAGGAAGAGATGCAATTGCTCCTCAACAGCGATCTCAGAATCAAGGAAGTAGCCAGCCAACTGGGTTTCTCAGACGAGTTCCACTTCAGCCTCCGATCGGCAACATTCCGAACCGGGCCGCATCCGTGGGGCAGTGCCACGCCAGAGATCGACATTGTGATGCGTGACCCCATCCATTGCAGCCGTAATATATCTTCGCCGTCTTGGCGCCAGTGATTGAAATGTCCTTGAGCATGTCGAAAAGCGGTTGATGACATTCGCTGGTGGATTCCAGCTCTTCAACTCGCCAGAACTCGCGATGCGAATGTGCCGTGGAATAGCTTATCCAGAATTCTGCAGAAGCTCAATTTCCGCGTTCGTATTCCGGTGGTGAATCTCTTGATGTCAAAAGCGAAGTCGAGGTACATACCTGAAATGAAAATTAACTCATCCCTTTTTGAAGCTTACTGTATCTCAAATGTCCGACAAAATGTTTTCTCCGGTCGGCCGGCGAAGCGGAAACTGGCAACTCTTACGCCGCATGGGTTCGGGATCAGAACGCGGCCTATCGCCGGGAGGGGTTGAATCATTGGCGGCAAAGCGCTTGCAAAAACATCCGCAAAGGCGTGGCGAGAAACTCACCGGCGCGGACTAAACGTTTCTTGAACGAATGAAACATGCGAGCATGGACAAAGCCGCCTCGAAAGAAAAGACATTGCCAGCGAAGTTGCCCCTGGCAGACCGGCTGCAAGCATCCAAAGAAGCCGCGTTTGAGTTGTTGTGCTGCGTGATGGAACATTCCAAGAGCCATATGGCGCGGGTTTCGGCGGCGCAAACCGTGAAGGAATGGGCTGCGGAAACGGAGCCGATACCAGAACCGTTAACATTCGTGCGCGTCAATCGGGAAGACTTAAGGCACAAAAACACGGCGCTGCCAGACTTCCGCGGCTATTGATAGAAAGACATTGATCGACGGACGGACGCGGTAAAGACGATGAACGACGACAACCAGAAAATCGAAAAGACGATCTACACGCTCGAGCTGACGCAGCTCAAGACCTTGGTCGAGCGTGTGAAAGCCGGCGGCGAGCTCAGCCGCGCAGATCTCGGCCTGCTCAAGCAAATTGGCGGCAAATTGGCGGCTAACGCACACTGGCGGATACGGACGCGGTGAGGACGATGAACAATAAAGAAAATGTTTCAAAGGCGATTGAGATGCTCGAGCATCATCAATTGCGAAAGTTGATGGAGCGCGCGAAGGCAGGTAAGGAATTGAGCCGCGCAGATATGCAATTGCTCGAGCGGCTCAAGTCCGATACCGCGCGGATGTCGTTGGATGCGGAATCGGGCCAGAAGAAATCGAAGCGTGGCCGGCCCACCGAGTTGCGCCGTCTCGCCGAAAGGATCGAACGCCTGATCCTGGAGAAACTTCTCGAGCGCCAGCAACGCGGCGAGAAATTGACCGCTGCGGATTATGCGTTTCTTGAAAAGATAAAACAGGCAACCTTGGAAAAAGCGGGCGCGGTGAAGGCACCGGAAACGAAATTACCACTGGGCGAGCGGCTGCAAGCCAGCAAAGAAGATTTGTTCGATTCGCTGACATGGGTTGCCGCGCATTCCAAAAGCCGCATGGCCAGGGTCCAAGCGGCGCATGAACTGAAGCAATGGGCCAACGAGGAGTATCATCCGTTGCCACTTCCCAAGCTGGTGCGCGCCCGGCCTCAAGACGTGAAGGTCGGAGCCTGATGTCGATGCGCGTTGTGTGGGTTCGGCGCCTCCCGGAAAGTTGCACAAAAAGTGTGCCCCCCGTTGGCCTATTGCGCGCGTTCTGTGCGCGCGTGGGCCAAAATCCTTGGCGAGACCAGCGCGTGACGTCATTGCGTGAACTCGTTCCGACAGTCGCTTACACCAGTATTTCTTTGATCACATGCCCATGTACATCCGTGAGCCGGCGGTCGATGCCGTTGTGGCGGAACGTGAGCTTCTGATGGTCGATGCCCATGAGATGCAGGATCGTGGCGTGCAGATCGTAGCACCACGTCTGATTCTCCGCGCCTTTCCATGACCATTCGTCGCTTTTGCCGTGGGCCGTACCGGCCTTGATGCCCGCGCCGGCCAGCCAGGTCACAAATGTGCCGCCATTGTGGTCGCGGCCATTGCTGTCTTGAGCGAAGGGCATGCGGCCGAATTCAGTGCTCCAGACCAGCAGCGTGTCGTCGAGCAGGCCACGCGCTTTCAAATCGTGAAGCAGGGCCGCGGCGGGGCCGTCGGTGGCGTTGGCCATGGGCGGCAGTTCTTTGGGAATATCTGCATGGTTGTCCCAATTGTTTTTCGGCCCGCCGGCGCCGCTCCAAATTTGAACAAAGCGCACGCCGCGCTCCAGCAAACGCCGCCCGATCAGACAACGACGCCCGAAATCTTCCGTGGTTTTGTCGGCAAGCCCGTAGAGTTTGCGCGTGGCGTCGCTTTCGCTGGAAATATCGAGCGCATCGGGCGCGCTCAGTTGCATTTTTGCGGCAAGTTCGTAGGAGGCGATGCGCGCATCCAGCCGCGAATCGCCTTCGCGCGCCTCGCGGTGTTCGCGGTTGAGCTGCTGCAAAAACGCCAGTCCGTCGCGCTCGCTTTCTTTCGTCAGATACGCGGGATGATCCGCGGGGAAGAGATCGGGGATCGGCTCCGGCGCGCCGGGATTGACGATGGTGCCTTGGTGCGCGACCGGCAGAAAGCCCGACGAGAAATTGCCCTTGCTGTTGTACGGCAATCCTTTCGGATCGGGCAGCACGACGAAAGTGGGCAAATTGTCGTTCAAGCTGCCCAAGCCATAAGAAAGCCACGCGCCCATGCACGGAAATCCCGGCGCGACAAAACCGGTGTTCATCATGTAGCTGCCGGGGCCATGCACGTTTGTTTTCGAGGCCATCGCCATGAGAAAGCAGAGCTCGTCCACGTGTTCGGCGATGCGCGGAAAGACGCTGCTGATCCAGCGCCCGCTCTGGCCGTATTGCTTGAATTCAAAAGGCGATTTGAGCACGTTGCCGGGCGCGCTGGTGGCGGCTTCGAAATGCGCGCCGGGATCGAATTTCTGCCCGTGCCGCTTGATCAGTTCAGGCTTGTAATCGAACGTGTCCATCTGGCTGGCGCCGCCGTTCATGAAAAGCTGGATCACGCGCTTGACCTTTGCGGGATGATGCAGCCCGCCGTTGAATTCGGGCCGCGGCTTCGGTGCGCCATCCGCCAGCAGCGCGTTGCGGCCGAGCAGTTGCGTCAGCGCCAGCCCGCCCAGGCCGCCGCCGATGGACCACAGGAATTCGCGGCGCGAAGCGG
>Ga0209579_10000972_pt1 | contig 24892 bp, 18 predicted proteins | sample Coa_R1_2_FD_187152 | JGI IMG/M metagenome (GOLD analysis project Ga0209579, IMG submission 187152) | Surface soil microbial communities from Centralia Pennsylvania, which are recovering from an underground coalmine fire - Coalmine... | ecosystem: Environmental > Terrestrial > Soil >... | reverse complement strand
CTTTTGCGTAAAAGCGCGCGTGGCGCTGACAAAGCTGTCGAGGTAGTGCTTGAACTTCCGGTCCACTTCGGCGCCTGATTCGTGGAAATAGACGGTGCGGTATTGGCTTTCTTTGTAAGCGCCAGTGGTGATGCGCGCGATGTATTTTGCGATCGAAGCTTTCACTGGCCAGACGAACGGATGAATCGGACAGAGTACGAGGATGGGCGTTTTTTCGTCCCAGCCGGCGTCGCGCAGCGCTTTGCGGCCGTAGGAATCGGGATGCGGCTCGAACGTCCAGGCGGTGTCGGTGCCGAGCTCGGTCGAGATGCCGAGTTTGCCAAGAACGGTTTGCGATTCGACATTGCGCGTAATGACCAGTGAATCGTGCACATAGCGTGCGCACATTTTTTCGATGAGCGCATCCATGTGGCCGGCCTCCGCACCGTAGGCGACGGAAAGTTTGTTTTCGGCCGAGGCGTGGCCGAGCGATCCGATCATCATGGTGGTCAGTGCGTTGGCGAACTTGCTCTTGAACATCGATCCTTCACAGGCCACCACGCCGTGATTGGCGCGCGTTTCGCGATAGAGGAACGGTGGAAACACATCAGGCAGAAAAACCTGGCGCGAGCCTGCGAAGTAGCCCTTGGTCCGGTCGAAACTTTGCGTCATCACGCTGAAGTCCACGTTTTCACTGCGCACCAAGTGGCGGATCTGGCGCATCATTTCGTTGACGCGGACGTCGGAGCCGGTATTACGAGTGCCGTTGTAGCCGGCAAAGAGCAGTTTCAGTTTTTCCCCGGGCGTCCATCTCTTGCCGCGGCCCATCATCCATTGCAGGCGGGTGAGTTCGATCAGCGTGCTGACCCAGGCGACGAGGAGAAAATCAGTCATGCGCGCGCGGCTCCGCTGGCGGTGATCATGGAGGCATTTTGCGACGGCCAGGGCCTGCCCGGGTAGCGGAATTTATTCTCGCGGCTGAATTTCAGCAATGGGTAAGCGTAGCTGGAAAATTTGGCGGGAATCTCGCCGCCGAGTTCCTCGACGACGCGGGAGTTGTCGAAAACGGTATTCCATACGAGATAAGGCCAGAAAACTTTGAGCAGCGAAGCGCCGCGGCCGAGATTGCTCTTTTTGTGCGACAGCCAATTCACGGTGCCGGAAAACGTTTTGCCCAGCCCCGGCAGATATTTCGGATGGGAGCCGGACGCGGCGTTGGCTAGCGCGTCGGTCAATTCGCGGTAAGTCTGCGAGCCAGCGCCCGACGAAAGGTGGTAACGCGGATATTTCGGCTGCTCTTTCTGGTGAATGGCCACAATAGCTTTGCCAACATAGTTTGCCGGGACGATGTCGATGCGGTCGGTGGGTTTCAGGGGCAGCACCGGCAATGATTGCAGCACGCTGAAAGCCTGCACCATGTCGAACTGCGTGGTTTCGGCGCGCGTGCTGTCGCCAAGAACAATGGCCGGGCGGAAGATGCGCCGGTCCACGTCCGGCAGCAACTGGTGCACCATGTGCTCGCAAAATTTCTTGGTGCGGGCGTAGGGATCGTAGTCAGAGCGCTGCCAATCAATCGCAGTATCTTCCTGCACTACTTCGTCCTGGCGATGGCCGGCAACCGCCACGGTGGAAACGTGCGAAAAGCGGCGCAGGCCGTGATGGTCCTCGGCGCGCCGCGCCAGCTGAATCACTTCCAGCGTGCCGCGCAAATTCACGTTCAGGCATTGTTTTTCCGATTTGCGGTTGAGGGAAGCCGCGCAATGAATCACCGAATCGCTGGACCGCACCAGCTCATGATATTCATCATCTTTTAATCCAAATTGCGAATCCGTCAGGTCGCCCAAAAATATCCGCGCACACGAAGAGACGCGTTCATTAAATTCCGGAAATTCCATATGCAGCTGCAGCGACTGCCACAGCCGTTCGCGCGCTTCCTGCTGCGATTTCGCGCGAACCAGTAAATTCAGAGAATCGCGATGGCCGCGCAGCAGTCCCGTGACCAGGTAGCTCCCGAGGTATCCGGTCGAGCCAGTGAGAAAAATGGCCATGGGACCTTAGTGGTTCTCCCCGGAATGCGCAACGGCAGCAGCCGTGGTGGGTTGCCCGCCCCAGCCAACATCACGCGGCGGCCGCGACTCCAGCGGCCGGCCTTCCATCAGCGGGTAGCACCAGCGGCGCAACGCTGGGATGTGAATGTTGATCCAGTATTCCCACCAGTCAAGCGCTTCCGGATCAAAACTGAAAATGCCGCGCTCGTCTTCCGGCAGGGCAGCGGAAAGTAACCGCGCATTTTCGCACGAGAACACATGTTCGTTGTGCAGAATAAATGGCTCGTACAGCTCGATCAATTTTTCAGCGCGGTTCAGGTCGCGTTCGGCTTTCGCCAGCGGCGGCTTTTTCATTCTGAGTTTTTCCGCCACGCGATTGATGCGCGAAACCACCGCTTTCTGCATCGGGATGGAAAGCCGCTCGTAGCGCTGCTTGGACACCGGAATGGTCTCGAACTTCACTTTCAGCCAGTGCTCAATTCCCTGCTGCGTACGGTAGTGCTTGCGGTGCGCCAGGCCTGTCAATTCGATGCTGCGCCCCATGTCGCAAGGATTCACGCCCGAAGTCGCCAGCTGGTACATGCGCGCGGCCTTGCGTTCAATCAGCGCCGCCGCGATCAGCGACATGCCGCGGCACACCATGTCCACCGGAATCACATCGAGACACTTTTTAGCGTTGGTTGGCAGCTGCCGGAAATTTGTGCCCAGCAAATAGGAAAGCGGCCCGGAAGTGTTCACGCCCTCATTCCACCCGCTGAACGGGCTACGCGTCGAGCTTTCCACAATGGATGGCCGCACCACCGCGACCGGCAAATCCTTCCCCCGACGGGCCAGAATGGATTCGCCCAGACTTTTCGTGAACGTGTAAGTGTTGGGCCAGCCGAGATGTTGGGCACGCCGCATGCCCACGCGCACCAGTTTGTTACGCACCCAACGCAACCGATTGCGTTTCACCACGCCGTCCAGTTCGCTGGCGGCCACCTTCGATTCGTCGGCGCCGCGGCCCAAGGCCTGCCGCCGCAATGCCCGCGCCAGCTCCACGCTCTCCGCGCGCTCTTCAATGCGCACAATCATTTCGCGCAGCGAAGCAATTTCCCGCTCCGCATCAAAATTTTTCACGCCCGCGGGATTGTAATTTTCCTGCAGGTCTTCGGCCACGCGCCCGTCGCGCATTCCCACCACGTAGCACGTCGAAAGGTGCATCAGCGCCGCGCGATCGGTGGCGCGCAAAAAGTCCAGCAGGTGCTCTGCCGACTCCACGTTGGAAGAGAGCGCTTCACGCAAATCGGGGTTGAAATCGGTCAGGCCCGCGCTGTTGACCACCAGATCCAGCGAACGCGCCAGCCGCTCGCGCACCGCTTCTTCCAGCCCTAGCCCGGGCTGGCTGACGTCGCCCTCCACCACTTCAATCTTGTCGCGAAGAAACGCGCCCAGCCGCGGTCCATAAGTTTTCTGCAAACCGTCCAGCGTCGGTGATTCTTCGACAATTTTCTCGAACCGCCGCTGGGCCGTAGTCGTGCGGTTGCGGCGAATCAGCAGAGTAACTTTGCCCAGATCCGGCACCTGCTCCAGCAGGTCCACCAGCCACACTTTGCCGATAAATCCAGTGACGCCGATCAGCAGAATGTTCTTCCCAGCCAGCGCGCGGCGAACGCTCAAGGTCCCGACTTCAGGCACGGTACCAAACGAAACCACCGCGGGCTGATCGGCATGAAAAACCCGCTCGGCCGGCCCGATAGCCGCCGCAAGCTGTCCCGCATCTTTCAACCCCATCTGCCGGAGCAGCTTGGCTTCTTCCACTCGCCCATCGTTCTCGCCGGAACCCAACCAAGCCAAAGCCGCGCGTGGCCGAATCACCGGATCCAGCAATCGGCCGGTAGCGACGCCGTCCCGAAACTCCATCGAATTCCCGATGAACTGCTCCACGCCAACATGCCGAGCCAGCGGCCGCAGCACATGGTCCAGCGATTCGCCCACCAAAATGACATTACGGCCTTCGCGCTGCGCCCGCCGAAGTGCGTCCACTGCGTCCGCGCGCAGCCGCGGCTTCAGCCTGTACTCGAAATACTCTTCGCCCAGCAGGTCCAGACGGTCCCGCGAAACCCCGCGCAGCAAGGTATAAAGCAGCCGCGTCGCAAACGTACCGCCACCCAGGAATGCCAGTGGACGCAGCAATGCCATCAGCGCCATGCCCAGCCGGCGGCGCGAGCGTTCGGCGAAGCTTTGCGCATTCCAGGTGAAAAATCCCAATTGCGCTAGAGCGCTGAGTTCCAGCAGCGAACCCTCGACGCGCCAGTACACAGGCGGGTTGGAGTTTCCCGCGGCTTTGAAGCCAGTCTTAGTTGTGGAAATTGGAGTCATGGCGGGCGGGTTCATGGCAGGCGCATCGCTAACCACGCGTCACGCGCGCAACTTCACTGGGGCGCAATGTAAAGAGCAAAAGCATCCTGTTTGGCCTGGATTCCGCCGCTGACCGTACCAGGATATCCCCTGATATTTCATAGCGTTCCGGTGAGGGCGACACACCTGTGAATTTGTTACGTTAACATCCCACGGGCAGTTCGTGCAATACGGCAAGGGCGTAAAGACCGCGAAATGTACTCAGCGAGAGTCAGTGAGCGGCACGCTTCGCTGGTCGGCCTGCGAATTCAAGAACTCGCCATTGTAGCTGCTCAGGCTTAGCGCCAGGATTAGCAGGAAAGCTACCACCGAACTGGCCAGTATCTCCGTCCAGGGCACCCTGGTCAGGGCGCGGTCCAGCGCGGGATCGGATAGATTAGCTGGCAGCAACGAGGCCAAGATCGCGGCGAGATAAAGCGGCAGCAACAACGCCAGCAGGAAGCGCGTGTCAAAAAAAGGATATGCCGCCCGCAGAACCATCCACAGCCCTGCTTCCGGCAGCACCACGATCAAACTGAGCAGTGCCATCCGCTCATAGAAGTCGCGCCCACCGGTGCTCCCCAAAATACGATACATTCCGGCCAGACTCAGGCCAAAAGCTGCAGCGGCGCCGCCCAGCACATCAATCGGGAAGCCCGGCACAGTCAGCACAATGTTCACAAACGGCAGCAGCGCGGCCTGCCCCAGCACCACAATCGCAAAGGCGCCCGTGATGAACCGGTCGCCGCGCAACCCCAGAATCAAACCAGCGAAGAATATCGCGGCCGCCAGACCTTCCCACTGCGCCGGAAAAACTGCCTGCGGCCGCGCCACGGCCGTCGCCTGCAAGTAGGAAACGCTGAGCACCTGCACCGGTTCGCCCAGCCAGTAGCCAATCGCGGTTTCGGGTACAAAAAACAGCAGGAACTGCGTCACCCAGTACAACGGGTACACAGAGGCAAGACCTAGCAAGAGAAAACGCAGACAGCGCATTCTGCCCCTCAGCAGGCCCGCGATTTTCCGCCGGCGCGGCGTGAATTGCAAGAAGGAAAGAGCGGTTTTACACGCCCCAGCCGTAACGCTCAGCGTGTTCTAATGTGCGCTGCATTTCCGCGTGCAGAATTTCCATAAACCCATTGCTTCCAATGGGTTTGGAACCGGGTGCAGCCAGATCCGGCGTGCGGTATCCGGCGGCCAGGACGCGTACCACCGATTGCTCCACCCAGTCCGCCTCCAGTCCCAGGCCGAAGGCGTCCCGCAACATCATCGTAGCGCTCAGGATCGAGCCGATGGGATTCGCGGAGTCCTTCCCTGCGAGAGTCGGCGCCGAACCGTGGATCGGCTCAAACAAAGGAGCGCCGGTGCCGAAACTGGCCGACGGAACCAATCCGATTGAACCCACCAGCGCCGCTGCCGCGTCGCTCAGAATGTCGCCGAACATGTTGGTGGTCAGCATGACGTCAAATTGCGACGGCTTCAGGGTCAGTTGCATCGCCGCGTTGTCCACATACATGTGCTCGAGCTTGACGTCAGGATATTGCGAGCTCATGGCGGCAACTGTCTTGCGCCAGAGCTGCGAACTGGCGAGAACATTGGCCTTGTCCACCGAGCACAAGCGCCGCGAACGGCTCTCGACCCGGGTAAAAGCAAATTTCGCGATCCGCTCGATTTCCGGCGTCGAGTAGGACTCCGTGTCCCAGGAGCGTTCCTTGCCGCCTTCGGTCGCGTGCCCGCGTTCGCCGAAATAAATGCCACCGGAGAGTTCGCGCACAATTTCGATATCGAGGTCACCCAGGCGTTCCGGCTTCAAAGGCGACATGCCGCGCAGCGGCTCCAGCAATTTCACCGGGCGAACGTTGACGTACAGGCCCATGCCCTGGCGCAAAGCCAGCAGCCCGCTTTCCGGCCGCTTGCCCACGGGAATGGAGTCCCACTTGGGGCCGCCAACGGCTCCCAGAAACACAGCGTCGGCCGCGCGACAGGCATCAATCGTGGCGTTGGGTAGCGGCGTTCCGGTCAGGTCAATCGCTGCTCCGCCAACCGGATGGTCCTGAAATTCAAATTGGTGATGGAATTCGCGGGCGCACTCTTTCAGCACGGTTGCGGCGGCACTGGTAACCTCCGGGCCGATACCATCGCCCGGCAGAAGAACAATGATCTTTTTCATCTTGTTTGCCTGTGGCTTTTCTCCAGCCACTGTAAGCCAACCGGCTAAGCCAGGGAAGAGGCTTCCGCCGCGACCGAAGAACCGCCGCGCCGGATGACTTCGTGCGCAATGCCCAGGATGTCGCGCGGCCGCACGGTTTTCGCTTCGTCGGCCAGCGTAGTTACGCGGCGGTAGATCTCCGCCAGTTCGGCATCATTCGGCTCGAAGCCCAAGTCTTTCAGGCTAATGCGCAGCGCGTTGCGGCCAGAATGCTTGCCCATGACCAGGGAGCGAGCGGGAACTCCCACCGTTTCCGGCGAGATGATTTCGTAGGTCAGCGGGTTTTTGATGATGCCGTCCTGGTGAATACCCGCTTCGTGGGCGAATGCGTTCGCGCCTACTACCGCTTTGTTGGGGGCGACGTGCGCGCCGGTGATTTCCGTGAGCATGCGGCTGGCCGGGAACAGCTGGTCGAGCTTGATGTTGGTGGTGATGCCAAAGCTCTCCTTGCGCACCGCCAGCGCCACCGCAACCTCTTCCAGAGAGGCGTTGCCCGCCCGCTCGCCGATGCCGTTGACCGTGCATTCGATCTGCCGCACGCCGGCACGAACAGCGGCGAGTGAATTGGCTACCGCCAGGCCTAGATCGTCGTGGCAATGCGCGCTCAGCGTAACGCCCGGCGCATCGTCCAGATACTCGCGCACCCGGCGAAACATCTCACCATACTCTTCCGGCACGGCGTAGCCTACCGTATCCGGCAAATTCAAAACTGTTGCGCCCGCCTCCACCGCGGTACGGCAAACTTCACAGAGGTAATCAATGTCCGTGCGTCCGGCGTCTTCCGCGGAAAATTCGACTTCGGCGACATGCTGACGGCCGTAGCGGACCATAGAGCGGATGGCCTCCAGTGCCTCTTCGCGCGTCATGTGCAGCTTGACCGTAAGGTGCAGATCGGAAGTAGCCAGAAAAACGTGCAAACGCGAAGACGCGGCCGGTTTCAGGGCTTCAATCGCGGCGTCGACGTCCATTTTCTTGGCGCGCGCCAGGGCCGCGATCGGTACGTCGCGCACTTCCTTGGCCACGGCTTGCACCGCTTCCAGGTCGCCACGAGAGGAAATGGGAAATCCCGCCTCAATGATGTCCACGCCCAGCCTAGCCAACTGCCGCGCCATGCGTATTTTCTCGGCGGTATTCATGGAAAAGCCGGGCGATTGCTCGCCGTCGCGGAGTGTGGTGTCAAAGATGCGCACAACGTCCATGGATTGCCTCATGCCAAGAATGAAGGTTAACGGGCCCCTGGTCAAATTTATCTTTATTCTCGATTCGATAATTCTGCCTTATAATGCCTGGCGGCGCACCCGTGGATCTCAGCGAATTACAGGTATTTTTGACGGTCGCGCGCGAAGGCAGTTTCTCTCGCGCCGCCGAACGGCTCTTCCGCACGCAGCCGGCGGTCAGCCTGGCCATCCGCAAGCTGGAGGATGGCCTCGGCCAGCCTCTGTTTGTGCGAGGCGCGCGCCCGGTGCGCCTGACCGACGCCGGCAACCTGCTGCGCGACTATGCCGAGCGGCTGATCAATCTGCGCGACGAAGTAAAAAAGGGCCTCTCCGAACTGGAGGGCCTGACCCGCGGCGAACTTTCTCTGGGCGTGAACGAAAGCTCCATCCACGCGCTGCTGCCTGCGCTGGCGCAGTTCCGCGCGCTGCATCCCGGGGTGCAGATTCGCGTGCATCGGATGTTTTCCCGCGACATCCCGCATGAAGTGCTGAATTACCGGCTGGATCTCGGCGCCGTCTCGTTCGTGCCTCGCGACCCGCAGCTGCAGGCCACGGAAATCCTGAAAGACGAACTGACGCTGGTGGTGCATCCGAAACACACGCTGGCGAAGCGTAAGGAAGTGGACGTGAGCGATCTTGGAGCGGAGAGCTTTGTCGCGCACAGCGTGGAATCGCCGTTTCGCCGGCGGGTGATCGAACTCTTTGGCCGCAACAAAACCACGTTAAATATGCCCATCGAAATGCCGACCGTGGAAAGCATCAAACGTTTCGTGCAAATGGGCATGGGTATCGCCATCGTGCCACGCATGTGCGTGGCCTGGGAGATTGACCACGGCTGGATGAAAGAAGTGAAAGTGCGCCAGTTGAATCTACCGCGTCACGTCTATATGGTGTCGCGGCGGGGAGCCCGACTCCCCCACGCCGCCGCCGAACTGATCCGGCTCTTGAAGACGGAATAAGTTAGATTAAACCCTCAGGTACCCCAGCCCAGGCAAAGAAGTGGCGGCGCGCAGGTGAGTCAGCTACTCTGGGGTCTTGAAATGACCAGTGCTCTGCTGATTCTCGGGATCGGGTTCTTTCTGGGGATGCGCCACGCGACGGATCCCGACCATGTGGTTGCAGTTTCGACGATTGTGAGCCGGGAGCGGTCCATTCCAAGGGCCGGATGGATTGGAGTGCTGTGGGGAGTGGGACACACACTAACGATTCTAGTCGTGGGTGCCGCTATCATCCTATTTGGCGTGGTGATACCGCCGCGTGTGGGACTAACGCTGGAGTTTTCGGTGGCGCTGATGCTGATCCTGCTCGGCGTGCTGAACTTGACGGGGGCAATGCACTGGATCAGCCACCGGTTTTCGCCAGCGCACCAGCAGCATGAAGGAGCCCATTCTCACGTGCACAGTCACGGGGACTACCCGCACGAGCACGCGCACGAGCACGGTTCCAAAATGGAACACCACGGAACTGAGGTTGATCCACCGCACTGGCTGAGTGAGCCCTTTATGAGGTTAGGGCTGTTTCATTCGTTGCGGCCGCTGCTCATCGGGATTGTGCACGGGCTGGCAGGGTCGGCGGCGGTAGCGCTGCTGGTGCTGGGGACGATCCGGGACACGCGTTGGGCGATCTTCTATCTATTGATTTTCGGGGTGGGGACCATCGTGGGGATGATGCTGATGACGCTCGCTTTTTCGGTGCCGTTTACGGTGGCTGGGAACAGGTTCGCATGGGTCAACAAGAGTCTGGTGACGGCAACCGGCGCGGTGAGCCTGATTTTCGGATTTGTAGTCGCCTACCAGATCGGCGTGGTGGATGGGCTGTTTACGACGCATCCTTCGTGGACGCCGCATTGAGAACAAAACAAAAGACTTATCGGTAGGACACTCAGACCGACGCTTCCTCGACGGTGGCGAAGATGGGCAGAAGTCTGTTCAATCCTGCGACCTGCAGTACCGCAGTTCCTTGCACTGTTAAATTCGCCAGGTGCAGTTTCTTTGATTGGCCTCTTCGGGAAACGAAGAGTTGAACCAAGCCGCCGACCCCCGCCGAGTCTAGAAAGGTGACGGCGCCCATGTCGAGTACCAACTTTTCGGCGGCTACCCGCCGCATCTCTTGCAGGAAGCCAGCGACCGTTTCGACGCTTAACTTGCCGGAGAGGCGGGCGATAACGGCGCCATTGTTTCCGGGTTCTTGAAAGATATCCAATTTGGCCCAGTTCATGAGTGCCGAGAGTACCGCAAAGACGAACTGGCGTCGATGGCGAGCAAAGGGAGTGAAGGACTGTTCCATTTTGGAACAGAACCTAACTAGCTAAATTCCCATAATGGAACCGTTACTGATTCTTTCACTTTTTCCTTGATGTTCGTTTCTCCCCTGACTATCTTGTGAGCGAATCCGGCTCCCTCTCAGGAAACAACACAACGCCGCGGGTCCCGCGGCAAGGATAGAAACATGAGTTCGCTCAAAGTACAGCGGCGCGTGGCCGCTGACGCGCGCGGCGTTCGCGCCTTATTTGCCGCCACGATTTTTGCCGCGCTTTTGCAATGTGGTCTTGCGCCTGACGGACGGGGACAGGCGACGCAGCAGCGTGTGTATGGCGCCGCGTCGGCGACGACTACGACAGCGATCCTGCCTGCTTATAACAAAGACAGCAGTACAGGAGGGCTGAGCCTGTTGCCGGGCGCGCCGTTCGCGGACCGACTGGAAGGCGGACTGTTGGCGATCGACGGACAGGGAAGATTCCTGTTCGTACTGAACCCGGTGAGCGACAGCATTTCGATGTTTCAGATTGATTCATCCACAGGAGCGTTGACCGAAGTGCCGGGTTCGCCGTTTGCCGCGGGTCCTACCGTCAATCCGAGCCTGGCGCCGTCCGACCCGATCTCGCTGGCGACGGAAGTCAGCGGGAATTTTCTTTACGTGGGATATGCGAATGGAGACAGCAGCACCACTTCGGCGCTGGTGCCATTTGCGATTGATGCGGCCGACCTGCAATTGGTACTGACGGCACAGCAAAGCCTGGACCTGGGAAACGGCGCACCGGTGCAAATGATGGCCGATCCGAAGGGCTTTCATCTGTATGTGGGGCTAGGGCCCGCGGGAAGCCAGGGGAGTTCTTCCGCGGGAACCCTGGTGTATTCCATTGACACGACGAATGGAATTCTGACGCAGACGGGAAATGCGGGAGGGGGAAATGAGTTCGGGCGGGCGATTGCGATGGATCCGCAAGGAAAATTCTTTTTCGATGGCTGGGGTCAGTCAGATGGGTTTCTGGATTACGGGTTGATTTCGCCGGTGGATGGCACGAGCAACGTATCGGGAACTCTGGAACTGGGCCCGGGAACGCTACCTTCGGCGCTACTGGTGGATGGGTCCGCCAAGTTTCTGTACGCACAGACGGGTGCGGGACTGCTGATTTTTTCGATTGACGCAACGAACGGAGCGCTGGCGCAGGTGGACGGGCCACTGGGGGCGTTTCTATTTGCGAAAGGAAAGGTGGCGGCGGACCCGGCGGGACCGTTTGTATATTCGCTGGGAAGCGCGGGCGTGGACGTTTTTCAGATTGACGCGACGACCGGAAACCTGACCGAAATTCCTGGGGCGCCGTTTTCGACGGGGGCTTCGGGAGCGGCGGGAAGCCTGGGGCTGGCGATTGCGGGGACGGCGATACAGAGCGTTTCGGGACCAGCGGCGCAGGTTTTTCCGGGGGCGCAGGACTTTGGGCAAATTGTGGACGGGCAGACCAGCGCCACTAAGATCCTTTCGGTGGCGAACGTGGGCGGCCAGACGCTGGGGATCAGCGGAATCACGGTGACCGGAGCAAACGCCGGGGATTTCGCGGAGTCGAGCACCTGTGGTGCGACCCTGGCCGTCAATGCGAACTGTTCAATCAGTATCCTGTTCACGCCATCGCTGGCGGGCGCAGAGCAAGCGACTCTGCAGGTAAGCGACAACGCGCCGGGGAGTCCGCAAGCGGCGGCACTGACAGGAACAGGAGTCGCGGCACGAGGCAGCGTAACACTGGCGCCTGCCAGCGTGAATTTTGGGAGCATTGCGCAGGGCACAACGACTTCGCAGAACGTGACGGTGACGAATTCCGGGAGCAGTGTGCTGCACATTTCGGGAGCGGCATTCAGTGGATCGAATCCCGGAGATTTTTCTGAGGCGAATACTTGTGTTGGGAATGCAGTTGCCGTGCAGGGAAATTGCACGATAACGGTCTCGTTTGCGCCGCAGACACAGGGGCAGCGGACGGCTTCGCTGGTGATTACGGATGATGGCGCGGGTTCGCCGCAGACACTGGCGTTGAGCGGGAGCGGTGCGGCGGCGTTTCAGCTTTCGGCGGTGGCGGGAGCAACTTCGATGACGGTGACGGCGGGGCAGACGGCACAGTACGCCCTGCAGGTGGCGCCGGGACCGGGATTCAATGGAAGCGTGGCGGTGAGCTGCAGCGGAGCGCCTGCGGCGGCGACCTGCAGTGTGACTCCGGCAAGTCTCCCGCTGACCGGCGGGGTGGCAGCGGGATTTCAGGTGAGCGTGGTGACTACGGCCAGCGGAACGGTGACGCCGGGGCCGGCGCGGCGTTGGCCGTGGGAGTGGATTCTGGTGCTGGCGTGGAGTTTGTGTGCGTGGAGTTTGTGTGGCTGGATTCTGGTGTGGTTTGCCAGAACGTGTCGGGGAAGAAGGAAAATCCGCCTAGGGGCCTGGCGTGGCGCGCTGGGTGTGATGCTGCTGACGGCGGGGTGTGGAGGCGGGAGCGCGAGTCCGACGGCGAACGTGACCGATCCGCCGCCGCAGGTTCATGCGGGGACACCGCAAGGGACAAGTACGTTGACGATTACGGCGCAGTCCGGGACGTTGCCGGCGCAGAGCTTGCAGCTGACATTGACGGTGAATTAAAGGCGGTGAGTGGTTGAGGTCGGCGGTGAGTTTCTTCGGCGCGCTTCGCGTATTTCGGTGACAATTCGCGGGACACACTGTGCCCCACGTGGCTATTTTCCACGGAAGAGGAAGGCAAATTCCAGAATCAGGATGATGACGACTGCTACCTCGAGGATGAAGCTGCGGGTCTGATTGAACTGGTCCACCATGAAACGGTAAAGCTCGCCGGCGGTGCGAAGCTTCTGGTCCACGAGGCGGCGATAGTCGGGCACGCCGACTTTTGCGGCGATCAGGTTGTAGAGACGGGCGTAAAACATATCGCTGAGAAACTTGATGGCGTTGTCCACTTTTTCGGTGAGTTCCATGACGTCGAGACGGATGGTATTGACGCGGGAGGATTCGCCGGAGAGACGCCAATCGCCGAAACGGCCGCCCTTGTGTTCGAGGAAGCGGTAAACGCTGTTTAAAACGTTGGTGAGCAGGCTGTCGTAGTAGCGAAATTCGAGGAGCTGGGTGTTGGCATATTCAAGAAGCTGGATGGTTGCGGCGGGAACTTCGCCGGTGCCATAGACCAGCGCGCCGGTCCATCCGACGACCAGCAGGTCATAGGGAGAGTAGGAGATGCTGGACTGAATGACTTCCTGGCGTTCGGCATCGGAGAGAGGGGTGGATTCGCCGCGAACGAGCTGTGCGATGTGCTGAGCGTGCGTGGCGAGTAACTCAGCGGCGGAGACAGGCGGTTGGTCTAGTACGGCGACGCTTTGCAGATAGACAACGTGATAGTCCTCGGTGAGCCAAGAGTCGTAAGGTTTTTGCAGTGCGGGACGGGCGCGCTGGAGAGCGGCGCGGACCCATTCGGACGCGCGGCTTTGGAGTTCGGTGGAACTGATCAATCCGCTGGACTGGCGGATGAGGGCAGGCCAATCGGACTCGAAAGGCAGCTCGAGCTCAATGCTGACCACGCCATAGTCGTAATATTTGGCGCTGCCTGGGATGCGCTGTCCGCTGTCGAGAGTGATGGGATCGATGGGTTCGGCGACGGGAGGGCGTTCAAAGCGGAGGTATTGCGGAACGGGCGGAGTGCGGCTGGCGGGGGGTTCGGGGCGGCTGGATGCGCGGAGTGTACGGAGTCGGTCCAGGTCAATGGCCTCAGCGACCTCGTAAAGAAAGAGGATGCGAAAGCAGCCGCGAAGTGAGATGAGACCTCCTGTTGGGGACCGGAAGAGCTTGCCGGCTCGGGCGCAGCAGTGCTGCGCCCCTACCGCGGAAAGAATAAACCTCGTTTGAGCTATTGGCCGTAGGTGATGCGATAGATGATGCCGGGCTGATCGAAGGAGACCAGCAAGGAGCCGTCGGGAGCGGTGGTTACGCCTACGGGACGGCCGTAGACCAGACCTTTACTGGCGTCGGGGACCAGTCCGGTGAGAAACGGAACGGGATCGGCGGAAGGCTGGCCATTCTTGAAGGCGACGAAAGCGATTTGATAGCCGGCGCGCTTGGAGCGGTTCCAAGAACCATGCTCGGCCACGAAGGCACCACCAAAGTAGCTGGCCGGGAACTGTTTGCCGCTATAAAAAGCGAATTGAAGAGGAGCGACGTGGGAACCGAGGAGGACGTCGGGGATAATGGCCTTGGCGACCAGGTCAGGTTTGGGCGGGAGCACGCGGGTGTCCACGTTGCTGCCGATGTAGCTATAGGGCCAACCGTAAAAGCCGCCGTCCTGAATGCTGGTGAAGTAATCGGGCGGGAGATCGTCGCCCAGACCATCGCGTTCGTTGACGGAGACCCAGGGCTTACCAGTGATTGGCTCGATGGCGAGGCCGACGGGATTGCGAAGGCCAGTGGCGTAGCGGCGGGCATTGTTGCCGTCGGGATCGCAAATGGTGACAGCGGCGCGCACGTCGGGTTCGCCGGCGTCAATGTTGCTGCCCGAACCGACGGCAACCAGAAGATGTTTACCGTCGGGCGTAAAGGCGAGGTTCCGCGTAATGTGGCCGCCACCGGGGAGATCCATCAGCTTTTCGGCGTCGCCCAGGCGCTTGGAAGTTTTGGGGTCGTATTTAAAGCGAACGACGCTGGTCATGTTGCCGATGTACACATAGTCGTCATGGAAAGCGATGCCAAAGGGACGAAGCAGGTGATCGGCGAAGACCACGCGTTCCTGGGCGCCGCCGGTGTGGTTGGGGTCGCGGAGGATGTCCACCTGGTCAGCTCCGGTTTCGGCGAGGAAGATGTCGCCGTTGGGTGCGACGGTGAGCAGGCGTGGGCCCTTGAGGTCACGGGCGAATACGTTGATGTGAAAACCTTGCGGGACGGTGGGCACAAAGTTGTCGGGAGGGTGAACTTCGCGGGGGGCGTTGTCGGAGGAGGGGCTGGCAAAAGGCGCGGGGAGATTGGGCTTTTGGCCGTGGGTGATCTGGGCTTGGGCGAGTACAGGAAAGACGGAGAGAGTGAGAGCTACGAACAGGGTCTGCGAATGCGTGCGCAAAATCATGTGATGGTCCTCGTGAGAGATGTCAGCGGTCAGTGGTCGAACTCACCCGTTGATCCAAGCGGCCCGGTGGCTGGTCAGCAGCGGCTGGTCAACGTCAGTAGTATCCCGCTACTGGCGCGCGTTCACAAGCATAGGGGCGGCAGCGCGAAGGGGCGGTTGAGGCGCGCTGGAAGGCGAGCGATTAGCTTGTAATTTGCGCGGCCGTCAGGCATCAAAAGCAGGAGGCCAATCTCATGAAAGCACCGTTTATTGGTAGGGCGCTCAGCATTCTAATGATGCTGGGCATGGTGATTTGGTGGGGAGTGCGGATTACATCGGGGAAACCGGCGGAGCCCAAGGGAGCCTTTCCGGCGCCGACCGTGGATGAGCAATTGGCGGCGAAGAAAGGGCAGGAGACGGCTGTGTTCGCGGGAGGCTGCTTCTGGGGAATGCAAGGCGTGTTCCAGCATGTGAAGGGAGTAACGCGGGCGACCTCTGGGTATTCGGGCGGGAATGTTGAGAATCCTTACTATGAGCTGGTGTCGAGCGGAGACACAGGGCACGCGGAATCGGTGCAGGTGGAGTACGACCCTGCACAGATTACCTACGGCAAGCTGCTGATGATTTTCTTTTCGGTGGCGCATGATCCTACACAGAAAGACCGGCAAGGGCCGGACGTCGGGACACAATACCGATCGGCTATTTTTTACAAGAGCGCGGAGCAGCAGAGGATTGCGGAGGCGTACATCGCGCAGATTAACGCCGCGCACGTCTATGAACGGCCGATTGCGACGCAGGTGGCGGCATATTCGGCGTTTTACGCGGCCGAAGACTATCACCAGGACTATCTGACGAAACACCCGGACAACCCTTATATCCAGTATAACGACCTGCCGAAACTGACCAGGCTGCGGGAAACTTTTCCCGAGATGTACCGTTGACGTGGTTTGCGACGAGCGGAGCCGTCGAGCATTGCGCAACTAGAGACATGTGACAAAATTTAGACAATTCTCCGGTGGGCGGACGCGATGGTGCGAGCCAAGAATGGAGAGGTCCACGAAACGCGCCAAACTGATCACCAAGGAGAACTATGAGAAATGCGCTGATGTTGGCAGGTGCAGGCCTGCTCGCTTTCACCGGGGCGATGAATTTGCCGCTGGCAGCCCATCCTGGGACAAAGCCAGCGGTAGTGGAACTCAAGAACGCGATGGGCCAAAGCATTGGGACAGCGACGCTGACCGACGCCATGCCGGGCGTACGCATCAAACTGGATATTAAGACGCTGCCGCCGGGCGAGCACTCAATTCATATTCACCAGTTCGCAAAATGTGAGGGGCCGGATTTCAAGTCGGCGGGGCCGCACTTCATGGGAGCGACTGGAAGCCACGACCATAGCGGCGCGCCGGCGGGGGATATACCGAATTTCGCGCTGGTGGTGGGAGCGGACGGGATGGCGCACGCCTCGGTGGTAGCGCCAAACGTGACTCTGGGCAGCGACGACCACTCGGTCTTCAGCAACGGTGGGACGGCGCTGGTGATTCATGCGGTGAAAAGCGAGACTGATGGCGGAGCACCGCCACGGATTGCGTGTGGGGTAATTACGAAGAGCGAATAGCGCCTCGGCTTCGCGGCTGCGGACCGGATGGCCGTGACGTCCAGAAAAATAGGTTTCCACAAAAAAATCGCAAATCCCTGGGGCCGGGGTGTCCCTGGCCGGAATGGAGTTTTGCGCGCCGGTGCGGCCGGATTGTGGTAGGCTTTGCGCGTTTGTGCCTCGTCAACGGAACCCAAGTTTCCGGGTATGCGTTGCCATCGTACATCGGCTGGAGGAAAAACCATGACATTCAAGCGCATGGGTGTGTGCGGAGCAGTGGTGCTGGCGGCCATCGCAATGAGTTCCTGCCAGAAGCCGTATCACGAAGACACGGAACGATACGTCTTTGTGGCATCGAACGTAAATCTTCCCTATTGGCAAGAGGCGCAGGCAGGATTGATGGATGCGGCGCAGCAAATGGGAGTTAAGGCGGAGTTTACCGGGCCGGAGAAGTTTGATCCGCAGGCACAGCTGAAGGCGTTCCAGACCGTGGTGAGCAGCAAGCCCGCGGGAATTCTGGTATCAGTCACGCGTCCGGAATTGCTGCAGGACGCGATCAACGACGCGGTGACGCAAGGCATTCCCGTAATCGCAGTAGATTCCGACGCGCCAAATTCAAAACGACTGATGTTCATTGGGACTGACAATTACCGGGCGGGAGGCGAGAGCGGAAAACGGATGGGCGAGATCCTGAAAGGCCAAGGCCAGGTAGTGATCATTACCATTCCCGGGCAACTGAACCTGGACGAGCGGTCGCGGGGCGTCAACGACGCGCTGAAGAAATTCCCGGGGATCAAGATCGCGCAAACAATTGATGATAATGGCGATCCACGTGTGGCCAACGACAGTATTTCGGCGCTGCTGAAGGCTAAGGCGAAGATTGATGGGATCATCTGTCTCGAGGCGTCAGGCGGCAGCGGGGCGGCAGAGGCACTGCACCGCGTGGATTCGAAGATACCGATCGTGGGATTTGACAAGGATCCGGAAACGCTGGACTGGATTGATCGGGATGGAATTACGGCAACGGTCACACAGAAACCGTACATCATGGCCTACTATGCGATAAAGTTCGCGGACGACGTGCACCATAACGTGGTACACGAATTCAAAGACTGGCGCACGGCTCCAGCCTCGGCAATGCCCGCATGGGTGGACACCGGCACGGTGGTGCTGGACAAAAGCAACGTGAAGGTGTTCCGCGACGCTCTGGCTGCGCATCCCAAGCCGCTCTAAGAGCAAGAAAATACACGATGGGCAACAGGCATCGGCTTACGATGACGTGTCTCTAGCGTAGGAAGGAAGGGAGGGGCTTCACGGTAAAGCCCCTCCCCCGTTCGGGGTACTTCAAGAGGAATACTGCAAGTCGGAACGGTTCGAGGGAAAGGTGACCGCGAACCGTCCAGTGAGGCGAGTTTGTCTTTTTCTGAAAAGGATGACCATACCTAGTAACACCGATAAAGGTGGGAAAAAATAACTAGGATTCGTGGGTTGTGGGAGGCGAAGAGGCTGGAAGGAGTCGAAAAGCGGTTGACTTGGGTTGGGCTTGAGCGTAAGAAGAAGCCAACGCCCCAGATAAAGTCCCGCCTTGTCTTGAGGTAGCGATAACCTTTCGCATACTTTGCTCGAGGAGGTTTCCATGGCTGTGAAAGCTATCCCACAGGGATTTCATACAATTACGGCAGGGCTGACCTGCAAAAATGCGTCAGCGGCGATTGAGCTTTACAAGAGAGCGTTCGGAGCGGAGGAAATTAGCCGGATGACCGGTCCGAACGGCCGGATCATGCATGCCGAGCTGCAGATCGGGGATTCGCGGCTGTTCCTGGGCGATGGGTTTCCCGGTATGGCCATGGCGCCGACGGCTGGGGCCCCGCCCTCGCAGTCGCTTTACTTGTACGTCGAGGATGTGGATGCCACCTACGCGCAGGCAGTCTCCGCCGGGTGCAGCGAGGGAATGCCGGTAACGAATATGTTCTGGGGAGACCGGTTCGGCAAGGTGGTTGATCCCGAGGGGCATCATTGGAACTTGGCTACGCATGTGGAGGACGTGGAACCCGCCGAAATGGAACGCCGCTCCCAGGAATGGATGAAGCAAATGGGCCAGCGGGCGCAAGCGGCCGGTCAGAGTTAGGAGGCGGCAACACGGGCGGTTTGTGCGTGGGGCAAAGTTAAGGAAACGGGGCGCATCCAATATCGCAGGCCGGTCATGAAATCCTCCAGTCGAATGCTGCTGCTGGCGATAAGCGTCCCGATTTTTTCGGTATCGGCACGCCCGATTTCGAGTCCGATGCGGTCCGCATCAACGTCTTCCTCACAAACGGCGGCGAGCAAGCCTGCAAACACCGTCACCAATACCAACGCTGGAAAGAAGCTGGTGCTGAAGGACGGCGGATACCAGATCGTCCGGGAATATCAACGAAACGGCGATCGCGTCCGCTATTTCAGCGCGGAGCGCGGCGATTGGGAAGAGATCCCCGCGGCAATGGTGGATTGGGATGCGACGGCGAAAGCCGAAGCTGCCGCGGCCGCCTCCGCCAACGCCCTGCTCAAACAGGTGCACCACGAACAGGAAGAGCGGCAGGTGGAAGCTCCTATGGATGTGGACGCCAGCCTGCCGATTGCACCGGGAATTTTTCTGCCTGGCGGAGAAGGGATGTTCGTGCTGGAAGGAAAGTCGGTGACCCCTCTGGATCAGGCGGGAGCGGAGATTCACACCGACAAGAAGCAAACGCTAAAGCAGATTCTCTCACCGGTACCGATTGTGCCCAGCAAGAAGAACATCGAGCTCGCGGGAACGAAAGCGACACGGCGCATCAACTCGGAGCGGCCCGAGTTTTACCTTCGCGAACCTCCACCCGATCCTGACCGGGTAAGCCCCATCCTGACCAGCGGCCAACCCGGAGACACCGGACCGGAAGTCGCTCTGGTCAAACTGACGGTAAAGGGCGGCAAGCGGCAGATCGAATCCATTCGAAGCATGTTCGGACAACAGGTTCCCGGGGAGCTCAACGCGATCTCTATTCAGCGATGGGACATCGCAAAAGACGTTTATCGCTTCACGCTCTCGCAAGAATTGCCCGCGGGCGAATATGCTTTTACGCAAATCCTTCCCGATGGGATCAATCTCTACGTCTGGGATTTTGGTGTGGATCGAAAAAACGCTGAAGCGCCTAGAAAGAATTAGGCGGCCAGCTACTGCTTGGCAGCCGCCTTGGCCAGTTCAAAAGCTTCCTTCATAACCAGCAAAACATCCAGGATGCGAAACGGCTTCTGCAGGAATAGGGCGCCGCCTGTGGCCGCGTTTTGCGCGTGTTGATCCACATATTCGCCAGTCATAAAAATGACCAGCGGCTTGTGCGAGCCAGCTGCGGCGCATACGTGAGCCGCCGCCGCATTTCCGTCGCTCAAAGCCCCACTGGATTTCAGACGAAGATCGCAGAGCAGCGCGTCGTAAGGCCGGGCGGCAACAAGCGCGGCAGCTTCTTCCGCGGTGGCCGCGCACGCAACATGCAGCCCATGCGCGGAAAGGCCTTCCTGCAGCAAAGAGCGGATGCTGTCTTCATCATCGAGAACCAGAACACTTATTCCTTTGAGCGCCGAAGGAGTAGGTTGCGAGTTATGTCCCGAGCCGCTGTCGGACGCGTCGGCAATTCGCGCTGTTGGCGGATGGTCGGCAACCTCGCTCACAACCGGCAAATATACTTTGAAGGCAGAGCCGCCGCCGGGCAGGGACTCCGCTTCGATGGTCCCACCGTGCTCGCGAACAATGGAAAGGCAAATGCTTAGACCAAGGCCAGTCCCACCGCCGGGGCGTTTGGTAGTGTAGAAGGGATCAAAAAGCTTGGGCAGCGATTCAGGCGGTATGCCGACGCCGTCATCCTGAACGGTGATCACAACGTTGCGGCTAAGCGGGGCCAGACGAATGCGTATTCGTCCGGATTCGCGCACTTCGCGAATGGCTTGCTCGGCATTGGTGATGAGATTGAGCAAGACCTGAATGAGCTGGTTGGCATCGCCAACCACGACGGGCAAGTTCGTCTCGGGCGTAAAGTCCACGGCTACTTGATTGCGGCGGAGCGAATGCTCGTGCAGCTGCAACGTACGTTCGATGATGGAGTTTAGATCCACCGCTTTTTTTTGCGGGGATGCCGGGCGGGAGAATTCGAGAAGATTCTGCACAATGCGCGCGGCGCGGCGCGCCTGGCGGTGGGTCAGGTCCAGCTGGCGCTTCATGGAGTCGTCCAGGCCTTCGCGCTCCCGCACCAATTCCGTGACGCCCAGGATGGCGGTCAACGGGTTGTTCAATTCGTGCGCCACACCGGCCAGCATTTGGCCCATGGCAGCGAGTTTTTCGGCCTGAATGAGCTGCTCTTCCAGGCGCTTGAGGTCGGTAACGTCGCGGCCAGACAAGACCACGCCCTCAATCTTGTCGCCCTCATCAAACAGCGGACTAAAGTTGAACAGGATGCGGCGCCAGTCCCCCTGCTTGTGACGGACGCGGACTTCCATAGACGCGAAATCCTTGCGGCCCTGAACGATATCGCCGTACAGGCTCAGCAATGCGGGAAGATCTTCAGGATGGGTGCGACCGCCAAAGTGCATATCACGAGTATCCTCGACGTCGTATCCCAGAACTTCACGGCAGCGGGGGCTGACAAACGTGTAGTGCGCCTGTGCGTCGAGCACCAAAATCAGATCGGGGAAACTGTCCACCAGGCGACGTGCAAATTCCTGCTGCTTGTGCAAACGGCGCTCCATCTCGCGCCGTGCAGAGATATCCATTAAGGCGCCCTGATAACGAATGATTTTGCCGGAGGAATCGCGAACGGCGGCAGCGGTGTTCAGGCACGTGACGGAAATGCCGTCCTTGCGGACCAGAGTAATTTCGCGGCCTTCGAGAACGGGATGCTGGTCTACCTCATGGCGCACCACGGTGCGCAGCGCTTCGTCGGGGAAAACTTCGCTGACCTTACGGGCCAGGAGCTCGGACTTAGAATCGTAGCCGAGAATGCGGACCAGCGCCGGATTGGCGTCCACGATCTGGTCCTGCGGCGTCACGATGTAAATGCCTTCCTGCAGGGTTTCGAAAAGTTCGGTGAAGCGCGCTTCGTTGCGGCGCGAAGCGGTGATGTCGCGGGCCAGAACAGTCATGCCATGCACCTGGTCGTCGCGCAGCATGGCGTGAATCACGCAATCAAAGTAATTGATGGTGTTGCGCTTCTTGAGGCGGACCTGAATGACGCCGGTCCAGTGGCGATTCTCCAGAAATCTCGGCAGGTGACGTTCCAGGAGGTCCGGGCCTTCGCCACCGCCATCTTCAAGAAACTCAGAGAGAGGGCGGCCAACGATCTCCTGAAAAGAGGCGCCAACTAAATCGGCAAAGCTGCGATTGGCGGCGCGAATTTCGCCATCCAGGGTGACTGCAATCAACACATCATCGAAAGAGTCGATCAGGTCGCGATAACCCTGCTGGGAGCGCTCAATGACGGAGAAGAGTTTGTCGAGCTGGCGGTCGCTGGGAGGCGTCGAAGTGCCCTGTTCGATGCCGCGCACCAGGCCGCGGAGCTCCGCAATCTCTTTGTTGCGCTTACCGGCGTAAACAATAAATAGCGCGATGAGGACGACCAAGCCAACCAATAGTGCTTCATAACGTTGCGCCAGGGAGCGAATGGTTTCCCAGGAAACGGTGACGTAGGCTAGCGTCAGTAAACTGAGAAGCAGGTAAGTGACGCGCCAGAGTTGGCGCTGGCGGTTCTCAAATTGGGCCAAACGGTCGGCCACGCTGATTCGAGGATTTCCACTCGAATCGCCGACCCCTCGAGCGCCTTCGGGAAAGCTTCCTGGCATAAAACTCGGTCTGTCGCGGAGCCGCTGCTCCGCGTCCTTTTGACTATTCTCCGCCGTAACGCGAGGGCCAGCAATTGGTGGTGCGCGGCATAGTTCCTGTATGGCACCTGCCCGAATGATGGTGCCCTTTTGGCAACACTCGGTTAGACCGGCATCGAGGCTATGGTCGGTTCGTGCGCGTTGGCTTGCAAGTAGGAAAACGTTAAACTCAACGCCTGCCGCTTTCGCTGCTGCCGCGAAATCTCAGGTCAATTCTAAGGTTATGGCTGATAGGACGATTGCCAGCAAATTTCTGCCCGCTGCGGAAACTGACGTCAATCCGTGGCTGATTGCGGTAGTGGTGTCGCTGGCAGCATTCATGGAGGTGCTGGACACCAGCATCGCCAATGTGGCTTTGCCGCATATCGCAGGGGATTTGGGCGCCAGCACCGACGAAAGCACCTGGGTTCTGACTTCTTATCTGGTGTCCAACGCAATCATCCTTCCGGTGAGCGGCTGGTTCGTGGGCATTTTTGGCCGCAAACGATTCTTCATGCTGTGCATCCTGATCTTCACGATCAGTTCTCTGCTCTGCGGGGTGGCCTGGAGCCTGGGATTCCTGCTGTTCGCCCGGGTGCTGCAGGGGGCAGGGGGAGGCGGCCTGCAACCGCTGGCGCAGGCGATCCTCGCCGACACTTTTCCACCCGAGAAACGCGGGCTGGCGTTTTCGTTGTACGGAGTAACGGCCATTGTCGCGCCATCTATCGGACCGACGCTGGGCGGGTGGATCACGGACAATTACTCGTGGCGCTGGATCTTTTATATCAATCTACCGGTGGGCATCCTGGCGATGTTTCTGGTGTACCGGCTGATTCAAGATCCCGCTTACATCAGCCGGAACGTTGGCCGGTCGCTGCGCGTGGACTATATAGGCTTCGGCCTGCTCGCGATCGGCGTGGGAGCCTTGCAGATTCTCCTGGATAAGGGACAGGAGGACGACTGGTTTGGGTCGAATTTCATCGTGGGGCTGACGGTGGTCGCGGTAGTTTGCCTGGTCACGCTGGTCATTTACGAGTGGCGGCACAACGAACCGATTGTGGATGTGCGGCTCTTTAAAAACGGCAACTTTGCGTCGGCTAACATGATGATGTTCATGGTCGGAGCGATTTCATTCGCCTCGACGGTGCTGATGCCGCAGTTCCTGCAGACCCTGCTGGGCTACACTGCGCAAAAAGCGGGTATCGTGATGTCGGCGGCGGCGGTGGTTTTGCTGATGGAATTGCCATTCGTTGGACAGCTCACGACGCATATTCAGGCCAGGTACCTGATTGCGTTCGGCTGGCTGGCGCTGACCTGCACCATGTTTCTTTCCACCAAGAGGATCGACTTGCAAATGAGCTTTGCGTCCGCCACCTGGCTGCGCATTCTGCAATACGTGCCTCTGGGATTTATTTTTATTCCTTCGTCCACCGCCGCCTATAACGGAATACCAGGGGAGAAGAACAACGCGGTGGCCGGGCTGGTAAATTTCGTAAGGAACATCGGCAGCAGTGTGGGGACTTCGGTGGTGACCACGCTGCTGGCGCGGCGCTCCCAGTTTCATCAAGACAGGCTGACCGAGCGGACCAACGGTCTGAATTCCGGCTTCCAGGCCACGATCAGTGGCATGGCTCACCAGTTGGTGCAGGGCGGAATGAACCTGGCCGATGCGCAACATCGCGCCCTGGCGCGCTTTTATGCAGGGATGCAGGCGCAGGCGGCGTCGCTGGCCTACCTCGACACCTACTTTGTTCTTTCCGTTGCGGCTGGAGCGATGTTTTTGCTGTCCTTTACGCTCAGGAAAAACAATCCGCGCGCGGCCTCCAAGGTGGTCGCGCACTGATCGTTTTCAATGCCGGATCAAAAGGAAAAGGGACGCGACTGAGTCGCGTCCCTGGTGTTTTTGCAGCGGCGCGTGGCGCCGCCCCAATTGTTTAGCCTTCGGTCGCGGCGTCCGCTTCGCCCTCGAGATCCCCGTCCTTGCTGAGGAAGTCCAGGCCGGTGCCATCGTCGGCAATCAGGTCCGTGGCTTCGGGCAGCAGCTCCTCCACAGGCGCGGGAGGCGGCATTTCCGTCAGCAACTGCAGGCTGCGGTAGTGCTCCAGGCCCGTGCCGGCCGGAATGAGGCGGCCCATGATGACGTTCTCCTTCAGTCCGCGCAGATAATCCACCTTCCCGGCGACCGCGGCTTCGGTAAGCACGCGCGTGGTCTCCTGGAAGCTGGCTGCCGAGATGAACGAGTCAGTGGAAAGCGAC
>Ga0209579_10000970_pt1 | contig 24950 bp, 18 predicted proteins | sample Coa_R1_2_FD_187152 | JGI IMG/M metagenome (GOLD analysis project Ga0209579, IMG submission 187152) | Surface soil microbial communities from Centralia Pennsylvania, which are recovering from an underground coalmine fire - Coalmine... | ecosystem: Environmental > Terrestrial > Soil >... | reverse complement strand
GTCTTGGCCTGCGGCACCGGCGAACCAGCGCCGGCCTGAGAACTCGTCGCGAGCGGCAGCGTCATTATTACCTTCCGTCCAGAACTTTTTTGAACGCTCAGGAATGTTTAGCGGGCCCCGCTGGAAATTTCGTTAAAGTACCTAAATGCGTTGAGCCAAACCCCCATAATAACCGTGGGCAGAACTATCAACGCGATCATTCGTGCTGCAACGGTTAAGTGCGGGTTAGACCTTTCTCAACAATTCGACGACAACTGTCGCTCACGGGTAAAAGTGAATTCGAGCTACTGCGATCCGATCAAATCTCGTCACACCTCAGCGCGTCGTGCGCGCCGCTCCGCGCGCCGCTGAACGCTCCCGCCCCGCCGTCGACGCGCGAGTATCGCCGCCGCCGCGCATAAGCCCCAAATCTTCCAGCAGCACTGGTTTCGAGTAATAGAATCCCTGCGCATATCTGATACGCGTCGCTGCCTGCAGGTAGGCGGCCTCTTCAAACGTCTCGACACCCTCGGCAATGATTGTCATGCCAAGCGGCTCGCTGAGCGCTTCGATCGCTTTCAACACGCTTTGGCTGCGGGCGCGCTTGTGGATGTTGGTGATGAACGAGCGGTCGATCTTGAGTTCATCAGCCGTGATGTCGGCCAGTGCGCCAAGCGACGAATAGCCGGTTCCGAAGTCGTCAATTGAGACCTTGGCGCCGACCTCTTGCAGCATGGGGATGACGTGAGTTTGGAATTGGCTTTTGGCGATGAACGCGTCCTCGGTCACTTCGACAATAAAGCGCTCGGGGAACTTGGTGGACGTGAGCTCGTCACAGAATCCCCGCATGAACTTCAGATCGCCGGCCTGTTTAGCGGCCACGTTGACGCTGACCCTCACCTGCGGACCGAACGCCTCGTCGATCAGCACCATGGATCTGACGATTTCGCCAAGCGCCAGATAGGTCAGATCCTCGATCAGGCCGAGTTCGACCGCGAGCGCAATAAATTCTCCGGGCGCTTGGATCACCCCTTCAGAGTCGCGCAGGCGGATCAACGCCTCGACGCCGACGATTTCCTGGGTGCGTATGTCCACCTTGGGTTGGAAAGCGCAGCAGAACCGGCCATCGCGTACAGCAAGACGCAGCCGTTGCTCTTGCGCCATGCGCGCCGCCATGGTGCGCCCCATGTCAGTGTCGAACAGCGCGGCGCCGCCTTTGGCGCCGGTCTTTATACGATACATGGCGGTATCGGCGGCTCTGCGCAGCATCTCGTAATTAAGCCCGTGATCGGGATAAACGCTCACGCCTATAGAGGCCGAGGTGAGAATTTCGAACCCCTCTATAAGGAACGGCTCCTTAAGCTGCTGCAGAAGATTTTCAATGACGGTTTCGAGTTCGCTGTCATCGTCGAGCGGACTGAGCACCAGCAAAAACTCGTCACCGCTGATGCGGCTTAAGATGTCAGAAGGCCGCACGTTCGCCGTTATCCGCTGCGCAACCTTCACCAGAAGTGCATCGCCGATCGCATGGGTATAATAGTCATTGATGTGTTTGAAGTTGTCGATGTCGAGAAACGCCAGCGCGAACCGTGTCGGCTTGCCGCTGTGGGTAAGCAACTGTTCGACGTGTTCGTGGATCAGCGTTCGATTCGGCAATCCGGTCAGGTGGTCCAGGTAGGCGCGCTTCGACAGCTCGGTTTCGATGAGCTTGCGTTCGGTGAAGTCGATGGTCGTCGACAGCGATAACGAACGACCGAGGATATGTGCGGCCCTACGATAGGTGAGAAGCGTCCGCTCGCCGTTGGGACCGGCAACCCGATCTTCCGTGATGCTGACGCCGTCGCCGGCAGGGTCGGTGGCGAGCGCGGCGGTTGCCGCCTCGCCGCCTGCCGGCGCGCTACCAGGCGGCAGCGCCTTGGCCCGCTCATTTGCGAGCAGCGTCGTACCGTCGTCGGATTGAACCGTCAGGGCGATGGGAAGCTGATCGAGAACTTGTGCGAGAAGGCTCAGGGCCCGGCGCGCTTCTTCTTCACTTTTGGGGGCCTCGTCGAGAAGGCTGGGAGGCGACCCGATCTCGCTTTCTTTGACTTTGTTTTCTGTGGCCGCCGACGAGGCATCAAAGGCTTCGCCGCACTGCGCAGATGGCGGGACTGACGGATTTTGCATGCGCCGTGCTCGAAGCCCAAGGCGGCGCCATGCCGCGAGCGATACGCCGCTGCAGAAAATGCATCGCGATCAGCTCGCCCGACCCTAGCGGCGGACTAAGAAAAAAACTCTAAAAGGGAAATTCAAAAATTCGGATTTTCTTATCGTTTCACCGAGCTACAACTAATCGGTTGTTAACAACATTGCGCAAATACGACAACAACGGATCAGCTGATGCCGAAAGCGGTAATCGCGCCGTCACGTCCCGACTTTCAGCTCCGCCACCAGCCCTCGCAGCGCCGCGACGGTGCTCAGCGCGACAATGCGGCCTGTTTTCGGGTTTTCCGACGGCACGTTCTCAATGGCCATGGAAAAGCTGGCGGTGTCGGCATCGACCTTGATGCGATGAGTGTTGCGGTTGATAGCCGGATCGGCCCAGATCTCGAGCCGCGTGCGGTCAGGTCCAATGCCAGCGAGACTCAGGGCCGCCGCAACGTTAACATTCTCGGGAAATCCGCGGGCGCCCTCGCGCGCCGTGCCGTCAAAAACTCTCAGCGGCTCCTGCAAATTTTTAACCGAGATGCCCCGCTGAACGAGATATGGCGCACCATCGAGCCCGCCCGGCGGCTTGCGGGTGATCATGGTGACCGAACGAATTGTGCCTTCGGCGGCGGCGCGCACCGCATCGAGACCGAGCAAGGCGCCAGTCGGCACCAGGATGCGCGCGCCGGTCTCTTTGGCACGCGTCACCAGATCCCAGTTTTCCAGAAGCTGACCGACGGAGAGCGGTACCAAGATCCGACCGCGCTCAACCGGCGGCAGCGCGACAGTACGGAACAATGCCGGCGGCAGGCACTCGACCACTAGGTCACAGGCTTCTGCCAATTCGCCGGCTGGAAGCAGTCGAATGCCCACGCCGACTTGCGGCAGGTTGCGCCGGGCCTTTTCCGCATCGCGCACCGAAACCGCGGCGAGCACGAGGCCCGGAATGCCGGCTTCGATCCGCCGCGCAACCTGGAGGCCGACTGCGCCAAGCCCGGCCAATCCAACCTTGAGGGGCTCTCGCGCCACGTCCGTCCCTACCTAGTAGCCGCCCGCGCGGCCCGGTACATTCCCTCTCTATGCGCTGGGAAAAGACTACGCAACAAGTCGGCGCACCAGGCCGGATACTGCCCTTATGTCAGAGACCAACAAGAGACACTTTATGACCAACATCAATCCGAACGCCTTCACCACCCGGCCCGAAATCGAAGGCTCGTTTGGCGTGGTCACCTCCACCCACTGGATCGCGACCGCGGTGGGCATGGGAATACTGGAGCGGGGCGGCAATGCATTCGATGCCGCTGTGGCGACCGCCTTCACGCTGCAGGTCGTTGAGCCGCATCTCAACGGGCCGGGCGGCGACGTGCCGGTGATTCTCTACGACGTAAAGCGCGGCAAGCCGGAAGTGATCTGCGGCCAGGGAGTCGCGCCGGCGGGCGCAACGATCGCGCACTATCGCGGCGAAGGCCTCGACCTCGTGCCCGGCACCGGCCTCCTTGCGGCGTGCGTCCCCGGCACGTTCGAGACGTGGATGATGTTGCTGCGTGACTACGGCACCATGCGCGTGGCCGACGCGCTCGCGCCGGCGATCGGCTACGCACAGAACGGCCATCCGCTGCTCGAGCGCACCAACGCGACGATCGGGACCGTGGCGGAGTTGTTCCGGCAATATTGGCCGACTTCGGCGGCGGTCTATCTTCCTAACAACAAGGTGCCGGCAACCGGATCGCTGTTTGCCAACAAGACGCTGGCGGCCACCTACAGCCGTATCGTCAAAGACGCCGAGAGCGCCGGCGCCGACCGCGTCGCGCAGATCGAACGCGCGCGCCGCGCTTGGTCGCATGGCTTCGTGGCCGAAGCGATCGATCGCTTCTGCCGCACCCAGGACATCATGGATACCAGCGGCCGCAAACATCGTGGCGTGCTGACCGCAGACGACATGGCGCGCTGGACCCCGCATGTCGAGGCACCGCTCACTTACGATTATCGCGGCTTCACGGTGTGCAAGACCGGCCCGTGGGGTCAGGGCCCGGTAACGCTGCAACAGCTCGCGCTGCTCAAAGGCTTCGATCTCGATGGGCTCGACCCGACGGGACCCGATTTCATCCACATCATCGTCGAATGCTCAAAGCTCGCCTATGCCGATCGCGAGGTGTTCTACGGCGATCCTGATTTCGTCAAAGTGCCAATGGCGACCTTGTTGTCCGACGCTTACAACAACGAACGCCGCAAGCTGATCAGCGACAACGCATCGCTCGAATTGTGCCCTGGCTCCATCGAGGGCTTCGGCGCCGTGGTGAAGTTGCGGCGCGATCCGGTGCCGCAGGTGGCTGGCGCGGGCGAACCCACGGTGGGCCGGCTCGGCGCCGGAGAGCCGACCGTCGGACGCATGGGCGCTACGCGCGGCGACACGGTGCACTTCGATATCATCGATCAGGCGGGCAATATGGTGTCGTCGACGCCATCGGGCGGCTGGCTGCATTCATCACCGGTCATCCCCGAACTGGGATTCTGTCTCGGCACGCGCGCGCAAATGTTCTGGCTCGAGGAAGGACACCCGGCGGCGCTTGGTCCGGGCCGGCGGCCGCGCACGACGCTGTCCCCAACCATGGCGCTGCGCGACGGCGAGCCGTATCTGTCCTGGGGCTCGCCCGGCGGCGACGGCCAGGATCAATGGATCACGCAATTCTTCATGCGCCATGTCCATTGCGGCATGAATCTGCAGGAGTCGATCGACGCGCCAGCGTGGCACTCCGAGCACTTCCCGAGCTCGTTCTGGCCGCGCACCGCGCGCCCCGGAGTGCTGGTCGTCGAAGGTCGCGTGACGAAGAAGACAGTCGCCGAGTTGGAACGACGCGGCCACGTGGTCGAAGTCGGTCCTGATTGGTCGGAAGGCCGCCTCACCGCAGCTTCACGCGTCGGCTGGCGCCGCCGCGCCGCCGCCAATCCGCGCGGCATGCAGAACTATGCGGCGGGCCGATAGCGCCCCCGCGAGAGCCAGATAATTGGTCGCGAGGCCTTTTCACTGATCGCCAGCACTCGCCGCGCCAGCAGAATTGCGGCGGCGTTTTTCCCGCATGAGGCGCTCACATATTGCCGTGGCCGCGCTTGATGGTCGCCCGGATGATCGGCGCCGTGACCTGATCTGAGATCTGGATGTTCCAGATTTCGCTTTCGCCCTGCGCGGCGAAATCGGCAAACAGTTTTGGGATCACCGACACATCGCGGATCTCGTGGCCGCGTAGCCCAAAGCCGCGTGCGATGTCGTGTAGCGGCGGCCGGCCGAACACAGCCAAACTGTCGTCGATGCCGTCAGCGCGCAGCTTGTGAAACTCCGAGCCGTAGCCGCCGTCGTTCATCGCGCAGATCAGGATGCGATATCCGCAACGCTTGAGCGTCTCGAGTTCCTGGATATGGAACAGGAGTCCGCCGTCGCCTTCGAACAGAACGATCTTGCCCTCGCGGCCCTGCCGGCGCGCCGCCGCCACCCCGAGCGCATACGACAGGCCGTTGCCGACGGCGCCGAATTCACGGACCGTCGTGTAGCGCTCCGCCGGCCGACCACGCATCTGCGTGTTGAAATAGGCCTGATGGCCGCCACCAACTACGCAGTCCCAATCCTTGGGAATAACCGCGTCGATCGCTTTGATCACCTCGCGCGGGTCCAACACTCCGGGCGCGATGTCGAACGGCATCGAGTCCGCCGGCTCGGTCGCGATGCGGTGCGCGAGCTCTTTGGAGCGTATCGCCGCCGCCGTCGGTTTGCCGGCGCCCAGCTTCTTGTCGAGACCGGCCAGGATCGCCTCGACGCCGGCGAGCGCATCCGATCTGAGGTAGATGTCAGCGGCCTTCTGCCCGTCGCGCAAACCGCGCGGGGCATCGTCCAGCTGAATCTTGATAGACTTTCCCCAATAATGACCGCCGCCGACATAGTAAGACAGGCTGGTGCCGACCGCGAGCACGGTGTCCGCGGACTCATACATCTCTCTGCCCAATGACGTGAAGTAGCTGCCGGTGGTGCCGAGCCCAAACGGATGGTCGTGGAAAAGGCCGCGCGCCGGCAGCGTATTGGAGAGAAGAGCGCCGCAGCGATCGGCGAGCTTGATCACCGCATCGCGCGCGCCAGACCACAGCACGCCACGGCCGCCGAGGATGATCGGTCGCTTCGCCGCGGCCAAGTGCTCGACAACCTCCGCCACGAGCGCGGGATCGGGCTGCATGCGCCCCACCTTCGGCTGATACATCGCCGAGGTCTCATAAGGCTGGTTGGACATGTGCTCGACCTTCTGCAGGTCGTAGGGGATTCCCAGCACCACGGGCTGCCGCTCGTACTTGGCGACGTGGAAGGCCTCGCGCACGTAATCCATCATGCGTGGCACGCTGTGTGCGGCGATGTAATGCGCCCCGGTCGCCGTTACGAGCGGCGCCTGGTCGATGTACTGGTTGTAGAACTTGGCATTGACCGGCGATTCGCCGGCGAACACCACCATCGGCAGGCGGGCGCGAACCGCGGCCGGCAGCGCCGTCATCAACTGCGTTACGCCAGGACCACAAGTGACCGAGGCAACGGCGATCTTGTTGGTCGCGACATTGTAGGCCGTCGCCGCCGCCACGGTGACGTGCTCGTGCCTGACGTGGACCGTGTGCACGCCCGGCAGTTTGGCAAAGGCCGTAGACCAGTGCATGTTGCCGTCGCCCATGAGGACGAACTGCGTATCGACTCCCTCCGCAAGGAACGCTTCGGCGAGGGCTTCGTAGAGTTTGGGCATGTGCGCGCTACCGCTCGAATGGTGATGGTCTGGTGCGCGAGCATGCCCGGCAACGCCCGGTGGCGCAAACGTCGGCAACCTGCAGCAACGGACGTCGGCAAACCAAAACCGTGGATGACCCATGGTCGGTCGCACGCGCAAATCGCCGTCCGTCTCACTACTCGCCTGACGGGGACATAGCCCATCACACTGCCCACTCCGGGAGTGGGCCATTTTGTGGTTGACGCCCGCCGAGCGCATTGGTTCGCTTAGGCACGACAGAACCGCGCCAGAAAAGACGCGGGCTCGGCACCCGAGGAAACTTTAGGGGCGAGGTTCGCCATGAACGCCCAGCAACTTCTGGCGGAAATCTCCGATTATTGCCGGCAGACTGGCCTTGCCGAATCCACCTTCGGGCGGCGTGCCGTCAACGACGGCAAGCTCGCGGCGCGGCTGCGTAACGGCGGACGCATCACCACCGACACGCTCGACCGCATCCACCATTTCATGGCGGCACACCCTGCGCAGGGACGGCCCACCATCATCGAACGTCCGCGCGAGCCGCGTCCCGCCGTGCCGCCGCTGCCTATGCCGACGACGCCGGCGAAGCCCAGCGACCCGCAACGCAACTTCCGCTTCTTCGACAACCGGCAAAAATATCTGCTGTTCGTCAACACCTGCAGCGAGAAGTGGGAGGTGGCGCACCGCGTCTCCGAAGAACTCGCCCACATCCATCCGCATCCGCCGGCGGTTCGCGTGTTCGACGCCGGCGTCGGCGACGGCTCGGTGCTGGTGCGCGTGATGCGCGCGATGCACGATCGCTTTCCGCACATGCCGTTCTACACGGTCGGCAAGGAAATCAGCCTCGAGGACGTACGGCTGACGCTACAGAAAATGTCGGACCGTTTCTTCGAGCATCCGGCGACGGTCCTCGTCCTCACCAACCTCGCCTATGCCGACGCGCCATGGCTGCACGTGAAATCGCTCAACGCCGCCTCAAGCCTGGTGTGGCACGAGTTGCCGCTGACCGGAAACTCGGCCCACAAGTTCGAGGAGCAGATCATCAATCTGGAATCGTTCCTGGCCGACAATTGGCGCGCGGGAGTGAGCGCGCGCACCGGCAATCCGATCTATGAGCGTCCGGTCGTGCTCGTCATCTATCGCGAGGATCACCGTTTCTTGCTCGACCCGATCCTGCCAAGGCCCGGCGGCACCAGCGCCAATTACGATCTCGTCATCGCCTCGCAGCCCTATCGGGCGCGCGCGTCGCTCGAGTTCAAGGCGGCGCGCGTGATCGCTCCACTCGCCCGCGCGCTCGGCCCTGGCGGCCGGCTGATCGCCATTCATTCGCATGGTCAGGACCCAGGGATGGAAATCATCCAGCGAGTCTGGCCGGGCGACAATCCGTTCATCCACGATCGCCATCAGATCCTGAAAGCCGTGAAGCACGAACTGGGCGCCGCCGGCCGCGAACTCAACTTCAACGCCTACGCCGACAATCGCTCGCTGTTCAAATACGTCATGCACACGCTGCCATCGGAGATTTCCGAGTCGATCGGCACCTCTACGCTGTTCGCCGCGTGGAATGCGGCAATCTATGTGGCGCAAGTGGAAGACGATCGTGTGGCCGAGGCCGCCGCCGACGGCCGTTATATCGACGCCACGCGCGCGGTGTTGCGCGAACGGGGCGGGCTTTGGTTCTTCGATGAGTCTTACGTGATCTCGCGGCGGCGCGCGTAGCCGGCCGCGTGGCGGGTCCGGTCCCTAGCCCAAAAATTCACATAGCGCCGCAGAGAACGCCGCGGGCTGCTCCAGCGGCGACATGTGCCCGCTGCCCTTGATGACCTTCAGCGAAGCGTTGGGAATCGTCTGTCCCAACAGACGCGCGGCTTTGCTGCACACATAATCGTACTCGCCGACGACGACGAGCGTCGGGACTTGCAGAGACTTGAGCGGGCCCGTCAAGCGGAATACCGATTTTCGCTTTGCGAGTATTTCCGAAAGCGTAAAGCGCAATCCCACTGGCGGTGTCGCGCGAAACAACGCCGCCATATGATCACGGCGGCGCATATTGCGGCGCGCGTAGAATTTGAAAAGCTCGCTGCGCAGCATCTCGCATACTAGATCATCGATCTTGCCTTGGTCGATCAGCGATACCCATTGCCGCGCCAACGTCTCGATCTTCACCGGATCGTCCGCACCGGCGCCAACGTCGGCGAGCACGAGCCGGGAAACCCGCTCGGGCCTGCTGGCGGCGAGCGCCAACGCCGGCCCGCCACCGAGCGAAAAGCCGACGATCGCTGCCCGCTCCACTTTGAGCGCGTCGAGAACGCCGACTAAATCGCGCGCGAGATCGGCGGCGGAATAATCGGTTGCATTGGGTGGCGCGTCGGTCAGGCCGTGACCGCGTTGATCGTAAGCGATGACGCGGAAACGAGTGCGCAGTGCTCTGATCTGGTGAAACCACATGCGTTTGCCGCACGCGAGACCGTGCAGCAGCACGACGGGCGAACCCGTGCCGACGTCACTGACGGAAACAGCGAGGTTGCCGATTCGGACTCTATCCAATGCCGCCTTCCGCGTAGCGGATCACGTCCACTATCTACAGTGTTTCGGCTCGATCCGCCCGGCGTACGTCAGTCAAGGCGTTACTTCCAGCGGCTTGCCGCAGGATATTTTTGCTAGCATGGCTCTCAATTTTTCACGCCGCTCCTGAGCCTCATCGGGAACGATCGCGACGGGAGCGATCCCCAGGGCGAGCCCTTGCGATGAATTGAACAACGAGATGCTATAGCGTCGGCAAAGCGCGGGCAGACGAGTCTCGTCGATCTCTGTGAGCTCCAGAACCTTGGGTTTGTTGCGCAGGAATGGATCGTTTTGCACCAGGTCCTCGCCAGCGCGCAGTCCCGTCTGATCGACAATGACGATATCCGTGGGCGCGCTGGCGATGGCCGCGCTGGCTTTCACATAGGGGGCCGTGAAATCGCGTGCCTGCAAGGCGTGGACGGGAAAGAGTACGATGACGGCAAATGCGGTTGATACCACGAGAGCAGTGCGTGTTGCCGCTGCTTCTGCGTCTTCGGCGCGAGACATAAGGTCGACCCATCCGTAGGCGCCAAGCAGCGCCGCGCTGCCGATCAAGCCATGAAGGTAACGGAAGCCCCACCCGTGTCCCTGTGCGACTATGATCAATCCCACGGCGCAGACGGTCAGGCACAGGCCCGCCGCCAGTTCGCGTGCGATACCCCTTCCCTTTCGGATCGGACCATAGGCTAGAACCACGAGCGGTAGCAGGAATGGGTTCTGCCAGCTGATAAAGCGCAAGATATTCATGAGCATGATGGTGGGGGCGTTATATTCGCCGTGGGTCAGCTGAAAGACAGCACGCAGCAGGAAATAGAAGAGCCCCGCGCCGCGTGGAAATTGCGACTCCATACCGCTGTAAGAGAGCGCAAGCTGCGGATAGCTGGCCCAGAATAGACAGATCAACGCGTAGACCACAGCGTAAGTCACAGCCAAGGGGCGTCGATTTTTGAACCAGAGACCGACGATGAATGGGGCGACAAAAAGGGGATGGAAAGCGAGCTGATGCAGGCCCGTGGCGAGCACGCCGACCAGCATTGCGCCGGCGTGGCCAACTCTATCGTCGCGCAGAAACAGCCAGAGCCAAACAAGATTGAGCGCCAGATGGGCGCACATGGCGTAGCTCGTCATCGACGTGACCAGCGTTTGCGAAGCCGTCGCAACAAGCAGCGGCGCGAGAACCGCCGTGTCGTCGCGTTGCGGCCAAAGCCGTCGCGCGATCCCGTAGGCCGCGGCCGCAGCGATGGCGGTCAATATCGCGCCGGTAAGATTCGAGTCACCCAACAAACCAACCAGCGCTCGAAGGAGGGCATTGCCGGGCAGATAATTCGAAACAAAACCGATGCCGCCGGCGACTGGCAGCATGAAACGCGGCGCCAACGCGCTTGCGAAGAGACGCCATTCCGCGTCGACAGGAGCAATCAGATGCCCGGACCGGAAGATCTGAGCATCAAATTCGGCCAGAAACTCATCGCGCGAAAGGTGAAAATCGTCGAAGACGAGTGCGGAACCTGCTGCCCCGCAAACAAAGACCAACGCCATCAGCGCGAGGGTGGCGAGGCGGGCGCTGCGCAGCCTGGCGGCGGTGAACGCCGGCGCAATGGTGGTTGGGAACCGCAAAAATGCGGAAGCAGCCAGAAATCCTGCAATCAAAATGATCCATAAGGAATCCTGGGTTCTGAAGAAATAATCGGTAATCGAAATTTGTGGCTGCAGCGGAAACAACGCGGCGGAGACATATCCAATGGCAACGGCGGCAACGCATGACGCCGCGCAGCCGATCAGCACGCGCCGAAGGGTAAGGGGAAGGAGGCTCTCGCCGGCCTGCAGCGCGAAAGCGTCTTGAGTCTGGAGTGCCATATCGGCCTGGCGAGGTACTCGGGGCTGGTTCTGAAAAGCGACCGCGCAAGCGCCTGTCGACGCCCGACAATATTGTCAGCTCGCGGTTAATAGCCCCTTTCGGCAATTTCGCGCCAATTGCATTGCGCACGATGATCGTTGGCGTGATCAAGTTCGGCAAACCTTTACTTTGCCGAACTTCTTTCGCTGCCAGATGCTGTTGCTCATCTCCGACGAATCACAATCATCGTTAGGTTTACAGGAAAATTAACGCCGCCTGGTCCATCGTTTGCCCGGTTTCGCTTCGGACAATTGATATGACCAACGCGTTCGCGATCGGGGCGGACGGCCGCACGGAAATCGACGTGACGATCGTCATGCCGTGCCTCAACGAAGCGGAATGGTTGCCAGACTGTATCGCCAACGCCAAGGAAGCGCTCGCTGCCATGCGGCGCGATCTGGGGCTGACCGGCGAAATCGTTATCGCCGATAATGGTAGCAACGATGGGAGCCAACTGATCGCGCGCGCCCTGGGCACACGGGTCGTCGATGTCGGCGAACGAGGATATGGTGCAGCGCTTTTAGGCGGGTTCCGTTCCGCAAACGGAACATACCTCGTAATGGGCGATGCCGATGGCTCATATGATTTCCGCGAGTCGGTCGCGATGGTCCGCGAGCTTAGAGCCGGGGCTGATCTATGTATCGGCTCCCGCTTTAAAGGCGACATCGAGCCCGGGGCGATGCCGTGGAAAAATCGTTATCTCGGCAACCCTCTTCTCACGTTCGTGCTCAACCTGTTTTTTCGAACCGGCATCAGCGACGCTCATTGCGGGCTGCGCGCCCTGACAAGGTCCTGTCTTGATCGGCTCAACCTCACCGGCGGCGGTATGGAATTCGCCAGCGAGATGATCATCAAGGCAACGTTGCGAGACCAACGAATCGTCGAAGTGCCCGTGACGCTCTCGCGCGACTTGCGCGATCGTCCACCTCATTTGCGGCCGTGGCGGGACGGCTGGCGACACCTGCGATATTTATTGATGCTCAGTCCCTGGGCGTTTGCGGCTTCCGCCGCGGTCGCTGCGACATCGGCGCTTGGCATCTGGGCGGCGGCTGCGTTCGAGGCTCTCCTGAGACCCGGCATCGTATCGCCTATCGGCAACTATTGGGTCATCCTGGCGGGTGCGCTTTTCGGGTTGAGCCATACGTCCCTTCTGCTTTCCGCGTCCATCCATTTCTACGGCCGCGGTCGGGGTTATCGCCTCGCGTCCCATTGGGAATTGAAACTTGCAAACTGGATGTCTCTGGAAGCCATGCTGACTGGCGGCGTAATTGCGTTTTCAGCGGGGATTGCCGTTCTCGCCTGCGTGTTGGTCTATTGGTCAAGGCATCATTTTGCTGCCATTTCCAATGTTCTTCCTGCAGTTCTCGGAACGACGCTGATGGTGCTTGGAGCACAGAATGCTCTCGGCGGGTTCTTACTCGCGGTCATCAACGGGAACGAAGCTGAATATCTGAGTCAAAAGAATCAGGCCAAAGCCCCGGCACAGCCTGTTGCCGCGACGGCTTTGGATCGGCGTCATGTCGCCATCAATTAGAGTTGTTGCAATCGGCTGCGGCGATGGCCTTGCGAGCGAATGATCCGTGGCTCAGCGCGATCGTGCCGGTACATAACGGCGCGCATTTCCTGGGCGCCGCGCTGGCAAGCGTCGCGGCAGAAGGGGCGGCCGGGGTCGAGATCCGCTGTTACAATTCCGGCGATGATGGCGGCGCGGCGCGCGGCGTGGCGATGCGTTTTGCCGACCGGCTGGACATTATCTGGATCGACACGCCAAGCATCCGCCCGTGGACCGCGAAGACTAACCTTGGGGTTCAGCAGGCGCGCGGCGGCCACGTCGTCATGTTGCATCAGGACGATCTGTGGTTGCCCGGCCATCTCGCGGCGGCGCGGCGCGCAACACATTGCGGCGCGGCTCTTTCGGTCGGCCCGTCGCGGTTGATCGACAAGGCGGGACGCGATGTCGGCGGCTGGCGCCTGCCGTTTGCAGCGGGGACGATAAATGGCGTCAGTCTGGCCCGCACGCTGATCGTGCAGAACACCATCGCCATTCCTAGCCCGGTAATCCGCCGCGATGCCTTTCTGGAGGCGGGCGGGCTGGACGATGAGTTGTGGTACACGGCCGATTGGGACCTGTACCTCAAACTAGCGCTGGCTGGTGAGGTGACGGTGCGCGATACGGCAACCACCGCCTTTCGCCTGCATGGGCAATCACTGACCATGACCGGTTGGCGCGATCTGGCCGATTTTGCCAATCAGCACACGATTGTTCTGGACCGCTATCTGCCGCGGCTGGCGCCCCTGCCGTCGGGTGTAGAGGCGTGCGCCCGCGCCTCGATGGCGATCAATTGCGCGCTGGCTGGCGCTTCGGCTGGGCAATGGGGGCAAATCGCGGCGGCGGCGGCGGCGCTGGCACGGCTCGGACCGGCCGGCGCTATCCATTTGCTGAGCGAAACGCGGCTCGCCGATCGCGTAGTGGCGCGCGCCAAGCTGATGCTCGCGGGTGAGTTGTGAGATGGCGATAGATTGCATCGCTCGTTTTGAGCCGGCGCGGTACACCGCCGTAGGCGCGGTGATGGTTGTATTCAACAATGTGGTGCTGATAGGCGGCGACCGAGCCGGATTTGGCTATGCCGGCCTGATGGCGCTGAGTTGGGGGCTAAGCGGCTCGGTGGGCTATCTGCTACATTCCCGTTATACCTTTGGTGAGCCTCACAATTGGGCCTCTTATCTCCGTTTCATGAGCGGGATAGGCATGGGTATCCCATTGACACTTGGGTTATTGGCTGCGTTGAAGTCGGGATTGGACCTGCCCATGTGGATCGCGGCCCCCGCCACGACGGTGGGCATGATGCTTTACAATTATGTAAGCGCGCGTCTGGCCATCGTCTGGCGCTGGTTTTGCCCAAGGAAACGATAGGGCAACCAGCCATGGCCAAGACGATCTCATATGAAACCCTCGAAAAGTTATCTGTCGCCTCGCCCGTGGACCGGTTGGCCTATATTGCCGACGCGTGCCGGGGCCAGCGGGTTCTGGATATTGGCTGCCTGGATGAAACGGCACTGGCCAAACGCGACACCGAATATTGGTTACATGGCCGGATCGCGGCCGTGGCATCGCGAGTCATCGGGGTCGATGCCTCGCTTCACATTCCTGATGAAGGGCTCGTCACCGGCTCCAATGCCGTCATTTATCGGGGCGATGGCACCGATCCTCACCCGCCAGCGCTCGACGATTCCCAGATTGACGTGATCGTTGCGGGCGAATTCATCGAGCATATCGAATTGCCCGTGACCTTCATTGCGACCATGCGCAAGCGCTTTGCCGGCCGCGAATTGTTGCTTTCTACACCGAACGGGCTGGCCTTCGGGAATACGCTGGCGGGGCTGTTCCGTCGCGAGGCGCAGCATCCCGACCACCTCCATCTGTTTACCTACAAGATCATCAACACCTTGTGCCTGCGCGCGGGGCTGAGCGATTACGAGATCATCCCTTATCGCTTTTATGCCACCGAATTGCTGCTGGCTTCGGGCGGGGCGAAACGGTTGGCCGTGCGGGCTCTCGAACAGGGGGTGCGGCTAATGGAGAGCATCGCCCCTCAGCTCAGCTTTGGTTATATCCTCCGCGCCAAGCTGTAGGCGCGGAGAACCTTTTTCAGCACCGCCACGGATCGGACGTTTCCAGCGCGGCGCCTTGCGCGACGCGGTCACTGGCGGCGATGGCCACCTGGAAGAGTGATTACTTTTTTAGAACTATGTGGCGAGGCACTGTGACGGCGCAGTTTGCGACGCTAAGCCGCGACCGTACTGAGAAACACTTCAACCTCGCTGCGTAGCCGGGTGGTCGCCTCTTCGACCTGTTCGGAAGCCGCGAGCATGGTTTCCGCCGAACTTCGCGTTTGCGTCACTCCGCCAGCGACTTCGTCGAGCGCGGAGACAATCGCCTTGGCGCTGCCCGCGGCGCTCGCGACGTTGTGCGAGATTTCTCCAGTTGCCGCCTCCTGCTGTTCGACGGAGCCCGCGACCTCGGTCGTGTATTGATTGATGTCCTGCATGCGCAGGGTGATGGCGCGAATGGCGCTCACCGCATTGCCGGTACAACTCTGCACCGAGAGGATCTCCCGCGTGATCTCCTCGGTCGCCTTCGCGGTCTGCACGGCGAGCGACTTGACCTCCGAGGCGACTACGGCGAAGCCACGCCCGGCCTCGCCGGCGCGCGCCGCCTCGATAGTAGCGTTAAGCGCCAGCAGGTTTGTCTGACCGGCGATGTCTTGAATGAGCTTGACCACGTCGCCGATCTTCTGCGCCACTTGCGACAAAGCCGCGATGTCGTCATTTGTCGCGTCGGCAACGGCGGCAGCGTTGCGCACGACCTCGTTGGTTTGGGTAAGCTGACGGCTGATCTCTTTGATCGAGCTTGCCAGTTCCGTAGCGGCCGTGGCTGCGATTTCCACGTTGACCGAAGCCTCGTTGGAACCATGCAAGGCGCCCTCCGCGCGATGCAGCGTGCGATCGGAGGTTACCAAGAGCGTTTTGGCCGCCGCCTTCATCGCGGTCGCACTTTGGCCGACAGTTTTCAGAACCGTCTCCACGCGTTCGCGGAACGATGAGATCGCCGTGTCGATTGTCCGGCGCCGCTGTTCGCGCTGGCGCAGAGTGTCGCGTTCTTTTTCGGCCAGCAACTGCTCGGTCACGTCCGTATGTGTCGCCAGCCAGCCGCCGCCCGCGATCGGACGGCCGACCAGCGCGATAACGCGGCCGTCCTTGATCTCAATCGTCTTCGTTTCGGTGCGCCCGTCGGCCACTTGTTTGAGGCACTCGGCAACATAGGCGTCCGGATCGCCCGAGAAAGTGCCCGCTGCGGCGCGCTCGATCAGGAGATCGCGCAGCGGCGTGCCGCGCTTCGCATGATCAGACCGTAAATGGTACATTTCGAGATAGCGCTCGTTGCACAGGATGAGCCGGGCTGCGCCGTCAAACATGCACAAACCCTGGGTCATGTTGTTCAGCGCGGATCTGAACAGGCGGTACCTTGCGCGAATGCGGGCGATGACGACGAAGGATGTCAGTGTCGATGCGGCCAGGGCGAAGAACACGCCCATGACGGTGCCGGCGAGCGGACCGGGCGCATCGGCGAGCGCCTCCACGAGCCAACGGGATCCGAAGAGAATAAATCCGACAATACCGGCAGCAAACCCTACGACCCCGGCCAAAGCGACGAATCCGCCGCGATGGCTAGCTTTCGACAGTATGAATGAAAAAGGCATCTGGCGTGCCCCGGCGATCATTGGGGCAACGGTATTCGCCAAGCAGTTGTTTTGAAGTTAAGGACCGATGAAGGGTTCCTTAACAAAAGCTAAGCGCCCCTTGCGCGAGACGCGGGCCGCACGATTTCGTCCGATTCAGATAAACCCATCGCGTAGACCGGCAAGAGCGATAGGCCAGCTTGGCAAGCGACGCGATATTGATCGAACGACCGTTGAAGATACGCGCGGCGTCAGGGTGACATATCAGCTTGTTCCGGCGGACCCGAGAATCAGGTACCGGGTCCCCGCTTATTGCTGGGGAGCACGGGTGAATGGGCGTACTTCACGGTTCCGACACTTTTATCGGGAACATGGCCGCGTCGGAGGGGACCTCCTCAATGATTCGGCTATCGGCCGCAGCGCTCGTTTGCGGCGTTTTATTTGGCGTAGCGGTGCTGGCCGGCTGCGCCAGCGACAACAATCCACCGGCCGGACAACCGATCGTCTATCAGAGCCTCGCGAGCCCGGATGCCAAGCTCGACGCCGGTGCGGCGCAGTCGATGATTTCGGGATATCGTTCCAACAACGGTCTCGGACCGGTCGTGATCGACCCCGCACTGATGCAGCTGGCCAGCGAGCAGGCCCATGCCATGGCGGAGCACGACAAGCTCGACCACAGCGTGTCGCGTCCGTTTCAGCAGCGCCTCCAGCAATCCGGCTTTAACGCCGCCGTTGCCGTCGAGAACATCGGCGCCGGCTATGACACGCTGGCGGAAGCATTTTCCGGCTGGCGCGAATCGCCGCCGCATCGCGCCAACATGCTCAACCGCGACGTAACCCGCATGGGCATCGCCACCGCCTACGCGCCGCAGTCCAGGTATAAGGTCTTCTGGTCGCTGATCCTGGCCAAACCGAGCGACCAGCACACCGGCTAGCGGCCGCCCTCACCGCTTTTGATCTGCTGCGAACGCAAGCGCATCCTCCAGACGATCGTTGCCCCAGAACATTTCGGTCCCGACGAAAAAAGTCGGAGCACCAAATATTCCACGCGCGCGGGCTTGATCGGTCTGTTCACGCAACTGCTTCTTGGTCGGTTCGGCCTGGGCTTGGCCTAGAATGTCCGCGGCCGGGAGGCCGAGCTCCATCAATATTGCACCCATGCGGTCGCTTCGGTTGATGTCTTGGTCGAACACGAAATTGAGCTCCATGACCTGACGGCAGAATGCCCCGATCCAGGGCCGATCCGCGCCAAGCAACGCTATGCGTGCTGGAAGGACTCCGGAGCGTGGAAACGTCGTAGGTTGCGTCCATCCCAGCCCGTACTTACGGCACTGCCGCGCCATGTCGCGCCACACATACGCTCCCTTCTCCTTTTGCAGCACGAAGGGCGACGTTTCGAAGCCCAAGTCGCGGAATATGGGGCCTAACAGAAATGGCTTCCAAACGACGCGCACACCGCGTCGGCGAGCCACGTCCTCAATGCGCATCACGCTCAGATAGCTGTAGTTGCTGGCGAACTCGAACCAAAATTCGATTTCTCGCAGCGCGGACGTTCCTGCCGGTGCCACCATGGCGGGCCAATCCAAAAATGCCGCGCGTCTTTAGCAAGAAAAGCCATCCGGCACGAACGCGGAGATCTCTTCCTTGCTCTTCCAGGCGTTCGCCGCTGAGCCGACGCGCCGGGCGATTGCGGCTTTGGAGAGGCCAAATTTGGCCGATCCCGGCGCCGATCGGGTGAAAGCGGTGGAAAACCGCTCGACGGCCGGCACACGGTCTGGACACGGTCGGGAAAGTCCTGTCGGAAACTCCTGTGTTCGCAATAAAGCAGCCGCATCAAGGGCATCGAGCCACGGCCGGCCCACAAGGGCCTTTCGCGCCAATGCGGGGCCATCTCGCCGGCACTTTCGACTATCTGATAGGACGCAACGCGCTCATCGGCGTTGCGACCCTGATGCTGTTGTCGATCTCCTGCTACGCCACTTGGAGCGGGCTGCACGACTTCATCATCGGCATATCGTCCACAGCGGAACACCACCTGCCCGGCGTCGCGATCAACAGCGATGCCTTCGTCATCGGCATCGTGATCGCGCTCACGTTCCTGATGTGGCTTTGCCTGCGCGAGACGTTCGGCGCTCAACGCCGTCTGCGAGAGCGTTTGATCACGTTTCCGCTTTATCTGTTCCTTGCCCTGTGGTCGATCGGCTTCGGTTACGGATTTTGGTGGAGCCTGATCGCGGGCAATGAAGCGACGCACAACAGCATGTCGAGGTTGCAGGAGGACGCTCGCGATGCCGGCTCCGCCATCGCCGCGCGACTGCAAGCCGTCCAAGCCCAGCTCGACAATGTGGTGAGCTGGTCCGACAGCCAGATGACGCGCGAGAACGCCAGCGGCGGCACCTGCGGCGTTCCCTCGGGTGCCGGCCGCGGCCCGCTGTACAACGCGCGGCTCGGGGTTCGCGACTCCGTCGCCTCGTTACGCGACGGCATAACCAAATCGTGGCTCGGCCCCGTACAAGCCGACATCGATCAGCTGAGCAAAAGCATCGACCTTCCCGAGACCGGGACTTTCGAAGAGCGGCAAACGCGCTTCGAGGCCAAGGCTGCCGACATCCGCGCCGGCGCGATCAGCATCGCGGCTCGCAGTAACGAGCTCGGCGTGGCAACGGCCGGCGACATGCGCGCGCTTGCCGCCGCGGTTTCGATCCAGCCGAACCAGCCGGGTTTTTCCTGCTACGACCCGACGCTGGCGCAACGGCTGCGCCTGGCAGCGGATCAGGCGGCGCAGAAGGCCGAGCCGCAATTGCACCCCGCCAATTTCAGCGAGGGCCCGGCGGGCGTCGCCAACGCCGTCAAGGCGCTTTGGACCAATGTGGGTGCCTATACCCAGAGTGTCGCCCGCTATGTCGCCTCTGGCGGCAAGGAAGACTTTCACCGCACCGCGAGCGGCGAACCGATCACCGGCCGCGACGTTATCGCGCTATTGGCAACGATCGGCGTCGACCTCGGCATTCTGGCGATGGCGCTGCTCAATCCGCCGGCGACCGCACCCATACGTCGCGATGGGCTCGCCGCCAACGACGCGCTTCTGAACAGGCCCAGCCCTCAGGTCATCGAACATCTGACCCAAGCGATCCAGACCGCAATCGCGCGCGCCGGCGACGATGCCGACTTCGAGTGGGTGCGGCGGCATTTTATTCATCACGATGGGTCGTCCTATTTCGTGATTCCCAACCTTTACCACGCTGGCAGCGATAAGAAGGAAGAGCTGGCCGCGTTGGCGATAAACCAGCTCGCGGGCGTTTTCGCCGATATGAAATTGGTGCGCGCGCTCAAGCCTTCCGAATACAAATGGCTGGGCAAGGAAGAAAGACGCAACAGCTACAGCAATCTTGCTCCGTTTCGGCAGCAATGGAATGCCGAGCATCCCGAGAGACTGGCGCCGGAGGATAAAGCCCAAGCGCGCGCAGGCAGAGACAAACTCAAACCCGTCCGCAACCATGGCGTTCTCTCCAAAGCGCAGCGCGCCCTCGAAATTGCCGGCTGGAGCCCGCAGGCCCAGCAAGACGCTGAGATTTTCCGCCTGGTCGATACCGGAAGCCTGACGCCGTTGCTTATGGTGCTCAACGACGCGAAGGCGAATGGCGCCGCCCAGCTTCTGCCCGAAGCGCCGCGCGCTAATGGTGCCTCAAACGGCGTGCGCGCGCTCCCCGCACCTGGGCCGCAGTCGAACCCGCGGAACCTCTGAGGGCGATCCCGCCTCCGGCGGCGCGAATGTCGCAGGACCGCGATTTTGCGGGGGCGATTGCGCTGGAATGGTGCAGCAACCAACGAAGTCGCACCGAATTGCACGGCGATGGATATTGCCATCATTCAGCCAAAGCTTTCATAATATTGCTTAATTACCGCCCAGAGGACGAAGGGGGTTCCAGTGTTTCTCGCTCGCCGGATTGCTGCTACCGCGACGGTCTCATTGCCGGTCGCAGGCGCACTGTTGGCCTTGTTCTTCTCAGCAACGGACTCCCTGGCCCAAGGCGCGCCGGACGCCTGCGAAGAAGCAGCCCAGATCGCGGTCCTGCCTGCGCCGATAGCACCATGGAAGGGCGCGCCTTTGCGCGTCATCGTCGCCTCGGAGAAAGCGCTCGACGGTGAGCTTTCGCTCATCGCGCCCGATGGATCGGTTGCCGCCAAGTCGCGCAATCATCACGACGGTCCACCCTATTTCTGGTTCGCCGAAGTCGCGTCACCGGCGGTGGGCACGTGGCATGCGAGTCTTGCGCTCGGCCGCGCACCAGCCGGGTGCAGCACGATCACCCGTGACATCGTTGTTCGTGACGACCCCGTATCGCTAGTCCACCCGGTGGCGGGCAGCTTGTGGCCGCTGCGTAATTCCTGGAACCGCGAAACCGAAAACCTTTACTCGGCGTGGATCGAAAAGTTGTTTGACGCGCCGCTCGACGTGGAGCTGTCGTGGCCAGCACTGCAGAACGTGCTGCACGATCGCTCGCGCAACGCCCTGTTCAATTATTTGGGTCTGGGCGAAGACGACCTGGCGATGACCTTTCGTCCCGATTGCGCCGACTTTGTGTATTTCCTGCGCGCCTACTTCGCCTTCAAGATGGGGCTGCCGTTCGGTTACTCGACCTGCTCGCGTGGCGGCAACGGCAGTCCGCCAAAGTGCTACGGGTGGGCCAGCATCCTGAGTTCCGGTGTCCAGCAGCAGCCGGTACCGGCAGCGGAGCGGACAGGCTCTGCGACAGCTCCCGTTACGCCTGCCACGCCTCAATCGCGCGGGCTGGCAACATCCTTCAATCGCTATTTGCCGGTCGTCGGCAACGCGGTTCAGTCCGGCGCCGTACGCACCCTAGCAAACGACGACAACACCGACTTCTACACCGTGCCGCTCACGCAGCAGACGCTGCGCCCCGGGACCGTCTACGCCGATCCGTACGGGCATGTTCTGATGCTGGTGCGGCGCGTGCCCGAGGCAGAGGGCGCGGCCGGCGTCTTCCTCGCCGTCGACGCGGAGCCCGACGGATCGGTAACACGCAAGCGCTTTTGGCGCGGCAATTTCCTGTTCGTGCACGATCCCACGCTCGGCAGCCCCGGGTTCAAGCACTTCCGCCCGATCGTGCGCGAGGCGAATGGCGCCCTGCGTCGGCTGACCAATGCCGAGATCGCGAAGAATCCGCAGTACGCTGATTTTTCCCTGGAACAGTCGCAGCTCAGCGCCGAAGATTTTTACGACCGGATGGACGACGTCATGTCGCCCGAGCCGCTCGATCCTCTGCGCGCGATGCAGGATGCGATCACGTCGCTGGACGAGCAGGTCAAGACGCGAGTCACCTCGGTCGAGAACGGACGCAAGTATCAGAATAGTGGGCATGGCGAGACCGGCATGCCGGACGGCCCCTCGATCTTCGAGACGACCGGCGCCTGGGAAGATTTCTCGACGCCGGCACGCGATTTCCGTCTGCTGATCGCGATCGACGTGGTGCGCAACTTTCCTGATCGCGTGGTGCGGCGGCCCGATCGCTACGCGATCCCGGCGGGCAAAAGCACCGCGGACGTTAAGGCCGAAATGCAGAACGTGCTCGCGTCGGAACTGGCGGCGCGGAAATTTTCCTACACGCGCAGCGACGGCTCGCAATGGACGCTCACGCTCAAAGACGTGGTCGACCGCATGACCGATCTGGAAATGGCCTATAACCCTAACGACTGCGTCGAGTTGCGGTGGGGCGCGCCGGATGGAAGCAGCGAGGCATCCACTTGCAAGCGGCATGCGCCCGCGGCGCAGCGCGCGAAGATGGTGAAGTATCGCGCCTGGTTCCAGGAGCGGCACTGGCCGACGCACGCCTAGCTTTCAAGCCGCATAAGCGCGGTCATATGCGGGACCGTTCTCCACACGAATTGAGGCTGAACGGCCGACGCCGCTTCGCTGTTGCCGGCTGGATCCTGCCTGCCAGCAGTCTCGTCATATTGGCGGCTGCGACTTCTCTTTTCGCGCAGGAGCGGATTGGGGCCGCGCTTGACGCCCTGGTGGCCGCTTATCCCAGCGCGCTTGCTGGCCATGACGACAAGAGCTTACGTTGGCGCGACGGGACGGTCATGCCGGTTTCAGATGGTGCCGTGAGCAAGACCTTCCCGGATTTGCTCCAGCACGCTTCCATCGTTGATATGTTTCGCATTCCCTATCCGCGCGGCCCGCTGGAGAAACCGCCGGCTGCCGACGCCGATCCGGGCCGATTCCGCAATACCGCATTTTTCACCAAGATGTACGGCGACTGCAAAAAGGGCGAGGTCACCCCGCGCCTTGTTTCATTGCCCTGGCTGCCAAAAACCTGGGGTAAATCGATCCGCATCACGTCAGTGAACGGCGTCGATGAACACCTGCGCGCAATTTCTGCGGAGATCGACGCGCTGCCGGGCGAGATCAAACGGGCAGGCTATCCGATCGCCGGAACTTACAATTGCCGCGCCGTAGCAGATACCGGCGAACCGAGTCCGCACAGCTACGGCATCGCGATCGATCTTAATCTCGCCTTTTCGGATTATTGGTACTGGCGGCCTCACGACGGTCCGATCGCTTATCGCAACCGCATGCCCGAGGAGATCGTCGCCATCTTCGAAAAGCACGGCTTCATCTGGGGCGGCAAGTGGTATCACTTCGATACGATGCACTTTGAGTATCGGCCCGAGCTTCTGGGTTTGCAGTAAGAACGCCGGCCTCTGTCACTTCCCTGCTTCGATCAGCCCAAACATCTCACGGCCGTAAGTACCGCGCGCCTCTTCCAGCAACGGCGCGACGGCGGCGCGGAATTGCCCGTGCTCTTCGCCAGTCAGCTCGGCGATTTCGCACCCCTGCTGCTCGATCGCGGTGCGTGCCTGCCGGTCTTCCTCGATCGCGAGTTCGCGCTGGAACGCGACGGCGCGCTTGACTGCCTCGCGCATGGCGCGCTGCAGATCCGCCGGCCACCCTTCGAACGCGGGGCGATGCAGAAAAATCGGCCGTGAGATGTAGAAGTGGTTCGTCACCGTGTGGAAGCGATGGAATTTGTGCACGCCATAGGTCACGGTGTTGGCGAACGGATTTTCCTGCGCGTCGATGGTGCCAGCCTTGATGGCAGCAATCGCTTCGGTCAAATCCCAACGCAGCGGAACGGCGCCGAGCAGCTCAAATGTCCTGGCCTGGACCTCGCTCGGCAGCACGCGCATGCGCATGCCCTTCAGGTCGGCCGGCGCGCGCACCTTGTGCAGGCGGTTCGAGATATGACGGAAGCCATTTTCGAACCAGCCGAGGATACGATAGTTGACGCGGGCTTCGATTTTCTCAGCAAGGAAGCGCCCTAGCGCGCCATCCATGGCGTCACGCGCGTCATCTCTGCGCTCGAACAAAAAAGGCAGATCGACGAACCCCAGCTCGGGAACGCGATCGGTTAGATAGCTCGATGACTGATAGCCGAGCGAGAGTACGCCGCTCTCGACCAGCCACAGAATCTCCTCGGCGCGATAGCCGAAATCCATAATGTTCCAGACATATTTCACGCTGACCCGATCGCCGAACTCCTGTTCCAGCGCGTCACCGATCAACTTGAGCGAGCGCGAGAACGAGGTTGTCGGCGGCCCATAGCCGCCCATGCGGATGTCGATCGGATTGGCCATTCGTAACGTTTCCCCTCGAGCCCAATGCTACGCGGGAAACGGCGGCGAGAGTCAACGATACTTGGCTAGCTGACGAACAGGCGGTGAACGCGCTCGGTCGCCACAACCGCCGCGCTGCGCACTGACTCCAGCCGCCGGGCGCGCGCGAAAGGCGCGTCGGGTCGCGCGGAAACCATGAGATCGCAAAGCGCGACCCGCTCGCTCCAGGTGCGGTTCGTCACGCGATGGTTTTCCGCGAAACAGGAAACGGTTTGCTCGATCGAAGCGTCGTTCACGAGCTCGTTTGTCAAAGAGGCTGCGAGCATCACTCCGGGCGAGTAACGCGCCAGCGCTTCGTCATACGCCACCTTCCAGAGCCAGGCTGTGTCACCGCTGCGCAGCGTGATAGCCACCGCAACGGGGCGTCCATCGAGAAGGACGCGATCGATTGCAACCTTCTGCTCCGCCGCAAGTCCTGTCATGGCGACTTTAATGAAGCCGCGTATTTCGTCGTCACCCGCCCCCGCCGCGCCGGACTTTCCTTTCCGGCCGCTTGCCTCGAGTGCGAGAAAATCTTCGGTTGCCGCGGCGACGGCATCGGGGTCCGTGGCCGTCGTAAATAGCAGCGCGCCCAAGTCGTTCAGCCGGCGCGCGGTGCGGCGCAACTCTCTGAAC
>Ga0209579_10000969_pt1 | contig 24980 bp, 16 predicted proteins | sample Coa_R1_2_FD_187152 | JGI IMG/M metagenome (GOLD analysis project Ga0209579, IMG submission 187152) | Surface soil microbial communities from Centralia Pennsylvania, which are recovering from an underground coalmine fire - Coalmine... | ecosystem: Environmental > Terrestrial > Soil >... | reverse complement strand
GAAGAATTCCGTCCCGATTTCACTCGAAGGAATTTGCGCTGCAATCGCTAGTACTGGAGCGAGCGTCTTGTGCGCATCGAACAAGCCGTTGATCAGATGAAGGTTGCCGGGTCCGCAGCTTCCCGCGCATACGGCGAGAGTTCCGGTCAATTGCGCTTCCGCACTCGCCGCAAAAGCGGCTACTTCCTCGTGTCGCACGTGAATCCATTCAATTGTTTTGCTGTGATGAACTGCATCCACAATGCTGTTAAGGGAATCGCCGACGACTCCATAGATTCTTCGAACGCCTGCAGTAGCTAGAGCCTCGACGAGATGTTGCGCCACCGTAGTCATCGTGGTCCTCCCCTTTTGCCCGTTGTGCTTTTTAACTTAGATTTCCGTCGCGTTCTGGCCGGTGGGTCTCCCGTCGAGGCTTTCGCTACATCTCCCCCTCCCTCGCTTGCGATTTCGGAAAGGAGACGGTTGCTGACGACGGAGCGCGGTTCTTGAACAGTGATCTCGCTAGTTGATGCAAAACGGTCCCGATGTTTGATGAGCAACCATGATTTGCCAGCTTTGCTACCAAATCCCCGGGTCCTAACCAAGACCCAGGAGCCGTGCAGTTTTTCGCCTTCTAGAGTGAATTTAAGATCTCCTTTCTTGAGCGCGACTTCGACGTCTTCACTCTCGGCAATCCATATTCCGCGGTCCCAGACCATCACTGTTCCACCGCCATATTGGCCTTCCGGAATCACTCCTTCAAAACTGGCGTAGTCGATCGGATGATCTTCTACTTGCATTGCCAAGCGCTTAACGGAAGGGTCTAAACAAGGACCTTTGGGCACCGCCCAGGAAAGCAGGACACCGCCAAATTCCAAACGGAAGTCATAGTGGAGCTGCGTAGCTCGATGCTTCTGAACTACAAAGGTTAACTCTCGCTTCCCGGCGTTGCGCGCCTTTACAGCACCGGCCGGTTCTGAAGTACTTTTGAAATCCCGTTTTTCACGATACTTGGCTAGAGACACGACGTCCTCTTCTCAATCAGTTTCAGAGTCGTTGCAGTTCTTTCTCGGCTGTCTTCAGATTTTCGCGGCCTTTGAAAAATCCCTGCCAAGGGTCGGTCCGCTTCACTCGATTTGTGAAATTGCCGATGTTGAAGTCCGAGGGGACCAGCGACGTCTTCACTTCGGACCATGCCAACGGGGTTGAGACGGGAGCATGCGGCTTGCGGCGCACCGAGTAAGGACTGACCACAGTTTGCACCGACCCGTTACGGAAGGGGTCGAGATAGACGCGTTTTCCTCGGGCTGCGATCGAATGTTCCGTGGTCAGGAATTTCGGATGCTGAGATGCCAGTCTTGCCACCAGTCTTTCCGCGAACTTAAGCACCTGGTCTGCGGTTGGGCCCACTCGTATAGGAACGAAGACATGAAGCCCACGGCTCCCGGAAGTCTTTGGGAACGAATTGAGCTTCAACTTATCCAAGACTTCTTTTAAAAGGATTCCTGCCTCTGCGGCATCACGAACTTTTCCCGACGCAGGATCGAGGTCGAAACACACCCAATCTGGTTTCGGAAACGTTTTTCCTCGGCTTCCAGTGACATGGACTGGAATGCAGCCTAAATTCACAAGGGCAAGCTGGGTTTCCAGAGAGCCGCCGATTACATAATTTGTGGCTTGCCGCTTTCCGGTTGCATTCGTGATTCGTTTGGTTGGCGTCCCTTTCGGCATGCTTTCGGGTTTCTCTTTTTGATAAAAACATTGCCCCCCAAGACCATCAGGGCATCGTTCGAGAGTGAGGATGCGATCCTCCACGTAAGGCTGTAGGAGGTCGAATACTTCCCGATAGAAATTCGCCAAATCGAGCTTCGTGTAGCCTTCTTCCGGCCAGAAGACCTTTGCTGGATTGGATATGCCAGCCGAACTCTCTTTGGGTTTACTTGCCATTCAAGGCTCCTCTACTGCTGAACTTCACGGGAGGATTTGTCGTCGCGAAGTCCGAGATACACAGGATGCCGCAATTTGCCTTCCTTCGTTTTTTCGGTGAAAGCGATCTGCGCCACCAGCTTTGGGGAAACGAACGTGGCACTCTTTTCGTTCACATCAGATGAAAACGGAGAGGTCGTACGCGCTAGTGTTTTCATCCTCTTATACAGAGAACCAAGACTCTGCTCATTGAATCCCGTCCCGACCTTTCCGGCATATCGGAGCTTCTTTCCCTGGTACGCTCCTAGGAGTAGCGCCCCAAAATGGTGCCGGCTGCCTGTTGCGGCCGTAAAGCCACCGATAACAAATTCCTCTTGTTGATTGATTTTGACTTTAAGCCACGAGGTGGATCGGCCTTCTGAGTAACTTGCCGCAGAATCCTTGCCGATCACGCCTTCGAGTCCAAGTCGCGTGGCTTTCTCGAACGCCTCCACACCATCCTCTGCAAGTCGCTTTGCAATGCTTATGGTGGATCCCCGCTTCAGCACTTTTTCGAGGGTCTTTCGCCGGAGAGACAATGGCTCGCGCCGCAGATCTCGGCCGTTTTCATACAAACAGTCGAACACCGCGTACTTCACTTGACCACGGCCTTGCTGCAAGAGTTGGAAGCGGGACACCTCGTGAGAGTCGAATACGACGATCTCGCCGTCGAGTAGGAGCGTCTTCGCAGCAACTTCCGCAATTTCCGCCGCTATGGTCGGATAGCGGCCTGATCGATCAATTCCATTGCGGGAAATTAGCGAGACTTTTGGACCTTCTTTATAGGCCAGCATGCGGACGCCGTCATATTTCTCTTCGAAGACCCATCCAGCTTTCGAAAAGGGTTCTTCCACGAGGGTTGCCAGCATTGGCGAAACACGAAACGGGACGGTGCTCCTATTCTTCAACTCCGTCTCCTGCTTTTACGCTCCTGCACTTCGGCGGGAGAGTATGCCAGCTCTCGGTTTTCTCTGACGCACCGCAAAAGAAGCGCGCCCCTGCTCATATCGCCGCGGCCGAGAAATGCAGCGGGAAACAGCAAACGCCTTCCAAAAACTTCTTTGAGCGGTGTGACATATTTCTCGGTTGCGACGCTTCCCAGCAGCACAACTTGGCATCCTTCGGGCAGCTCTTTTTCGAGGCCCTCAGCATCGCGCCGCAAAGGAATGCGGTAACGATCATCCTCAAGATCGATTTCAGCACCCGAGGCTAGATCTTTGGCCTTTGCGATGTCCACGACGGTATCTGGAGTTAGCAGACCGCTAGATGAAGTAATGATGAAAAAACCCTGCAGCCCTGCGGGAGGCTGTGAAAACAACTGTGCGTAGGCTAGCTTTCCGCGGAAATATAGCGAACTGGTGTAACAGAAGAGTTCCGCCAGTGGAACACCCTGCTGCCACAGACGAGCGCCCAATTCCGAGTTGAGATCTGGATCCAACAGTCTTTGCCCTCTAATTCCCTTAAGATTCGCCGGCGACAATAAAAATATCTTTTGGCCCGACGGCTCGCTGGCCACTGCCGAGTTCTGCGTAAGTGGGGAATTCCCAGCGAAACTCACTCTCTTTTCCATTCGCCAACCGATTCACTTATTCTGGCGCATGCCACTCCCGAATTTCACATACCCGCCCGTTGTCGTCTTTTGACAACCATTTTTGTCGAGATGGTCTACATCGTAGTTCTTAACCTCTACCGACAGGTCGATGGGAATTCCTTCGACGGCTTTCACGCGTCCCTCTTCTACAAACACGCTAATTTTCGTCATAGTTCTCCTACGTCTGGGGGTTATAGCCGAGCCACTCGGGATGCGCCGCGGTCGAATCAAAAATCGGCGAAGTCTTGAACGGCTCGAACGTTCCTTCGGAGGCAACCGGTTTCGTCTTTTGGAGAATCATCTCCAAATCTTCCTTTGTGACTGCGGAGAGAGTCTTTGCCGCCTCGAAAGCTTGATCGAGCACCGCCTTGCTGTCCACTCCAGTGATCACCACCGATGTCGGTAAACTGAGTGCGTAGTGCAGACAGTCCAGCGCCGAGACCGTCTTGCTACGCAGAATGTGTCCGCTGGCCATAGACTTCATCCCGAGAACTCCTATATTTTTCTTCACGAGCACCGGCAATACCTCGTTACCGAAACTTCGGAAATGCGCGTCCATGACGTTTAAGGGCATCTGGACGGTATCGAACTCAAATTTATGTTTCTCGGCCAGATCGAGCATCCGCAAATGGACGCTCGGGTCTTTGTGCCCGGTAAATCCCCAATACCGTACTTTCCCCGCCTTCCTCGCTTCCGTCATCGCCTCATGGGCGCCGCCGTCTGCAAAGAATCGATCAGGATCTTCCAGCCGAATATTCTCGTGAAATTGCCAAAGATCAAGGTGGTCCACTTCAAGCCGTTGTAGTGACTCATCGAGCTGCTTGAGCGCAGATTCTTTTGTGCGTCCGTCAAACTTCGACATGACGAACACTTTGTCGCGCCGTCCTTTGAGCGCCTTTCCGACCCTTCGTTCGCTCTCCCCCTGGTTGTAGTCCCACGAGTTATCGGAGAAATTGATTCCGCGGTCCACAGCTGCCTGAAATAGTTTCACGGCATCGGCCTCTTCGAGCCTGGATTGCCCGAGGTGAAATCCTCCCAATCCTATGCACGAAACCTTCTCTCCCGTCCCGCCGAGCGTGCGGTACGGCATTTCGCCCTTTTGCGTAGCTCCCTGTTGCAAAGAAATCGCCATGATTCTTAGTCCTCCCGCCATTGCACTCGCCAGGCCGCCTAGAAATTCTCGCCGCTCTATCATTTCAACAATCCTCTTGCTCTTTTATTTCGACGACTCGGGCGGAAATCCCAGTTGGCCCAGACTCTCACTCAATTCAAGTAGATCTGCATAAACACGATACGCGCCCGATTCCTGCAGTTCGTGGCCGTCGAAGCCTCCGGTCCGAACTGCAACAACTGACGCCTTCATACGGCGGCCGGCCAACACGTCCCAAATGCTGTCACCCACGACAAAGCACTCCGTTGGATCTTTTTGGAGTCTGCCGGCGGCAAGTTCGAAGAGATCTGGAGCAGGCTTCGCCGAAGCTACCTCGTTAGCGGTAATCACGGGACACGATGGCAACCCGACGATGCGCCCGAGCAAACGTTTCGTTTGTTTCGCATCACCACTTGTAGCAATGGCGAAGGGAACCGGCCTTCGTTTCAGTTGCCTTAGCAGCTGTAGTGCTCCAGGAAGCGGAATGACCTGCCGGATCATCACGTTAAACCGATCGTCATGCGCTCTTTCGAGGCGCCCAATTAACGGCTTCGAAGTGCAGTGCCCCTCGTCTTTCAGGAGCTTGGGGAGGAACAAACGACCGCTCATTCCAATGGCCCGGTGAATCCTCCACTGCGCCGCTGCGATGCCGTTTGCTAACAGCGCGCTGTGCCAGGCCGCAACGTGCTGATAAACGCTGTCGACCAACGTGCCATCCAAATCGAAGATAATTCCCGGTTGTCTCATGGACGGCACGTTGGCGCGCGTATCGCGCGAATCTAGTTTCGACCAGCACGGGCGCTACGTGAGCTTTCGGAAGTTGATCCATCATTTGCCTTCCGACTGATCGTCTCGAGAGTTTAGGCTTTTAATCCGTCCCCTCTCCTCGGACAGCGTCTGTTCGAGCAAGGCTTTTGCCTCAGGATCGCCGAGAAGGCCTGCCCAAGTCTCGCCCAACACTAAGGCCCGGACAAACCGCTTGTACATACACAACTTTCTTGATTCCTCTACCAAAGCCTCCTCTACGAGGCTCCGCAAGGGCCCGCCGAAGGCTTCGGAACCTCGATTCAAGGCACCCGGTCATGGGAAAGCCTCGGGCAGCTTCGGCAGGTCTCGGACGCGCGGGCAGATCTGCATGTGTTCATCAGCGCGTTCTTCGTCCTTGGGGTGATTGTTGCATTGCTTGTCCACTCCCGTTCTTGATGAAGCGGCCATCGCCGGAAACCTTGGCAGCCTCCCAAGGGATCCATTAAAGTTACGTCGATAGGAATTAATTCAGGCTGATCGAAAGGAATAGATATGAGAAAGCTCCTTAGGTCATCCATTCTTCAGGTCACGGCATGATTCGAAAAATCGCATTTGTTCTGTCTCTCCTGTCGCCAGCGCTCCTGTCAGCGCAATCTCTCACTCGTGAACAGGCCGAGCAGAGGGCGCGCACCCTGCTGAAACAGATGACGCTCGACGAAAAGATCGGCCAGCTCAACCAATCCGCTGGCATCCAGTTGCCGATGTTAAGTTCGGACAAACCCGACGCTCTCATCGCGCAGGGGCGCGTGGGCTCGATACTCTGGCTCGTCAATTCCAGGGAGATCAATCGGCTTCAGCATATCGCTGTTGAAAAATCTCGTCTCCACATTCCGATCCTATTCGGCTTCGATGTCATCCATGGGTATCGGACTGCATTCCCGGTCCCGCTCGCGATGGCTTCATCGTGGGACCCCAACGTCGAAGAACAGGCACAACGCTTCGCAAGTCAAGACGCGCGCGCGGCTGGCATTCAGTGGACGTTCACGCCGATGGTGGATATCGCGCGTGATGCTCGCTGGGGTCGTATTGTTGAAGGCGCCGGCGAAGATCCGTACCTCGGTGCGGCGATGGCTCGTGCGCAGGTGCAAGGATTTCAGGGCGAGCAACTCGGCTCCAACTCCGTCGTCGTCAGCGTTAAGCATTTTGCAGGTTACGGCGCGGCAGACGGTGGTCGCGACTACGATTCTTCCTATATTCCCGAGGAGCTGTTCCGCAACGTGTACTTGCCTCCGTTCCGAGCCGCCGTAGAGGCTGGCGCGGGCAACTTCATGTCCGCCTATATGGATCTTAACGACGTCCCGGCGACTGGCAATCACTGGCTACTCACTGACATCTTGCGCGACGAATGGGGCTTTAAAGGCTTTGTTGTCTCCGATGCATTTGCTGTTGCTAACCTGCAAACACACGGCTATGCCAAGGACGGTGCGGATGCCGCATACAAGGCGTTCATCGCCGGCGTCAACATGGATATGGCCAGCCAGACCTACGCGAAAAATCTGGCGCAACTTGTGAAGGAGGGCAAAGTCACAGAGGCCCAACTCGATGCCTCCGTATTGCCGATCCTTGCGATCAAATATCAGCTCGGGCTCTTCGAACGCCCTTACGTCGACGAATCCAAAGTTGAGGGCACCTTAAACCGGCCAGAGGGTCTGGCTCTCGAGCGTAAGCTCGCTGCGCGCTCCATGGTTCTTCTGAAAAACGAAGACAAAACCTTGCCGCTTTCGAAATCCATCAAGAAGATCGCTGTCATCGGCCCGCTCGCGGACTCCCCGCTGGACATCGAGGGTGGCTGGACCGTTGAAGGACTTTTTGGAGACGGCGGAAAGAGCCATCCGGTCACAATATTTGCCGGAATTAAGAACAAACTGCCGGCTGCGAATATTATCGTTGTTCCAGGCCCCGAACTTTCGCGCGTTTACCCGGGATTAATCGACCAGATCACCGGCAAAAAACCCGTACCGCCGCCGACGCCGGAAGAGACCATCAATTGGATTGCTAAGGTTAAGGCTGCCGCCGCCGATGTCGATTTGATTGTTGCCGTTATGGGGGAAACCTCTGGCATGAGCAGCGAAGCTGCATCCCGTGCGACGCTCGACCTTCCGGGAATCCAGCAACAGATGCTTGAAACGGCCGTTTCCACGGGCAAGCCCGTCGTTCTCGTACTTGAAAATGGAAGGCCGCTCGATATTCGCTGGGCCGCGGAGCATGTTCCCGCCATTCTCGAATCCTGGTACCCTGGCACAGAAGGCGGCAACGCAGTAGCCGACGTTTTATTCGGCGACGTCGTCCCTGGCGGAAAACTCCCGGTAAGCTGGCCGCGCGTAGCCGGAGCCGAGCCGCTCTTCTACAACCACAACATCACCCACGAGCCCGAAGATGGTCCCAACTTCACGTCACGCTATTGGGACATCAATTCCAAACCGCTTTACCCCTTCGGTTACGGGCTTAGCTACACGAACTTCAAGTTCGCAAACTTAAAGCTGAGCCACGCCAGCATCAACAGCACCGGCAGCACGGAAGTCTCAGTCGAAGTCACCAACACGGGCTCGGTCGCGGGCGACGCCGTCACGCAAATCTATATTCACCAGCGCTACGGTTCCGCTTCTCGGCCTGTACGTCAGCTCAAGGGTTTCCAACGAACTACTCTGCAACCGGGCGAAACCAAACGCATTCAGTTCACCTTGGGTAAAAACGAACTGGAATTCTGGAGTCCGCAGAACAAAAAGTGGGCGGTCGAGCCGAGTACGTTTGACGTTTGGGCCGGGGAAGATTCCGCCGCAACGCTGCACACTGAATTCACGGTGACGGAATAGAGGACGCCGAGTGCGGCCTGAGAATCCGCGCGGAATGTTTTGGGAGCGAATTTCGACGCCATGCATATCGTCGAGGCAGTTGAAAACCTCAACGAGTCCATCGGCGTACAAAATGAGGCGATCACCCAGTGATAGTTCAACTTCAATGGATGGCTCGGACTGTGACTTTCCAAAGGTCAATGGGCTCTTGAACACAAAGCTTCCAAGAGCTAGACATCTTCCCGAGAGATCAAAAAGCGCTGGCCAAAGGCTTCTTCTCGACTTGTGAATTCCGGAATGGGTGTGCTGGCAGAAATTCCCTTGGATCACGGGATTCCCCCGGTGGAGACCCGAGGGGGAAGCGCTGCTGCTCAAGCACTCCTGAGAAACTTTCTGCGAAAATGGGCTACCGACTTACGCCGAGGGCGAAAATTCCGCCGTAAAACGCTGCACAGATACAATTGCTCCGAGAGGGGCGAAACATCCGGAATCACAGTTCTCTTTCCGAGTCGTGAGCGAGGGCGTGAACTTTGGGAAATGATCGTAGGTTAGTTCTGCTGACGGGTGCGACAGGCTATGTCGGTGGGCGGTTACTTCACGCGCTCGAAGCCACCGGACACCGTGTGCGTTGCCTGTCGCGACATCCCAGTGCTTTAAGCCAGCGCGTTGCCCAGACGACTGAGGTCGTAAAGGGTGATGCTCTCGACGCGGCGTCTCTTGCCACCGGCATGGTTGGGGTACACGCCGCCTATTACCTCGTGCATTCGATGGCTTCGGCAAACTCTTTTGAGGAGGAAGATCGTCGCGCGGCGCATGCGTTCGCAGCCGCAGCGCGCGGTGCGGGTGTACAGCGCATTGTCTACCTCGGGGGGCTCGGCAGCGGCAGTGAACTATCGGCGCATCTGAGAAGCCGACAGGAAGTCGGCCGTATCCTCAGAGAATCAGGAGTGCCAACCATCGAGTTAAAGGCTTCAATTGTCATCGGGTCGGGCAGCGCTTCCTTCGAGATGATCCGAGCCCTGGTTGAGAAGCTTCCGGTGATGATCACTCCGCGCTGGGTCAACACACGCTCGCAGCCAATTGCGGTCGAGGATGTGATTGCTTATTTGATGCGGGCGCTCGACATCCAAATCAGCGGCAGCACCACTGTTGAGATCGGCGGAACTGACCAGGTCAGCTACTTGGATCTTATGAAGGAGTACGCCCATCAGCGAGGGCTGAGACGATGGATGATTCCTGTGCCCGTGCTGTCTCCGCGGTTATCGAGCCTCTGGCTGGGTCTTGTGACACCGGTCTATGCGCGCGTGGGCCGCGAGCTAGTGGACAGCTTGCGCAATGAGACCATTGTGCGGGATCGATCTGCCAACGCCTTGTTTTCCGTTCGCCCACTTGGATACCGGGAAGCTCTGAAGCGAGCACTCGCAAATGAGGATCGGGAATTTGCGGAAACGCGTTGGTCCGACGCGTTCTCTTCCCTTCATATTGCGTCGCACTGGGGTGGGGCCAAATTTGGCCGCCGCATCGTAGATTCGCGGACGGTGCGCGTGCGTTTTTCTCCGCCCATAGCCTTTCGACCCATCGAGCGGCTTGGGGGTAAGACTGGCTGGTACTACGGGAATTGGCTCTGGGGAATTCGCGGTCTGGCGGACCTGCTGTTTGGGGGAGCAGGCATGCGACGGGGGAGACGTGATCCTGACCGGTTGTTAGCAGGCGATACGCTTGACTTCTGGCGCGTCGAAGAGATTCAAACGAATAGGCTGCTTCGATTGGCAGCAGAAATGCGCCTGCCCGGCAGGGCGTGGCTGCAATTTGAGGTCGAACCGGACGGCTCGGGGTCGGTCGTTCGCCAAACAGCGATTTTTGATCCTGCGGGCGTGCTGGGACAGCTCTACTGGTATCTCTTATATCCTGTACATCAATTTGTTTTTGCCGGAATGCTCAGAGGAATTGTGGACGCGATGGGAGAATCCCGTTGACCGTGTTCCCGAAACCAAGAATTGTGATCAGCAAGTGCATTGGCTTTGATCCCTGGCGATACAATTGAGAAATCGTACAGGACAAGTTCGTCGCACACCTTGAGTGACATGTGGAGTTCGTCTGTGTTCGTCCCGAAGATAGCGTCTGCGCCATCAACAACTTCGACGGCCTCGCCATCCCTCGGTAAGACGACCTTCCGAAGGTGCTAGAACGCGTTGATGCGCGGTTGCCACCGCCCCCGGCGACCGAAGAAACAACCCTGTGGTAGTAGCCCAGCCTAATGTTTAGTCGAGTTCCATTAGTACCGGGGTAAACGATTCTGCCGGTGAACCGAGCATTCCCTCGCAGAAGGCGTGCGGCCAAGTGTTACCGCTTCAACCACACTGAGAATTGCAGCGCCCTGCCCCACTACCTAATCCTGTGTACTCGCCACGTCCGCTAAATTCAGGAGGATTCAGCGGTTCACGGTCGCACTCTCTGGGATAACAACCGCACGTCTCGGGAAGTTGTCCACGCCACTGCCCGTCTAATCCGACATCAAACGCCGACCGACATCAGATTTTGTTGCCTTTACGATTGGTGTAGTCTAGCATCCAGTTCAACCTGTCCCCCCTAAAATGGAATCGAGAAAGTCCGTGAATCCCATCCTTCTTGGATTGAGTTGTATTGTTCCGCCTCTGATAGTCTTCTGCGTCGAATTATTGGTCATCGACAGCTCAAAAAATAAACTCATTACCCCTCACTTAAAAAGATCACATCCTTTGTTAGGGAAGACCCATGCGGATTGTGAACGAACCCTTGCAGAAAGAACCGGTGTGAAGAATGAAGACACCTAATTTCGACAAATGACGCAGGCGTTCGCCAGTCGAGTTTCATGATTTCGCCTTTCACAAAGCACCAGGCTTGGCGAACGCGAGAGCTTGCGCCGTCCTTATAGTCTGTCGGCGTTGGCAAACAGCCCGTAGTATGACCGCGAGATTATTTCCGGTTCTGTTTCCCGGCGGTGTGGACCCGGAGAAATTTCACCTTATTGCATTGCGCGGGACGTGTCGCTTGGCGCCCGTCTTTTTTCGAACGGACAGCTCTACAGTATTCCCTGTATCGCGAGAATTTAAGAAAGTAGTACTGTTTCACTCTTTTGAGTTAGCCATTTGTGTTTGTTTTCGCGATGCCCCCGATTGTTGGCAGACTCTAAAGATGGAGTTAGCGCGAATGCCGAGTCAAACTAAACGCAAACGTCTCAACCTCTCGACGCTAGAGAAAACTCCAACGGGAATTCCAGGGTTCGATGAGATCAGCGGCGGGGGGCTGCCAAAAGGGCGCACGTCGATAGTGTGCGGTGGGCCCGGCTGTGGAAAGACCATGTTTGGTATCGAATTTCTTGTGCGGGGCGCGCTGGAATATAACGAACCAGGTGTGCTGATGGCATTTGAGGAAACACCAGAGGATATCGCGCAAAACGTCGTCTCGTTGGGTTTCGACATTCAAGAACTTGCCAACAAGAAAAAGCTATTCCTAGACTATGTGAGTGTCGAGCCGCGAGAGGTCCAAGAGACGGGTGACTATGACCTAGAGGGTCTGTTTATCCGATTGCAGAGTGCGATAGAAGCCGTGGGCGCGCGGCGAGTTATGTTCGACACTGTTGAAGCGATTTTTGCCGGGTTTTTAAATACCGCGATCCTGCGAGCCGAATTCCGCCGGTTGTTCCGGTGGTTGAAAGAGCGAGGGCTAACAACAGTCGTTACAGCGGAGAGGGGCGAGGGCGCGCTGACACGCCACGGTTTAGAGGAGTATGTGTCGGACTGCGTGATTCTGCTGGACCATCGAGTAAAGGATCAGATTTCCGCGCGTCGCCTGCGGATCGTCAAATACCGGGGCACAAAACATGGCGCCGACGAGTACCCATTCGTGATTGACGAGCATGGTATGTCGATCCTGCCGTTAACATCCCTCCATTTGCAACACGCCGTTTCAAAGGACCGGGTATCCTCCGGTGTGCCCGATTTGGACGAGATGATGGAGGGGAAAGGATACTTTCGCGGATCGAGCGTGCTGGTGACCGGGACGGCTGGGAGCGGAAAAACGACACTTGCGGCTTCTTTTGTAGATGCCGCGTGCCGCAGGGGCGAGCGTTGTCTATATATAGGCTTCGAAGAGTCCAAAGACCAAGTTGCCCGAAACATGAGTTCGGTAGGGATAGATCTCGATCAATGGAGTAAGCAAGGGCTTTTGACGCATGAAGCGTGGCGACCCACACAATTTGGAATCGAAATGCACCTGCTTCGAATCCACAAATTCATCGAAAAGGTGAAGCCGCAGTGCGTCGTGATCGATCCAATCACCAATTTGCTGACAGGTAGCAACGACAAGGAAGTGTACTCGATGATTATGCGGCTGCTGGACTTCCTGAAAGTGATTGGAGTCACCGCGCTTTTTGTAAGCCTCACCAGCGGCGGCGCTGACCTGGAACAATCGAGTGTAGGAATCTCATCATTGATTGACACATGGATTTTGTTGCGAGATCTGGAACTAAACGGAGAACGCAATCGCTGTGTGTACGTCTTAAAGTCACGCGGAATGGCGCACTCTAATCAACTGCGAGAATTTTTACTTACGAGCACAGGTATCAAGCTGCTTCCAGTTTACGTTGGCCCTGGAGGAGTTCTGACGGGATCATCACGGGTCAGCCAAGAATCTCAAGAACGATCAGCAGTGATTCAACAGCAGCAAGAGAACGAGCGGAAGCGGCTGGAGGTCGAGCGCAGACGACTTACGCTACAGGCACAGGTGACCGCGCTGCAGGCAGAACTCGACGCAGTGGGGGCTGAGGAAAAGTCGCTCAACCGTGACGAAAAGGTGCGGGAAGAGCAAGAGAAGGCAGGCCAGGATTTATTGGCGAAGAGCCGTGGGTCTACCGAATCGATACTCAGAAATTAGGAATACAAGTGTGAAAAGCAAACAGAAAGCATTGAATGCAAGGAAGGTAATCGAATTGAGATTGTACGTCGCAGGGCAGACGCCTAAATCGCTGGCCGCGATCGCCAATCTAAAAAGGATCTGCGCGAATGGTTTTGACGGAGGCTACCACATCGAGGTAATCGATCTCATGAAGAACCCGGCCCTGGCGAGAGATCATCAGATACTCGCCATTCCTACGCTGGTGCGCAGCCTTCCGGTGCCAATTTGCAAAATCATAGGCGATTTGTCAGACACGGATCGGGTGATGGTGGGATTGGATATCCGGAAGGGAAAACCGAAGAAGCCTGACGTCAAAGCTCGGCGTGCGTGAAGAACGGTATGGTGGAGCAAGCGCGGGCATGCATAATTCCCTAATATCCGAAGAGGTTGGTCGGCAAAGATTCGATAGAGAAAAAGCCATTGGAAAACGGCCGGATTACTCGGAGTAGCAAGAAACCCCGCAGCCCGCGAGGGAAAAGATCCGGTATCAGCAAACATGCAGGAACAACCTCAGATGCCGAGGAGATTGTTCTTGCCATCCGCCGAGGAGGCATCGATGCCCTGGTGATGGCGAGCAAGCACGGGGAAAAAGTAGTCACGCTACAAGGCACCGAATATCCTTATCGAGTACTCGTGGAGTCCATAAACGACGGCGCAGCGACGCTCGATGCGAAGGGAATAGTGCTTTACGCCAACACTCGGTTTGCTCAGATCCTAGATATTCCCGTAGGACAACTGATCGGTAGTTCGTTGCCGGCGAATTTATCGTCCGAGCAGGGCGAACAATTGAGAAAGCTCATACGCAAGGCGCTTCATCGTAGTTCGGTAGTTGAGCTTAAATTGGATGCGACGGAGGGCAGACCGAAGCTGGTGCGCTTCACCCTTCGTCCCTTAAAAGATTCAGATATTCATGAGGTTGGGGTGGTTGCGACCGAGTTGACCGAGTTGGTCGAAGCCAACGAAGCATTAAAGTCGAATGAAGAATCGCTAAGGGAGCTTTCAGCGCGATTGTTGCAGCTCCAGGACGAGGAGCGACGGCACATCGCGCGTGATTTACACGATGTCACAGGACAAAAGCTTGCAGTCCAATCCATGTCGCTATCCTCAATTCTCAGCCGACACCACCACGAGTTAAATGCGGACGTGCAACTCGCGCTCAAGGAGTGCCTCAGTCTAAACAAAGAAGTCTCTGGAGAAATTCGGACGCTTTCTTATCTGCTGCACCCTCCGATGCTAGACGAGTTGGGGCTGTCTTCGGCCGTAAAATGGTATTTGGCGGGGTTCACAAACAGGACGAACATTCGTATAGAAGCGGTCATACCAGCCGACATTCATAGACTGTCTCCGGATGCCGAAGTTGCTCTTTTCCGGGTTCTTCAAGAGAGCCTAACGAACGTTCATCGTTATTCCGAAAGCTCAAAGGCAGTTGTTCGCGTAAGAAATACCCCCGGAGCGCTTACGCTGGAAGTTCAAGATTTCGGGAAAGGGATGAAATTAACAAAATCTAGTTCTACAAGTACTGTCCCGGAACATCTTGGTGTGGGCATTCAGGGGATGAACGAGCGAATGCGGCAACTGGGGGGCAAGCTGGAAATCACTTCGAGCCCTAACCGAGGAACCTTAGTTGTTGCGACGATTCCCCTTTCTGGCACGGTTAAAGTTCCCGCGAAGTTTCCTTTCGACCCGGTATCGCCAACTTCGATTTCCGCATCCGAAGGCGCCCTTGCAGCAAACGTAAATCTCCGGAAGAAGATACTGATCGCCGACGACCATGAAATGCTGCGACGGGGACTGAGAAACACATTGCAAAGGGAGCGGGACCTAGAAATTTGCGGCGAAGCGGTTGATGGAGATGAAGCGGTTGAAAAGACCAAAACTCTTCACCCCGACCTGGTCATTCTTGATATCAACATGCCGGGCCTTAACGGATTGGCTGCCCTCAGACAAATTCTGAGACATCGGCCAAAGACAAAGGTTTTGGTTTTCTCTGTACACGATTCCGATCAAACCATCCAGGAGGCTAACTCTGCGGGAGCCCACGGCTTCCTCTCTAAAGGTACAGATGCCCAAGACCTATTGCGAGTGATACGAGAGATCCTCAACGCAAATTGTGTACCCGCGTCCGCCGCCCATTGATGTGACGCGAGACCTCCACCTGCGCTTCCTGTGTCCTGACTAACGCCGTGCGAACAAGTTAAATTCGGATGTCGAAAGGGCAGTTTCGCTCTGGCGTGTCCCCTATCCCCTGGGCAGCTCCCTTGGCTGTGGTCTTGATCGGAGCAATCTGGATGGGACTCATCTGGCAATCAGCCGCGCTGTTTTAGGATTGGCCGTAGCGTTCGGGTTCTTCTTCGTCTTCTTCTTGCGTTCCGATTGGCAGCGATCAGTCCGGTGTGATCCGCGCCAATTCGACTGCGGCGGCAACTTCGTCTGACTCTCCGTTGCAATAGACTTTGGAAAAAGTCGTCAAAAGCCTAGGCGTGGGGGGAAACTCCGCGCCTTTTTCTTTTCTGCCGTTCAAGACAACGCGAGCCAGCAGAAGATTAGTCTTCTGCGCCACTATTGGCGACATATCTGTGCAACAGTCGCGTCCCGTCATTTGTTTAGTTCGGCCAGACGCATTCTGACGCAGTTCCGTCCCGCGCGCCTGGCCTCGTACAACATTTCATCGGCGTTGCGGAGTAGTTCCGAAAAACTCCTCCGCTGGCGGATTCGATTCCAGCCACTCCAAATGTCGCTGTCAGACTTACGCTACGACCAGAAAGGGAACCGACAGGCTGGAGAACCGTCCGCGGTAACGATTTACGTTCAATTCGATATTCTCGGTGCTCACGTGAGTTATCACGGTCAAGAATTCGTCGCCTCCCAGCCGCCCGCACATGTCGCTGGCCCGCGTTCCCTGTCTCAGTATTTCCGCAAAAATACGTAGAACCGCGTCTCCTGCTACATACCCAAATGTGTCATTAATCCTTTTGAACTCGTCCAAATCACCCAGAACGAACCAGATCGGAAAGCCGTGCCGCGAAGAACCCTTCAACTGCTTGTCCGCCCAGGTGAATTAGCAAGCCGCCGCCGGGAGGTCCGAGATTGGCTTCTATAGCTGCCAGTTTCCTCCTGCAGAGCCATATATCTGTCCTGTAGCGAAGCTGGCGTCGCTGCTATCAAATCCCTAGGCGACGACGCTCCGGCCCCGGAACAGGTGAATAATTATCGAAATTACCGCCAAGACTAAAAGGATGTGGATCAACCCAGACGAAACGTGAAACGCAAGAAATCCCAAAAGCCAGAGCACCAAGAGGACAGCTGCGAGTATCGCTAACATAGAACCTCCTTAAAGATCACTCCTGCCTCTAGATCATCGTATCCACGGACGGCTCGTTCCATAGAGTGTAGCCCTTAGCGTTAGAGGGACGAGCATGTAGAAATTCTTGTGAACCAAAGAGCTTGCGCATCCATGTTTCGCGAGATTCAGTGTTCTCGATGAGCCGTACCCCCATCCAGGGAGGTATGCATACCGGGAAGCTGCCGAATCTTCTCAAACGAAAGGGCTGCGGACTTGTGGCGCGATGGGCAGGGTAGCTAAACGCCGCATCGATTGACCAAGTCGGCCTAAACTCATACCATTGCACGGCCACAGCCATGATTGGACAGACCATATCGCATTACAAAATCCTGAGAAAGCTTGGCAGCGGTGGTATGGGAGTGGTCTATGAAGCTGAGGACAGCAGGCTGGGCCGCAATGTCGCCCTTAAGTTTCTCCCACCAGAGTTGGGGCAAGATTCACAGTCGCTAGAGCGTTTTCAGCGAGAGGCGAGAGCAGCTTCGGCACTAAACCATCCCAATATCTGCACGGTTCATGCGATCGAACAGTACGAGCGGCAGCATTTCATTGTAATGGAGCTGCTGGAGGGACAGACTCTGGCGCAGACGATCAGCGGTCAACCCGTTGAAATCGAAAAATTGTTGACTTTGGCGATCCAGATTGGTGACGCGCTGGAGTCTGCGCATGCAAAGGGCATCGTTCACCGGGACATTAAGCCCGCGAACATTTTTGTAACCGAGCGGGGGCAGACGAAAATCCTCGATTTCGGACTGGCGAAGATGGAGTTAACGCACCGGACAACCGCCAGTGTGGAAGCAGATCTGGAGACCGAGGTCAATACGAACGGGCTGACCCAACCAGGAACAACACTGGGAACCGTGGCGTATATGTCGCCCGAGCAGGCTCGCGGTCAGTTGGCCGATGCACGAACCGATCTGTTTTCATTAGGCACGGTTTTGTATCAAATGGCGACGGGGATCTTGCCGTTCCAAGGCGATACATCAGCGGTGATCTACGAAGCCATTCTCAATCGTGATCCCCTGCCGGCGCGAGAGGCGAACGCGGCAGTGCCTTCGGAACTGGGGCGGATTATCGACAAAGCCCTCGAAAAAGATCGCAATCTACGCTATCAAACCGCCACCGACATCAAGACTGACTTAACCAGGTTGAAGCGCGATCTGGGATCGGGGGGCCGCAAACGGCCCGCTGAGGGTATTGAATCGCGAAGTGAAAGCAAACAAAGCGAGAAATCGATTGCGGTGCTCTATTTTGAAAACCTCAGTGGCGTTAAGGAAGATGAATACTTCCGCGACGGGATCACCGAAGATATCATCACGGAACTCTCAAAAATTAAAGGGCTAAACATTTTTTCGCGGCCCACGGTCCTGGCCTACCGCGACAAACGAGTGACGCCGACACAGATCGGGCAGCAGCTTAAGGCGGCATTCGTACTGGCCGGCAGTTTGCGGCGCGCGGGAAACCGCTTGCGCATCAATGCGCAACTGGTGGACACGCAAACGGATTTTCCTTTATGGTCCGAGCGCTACGATCGCGAAATGAAGGACGTATTTGAAGTCCAGGACGAGATCGCGCGCAGTATTGCCGAAGCACTGCGGATCACGCTTTCACCGCAGGAGCAGGCAGCGCTAGCCGCCAAGCCAACAGAGAATTTGCAGGCCTACGACTTGTACTTGAGGGGAAAGAATTACGCGCGTCGCATGACGCGCCAAGACTTGGAATTCGCCCTACAGATGTTCGAAAACGCAGTATCTCTCGATCCCAATTTCGCCTTGGCTTATGCTGCGATTGCCAACGTCTGCGCGCAAACACATTACAATTACGGGCGGGATCCCGTCTGGCTTAAACGAGCAGAGGCTGCTTCACAGCGGGCCGTGCGGTTGCAGCCGCACTTGCCAGAAGTGCTGATCGCACAGGCCTGGATCCTCTACGCAGCGCAGAATTATGAGGATGCGATCCATTGTGCAAAGCAAGCTATCGATCGCAAGCGCGACTGTGAAGGTGCCTATTATTTGCTTTGCCGTGCGCTGTTTGCCTCGGGACGTCACCAAGAGCTGGCGAGCATTGCAGACAAAGCATTGGACATCAGTGGGGAAGACTACAATTGTTACGTGCCCATCCTGAATGCGCTGGGGGTGATGGGAAAACAAGAGGCAGTTCGGAACACGCGCCAAAGACGGGTCGTGGCGCTGGAAAACCACATCAAGCATGTACCGGAAGATGCGCGCGCTCGTATTCTGCTGGGTAGCGATTACGCAGCAATGGACCGAGTTGAGGACGCAATCCGCGAGACAAACTTTGCCATTGCGTTACGGTCGAATGAAGCAACGGTCCTTTACAATGCGGCTTGCAATTTTTGCCAGCTTAAACGAAAAACGGAAGCGATTGCCGCTCTGAGAAAAGCCTGGGAAGCTGGATTCAAGGACGCAGACTGGGCTCGCCAGGATCCCGATTTGTCCATTCTTCATGGAGACGCGGAGTTCGAAGAACTTTATCCTGGCAAAACCCAATAACCAGATGCAGCTAGTTTCGTGCCTGGCCAGGGTGACTCAGAACGGCTAATGCTGGACTGGAAGATAACTGCCAGCCGCTACTCCGAGGCACCGTAAGGGTTGTTGTCGCTCGATCCACAACTGATTTGCTATTCCTGGTTAACCGGAATCTCTGAGGCTGTCTTGGTGGTCTTCGTGCGGAAACAACAGCCGGAAGTCCAAAGTTTAGTCTTATGATTGGCCCAAGTATCTTGCGAGGCGGCATCCGCAGAATTCCTTAGCCCTCGAGCCAGTCACGGTCGATGTCGGAATACGTTGCGCCATGCTGACTCGTGGGCACAGGGCAAGCTGCAACCACAGACTTGGCATCGCCAACTGTCTCGCTCAAGTACTTGAAGAGGAAGCGAAGCATACTTCTCGGCGTTTTTGATTAGCCACGTCCAGCGCCGTGGTCATTTAGTGACGACGAAGGCAGCGCATTGCTCTGGGAACAGCGGCGAATCGATTAGCAACTTGTAATGACCCGGGTTGTAGATCATCGCGAGTTTAAGCTGGTAGATCTGCCGCACCGGATCGTAAGTGAAGTCGCTCGGCCAATGGGCCGGAGTTAGGGTCGGCTGTCGAGCCCCGGTCAAGTTGTGGCATCCAGTGTTGTCGCTGTCCAGAACCACGGCATATCCCACACGATCCGGAGGAGTCACCGCAATTGCTGACGGTGTGTTGGGTTTCAAACTGAACCGCGCATTCATCGTGTCTCCCATTACAAAAGGAGCGGCCGTCGTCGACGAAAGAGGGGGTACCCAGCTCGTGGTATACGTCGTTTTCGTCGCTCCCGGATAGGCCACGACGAAATCGTTAAAGTGCAATGTTTGTCCACTGATTCCGGGATCCAGCCCGACAAACTCTCCAGTCGGCTGGTAATAGTTGGTGATATCAAAAACAAATTGATGGTTGAAATTGTACGGCGGATCGTCCGGATCATCAAAGAGCCGCGGATTATTCGTCTGATAGATTCCCGAAGGCACGTACGCGGAATTATTCCATGCAATGTATTCAGTAACCGGCCCTACATACGAGCTAAACGGCGGCGTGTCGCTAACTCGATAGAAAACGCAGTTGCCATTCGAATAGGGAATACACTGCGGCACGATTATGTCGCCGTCGCCCAGGGTTTGAATCGGAAAATAAGTTGTGAATCGACAATCGAAGTCATTCGTTTCCGTCTGTCCGTTCTGGCAGATGCCGTCGGCTTGGTTCAAGCTAACCTCATATGCGGTCACGGTAAGAGTGAAAGGCGAAATTACTTGTGGAACCGTTATTTTTAGCGAATGCGCGCTCGGGTCGGGGCAAGGAATCAAACCTGAAACGCAATTGAAAGCAGCGACATTTGAAACATTCATGCCCGGATTAAATGTTAATCGCATCTGCGTAATCGTGGGCGCCAGAGCCGTGCCCGTGCCGGTCAGTGGAACGCTCTGCTGAGAGTTCGCCTCTCCATTGTTGTCGATAATGGTCAGAAACGCCGTTCGTACACCGACTCCGGTGGGAGTGGACGAGACTCCGATGTTGCACGAGATGCCTGCTCCCAAGGTTGCTGGCGGCGCCGGGCAACTGTTGGTCAAGGAGTAATCTCCTGGATTCGGTCCGGACAAAGCAACACTGGTCAAGGTAACGGGGCTGTTGCCAGGATTCATGACGCTGATGTTTTGCGCCGCGCTGCTGGTGCCGATTAGTTGCGGATTGAAGCTAAGGCTCGCTGGGTTCAGCGTCAGCGTTGTAGCCGGCGATGGTCCGAGAGGATACGGGATGGCGACTCCGAATGGATTCGCAGCGCCCAAGAAAACAGTTGCGGTGACCGTGTTTGTGGACGTTTGGATGACGGATAATGTGCCATCGACCACGTTTGCTACGTAAACCGCCGAACCATCAGGCGTGATGGCCATCGACGCTGGGGTGTTCCCAACTGGCACGTTCGCGATAATCTGATTGGTTGAAGTATTGAGGACGGACACGTTATTCGGGGCATCCACTACATATAACAATGAGCCGTCCGGACTGAATACGTCGTAGAACGGCTGGATTCCTACGCTTAAGGTATTGACAATGGAATTCCCAGGAATCGAGATCACGCTGATCAGTCCCGGGCTTACACCACGAACAGCTTGATTTATGTAGCCCAACGTGCCGCTCGGATTGAGGAACGGCCCAAACAGGGCTGCGTTTTGGACCGCAGGCAATGGAATCGTAAATGTCGACGTGACCGTATTTGTCGCCGTGCTGATGACCGCGACGGTATTTCCACCGCTCGCGTATAGCGTGCTTCCGTCAGGAGTTACGGCAACATCTCCTAAGAAAAACCCGACAGGAATCGTCGCCATTACCTTGTTTGTCGCAATGCTGAACACTGTAACTGTCCCGTCGCCGTTCGCGGTGTATCCAAGCAGCCCATTCGGGGCTATAGCGGTTGCGTTCGCGCGCACCCCGACAGGAATCGTGGTCATCAGGGTATTCGAAGCGGTGTCGATTACGTTCACCAGATTGTTGTTGAAGTCTGCGATATAGAGCCGACTCTGGTCCGGAGTCAAGGCTATTGGGATGCCGTTCCCGGTTGTCGGTATGCTCTTCACCACCGTATTGGTCGAGGTGTCCACCACCTGCACACAGCAAGTCGCTGAAGTGTTGGTCACTACGTAAGCATACGGAGCGTGTGTCGCCGCCGGCCCGTGTATCGCCGTAATCGAAACTTTCAAGTCCCCATTCGTATCCGAATTGTCATCGTAGAAACTGTCGTTAATCGCAACAAACAGGTACTGAGCGCCAGGCGGTATTTTGATCGGACGCCCATTCAACACAAAATCCTGGGGGATATCAGTCGGCAGACTGGCCCACAGCGTTGGTAGGGTTGTGCACGAAGTGGCCTGCGTAAAGTCTGGTGCGATCGCTCCCGGAACGCGGTTAAGGTTTGTGGATGGGAGCAGCGTATTTGAAGAACTGAAAACCCCACAAACTCCAAACGGCACCACTTCAGGCCCACAAAGGGTGGGATCGCAATAGTTTAAGTCGCCCAGAGCATGAATCAGCAGGGTATCGCCCGGTTGCGCTCCAAGGCTAGACAGGCTCACGATCAGCGGAACGTCGGGATTGTCAGCTGGGAACCCGCTCGGCGGGTTTTCATCAGTAAAGGTGTATGCACCTTTCGGATCCAGCTGCAAAGTCACAGTTTGTTGCGCGGAGGTTGTACCGGTAATCACAAAAAGGGCAACTGCCGCTCCAAAAAGGGCCTTGATGACACCAATACGCGTGCTAAGAATTTGAGTGCTCATTGCCAATTTCCCTCTCAGGCTGCTATCACTTCAATCTTTTCGGCTGAATGAGGCCCTTAAACGCACGCCAGTCACCGCTCCAAAAAATGATCGGCCTGGCCTGCAAATTTGACTGGTAACCCTAAGTCTCGGAAGACGAACGGAGTGCCCGGGGATGGCCCTGAGCGTTCGCGATTGGCGCGAGTTTAGTTCACCGTCATTACTTGTCAAGTTGTTCTTCGCGCTTTGGCGCGCAGAGCCCTCAGGCCGCCTTAGAACCGGTTCCAGCAGTACTATTGGGGCAAGAGGCACAGTCGCTGGCGCGTTTTCAGCGAGAAGCCTGCGGCGTCGGCGAGTCTCGCGTCAGGTGAAGGTGATTCAGGACCTTTAATAGATAGGTTCGCAATGCCCCGCAGTGGGTTTGGCGGGCGAGCTAGCTATTCGTGAGGCGAGGACATGCACAATTAAGGTCGTGTGGCCTGATAGCTCTGACTCATAGCCTCATTCCCGTGGGCTGGGAAGCAAGGAAACCTCCGGACGATTCAGTTGTGTTTTTTCCTGCCGTCCCCTTTTATAGAACTTATCAGGGACTAGCCTTTTGGGCGCGCGATCACCCCGGGTTTGCAGAATAAGGGCCTCGACGAAGTATTCGGTCCAGCTCCGTAGCGTACCCTTTCCAATTTCCAACCCGTGCCAAAACTGTGGCATCAGGGTGGGAAATTTAAACGCAACATAACTGCCCGCAGGCCGCGCCGCAGCGGATACGACGACGCACTCTTGAGCCTGATCATTTCCTTGGTTGGTTACCATTATTCGTTGGCCGGGTTGGACATTACTCGCCATCAGGGTCAATCCGCCAGCTCCATTGATGGAGATTGTAAAAGTCTCCTCGTAAAACGGATCGCCATCCAGCAAAGAGCCATAGATGAACAAAGGGAGATGGGCATCAGTCCGGCTCGTCGCGCGGCGATCCGTAACCTTGGTAGTGGACGTTTCATTCATTTTGGTGTCCTTGCGCTGGAGCGCAATAAATCGACTCAATTTACGCCTGCGCCCAGATCAGGTCTACTGGTCGAGGGAACAGTTCGGAAAAATTGAACGGTGTGCCTCGCTCCGCAAGGACCAGGGCCAAAAGCACCCGAAACGCCACTGGTACTCCTGGGCGTGGGACACCTGGACAGGCAAAAGTACAGGTCCCATCTGGCTCTTCGGCCAGTTGAAGTTCCGCAGACGCTGAGAGACTATCCCAGCGGTTTTTCCAGAATTCGAGGGATGAGTTGCAACGGCCTCTATCCAATGCTGATAGGGGGGTAGGAGGTTCCGGTGTCATCGAATCAGGTCGCAAACGCAGCAAAACGGCGCAGTTCGCGCATTTCCAAACCCATAGTGCTGGCAGTGCAAAGCGTAGACGCCTCCCGTGCACCCTATCGGGAAGAAGTTACGACAGGCTCGATTAGCTGCCACGGTTGTACCTACAAGATGAGACACGAGCCTCGTCCTGGCGACATCGTGGTCCTGGATGCGGGATCGGGCTCGACAGGCCATGCTGGATTCCCCAGTCGAGCCCGGGTGAAATCGATACAGAGGCTAAACATCCTCAGCAACCCAACGTACAACGTCGGCGTGGAGCTAGAAATCGCCGGCAATATTTGGGGGATTTCGTCGCCGCCAGCGGATTGGTTTCCTCGGCAATCGGGCGGTCTAGTAGAGTCCTTGGGCCATCGACGAGAATTGCAGATCATGGCGCGGACCGAACCGCAACACGCTCTGGCGCGGAGCGAAGCTGCTACACCAGTTTCCGTCTTCAAGAAAAATGAGGCGGCCGCTGTGTTGTCACCTTGGTTTGCCAACCTGATGAACAACTTGAGCAATCAGGTTGAAATAGCAGTCTCCGAAATTGCAGCAGCGACGTTAGCCAATGAAAGAAAGCGTCTGTTGGACGAATTCCGTTTTCAGATTCAGAACGAGGCGACCGGAACGATTGAGCATGTGATCGCGACCTCGAAAGATGAATTGGCCCAGCGCGCGCTGAAAGTACTGAACGACGGGGCGCAGGCCATAGTTAAAAACAGCCAAGGGAACTTAGTTGGGGCTATCGAGCGACACATTGAAAATGCCCAGCAGAACATCACGACGCAAAGGAACGAACTGAACCAGTACCTCGACACGATGGCTACCGGCACGGTTGAGCGGGTGGAACGCAACCTCGAAACCTCACGCACTAAGGCAACGGAGCGCTTCGTACTGCGGCTCCGAGAGCAGGTTGCCCCTGTTATGGAAGAAGCGAGAGCGGACCTTCAGAAACTGGTGGCATCTCAGACCGTTTTCAAGGAAGAATCGCGGGTAATTTACAGGCAAGTCACCGAGCAACTGGAAAGCGACGCGAAGGCACGATTGCTTCAGACTCACGACCAGCTCGAGAAAAATTCCACTTCCGTCGTGAACGAGTGTAACGAAAAAATGCTTGAGCTTTCGCAAGCGTTCGAGAAGATCGCGCGAGATAGCGCACAGAACATGATCGCGTCGGCTACGGACGAAGGCAATAAGAACCTGGAAGAAAAGGCTGCCGAAATTACCAGCCATTTTACCGGTCAGCTGGAAGGCCATGTTCGCAGTTATCTGGAATT
>Ga0209579_10000967_pt1 | contig 24983 bp, 25 predicted proteins | sample Coa_R1_2_FD_187152 | JGI IMG/M metagenome (GOLD analysis project Ga0209579, IMG submission 187152) | Surface soil microbial communities from Centralia Pennsylvania, which are recovering from an underground coalmine fire - Coalmine... | ecosystem: Environmental > Terrestrial > Soil >... | reverse complement strand
GGTGTCTTCAACAGACAGGAAAGATGTAAAATTCATGCCGAAAGCTCCCCGTGGTTTCCTCCTGGTAAAGCATCGGCAAGTTGCGCTCGAAAAATGAGTTAGAGTTTTGGGAACTGGTTCAATTCATAATCCAGGCGTTCGTCCAAAAGCCGCACAAACAGTTTCAATGCCTCGTTTGGGTCAACCAAGTCGGGACTTGAGATGTCGATGGCCGGCCCCTTAAATTCGACGGCATCGGAATGCGACCCGGCTTTGCCATACCATTTCTTGTAAAATTCCAGCGGTTCCCAGCCAAAGTTTATGATTGAGACCAGCGTTCCGTTTCGAAGAACCTGAATCATCGCCTTGCGGCAGTCGCATTCCTCATCCGTGCAATAGGTGTCGACAAACGTGTAATCGCCGTCCATTGCCTTGGAGTGGCCGCGCAATGTAATCGACCGAATTTGGTGCTTGTTGCTAATGAGTTCGCCTGCGGGTATGAATTCCATGATGTTTGGCTCCAGCTTCGCGTGGTGTTGGCCTCAGTATTGGTAACCCATTCCCACCCAATAATTCCAATCCTCCTCTGCTTGTTTCGTCTGTTCGTCCGTGGAAACGCCGGGCTTCAACTGGGATAATGGCACCGCCAAACCGTCCTTTTCCCAGCGAATAGTAACAAACACTTCGTGGTCGCATTCGTCCTCGTCAGGCATCCCAATAACTTCGACCTCATCGCCGGCACGCAGCGGAGAAATGGCTCGCTTGCCGCACACATCGCGGTAAACGGAAATTTCAGTTGATCTTCAAGGTAATAATACCATCCCATCGCGCGCTCTCCGGAATCGTGTGCATCGACAACGATGTCCATTGAGATGCGGTGCTCGCGTTTGCTGTCGCGCTTGGGCTTGGCTTTTGGCACGGAATGCCTCCAGTTTTCCTATGAATTCCGACGAGATTCCAGCTTCCGGAGCAAGATCACGGCGATAAAACGGCAGGCGTGGTTGAGCATGTTGAAGGCTGGACATTCGTGGACATGTCCGGAACTTCGTGCCATTCGTGGCGAATGTCGCGCATAATCAAAGCGTGATCGAAGGCCACGCTGCCCGCTGGAAATACCGATTCGTCCTCGAAAAAACTCGACTGGACTGCATCGACCGCGAGCGCCTTCACCTTCCAACCGTGTGTCTGCAGGCGGATGCCATCCAGCCGGCAGCAATCGCGCGTCACCGAATATCCCACGCTTCCGCCTTCGAAGAAACGCGACGATTCCGCCACGGATTCAAAACAGGACTCGACAGGAAGCGAATCCGCTTCGTGCGCGCGCAATTCAATCGAGACGCGCCCGTCGCGGGAGCGCATCGAAAAGTCGATGCGATGCCCATCGTCGTTGACGCGAAAATCCGCCAGTTGATGTTCGCCCGGAAAAAGGCGTCCGCCGGCAAAGTGATTCAACAAAGAGCCTGTGTCGCGTCGCGGAATAAACACACCTTCGCGGGTTTCGCCCGAAGGCTCATCCCAAAGCACGGCGATCCGATGCGCCGCGTTTTCGCTCGCCATTCCGCAAATGCCCGGCAGCCAGCCGGGACGAATCCGCTCCAGCCGAATCAAACAGATGCCGGCAATGGCATGGCCGCGCTGCAGCTTGGGGCGAAACGGAGCAGGCAAAATACGCTGCATGACCGCGGCGTCCACGCGAAAATTGACGAGCATCCGGCGGCGGATCAGACCGTAGATGACAGGAAGACGCATAGGCGTTATCGCCCGCTTCGTTCTTCTCTTGCAGTACTTACGCACGCATTCCAAGACACACTTGAACAGCTTCTTCAATGCGTCTCAATGCCGACTCTGCTATTCTTCCGGCTGGCGCATTTGGGAATTTCGACGTGTCTAGTGCTCTGACTTGAAAACAAAGATAGACTCCATCTTTACCGAGGCCGCTTTCAGCCGCTGACACTCGGGTCGTGAATTGCGCGGCAAACGAATCAGTCCGGCTTAGCCATTTACCGGATGTACCAGGGACCACAATGGCGATTCCGACGTTATCTTGGATTGGCGCGACCGACAATACCAACACCGGACGTCTAAAAGCCTGCTCTTTACTCTGCGCGGGCCCCAAGTCTACGTAATAAATTTCGCCCCTCTGGATGGACATCGGCTACTCCTCGATGCCGTCGGCTTCGCTGCTGGCAAACTCCGCGTTGATTGCCGCATTTTCACGCATCAATTCCGGATCGTTAGCCCATGCGTCCCAATCAATCTTGGAGAACCCTTTGACGCGAGGACTGAACCCGGGCCTTGGGTAACCCGGCCCTCCACACCAATCTCTAGGATCGGTAATCCCACGAATGTCGTGCATCAACGTGTGGCAAACAAGTTCATAGTTCAATCGATTCTCTCGGCAGTATTCGATAAATGCGACCATGTCTTCCAATATGGATACCTCGTCATCGGACAGACGATGGTCCCCCTCAAGTCCTTTTATGCTCTCTTCTGACACATTCTCTTCTATAAACTGCTCCAAAGCGCCCGGAAAATGTGAGGCTAAACGGAGTCCCACTGCAGTCAATAAGCCGATGATTGAGCCCTTGCGTTGATCAATCGCCCTGCGAAGCTCATCTTGAACGACTCGTACGGTATCTTGCTCGTCGCCATTCAAGGAGCCGCTATAAAGCTGCAACACCTCTTCCCTAAAAAAGCGTGGACGTTTCTTCAATTCTTGTGCTGGCATCTGAGTAGACTCCTAAACACATTATACCACACTTCTGGCGCAATGGAACGGCTTACCCCCCCGCCTTCAACTTCTCATTCTTCGCCACGGCTTCCTCAATCGTCCCGACGTACATGAACGCCGCTTCGGGCAGGTGGTCGTATTCGCCGTTCGCGACGGCTTTGAAGCTGCGCACCGTGTCGGCGATGGTCACGTATTTGCCTTCGATGCCCGTGAACTGCTGCGCGACGAAGAACGGCTGCGAAAGGAATTTTTCGATCTTGCGCGCGCGCGCGACCAGCAACTTGTCGTCTTCGCTCAGCTCGTCCACGCCCAGGATCGCGATGATGTCCTGCAAATCCTTGTAGCGCTGCAGAATCTGCACGACCTGACGCGCGACCCGGTAATGCTCTTCGCCCAGGTATTGCGCGTCCATGATGCGGCTGGTCGAGGAGAGTGGATCGACGGCGGGAAAGATGCCCTTCTCGGCGATGCCGCGCGCAAGATTGGTCGTCGAATCCAAGTGCGTGAACGCGGTCGCCGGCGCGGGGTCGGTGTAATCGTCGGCGGGCACATAGATGGCCTGAATCGACGTGATCGATCCGCGCTTCGTCGAAGTGATGCGCTCCTGCAAGCCGCCCATTTCCGTCGCCAGCGTGGGCTGATAACCGACGGCCGACGGCATGCGCCCCAGCAGCGCGGACACTTCCGAGCCGGCTTGCGTGAAGCGGAAGATGTTGTCGATGAAGAGCAGCACGTCCTTGCCTTCCTGGTCGCGGAAGGATTCGGCGACCGTCAGCGCGCTGAGCGCCACGCGCAATCGCGCGCCCGGCGGCTCGTTCATCTGGCCATAGATCAGCGCCACGCGGCTTTCTTCGGGCACCTCTTCGTTGATCACGTGGCCTTCGCGCATTTCAAGCCACAAATCGTTGCCCTCGCGCGTGCGTTCGCCGACGCCCGCGAAGACCGAGTAGCCGCCGTGCTTCATCGCGATGTTGTGGATCAATTCCATGATTATCACGGTCTTGCCGACGCCGGCGCCGCCGAACAAGCCGGTCTTGCCACCCTTCACGTATGGCGCGAGCAGATCGACGACCTTGATGCCCGTCTCGAACATTTCAGTGTTCGGGTTGAGCTGGTCGAATTCGGGCGCTTCGCGATGGATCGGCGAGTACACCGCATCTTTTTGAATCGGACCCCAGCCATCCACGGGTTCGCCGAGGACGTTGAGGATGCGCCCGAGCGCGGCTTTGCCGACCGGCACGCTGATGGCCTTGCCGGTGTCCAGCACATCCGTGCCGCGCACGATGCCGTCGGTCGAGGACATCGCCACGGCGCGCACGCGGTTGCGCCCGAGATGCTGCTCGACTTCGCAGACCAGCTTCTGGCCCGTCGCCGGGTTGTGAACCTCCAGCGCGTTGAAGATATCCGGCAGCTTTTCCTGCTCGAATTCGGCATCCAGCGTGGACCCGATGACCTGCACGACTTTGCCCATGTTTGCCATGAAATTAACCCGCTCCCTAAAAATTATTTGCCGCTTTCCTTCACTTCAACTTCCGCGTTAATCGCGGTCAAACTCGCTTTCAACCTGTCCGCTTCCGCCTTGGTCAGCCCCTTCTTGATTGTCCCCGGCGGCGCGGCCATCAGTTTCGTGACCGCTTCCTCGCTCAAACCGGTATTGTTTTTGATCGTGAAGAGCGTCTGATCCTTTTTTGCCGCATCGAAACTCTTCAGCACCGCTTCGTAGCGTTCCAATTTTGTCATTTTGGACGGCTGCAACTCTGCCTTGCATTTTACCGCCTCCAGCGCCTTGATGGCCGCGTCGCCTTCTTCCTTCGTCACGCCTTCCCGGACGGTCTTGGGCGCGCTTTCAACAAGATCCTTCGCGTCCTTCAAGCCCAGCGCCGACATTTCGCGCACGGCCTTGATCGCCTGAATCTTGCTGTCTTCAAATTTCGTGAAGACCACGTCGTATAATTGAATTTTTGGCGGTTCTTCGGCACGGGCGCCCCCGATCATTAGTGTCGCCGCCAGCGCTATCACTGAAATCAACTTGTTATCATTCATACTTTGCACTCTCATTTCTTCGATTCTTGTTTCAGATCCTTCAACGGGGCCAGCAGTTCTTTGCCCCTAGTAGAACTCATCTCAACGGCTTCAAAACGCGTATCTTTTCCCATTGCGGGACCCTTGATGACAACCACATCGTTCGGCATAACCGTGCCTGTGTCTTCGGCTGTTTCGCGGTAAAGGACGCCCAAGAGTTGCGCTTCTGCATCGCCGCACTCAAATACCTTTTCGATTTTTATCCGGTGACCATGGGTTTTCTTTGAGTCGATAAAAAGCGCGATCACAGTTTCTTTTGTAAAATCGACTTTGGGGAGATCTGCTTCCTTTCCTCCGTCGTCCTTCCAAATCTGTTTGTACTGGGTACCGTCAGGATTCTCGAAAACCCAATATTCGTTCTTGTGGTGCTTGTCCGGCCAGTTCAACCGGCGCAAAATCGGAATACCAAAAAGGTCGGCGATGGGTGCGTCAAGAGCTCCCGCACCCGTCCCTTCAGCGCGGACGAGGGAAAACGACATCGCGGCAAGCGCGACAACCATCTTCCAACCTTTTTTGCGAACCATCGACATAGCAAGCTACCTTGACTGCTGACCTCTTATCGAATCCCTTCGTCCGCCTGAAAGGCGGGACTGCGATCGCTACAGCGCGTTCGCCCCTCCCACAATCTCCGCGATCTCCTGCGTGATCTTGCTCTGCCGCGCGCGGTTGTATTCGCGGCTCAGGAACTTGATCATGTCGTCGGCGCTGTCGGTCGCGTTCTTCATCGCCACGCGCCGCGCCGCGTGTTCGCTGGCGGTGCTTTCCAGCATCGCGGTGAACAACGCCATCTTCACCACCAGCGGCAACACTTGAGTCAAAATGGTTTTTGGATCGGGATGAAAAATGTAGCCCGCGCCCTCTGCTTTGGCCGCGGGTTTGGCCGCTGCCGCACTTTTTGCGTCGGCGGATTTATCGCCTTTCAGCCCGGACAGCGGCATGATCTTCTCAGCCTTCGGCGCCTGCGACGCCGCGCTCTTGAACGCGCTGTAGACCAGATACACTTCGTCGATTTCCTTGCGGCCGTATTGGTCGATTAATTTCTGAGCAAGCTGTTCGGCGCGTGCATAAGACGGCTTGTCCGAAATGCCGATCAGGCGTTCGGCAATCGGCAGATTGAGGTACTTGAACGCGCCGATGCCCTTCTTTCCCTGCACGACGAATTCAAGCTCCCGCCCTTTTTCCTTGAGATCGCCGATGAGGCCCTTCGCGACGCGGATGATGTTTGCGTTGAATCCGCCGCACAGTCCGCGGTCGGCGGTGAGCACGATCACAACGGCTTTCTTCGGCTTCTCGCGGGCTTCCAGCAGCGGATGCTGAATCCCGCCGCTGGCCGCCGCGACCTGCCCGATGATCTCCTTGAGCTTGTTGGCGTACGGCCGCGCGGCGATCGCGGCGCCCTGCGCCTTCGCCAGCTTGGCCGTGGAGATTTTCTCCATCGTCTTCGTGATCTTGCGCGTGTTGCGGACGGATTTGCGCCGCCGCACGAGCACTCGTGTGTTTGCCATTTATCGCTTCATTCCCGCCAACGCTTCCGATACGTCCACTTCAAATCCCTTCAACAGCGCTGAAACGGCGCGCTGGCCCTTTTTGTATTCCCCAGCGGTTCGGTATTTCTGTCCCTCGAGCGAAAGAACCGTGATTTTCGACCGGTTCGGGTCGACAATCCAGTACTCGGCGATGCCGGCCGATGCATAATGACTGCGCTTTTCCACCAAGTCTCGTTTCCGGGACTTGGAATCGCCGCTGACGATTTCCATGACCAGATCCGCGCCAAGAAAATAATCGACCGTGTGTTTCCCGATGCGCTCATTTAGGATCAACAACACGTCCGGCATGCGAATTTCCGATTCACCCAGCTTCGTTTTCGTCGTCGAAATGAATACCTCGCCCAGCTTGCGGGCCTCCACGAAGGCGTGCAACGCCAGGAAAAGGAACTTGACCGTCCGATCATGTGGGATCGTGGGCATTGTCAGCAGTTCCAGCGTACCATTGACCCATTCAGCCCGCACGCGATCGTTAACCAAATGCAAATACTCTTCTTCAGTCCAGTGGCCCTGATCGGGAAACAGTTCAACGAGTTCCCATGTTGGACGGCTTTTGCGTGACGTGCTCGGTCGCTCGCGGAAGCTTATTGTGGGCATAATCGAATGTCCTTTCCCCGCCGATTTGCCGCCAATTCTATTCCACGAAAGCACGCAACTCAAGCTTTCCTAATCCCTTTCACCATCCCCCTACTTCGCCGCCATGAACCGCCGCTTGAACTCCTTCACCGCCTCGTCCAGCGCCTTGCCCGTGTCGTTCGACAACTCGCGCGACGCGTTCAGCGCATTGAAGATATCCTTGTGCGCATTGCGGATTTCCGCGACCAGCCCGGTTTCAAACGCGCGCACACGCGGGATCGGCACGTCGTCCATGTGCCCCTTCGTCGCCGCGTAAATCACCACAACCTGGTCGATCACGTCCATCGGCTGGTACTGTGGCTGCTTCAACAATTCCACAAGACGATAACCGCGGTCCACCTGGCGTTGCGTGACAGGATCGAGTTCCGTGCCCAACTGCGCGAACGCTTCCAGTTCGCGGAAGTTCGCCAAATCCAAACGCAGCGTGCCCGCGACTTTCTTCATCGCTTTGATCTGCGCGTTGCCGCCCACGCGGCTGACCGAAATGCCCACATCCACCGCGGGGCGCACGCCGGCGTTGAACAAATCCGGCTGCAAATAAATCTGCCCGTCGGTGATCGAAATCACGTTCGTGGGAATGTACGCGGAGACTTCGCCTTCCTGCGTTTCGATGATCGGCAGCGCCGTCAAACTTCCGCCAGTGGGGTAGACGCGCGCGATCTTGTAATCGCCGGGTGGGATGGTCTTGGCTGCTTCGAGGAACCGGACGTTATCCTTGAGTTTGTTGGTATCTTTTTCAGGCTTCTTTGCTTCCTCCGCTGCGGTCAATTCAGCCTTTGCCGTCTCGAGCGCGTTGGCGTCTTTCTTCAGTTTGCCAATCGCCGCCAGAATTCCGGAAGCATTGTCCATGCCTTGTTCCGCGCGGTAAGTCTTGCCGTTCACAGCATCTTTTTCACTCATGTTGCCCGTCGCCGACGCCGGCACAATCACATGCACTTCGGCCAGTTTCGCCGACCGTTCCAGCAAGCGGCTGTGCAGATAAAACACGTCGCCGGGATACGCTTCGCGGCCGGGCGGGCGGCGCAGCAGCAGCGACAATTCGCGGTACGCGGCGGCTTGCTTGGTCAAATCGTCATAGACGCAGAGCGTGTCTTTGCCTTCCTTGTACATGAAGTATTCGGCCATCGCCGCGCCCGCGTACGGCGCGATGTATTGGAGCGGCGCGGGGTCGGACGCGCCGGCGCTCACCACGATCGTGTAATCCATCGCGCCGCTTTCCTGCAAGCGCTTCACCACCGCGGCGACCGTCGATTCCTTTTGGCCGACGGCGATGTACACACAGATGACGCCGGTCCCTTTTTGATTGATGATCGTATCGACGGCAATTGCGGTCTTGCCCGTCTTGCGGTCGCCGATGATCAATTCGCGCTGGCCGCGGCCAATCGGAATCATCGCGTCGATGGCTTTGATGCCCGTTTGCAATGGCACTTTCACCGGCTGGCGCAGCGCGATGCCCGGCGCGTTGTATTCGACCGGCCAGGATTTGTCCGTGTTCACCGGGCCTTTGCCATCCAGCGGCCGGCCGACGGGATCGATCACACGCCCAATCAGCGCTTCGCCGCACGGCACCTGCAGCACGCGCCCGGTGCGCTTTACTTGGTCGCCTTCTTTGAGGTCGTCGAAGCGGCCCATAATGGCGCAGCCGACGTTGTCCTCTTCGAGGTTCAACGCAAGGCCGTACACGCCGGTCGGGAATTGAATCATTTCCCCTGACATGCAGTTGGTCAGGCCGTGGATGCGCGCGATGCCGTCGCCGACCTCCACGATTGTGCCCACTTCCTCCACTGCCAGCGCCGCGTCATAATTCGCGATCTGCGCGCGCAGAGTCCCAATCATTTCGTCCACATCGATGCGCATGTATTGACTCCGTTGCGTTCCCTTGATTTCTAACGTCAAACTGCATTCGAAAAAAGGTGTCAGGAGGCAGGAGTCAGGAGTCAGTAATGCGCGCTGACCCCTGATTCCTGACCCCTGACTCCTGACTCCTGACTATTTAATCTGCTCCCTCAACCCCGACGCCAGCGGCTCGTCCAATTCCTCCGACGCCGCGCGGTCCGACCAGCTCAATACGTGCGCCGGCGACAGTTCCATGCGGTGCACGGCTTCGTTGAGCTTGTGGCGCAGCGAACCGTCCCACAGCGTGTCTTCGTGCTGCAGCACCATCCCGCCGATCAACTGCGGCACGACTTCTTCCTTAAGCTGAATCTTTTTCTTGAGCTTTGCTTCCATCAATTTGCTTACCGAGGCGCGTTCAGAATCGTCGAGCTTGCGCGCGGTGCGGACTTCGACGGTTGCGATCCCCGCAATCTTCGTCGCGTACTCGTTGTACGCATCCACGATCTGATCGAGCATCGCCGCGCGGCTGCGTTCGGCGATGACCAGCAGAAAATTGCGCGTGATTGGCGAGAAACTCTTGAACGCGGCCTGAATCACTTTGCGCTTGTCGTCGAATGAAATCGTCGGCGTCTCGAGAAAAATGCCGATGCGGCGATCTTTCCGCAGCATCTCTTTGAGCGCCAGCAGTTCCGCGGCGGCCTGAAGCTGCGCGTTCGCGTCGCGCGCCGCTTCGTAGAGCGCCTGCGCGTAGATCGCGGCCAACGGTTTGTTTGAGCCTTTGTTTGCCATCGTTCCCTTTTCAAGTAGGACGGGCTTCCCAGCCCGTCAATACGCCGATGCTCCAAACCGGACGGGCTGGCAGCCCGTCCTACTTTGCGTTAATTCTTGCTCGCCCCAATCTCACTCAACGCCTGCGCAATAAACGCGCGATGATCGTCCGGCTTGATCTCGCGGTGAATCACTTTCGACGCGATGTCCGCCGTCAGCGCCACAACTTGCGTCCGCAACTCCGCCACGGCCGCGTCTTTCGCCAGAGAAATTTCGCGTTTCGCGCGCTCTTTCTCGGCATCGATTTCCGCTTTGGCTTTGGCTTTCTCATCCGCGGTAATTGCATCGACGTCGCGCTTGCCGTCGGCAATGATCTTGGCCGCATCGTCGCGCGCCGACGTGAGTTTCTTTTCGTACTCAGCCAGCGTGGCCTGCGCGTCCTTGAACTTCTTATCCGCCTCGTCGATGGTGTGCTGAATCTTGTGCTCGCGCTCTTCCAGCGCCTGCATGATGGGGCCCCAGGCGTATTTCCAGATCAGCGCCAGCAGCACAAAAAAGATGATGATCGACCACGCGAGCACCTGGTATTCCGGCGTGAGCCACGACGGAAAGCCTTCGGCAACGATCGGATGCTGAATCAATTCGAACACGCCACACCTCCCGCAAATTCCAGAGCCGCGCACGTCAGTAAGGCGCACAACTCGCTCTCACTGCGCGATGCTGCCCGCTCCAATTGCGGACAGCATCGCACTTACAGCCGGGTTTTACGCCTTCACCACGAACATCGCGATGATGAACACAATCAACGCGAAGAACGTGAAGCCTTCGATGAGCGCCGCGAGCACAATCGCCGCGCCGCGGATGTTTCCGGCCGCTTCGGGCTGGCGCGCAATCGATTCCACGGCGGATGCCGCAAGCTTTCCGATGCCGTACGCCGCGCCGGCCACCAGCAGACCAATTCCGATACCCATACCGATAAATGGCATTGTCGTTTCCTCCTCAATGGCGGGAATTGCGTTCCCGACGTTCCACTTCGCTGTCACCGGCGCGATCTGGCCAACGCGGCAGCATTTGTTTCGCCGCCGACTGACGTGGCGAGGCGCCATTCCCGACGGGGGAGGCGCCGGCCGTTTTCCCAGAGCCGCGCACGTCAGTAAGCGGATAACGTCATCAGCCGCTTACTGACGTGCGCGGCTCTGGTTAATGCTCCGGATGCACCGCCGCTCCAATGAAAATCACCGCAAGCAGCGTGAACACGTAGGCTTGAATGAAGCACACCAGAATCTCAAGAATTGAAATGCCCAGCGCCAGCGGAATACCGAAGATCAGCATGATCGCGGCAATTCCCGTTGGCATCAGGCCCCCGATGGCGCCCAGCGACAGCACGTTGCTGACGATCAGATGTCCGGCAATCATGTTGGCGAACAAGCGCACCGACAGCACGAACGACTTAATCAGCGGACTTACCAATTCAAGGATGAACATCCCCGGCCACATCCACCACGGCGTGCCGGGCGGGACCAGATGCTTAATGTAATTAACGGGCCCCTGGTTGATCATCCCGAGCACCCAGATGAGCAGATATACGGAACCGGCGAGGCCCAGCGTGATACCGACGTTGCCGGTGGCTCCGCCAAATTCCGGAATCATTCCGAGTAGATTGGCGATCAGGATGAAGAAGAAGTAGGTGATGAAAAGAGGCGTGTAGTGGCCGAGGTGATGGCCGCCGACCGGAACGACGATTTCGTCGCGGATGTAGACGACCACCGCTTCAAAGGCGTTGGCCAATTTGCCTTTCGGCGCGGTGCCGCCGGCAATTCCGGCCTTGATCCGGTTTGCTACGACCATCGCCAGCGCCAGGAACAGCGCGGCAATCACCGTGATGTCGAGCATGTGCTTCGTGAATTCAAGTTTGAACGGACCTACTTTTTTCGGCTCGTAAACCACGCCGGTGCCTATTTCCCTCGGATGACCGTGCTCGCCCAGCGGCAGGTAGACCACGCCGCCGGTCGTCTTATCGACGCCGACGAGCACTTTGTCGAGGATGTGATGCATCGGGTCGCTCGATGCGGCATGTTCGCCGCCTTCGTGCTCAGCGCCTTCGTGTTCTGGCCGATGCTCTTCTGGTTTTTCCGCTTCCTCAGGCATGCTTTTTTTCCGTATCCGCAGTTACCAGTCGTCTGCCCAGCCACGCGCTTTCAACGAACATGCCCGGCAGATAAGCGCCCATCATCGCCAGCAGCGTCACATGCTCCTGTCCGCTGAAATAGCTGCACAATCCGAACGCAAATCCGCCCAAACTTAAGAGCCGCACAAAAAAGCTCAGCCCCCACCACTTCCAAAATGCCTTGTCTCGTCCGGCCGCCGCGGGCAACACCGCGATCTTCCACACAAACGGAACGGCCAGCAGGTTAATCGCAATCCCCGCCGCGCCGCCCCAATAAAGAGGCGCACGCCATCCGCTGCCTTTGGCCGCACACAACACCTCGGTGACCGCAATCAGCAAAATCACCAAGACAACAACCGTCAGAACCGCCCATTGCCAAGTTGCGTTTGTATGCGGCGTTTTACCTGTAGCAATCACTTCATCGCATCTTTAACAAACCGGTACAAGCCGGTCACCAGTCCCAATGTCCCGCCGCCGGCCATCAACCACGGGAACGTTCCCAATCTGCTGTCCAGCCACCATCCCAGAGCCAGAAAAAACAGCACCGCGCCCGCCAACTGCAATCCGGACCCCAACAGTCCGAAATCGTTTTGGTCCTGCTTCTTCCCATCCTTCCCCAGAGGTCGCGGCGAATCGTCTGCCATGCGTCCCTCCTTTCAAATCACTTCTTCGCCAGCACGTTTTTTATGCCCAAAAAAACTCCCGCCGCCAAGCCACCGACCGCACCCACCACCAACCCCCGCAAACTGAACTCCGTCCCCACCGGCGCATTCTTGGCGGATTGTGAAACCCACCACCCTCCAAGGCTCAAGCCAACTAACTCGCAGGCAATCAACCACGTCAAAAAATTCTTCAAGCAACCCGGCTTTTCCTGCTCGGCCTCTCCTTTTTTCCCAGGCGTTGCCGGCTGCGCCTTCGCGTCGTCGCTCATGCCGCCAGTGTCCCCGTTCGCATCAAAACGAATTGCGCTCCGTTTCGAATCAAAACACGCGAGAGCATCCAAGGAGAAAGCGCAATCCGTTTGCCGAAAAAACAACAAAAAACCGCACACAATCCACGCGCTAAAAAGCGCCGGACGTGTGCCATTCAAGCGTTCCTTGGAAACTCACGCAAATGAATAGTCGGAAAGGCGGCGGAGTCAAGGGAATTTGGACCGATAATGCGGAAAAAAAGGGGGCGTGCGGAGGGTGCAACGTCATCGCTTCGACGGCGCAAACGCCTGTTCGCAAAACACGCCAAGCGCCGCGAGCAGGATCAAAGCCAGAATGATGTCGTGGCATGCGTGCGATTTCGATGAGTGGCCGCCGTGGATTTCAAGAAGATCGCTGTTTTCGCCCAGCTTAATTTTAAATCGAAGTAACTCTATTTCGGCCCTCATTTGCTCCAATTCACCTTGAGTCACCGTGCCGCCGGCCTTCCTTGTGTTCGCCAAGAGGGAATCATAGAACGCATCGTCGTACCGCGCCGCTGTGTACCGGAAGTAACACGCCTCCGGCCACCCCCACGCCGGCGCGAGCGCGCCCGTGGGCAATCCTGCGCTCGTTTGAACTTCGCGCGTATTCAAATACATAATGCCGCCGGCCGCCAGCATCACCGCGAGCGCCGTGCTTAAGTGAAACTGAAACCAGCGCCGCTTGCGCTTGCGCGGAGCGGCCGTTTCGCTGGGCATGAGAGCATCTCCGCAGGACGGGCCTCCGAGCCCGTCCAACATTGCGGTTCGAATTCGGGACGGGCTCGGAGGCCCGCCCTACTGTGCAAACGTCATCGCTTCGCGGATTATTGCGCATTTTCGCGTTGAATCACAAATGACAAATTACAAATGACAACTAAGCTGTCTTAAATGCCTTTCGTCTCGCCTTTCGAATCGCTGATCCGCCTCCCAGCACTCTCTACTTTCGTCCGCGATCATCCGGACGCCGGCCCGCGCGTGCACGCGGCGATTCACGGCCTCATCGGTGCGTCGCGGCCGTTAGCGGCGGCGGCGATTGGACTGGCGCAGAGTTGTGGTGCAGGCGGCCCGCCTGCATTTCCCACGCGCGTCGCGCTGATTGCCGTCGAAGGCCCCGAAGCGGCGCTGGATGCGGTGGCGGATTTGCGTGCGTTTATTGCGGCGGAAGAAGCCGTGCAGACTGCGCTCAAACCCGCGCCGCGCAAACTCACTGAGGAGCAGCGTTACCTCAAGAACATCGACAGCGAAGAAAAATGGGCGGATCATGGACGCGCGGCGGAAGAGTCGATTCCGGATCATTTGAAGAAGGGGCTGCGGCTGGAGACGGCGCTGTTTCCGGCGTGGGATGTGCTGCCTACGGAATCGGATCGTCCGGAGGGATTGACGCTCGCCGGACGCCGCAAAGCCACTGAGCGCTTGCGCGAAATCAAAGCTGGGCGCAACGTACCGCCGCAATGTCTGGTGATTCTCGCGCCGATTGCGGCGCTACAACAGCCGTGCGAATCACCCGCCGAAACCGGCCACACGATTGTGCTGCGCACGGGGGCGGAGCACGATCCGATTAAGCTGGGGCGGTTGCTGGCGGAGTCGGGCTACGACCGCGTGGGCCAAGTAGAAGTGCGCGGCGAGTACGCGCTGCGCGGCGGGATTCTGGATATTTTTCCGTACACGGCGGACACGCCGTACCGCGTCGATTTTTTTGGCGAGACGATTGAAAGCATCAAGCCGTTCGATCCGATTTCGCAGCGCTCGGACGAAGCGGTCGAGTCGATCGAATTCGCCGACGCCTCGCCGAACGTGTTGAGAAAATTATTCTCTCCAGGCGCGAGCAGCGGTCCGTTTTCGCTGCTCGATCATCTTCCCGACGGCGCGTTGATTGTGTTTGACGAGCCGGCGAAACTGCGCCAGCGCGCGGAGCTTTATCAGGCGTCGCTGGTGTCGGGGCGCTCGATTTCGTTTGAGCTGAATGAGTTGCTCGCAGCGTGTGGGAAACGCTTCGACACGATGCAGCTCCTCGCCGGTTGGGAGGAGGGAGGAGGGAAGGGGGAGGAGAGTGCTTCCCTCCCTCCTCCCTCCTTCCTCCTCCCTTTCGCCGAATTCGTCCGCGAATTTCACGTCGATTGCAAAACTTTGCAGCGCCTCGAAGGCGACATCCCTGAACACGCCGATGCGTGGAAAAAAATCGCCGCAGAGCGCGAGCGGCTCATCGTCTTCTGCGAAACCGGCGGGCACAAGCATCGTTTGCAGACTCTTTTCGAAGAAAACAAAATTGCGATTCACTCAGGACTCAGCACCCAGGACTCAGCACTTCAGTTGGTGCTTGGGAAAGTCTCGCAGGGTTTCGATCTGCGCGCGGCGTCGTTTGCGTGCATCAGCGACCGCGAAGTGTTGGGCACGACTAAACAGCATGCGCCGACGCCCGCGTATCAGCGCAAGCATCCCGCGGGCACGGTGGCGGTGCAGCATCTGGTTGATTTGCAATTGGGCGATTATGTCGTGCATCACGCGCACGGCATCGCGCGGTATCTGGGCATCGCGCGACTCGAAAAAAGCGGGCGCACTGAAGATTACCTGACGCTGCTGTTCGCCAACGACGTCAAGCTGTACGTTCCCGCGGCGCACATCGGCTGGGTGAGCAAATACATCGGCGGGCACTCGAATCTTGAGCTTTCGACGCTGGGCAGCAAAGTCTGGCAGCGCAAAAAGGACCGCGCGGAAAAAGCGATTCGCGACATCGCCGAAGATCTGCTGCGCGTTCAAGCCGCGCGCAAAAGTTTGCCTGGGATTGTTTATCCGCCCGATGGCGAATGGCAGGACGATTTCGAAAAGGCGTTTCCATTCGAGGAAACGCCGGATCAGGACTCGGCGATTGTCTCCGTGAAGAAGGACATGGAAGGCACCTGCCCGATGGATCGGCTGATCTGTGGCGACGTGGGCTTCGGCAAAACGGAAGTGGCGTTGCGCGCGGCGTTCAAAGCGGCGAGCGTTGGCAAGCAAGTCGCGGTGCTGGTGCCGACGACGCTGCTGGCGGAGCAGCATGGGCGCACCTTTAAGGAGCGCTTCGCGGGGTTTCCGTTTCATGTCGAAACGCTTTCGCGCTTTCGCACGCCGAGGCAGCAGAAACAGATTCTCGAACGGCTCGCATTGGGGCGCATCGATGTGGTCGTGGGCACGCACCGGCTGATTCAGCGCGACGTGAAATTCAAAGATCTGGGCCTAGCCATTATCGACGAAGAGCAGCGCTTCGGCGTGGAACACAAGGAATTCTTCAAGCGGCTGCGGCGGTCGGTGGACGTGCTGACGCTGACGGCCACTCCCATTCCGCGCACGCTGCACATGGCTATGCTGGGCTTGCGCGATATTTCCAATTTGCAGACGCCGCCGCGCAACCGGCTCTCGATCACGACGAAAGTGGCGCGCGTGAGCGACGATCTGCTGCGGCGCGCGATGCTGCGCGAACTCTCGCGCGGCGGGCAGATTTTCATCGTTCATCCGCGCGTGCTGGACATCGCCGAATTTCGCGAACGGCTGGCGCAACTTGTCCCTGAAGCGCGGTTCGGCATCGGGCACGGGCAGATGCATCCGGACGAACTCGAAGAAGTGATGAACGCGTTTTTGCACGGGCGCGTCGATGCGCTGGTCAGCACCACCATCGTCGAATCGGGCCTCGATATTCCGACCGCCAACACAATCATCATCCACGAAGCCGACCGCTTCGGCCTCGCGGAATTGCATCAGCTTCGCGGACGCGTCGGGCGCGGCGCGGTGCAGGCGTATTGCTATCTGCTGCTGCCCGAAAACAGCGCGCTGACGCCCGAAGGGTTGCGGCGTCTGCGCGCGCTGGAAGAATTCGACGACCTCGGCGCGGGCTTTCAGCTCGCGCTCAAGGACCTCGAAATCCGCGGCGCCGGGAATGTTCTCGGCAGCCAGCAGAGCGGCGAAATCGCTGAAATCGGTTACGAGCTTTATTGCAAACTGCTCGACTCGACCGTGCGCGGCTTGAAGGGCGAGAAAGTCGCCGAGCCGATCGAAGTGACGCTGCAGTTGCGCGGCGCCGCGTACATTCCGGAGGAATACGTCGTGGACGAACGCGCGATCCTCGAATTGTACCGCCGCCTCGACGACGTTCGCACCGATGTGGACATCGACGCGCTCAAGACCGAACTGCTCGACCGCTTCGGCCCGCCGCCGGAATCGGTCGAACGCATGTTCGAAGAAACGAAATTGCGCCGCTTAGCGCAAGCCGCCTTCGTGCCATACGTCGGGATCGAAAACGACGAAGGCCGCCTGGTCTTCAAGCTCCACGACTGGGACTTAAAAGCCGCCGACCGCGCGCTGCGCGGATTGCCCGAAACGCGGGACGTGCGCGTGCTCGACACGCAGACGTTTACCTTCGGTTTGTCATTGAAAGCGAAGCACGACGAAAAAGCGCTGCGGCAGTTTGTGCGGAATCTGCTGGAACCGTTGAAGTGGTGGCGCGAGGGGAAGCATCCGAGTCAGGCGAGGGAGACACGGGGACGCGGGGACACGGAGACGCGGGGATAAAATGAAACTACGTTTCTTTGTGCTGCGCGCGTCGCCGTATCCACCACTCACAAATTGCCCAAACAATCGATACAGCGGCCAGAAATACAAATGCGTCGAATGCCAGCAGCGCGTAATTCCATCCGCCCTCCGAAAATTCGAAATTGAATGGACCCACCTTTATGTAGGCGTTATGCACGTGATATATGACGTCCCCATCCGGGAGATAGCGGGCAGCATGGCCGCTGACTTCCGCGAGTCTCATATAGAATGGAAATGGAAATCCATAGCCACGGATCGGTCCTGGAGTCATCCAACGAAAGTTCGCAGCGAGCATTCCTCCCGCCGCGAACATCATCACAATGGCCGTTGAGAGATGAATCTGAAAGCGCGCGCGGCGAGGTGAAGATGACATTGCTCACGTTCCAATTCGCGTCGCGCGGCGACACGAGACAAAATCGGATCTAACCGACCCGACGGCTGAGCATTTTGCCTTTTTTGTATTTCGAGTCAAAGAAAATAAAAGAACAGAACTTGAAGACGACTTCAGCGCGGTAAATAATGGCTGGCTCGAGGGTCTTGCCATGAGCCAAAGTCAATCTGCACAATCCGTGGCGATCAATGAGGACAGTCCGGACTACATCAAAAAAGTCTTCGCCGAATCCGCCGCCGAATGGAAACGCGAACGCGGGAACAGTTCGTCCGCTGCGCGCATGGCGTTGCATCCCGCTTACAAAAGAATAATTCGCCTCGGACGTCCCGTGCTGCCGCTGATTCTCGCTGAACTCGAACGCGAGCCGGATCATTGGTTCGTGGCGCTCATGGAGATAACCGGAGACAACCCCGTTCCGCCGGAAGCGCGAGGCAATCTCAAACTCATGGCTAAGGCGTGGCTCGAATGGGGACGCGCACGAGGGATATGAGATGTCCTTGGCCAACGAGCACGACTATCCAAATCTAACAGCGGAAAATTACCGGATCACCAGTCCAAGAGATCCGAAGTACAATTGCGTGGCTTGGGCGGCCGGTAGTAGCGACACGTGGTGGGAATGTACGAAAGGATATTATTGGCCGGTAGACTATCCTACGTCCCCATCGGTTAATGCGCTCAAAGACGCTTACGCTGCATTGGGTTTTGTGGAGTGCGATAATTCAAATTTGGAGCCCGGATTCGAAAAGCTCGCTATCTATGCGTTGAACGAAGAATACATGCACGCGGCTCGCCAGCTTCCAAATGGTTGGTGGACAAGTAAACTCGGTCCCGACGAAGACATTGAACACCAAACACTGGAAGCCTTGTTGAATCGGGATTACGCCCGCATTGCGTGTATCATGAGAAGACCAATTCCAGCTCTCACGTCAACTTCACGCTAATCACCTGATGCGGCCCGTACGGCACTTCAATCTTATCCTTCACCGCCACCAGCGGCGGCGCGCCTTCCAGATCCTCTTCCAGAATGTTGCACGCGCTGGCTTTTTCGAAGGGAAGACCGCACACAATCTTCGCGATGCCGCGCGCGCCGTGGGCTTCGTAGAGGCGCAGGATGAGCGCTTCGCCGTCTTCGGCGAGTTTCACGGTGTCGAGGATCAGGTTCTTGTCGGGCGATTCGAAATAGGCTTTGGGCGCCAAGGCGCCGTCGAGCCACACCGGCGGGTGATTGAAGCGCAGCGCGTCGGCGACGACGCCGGCGTCGCGCCAGTTTCCGGCGTGGGGCAGCAGCGCGTAGGTAAAGAGGTGGCGGCCGATGTCGGCGTTGGGGTCGGGCTGTTTGGGCGCGCGCAGCAGGCTCAGGCGCATCGTGTTGCCGTAGGTGCTGTAGCCATATTTGCAGTCGCTGAGCAGCGCCACGCCGAAACCGTGTTCGCTCAAGTCGGCCCATTTGTGGCCGGGCACTTCGTAGCGCGCCAAATCCTGCGGCGTGTTGTAATGCGTGGGGCGTTCGACGTGGCCGAATTGCATTTCGTAGGTCGCGTTCATCGCGCGCACGGCGACGGGGAACGCGACTTTAAGCATGGCGTTGGATTCCTGCCAGTCCGCGTCGCAATGGAATTCGAGCCAGCGCGAGCCGGCTTCGAGGCGCACGGTCTGGCGCAGGCTGCTGGCTTTGCCGATTTTGTGAATGAAGACGGCTTCGACGCGCAGGCGCGTTTCGCCGGCGACTTGCCGCACGGCTTGTTCGGCGTCGAGGTCGTTCGAATCCGAAACGAACGTTCCCGCCTCGCAGTTGCGTTCGGTTTCGAGATGAAATGGATCGACGTCCCAGGCGTCCCATTTGGTGGGGCGGTCGTCGAAAAGTTGAAAGACATTCCCGGGCGCGGCGAGCGCTTCGCGGCCTGAGGCACGTTCGATCAAGCTCGTCACGCGGCCATCGCGCGCGATGGTTGCGCGCAGGTAATTGTTGGTGAAGACGTAATTGCTGGCGGAATCTTTCGAGAGCGAGACGGCGTCGTCGGGCTTGACCGTTTCGCCAGCACTGCACGGCGGCGCGTCGATGAAGAGCAACTGGCCGCCAGGCATTTCGCAGACGCCGTGCCACGCGACGCCGAGCGTATTGAAGGGCGTCTGCGGCGCGCCTTCACCCATTCCGGGCGCGGCGCCGCTGAGCGCGCGCAGCCCTTCGGCGAGCAGCTTTTCGCCTTCGTCGCGCAGCGTCTCGTGATCGCGCGCGGAATCTTCGTAGACCAGACCGATCGACGAGCCGGGCAGGATGTCGTGAAATTGGTTGAGCAGCAGCGTCTTCCACAAGCGTTCCAACGCGGCGCGCGGGTAGATCATGCGCTGCAAGCGGTGCGCGATGGCGCAGGCGAGTTCGGCGTCATGGAGCAGGAATTCGTTGCAGCGGTTGTTGAGTTTCGCCAGCGCCTGCGTGGTGTAGGTGCCGCGGTGGTATTCGAAATACAATTCGCCGATCATGACGGGGCGGTCGAGGCAATCGCGGTCGAGCAGCGTGAAAAATTCGTCGCTGCTGCGGATGGTGGTGCGCGGCAGGCCTTCCAAATCCTGCGCGCGCGACAGAATTTCGAGCATGTGTTTGGTCGGCCCGCCGCCGCCGTCGCCGTAGCCGAAGAGCATCAGGCTCATGCGCGAGCGGTCGTGGTCCTTGTAATTGCGCGCGTTGTCGCGCAATTGTTCGACGGAGGCCATCGCGTTGTACGTGTCCGCCGGCGGAAAATGAGCCAGCACTTCGCTGCCGTCGATGCCCTGCCACGTGAAGGTGTGGTGTGGCGGCTTGGTGAAACGGTTCCACGACAATTTCTGCGTGAGAAAATACTGGATGCCGCTGAGCTTCATTAATTGAGGCAACTGCCCGTTATAGCCGAAGACGTCGGGGTTCCAGAATTCGTTGCAGGTGATCCCGAATTCCTGGCGGAAGAATCTCTGCCCGTACAAAAACTGGCGCGCCAGCGATTCGCCGGACGGGATGTTGCAATCCGGTTCGATCCACGTGCCGCCGACGGGCACCCACTGGCCGCGTTTGACGCGCTCGACGATGCGCGCGTAAAGTTGGGGGTTGCGCAGCTTGATGATTTCGTACTGGTACGCTTGCGAACAGGCGAATTTGTAATCGGGATACGCATCCATGTACGTGCACTGCGAGCTGAACGTGCGTTCGCATTTGCGGTACGTCTCCGCCAGCGGCCAGAGCCACGCGGTGTCGATGTGCGCGTGGCCGATCGCGGAAAGCTCGTGAACGCTCGTCGCGTTTTTGTTCGTGTACAGCAGCTTCAAACTGCGCGAGGCCAGATCCCACGTGTCGCGATTCTCCGGATCGTAATCGTTGGCGAAACGGTTGAGTTCGGCGAGCAGCAGCCCGCCCCAGGTTTTGTCGAGGTCCTTAAGCTGCTCGGCTTCCAATTCCTGCAAGACGTGAAAATCGTAGTAAAGATTCCATGCTTCCGGGTCGAATACGGCCATGTCGCATTGGTCGAAGACAAAGGGGCTGACGTTTTTGAAATGGTATGCGTCACCTTTGCCGAACATGCGGTTGCAAGCCATCTCGACGTAAAATTCGAGCGTTTCGCCGGCGCGCGCCGATTCGATCAGCACGGCGTCAGAACGCGCGCTCTTGTCCCATTCCATCGGCGCGAAGTTGAAGCCTTGGATGCTGCGCCCGTCGATCCACAACGTCGCTTCGCTGTGCGAAACCCAGAGCAGGTCGATGCGCTTCCCGGCCCATTCGGGCGGAACGGTGATGCGCGCTTTGAACCAATACGTCGCCCACAGCGGTCCGAATTGTTCGCCGACTTTGACCGGGCGGTATTTCATCTTGGCCGCTTCGTCGAATGAAATGCGGTCCACGACGGTGCTGACGCCGACCATTTCGATGGGGCGCGTATCGGTGTAGATTTTGGCGCGCATGCGTTCGGCGAGTTGCTTGAGGCGCGCGCGCGTGTAATCGGGGTGGCGGAGCACGAGGGTACCTCCAGAGTGTCGGTGTACGGGGCGTATTCTGGATTGTGCGGGGGGAATTGTCGATGGAAAAACTGTGTGGCGCGTACCCTCGTCCCTCCGGGAGAGGTCCGACGCATGTACTCATGCGCGGGGTGAGGGGAATTCGGGACTCTAATTTAATCCGCACGCTTCCCCTCACCCCGCGAGCGAGTACGCTCGTCGGCCCTCTCCCCAAGGGAAAGGGGAACGGCGGCGCGCCGGAGACGCGCCCTACTTGTCTTCGCTTTGGCCGTGAAATTGGGATTCTTTGGCGCTGAAGAGGACGTTGAAGGTGGTCAAGCTTCCGTAGCAGCGCGTGATGTAGCCTTCGAATTCGAATTTCTCCTCCGGACTCAGGACGGGATGCGCGTTGATTTTCTGCTCCAGCACGCGCAGTTTGTCGCGCACGCCGATGAGCTTCTTGAAGAACATTTCGATGGGCACGTCTTTGGGCTGCGTTTCGGTTTTTCCGGGGATGAGTTTGAGCGTGCCGCCGGTCCAGCGTTTGGCCAATTCGAGATCGACGTCCAACCAGCCGTAATCGCCGAGCACTTCGCGCACGGCTTGTTTGAGCTGATCGAACTGCGGATCGCCGGCGGGTTCGGTGGCGGTCATGGCTTCGAAGCTGAACGCGACGCGTTTGGCTTCACCGCCTTTGAAGAGCACCACGTACGTGTCGGCTTCGTAAGCGACGATGCGGCCGGCGCCGAACATGGGGTGAGCGACAACGGTGTGGAGGCCGAGTTTTGGTTTTGGTGAATCGGGCATGGGAGTTCCTTTCGCGGAGTCAATGCCGCCTTATAGACGGTTCGCGGCGGCAGCCGAGTACTGCTCCTATGCAGCGGCGCGGCGTTGTTGGTTAGTGGACAGGAACGGTGGCTGAGGGCTTGGATTGAGCAGGCGGTTTCGACGGTTTTTTGAGTGCGTTCTTCCTAGACGATTTCTGAGTTTTCGGGAGGGTGAGATAGCCGCCGGCGACTGGGATGTCCGAAGTGTCCAAGTTGCGGATCAAATCGGTAGTCACGGCGGGACTTCCGGATTCGGGCAATACGATTTTAACGTAGTGCCGGTTCGGTTCGGCGATGGTTGCCGTTCGCGTGTCTATTCGGCCTTGTACCAAATCCTTGAAACGCGATTCGCTGATGGGCGTGTAGAGCCACTCTTCGCGATCATCTTCAGCCGACAACAGCGACGCGAGAAAGAGCTCCGCGCGTTCGTTGCGGCACACGGCTAGTTGCGGGCCCTCGTAGTCGATGAGCATTTCGACGAGGGAGAGGGTTCCGAGTTCTTTTGTTTTTGGCAATGCAAACATCAAATGGTCCTTCATACCGCCAACTCTACCACACTTTAATCTTCTTTGATAATCGCGAATCCCACGTGAGCGGGGATTCCCGTCGCGACCCACCACGTGTAATGGTTTGGGCCGCCCGTTTTTGCGATTTTTCCACGGTCATTTGTCAAACTCGCGGAAGCGACCGCGGTGAAGCCCCGTTTTTGAAACAGCTGCTGCTTGACCGCGGCCAACGCCGCTTGCCTGGATTTTAACACAGAAAGCCCGTGTGCCTGACAGTTTTGTGCCCATTTTTTCGGATTTTTTCGCGCCAAAGGAACGAAGTTCTCTGGATCGGTAAGATCAGGCGGCTTGACCAAATGGTACACGACGCCGTCGGCAAGTGTGGCATCGTCGGGCGGACATGACTTTGGATAGTCTTTCGGAAACTCCATTGGCAATTACTGTAATGGCGAAATCCGAAATGCAAAATCGAAAAAGATTTTGATTTAATGTTGCCCGGCCATGCCGACGGCGCTGCCGCTGTTGGATTGGACCAGGAAATTGTGTTCTATGTTTTTGATGTAGTCCTGGATTTTTGGGTAGTCGGGCTTGGCCGCCAGAATCGTTTTGAATTCAGTGACGGCGAGCTGGTAATATTTGGGGTCGCGGACTTCTACTCCGGCGTTCCAGTAGGACAGGGCCAAGGCGTTGCGGAAGTCTAGGTTTTTGGGGTTGCTTCTCACGAGTTGTTCCCACTTGGCGGCGGCGTTGACGTTGCGGCCCAGCCAGGTGTAGTACTTGGCGGCGCTGGCGAGCGAGTCGGCTTGGAGCGCGGGGTCGAGTTTGGCGGCGTAGTCGTTGGCGCGGAAGGCTTCTTCGACGAATTTGGGATTTAAGATCCGGTGCGCGGATTGGTCGATGCCGCGGCGGGCGAGGCTGAAGCTTAAGCCGAGGTATGCTTTTCCGTTTTGCGGTTCGAGGGCGATGGCGTCCTGAAAGCTGCGCTGGGCGAGCTGGAGTTTTTTGTCGTCGTTGCCGGGCGTTTCTTTGAGCGTGGCGAAACCTTGTTCGATCAGCGGCGCGGCGCTGCGGCCGGCGAAGATGGCGTGCGCGACGATGCCGATGATGCCGATGGCGATGAGCGCGGCGACGCTGGGGACGATTTTCGCGCGATTTTTTGCGGCGGCGGCCAACATGCGCTGCATCTTCGATTCGGTGGTGAGTTCCAACTTACCGCCTTCGAGGAAGGTGCCCAAATCGACGGCGAGCGCGCGGCCGTTGACGTAGCGGCGGGCTGGATTTTTCTCCAGGCATTTGTTGACGATGGCTTCGACATCGCGCGGAACTTTGCGATTGGCGTTGGTGAGTTTGCGCGGCTGTTCCTTGGTGATGCGCAGCATTAATTTGAGCGCGTTGTCGGCTTTGAAGGGCGGTTCGCCGGCGAGCATTTCGTAGAGGACGGCGCCGAGCGCCCAGACATCGGAGCGCGGTTCCACGTTTTTGCCTTCGCCGCGCGCTTGTTCGGGCGACATGTAAGCGGGCGTGCCGCAGACGAGGCCCGAGGCGGTCATGCGAGTGACTTCGTCGAGCGATTTGACCAAGCCGAAGTCGGCGACTTTGGGCGTGCCGAAGGAATCGAGCAGGATGTTGCCGGGTTTGATGTCGCGGTGAACGTAGCCAGCTTCGTGCAGCGCGCCGACAGTGTCGGCGACGGATTTCATCAGGACGAGGCAATCGTTGACGGTGAGTGTGCGCTCACTGATGACCTTGTCGAGCGATTTGCCTTCGACCAGTTCCATGGCCATGTACGGGCGGCCGTCGTGCGTGCCGACTTCGTGGACGTGGACCATGCCGGGGAGCGAGAGGGCTTTGGCGGTTTCGCATTCGTGGCGGAAGCGGTCGCGTTCGGTTTCGCCGACATCGTCGCCGTCGATGAGGACTTTGAGGGCGAAGGGTTTTCCGGAGTCGCGTTCGCGTGCGCGGAAGACGGCGCCGACGCCTTGCTCAAGGCCGTGGATGACGCGCCCGACCTGCTGATCAGCGATTACCGCATGCCCGGCAT
>Ga0209579_10000965_pt1 | contig 25010 bp, 21 predicted proteins | sample Coa_R1_2_FD_187152 | JGI IMG/M metagenome (GOLD analysis project Ga0209579, IMG submission 187152) | Surface soil microbial communities from Centralia Pennsylvania, which are recovering from an underground coalmine fire - Coalmine... | ecosystem: Environmental > Terrestrial > Soil >... | reverse complement strand
TCGAGATCGACGATGTAAAAGTGCGGTCTTGTCGTCGCCATTCGTCCTTCCGCCGCGATGCCGAAAACGATCGCATGATGACCATCTGAAAACGCGCGGACGGTCACCCAGCCGTAAAGAGACGCGTTGGGCAGGATTACCGGAAGCGCCTGCGACTTCCCGCTGTCCGGCCAGTAGCGATAGAGCTGTTGCTCGTATTGCGAGTTGGTTTCGGTAATCAAAAGACTCCCGTCAGGAAGAGCCTCGGGAATACCGCCCGTCTCCCGGATCATTTGTTCGTCTCCGCCAAGCGCCGGTACGCTGTAAATGCCTTTGAACTGATCGTAGTAACGATCGTAAAAAATGCGCGTACCGTCAGGGGACCACGAACAAATGCTGACAAAGCCAATATCCCGGCGATGCGTGAGCATCACACGATTGCCCGACTCCGGGTTCATCACCCACACTTGCATCACGCCATCGGCGTCAGTCGCTACAAACGCCAGCAGGTGGCCATCGGGGGATGGCCGCGGTATGGTAGCCAACTCGGGCCCGCCCAAATACACGCCGTTCCAGACTTCTGCCGGTTCGCTCCGCCCCCTCCACCACATTCCCGCAATGACTCCGAGCACCAGCGCGGCGAAACACACGGCAACCAGCATCGGCAAAAGCCCGCGGGGTCGCGTGCGTACAGATGCATCACGGGCAGCCGACGCTGGAATTACGTCAGCCCTAGACAGCGCCTCGGTGATAAGAATCCGCGCGTCGCCGATATCCCGCAGCCGCACGCGAGGATCTTTCTGCAAACAACGCCGCAACAATTCGCGCACACGCGGACCAGTCTCGTCTGGCAGAGCACGCCAGTCCGGTTCGCTTTTCACGACCGCCGCAAGGATGTCGGTCACGGTCTCTCCGCCGAACGCCATTTTTCCGGTGAGACATTCAAAGAGAATGCAGCCGAATGCCCAAATGTCAGCGCGTTTGTCCACTGCCTTCCCGCGCGCTTGCTCCGGCGACATATACGCCGCCGTTCCCAGGATCACTCCTGCCCGCGTGTAAGCGGGAGAGGCGGCCGTCAGCGTGGGTGAGTTCAAGGCATCCTGAACGCCTGCTTTGTCTGCCGCCACGTCTTTGGCCAAGCCAAAGTCGAGTACTTTCACTTTTCCGTCAGGTGTGATCTTGATGTTCGCGGGCTTCAGGTCGCGGTGCACGATGCCCTTTTCGTGCGCGGCTTCCAGCGCCTCAGCAATCTGCTGCGAGATCTCAAGACTCTCCTCGACGCTCAATGGCCCACGACGCAGTCGCTCCGCCAAATTTTCCCCAGGCACGTACTCGAGCACGAGGTAGCGGGCGCCATTGTGTTCTTCCAGTTCGTAAATGGCGGCGATATTCGAGTGGTTGAGCGAGCCTAGAATTTGCGCTTCCCGTTGAAAGCGGGCCAGCGCATCATCAGAAGTGGCAAAACCGTCCGGCAGTGCCTTGATGGCAACCTCGCGACCGAGGCGCGTATCGCGAGCCTTATAGACTTCCCCCATGCCTCCAGCACCGAGGGGCGCGGTGATCTCGTAATAACCCAGGCGAGTTCCGGGCGTCAGCGGCATAGGGTCGCATGATTGTATCGTGGCTGGCGCGCATAGGAAACGGTTGAGCAGTTATTCGCGTGTTGAACCATGCAGAACCGCGTCCGGTATGCCGCACAGTCTATAATTGCGCCCACGGATGGCACTCACCTCTGGCACGAAACTCGGTCCTTACGAAATCCAGTCGCCGCTCGGCGCGGGCGGCATGGGAGAAGTGTACCGCGCCCTGGACACTCGCCTGGATCGTACGGTTGCCATCAAAGTCCTTGCTTCGCATCTTGATTCTTCGCCGGAGTTGAAACAGCGCATGGAGCGCGAGGCTCGCGCGATCTCAGCCCTGAATCACCCGCACATTTGCCATCTCTATGACATTGGTTCGCAGGACGGCACTGATTATCTGGTGATGGAGTTTCTCGAAGGGGAGACTCTTAGCGACCGGCTTCGTAAAGGAGCTTTGCCGCTGAATGAGATCTTGAAAATTGGGATTGCCGTCGCCGAGGCGCTCGCTGTGGCTCATCGACAGGGGATCGTGCACCGCGATCTAAAGCCGGGAAACATCATGCTCACGAAAAGTGGAGCGAAGCTGATGGATTTCGGCCTGGCAAAGTCCGCGACCGCCGGCGCTCCCTCAGGAGTCTCAAGCGCTCCTCTATTATCGGCGGCCCACACTTTGAGCCAAGCCAGTCCCGTCTCTCCGCTCACTACCGCCGGTACGATGATCGGCACCATCCAGTACATGTCGCCCGAGCAGATTGAGGGCAAAGAAGCGGATGCGAGATCGGACCTGTTTGCATTCGGCGCCGTTCTATACGAAATGGTAACCGGTGCAAGGCCGTTCGAAGGCAAAAGCCAGATCAGCGTGGCCAGCGCGATTCTCGAAAAAGATCCCGAACCAATTTCTGCAACCCAGCCGCTCACGCCGCCTGCCTTCGCGCACATCGTAAACACCTGCCTTGCGAAGAATCCGGACGAACGCCTTCAAAGCGCGCTCGATATTGCTCTCCAATTGAAGTGGATCTCTCAGAGCGGGACACAAGCCCCTCCTGTAATCGAACAGAAAACTAAGAGCCGCGAGCGCCTGGCTTGGCTGATCGCAGCCGCACTTGTATTGGTTCTTATCGCGTTCATTCTGTTCTGGCGAGGATCGAAGGCCCAACTGCAGACGACCTACTTTTCCGCGCCCGTTCCGTTCGCCGCGCAATCTGTAGCCGTGGCGCCCAACGGCCACACCGTGGCTATGGTGGGTCGTCCAGAATCGCAACGCAACAACTCCATCTGGATCTACGAGCCGGGATCGCCGGAAGCGACCATAGTCCCTAACACCGAAGGCGCTAATTTTCCTTTCTGGTCTCCCGATGGACAATCACTCGGTTTTTTTTGCCGAGGGAAAATTGAAGAAGTTAGGTCTCGGCGGCGGCCCGGTGCAAACTTTGTGCGATGCCCCCACCGGTCGCGGTGGCGCCTGGAACAAGGATGGCGTCATCCTTTTTACCCCGAGCGGAACACTGGGCACCGGTCTCTACCGAATTTCGGCTTCGGGTGGAACGCCAACTCAGGTAACAACCCCGGACAAGAATCTGAACGAAGACAGCAATCGCTGGCCGGCATTCCTGCCGGATGGCATCCATTATCTTTATGCTGCGATCAATCTTTCCGGCCGGCGAGATCTCTATTCCATCTACGTGGGTTCGCTCAACTCCGACGAAAAGCGCCTGGTGGTGCGAGCGAAAGGTAACGCCCTCTATTCTGCGCCGGGATTCCTGCTTTTTTATCGCGATCACACCCTCTTCGCGCAACATTTGGATGCCAGGAAATTTGAGCTCACCGGTGAGGCCGTTCCCCTCCTCGCCGACGTTCAATTCTTTCCGCGGATTTCACAAGCCGTTTTTTCCGCTTCCGGCGCCGGTTTGCTGGTAGCCCAGAGAAACGCCGATTCGGGCGCTTCCCAGGTCTTGTGGTTTGACCGTAAAGGGCAACAGATTGGGGTCGCCCGGACTCCCGGTATCTACGGCAACGTCATGCTCTCCCCGAACGGCCGATCCATGGCCTCGGAAACCACCGATCCCGACAGCCAGAATACCGATGTCTGGACCTACGATCTCGAAAACCAGAGCGCGAAACGCCTGACTTTCGATCCCGCTTTGGACTCGCTTCCCATCTGGAGCCCGGATGGAAGTCGAATCATTTTTGCTTCCAATCGTGAACTGAAGTTTGACTTGTATCTGAAAGATTCGAACGGCGGACAAGAAGAAAAGGTCATCCCGCAGGAAGGTCCGGACCGCTTCCCCATCGACTGGTCGCGCGATGGGAAATACGTGCTCTATGTGCGCGGCCAGGATCTGTGGTATCTGACGATGTCCGACCTCCACGCCACCCAGTTCCTGAAGGCCAGTTCATCATTGAAGAGCGCCCGCTTCTCACCCGATGGCAAGTGGGTCGCATACTCCTCCAATGAAAGCGGCCGCTGGGAAATTTATGTAACTTCTTTCCCGGATGCCCACGGGAAATGGCAGGTATCGAATGCCGGAGGAAGTCAACCCCGGTGGCGCGCCGACGGGAAGGAACTTTTTTATCTCTCCGGCGACAGCAAAATCATGGCGGCTCCGGCGAAAACGGGTTCCAACTTCGACGCTGGCACTCCGGCTGCGCTTTTCCAGGCGAATCCTCGTGAGATGTTTGCCACCTCCGAGCTTTTTTCCTATGACGTCAGCAACGACGGCCAAAAATTCCTCATCAACACGCAGCTGAAGACAGAAATGACCCCGATGTCCGTCGTCCTGAACTGGAGCGCGAAGTTAAATCAGTAGGAACTTGCGGATGGAGGCCCCGGGCGGAGTCGAACCGCCGACCAACGGTTTAGGAAACCGCTGCTCTATCCATCTGAGCTACGGGGCCACAGCTGAGCGGGCGCATTTTCAGTTTACATGCCGGGACATTCCCGGTGCGAAACTCTTCGCCCCACGATTTCATGAGCGCTGCGCCATCTTCGCTTTGTGAGATTGCCTTCCTCCGGGCTGCGCACCAGCGTTGTCCTGATTTGCTCCAGTTAAATTTTTTCTTTGACTCGCATAAAACTCTGCGCTACTGTAGGGCAATTTTGTGGGGGCGTTATGGGGTTCCGTCCGTTTCTTGGGACAATTGGGTTCATCGTCATTAGCGTCTCTGCATCCTTTCCATCGTGTGTTAACGCGCTGTTTGACCGCGCACCGCAGCGTTCCGATGACATCTCGCAGCTGATTCAAAAGGCCGACCAGGGAGACCGTACCGCACAGTTTCGGCTGGGCGTGGCCTATGAGTCCGGAGTTGGCGCAGAAAAAAATTATGGCGAGGCGATTCGCTGGTATCGGAGAGCCGCTAACGCGGGCCATTCCGGAGCACAGAACAATCTCGGCAGCATGTACGGGAGAGGGCTCGGTGTAGCTCAGAACGATGTGGAAGCCATGAAATGGTACCTCCGAGCCGCGGCGGACGGCCATCCCGCCGCGCAATTCAATGCCGGGTCATGTACGACGCCGGCCAGGGAGTTCCGCGTAGCGAGACGAGCGCCAGGTATTGGTTTGAAAAAGCTGCCGCTCATGGCTATCCGCCTGCGCAATCCGCCTTGGCTTATCTCTATGCTCAAGGCCGAGGTGTGCAAACCGACCTCAAGCTTGCCTTGAAATGGTATCGGGCCGCAGCCAAGACCGGCTATGCTGGCGCTGAGTTTTCCTTAGGCGTTGCATATTTTCGAGGTGCGGGCGTGGCCCGGGATGCACACGAAGCAGTCAAATGGTTTCAGAAAGCTGCGACCCATGGCTCAGTCACTGCGGCGGGGATACTCGGACTGGTTTACGATCGCGGCCTGGGCGTCTCTCGGGACCATGCTACCGCCGCTAAATGGAAGGAAGCAGCCGGAGATGCAGGCGTGGCCCAGGCGCTGCGCATGCTGAGTTCTCTCGATCCCCCTGCTTCCGAGCAAAGCATAAATGCGGTGGCAGCCGTTCCTACGCTTTCCAATCCTTAGCGCCTGACTTCAGTTGCCCTTTAATTCCTCAACACTTGTGGTGGCGTGAACGCGTTGTATCGCCTGCCCTGCGGCCTGATCGGCTTCCTTCTCGCTCAGGATCGAACTTGGCACGGCTCTTGCCACCAGACGCGCGAACACGACCTCGTTCCAGTTCTTCATCGCAATAATCGTGCCTTGCGGTTGGTGAACGTAGAGGTAGTCCCGTTTCTGGCCCAGACATAGCGTCACATGGAACCGCAGCTTCAGCTTGTGGTCTGGGCTGATCCTTGTAGTAACGGTGCGCAGGGTTTCCGAGAACAAACGTTTCGCCAAGCTGACCGGAATTTTCGTCTGCTCGGACTTCTGCACCATGAGCGCCACATCCGAACCGGCGTATTCCGGATCCAACGAAAGTGGAAGTTGAACCACTTCCCTGGGCGCTCGCATGTTCGGCAAAGGCTCCGGAGAGAGCAGGTTACCGCTGATCTGAGAGGTGCCCGCTGAGGAGAGAAGACAGAGAACGAGAAGAGCGACGGAAAGAAGCTTCTTTGCGGATTTCACTGCAACTTCCGCGGGTCGAGAACCTATTTTCCCGAAGGGTACGTTGGCCTTCAGTGACAAAGTATCCTGGACTCCCGAGTCTTGAATCCATTCTGCCCCATGAGACGGGTCACAATCGGTGACTGCGATTACGAGGCGCATGTGATGGATGGGCTGGAGTCACGCGTATCGGTGGAAATCTATAAAGGGAATGCAGGACCGAGTGACAGTTAGCCAAAAGATGGCAGCTCGCCTGGAATCTTCCTCGTCATAAGCTCCACCACTCTTAGTCGAGAGTGCGTTGGAACTAAGAAAGGGGAGCCCGTTCGGGGCTCCCCACATTTCTGACCGCAATCAGAGTTTAGGATTTAGAAGCTCACGCGTAGCGCAAACTGACCGAACCGGCGCTCGTCGTGGTTGCCCCCAATCGCGTTCACGCCCAAGCCGCCTTTGAGACCGGAAACGAGAAGCGGTCCAGGTGTCCCGCCAGGGCCGGACGTGAGGAAGTTAAAGTTGTCCAAGTTTAGCGCGTTAACGTACATGTTGTGGTGGTTGAAAAGGTCGAATCCCTCCGCGCGGAATTCGAGATTTACCCGCTCGGTAATTTTGAACGACTTGGTTACAGCAAGGTCGTCGTTCCAGGCGCCAGGGCCGCCGAAGGCATTCCGGCGTGTCATGGCTCCAGGGAACGGCCCAAAGTCGGAGATACCTAAAGCGCTGTTGAACGGCACGGTATAGCCAATTGGCAGGGTCATCAGTGTGAAGTCATTTGGAGCATTGATCACACCGGAACCTGTCTTAAAGCTTGAGATTGCGCCGACAGGAGTGTATCGCGGGATGCCATAGCCACTGCCCGCGTTAAGGGAGTTGGTGGTATCGAAAATTGAGAATGGGGTGCCAGTGCGAACCGTGAATACCGACACCAGCGTCCAGCCGCCGAGGACCTGCCGCTGCCATCCATGTCCGTTCTGGTACCACGGAAGAGCCCAAATCGGAGAGAGTGCCAGCCGGTTGCGGATATCGTAGTCGGAGCTTCCCCAGTCCAGCATAGGATTCCGTGGATCGAGATATCCCAGGTTGCCGATGCCGTTCGACCCGCCACCGGTGCTGTCGGAGAATGTGGAACTCAGATCATCCAGTGAGTGCGCCCAGGTGTAGTTGGCCGTGAGGCTCAAACCTGTGTTGTACAGGTTGTTGCTTTGCAAGCCGGCGTTCAACGCGTTGTAACGCGAAGTGCCACGGCTGCCACGGGTGTTAATTCCCGTAAACTGGGGGTTGGGCCGGGTGTAAAAGCCATTGTAAGGATCACCAAGATAGACTTGTCCACCACCCAAATCGTTGTACCCGGAAATGTCGTACAGGTGAACGCCGTGAGCACCGGCATACTCTAAGGAGAATACCGTGCGATGGGTCAACTCACGTTGCACCCCCAAGCTATAAAACTGAGTCTGCGCGGTGTCGATGTTTTGATTGACGTGCCGCAAGCTGGATGGCCGCAGTGGAACCAGCGTGCCGGCATTTCCCGAAAACGGACCGAAGTTCTGGTTGGTGACTGGTATCGGAGCACCCGTTATGCTCGGCGTGAGCTGCACGCTGGCATAGTTCGGCGGGTTTTGGATTACGTTGAAGGTTACGTTGCCGAAATTGCGTTCATAACTCGTGCCAAAGCCCCCGCGCAAGCTGGTTTTGCCATCACCGAAAACATCGAGGGCAAAGCCTACACGTGGAGAAATCGTGCCCCAATTCGGGTGCCACATCCCGCCCACCGGGCTGTTAGGCGCAATTTGAACCGAGCCAGTGCGGAGTCTGTCATAAACGGTGGCTCCGGTGCCGAAGTAAAAATTGGAGTCTAGCTGTGGGTTCGCGTTATGTTGCACGCCGAAGTGCTCATAGCGAGTGCCGTAGTTAAGTGTTAGTCGATGGGTTAACCGGAAACTATCCTGAGCATAAATCGCCCAGTCATTGTAGCGGTAGCTGCGAGAAAAGCTGGGAGATGTGGCGGGAAGCGTGATCTCGCAGCTGGGGGTGGCGATTAAACTGTTGTCGGTCAGGCTCCTTGAGCATGGGAATTTGCCTTGTGGGTTGATAGCAGCCTGGAACAAGGCCAAATCACCGGCAACTAAGTTGTCGAATCCCTGCGAGGTGCTGGTACCGAGCTCCTCGAGACCTTGGGCGTAAGCGCCATAGGCCCGGTTGCTCTGTTCATACTCGTATTGGCCACCGAAGCGCATGGTGTGGCGCCCCTTGATCCAAGACAAGTCCTGATTCAGTTGGATGATATTCTGCGGCCCGCCATATGGTTCTCCGCCGGCGCCGGCGAACTGCGCCCACAGACCAGGAAGTTGCACGGCGACGCCATTCAGCGTGGCGCCGCTGGTGGCAAGTAATTCCGGAACGTTCTGCACCGCAGAATTGTAGGTCTGAATAACGTTCATGCGACTGAAGCTGATCTTACTGTTGCTAAAAATGCTGCTACTGAACGAATGATTCAAGGAGAACAGCTCCGCGTTGTTCCAGTCGCCTTCGCCCACATTGTACTGTGAGTATGGAGCGGCGTAATCCGCACCCTGAAAGTCAGCAATGTTCTCCCGGGCATAGCGGAAGAACATCTGCGTCTTGTCGCTGGGGTTATAGTCAAAACGGCCCACAACCCGATAAATATTCCCTGCGTCGCCGCCGCCGGCGTCGGCAGGTGCGGTGTAATTCACCAATCCCATCGAGGGAACGGTTGCCGCCGTGGTCGTCCAGAAAGCATCACTGGCACCCGACGCTGCAGCCACCTGTGCTCCGGTCAGCGTACTGCCAAACTTAAAGGCCTCATTCCCGTACGCGCTAAAAAAGCTTTGGACGTTCGCCGGTAGCAATGCGAGCAATTGCGGGGTCGGGACATATCCCTGCAAGCTTGCATTGCTGCGCACACGCGTCCATTCGGTGGTACCAAAGAAGAAAAGCTTGTCCTTTAAAATCGGACCGCCGACACTGAAGCCGAACTGATTCCGGGTGTAGCTCCCTTTAGGCGCTGGAATGGCACCAGTGCCACCACCTTCTAGAAAAGCGGCATTGGTCGCATCGTTAGCATAGGTATTCGCGGTATAAGCGGACAGCCGATTGAACTCCCACACAGAACCGTGGAAATTATTCGTGCCGCCTTTGGTGCTCAAGTTAACGACGCCGCCGGATGCGCGACCATATTGAGCGTCAAAGTTGTTTGTAATTACACGGTATTCCTGCACCGCATCCACCGGGATTTGTTCCCCGTAGCCCGCGGCAAACAAATCAACGTTCTCGACACCATCGAGCAAGATTTCGGTGCCGGACGTACGTTGACCATTCATTGCATACCCAATGCCGCGGCCGGTTGTGTTCTGGTCGCCGCCGCTGGCTGTGCGATCGCCGCTACTAACGTTACCCGAAACCGCGACGAAGTCATATGGATTGCGCGTCAGGCTAGGCAGCTGTGCCATCTGTTGCGGATCGATAAGTTGCGAAAGCTCCTGGGTTTGGGTATTCACTTCTGTAGCTCCGGCCGCGGTCACCTCAACTACAGTCGAAACGTTCCCCACGGTCAGTTGGGCATCTACTGTCACTCTTCCGCCCACAGTGACTTCCACCGTTCTCTCATAGCTAGCAAAGTTGGCACTCGATAACTTTACCGAGTATTTGCCCGGCTCCAGGCCCGGGATCACGAACTGGCCCAACGTGTTCGTTTGGGTCGTGCGCACCGCAGCGGTGGCAGTGTTTGTTGCCGTGATGCCGGCGTTGGGCAAAACAGCCCCTGAGGCATCGCGCACTGTGCCAGAAATTGAGCCTGCCTCGGCCTGCCCAAACACGAGGGTGGCAGTTACAACTAAGAGCGTAAGCAAGGCTAGCGGGAATCCAAGCAATTTAGATCTGAAGGTAAATCTATTCATAAGCCTCTCCTGTTTATGAAACAAAAGAAATGCAGCCTTGGGTTCGCGTGGAGAAAGCATCCCGTGCCCCTTGGCCAGGTGTACGATCTCTGAACTTGTAAATAGCAACAAAAACTTCTGTCACTTCTGCGTTGATCTGCCTTGAAAATCCGGAACGACTAAATGCAACCTGGTAAGACGTCTAAGGCAGCCAACAAACCTGCAAAGAGATCTCGCGGATGATGTCAACGACACAAGTACGACCTATCTGTATATCTGTCGATGAAACTCACCGCAGTGCCTTCAATCACGGCGCCAAGTGACGCGTAAGCTTTATTTGCATCGACTCGCGCCGATCGACTGGATTGCACCCTTCCAGTAACTTTTTGCTACACGCATCCCGTGCTCTATAACTCGAACCAACATTTCAGGAGGCAACCAGGTTTCCAGTGGAAGGCAATTTGTGATCGCGGTCACGCTGATGCGTGACCACATTTTGATAAGCCGTGGCAATCCAGCAAGTTTGAATTTCTCAGGACACTCCCTGTGTCTCTCCTAAATCGCAGTTTTCGGGCGCCCGCCAAAGCTTTGCGAGCAAACCTCCGATTTACGGAATGCGGTTTCCATTTTCTGTAGGCCCGAATGGACGCCGGCGATCTCTGAGGTGGCACGAACTTTGCCAAGGTTCCGCGCGCGAGACCTAAACCATGCAGTGCCTGCTGCTAGATATCAATCCGCTGTTGTGTATGCCGTTGTAAATACCAGCAGGGCGGATCGCCAAAATGCGGGAATAGCGAGTAGACGCAAGCCTGATCCTGGGGCGGCGTGAATTGGTACTCCGTCTTGTTGTTCTTCTCGTGGATAACGTACATTTCACGCACACTCACGGTTCCGAATTGACTTCGCTCGCCGGGAATTCTGTAGCGGAGAGAGACGTAATCCGTCGCATAGATTAGAGCCGCGATGATCAATAGGATTGCGGTCGTTCGAAAGAGAAGAAGTTTCATCGAGATGCGCACGATGGTCGTGAGAAGTCACTGAAGCGCCGCCCACGTAGAATAAAAAGTATCATGTCTTTGGCGAAGGAAGCCCGCCCCGCGCATCCGCGCACGCCTGAAAGTAGATTGGCATTATTCGTCGGCAAAGGCGGCGTTGGCAAGACCACGGTTTCAGCCGCCTACGCCATGCGTCTTGCCACCCGGCATCCCCGAGAAGCTGTCTTGTTGCTCTCTACCGACCCGGCGCACTCTCTCGCCGATGTCTTTCAGCAGCCCTTCTCAAACGACGTCCAGAAGCTTCCGACTCGCCTCGGCAATCTTTATGCCTGGCAGCTCGACGCCGAAAAGTATTTCCGAAGCTTTCTCGACCAACGACGTGCCGAAATCCTGGCTATTCTTGAGAGCGGTTCGATTTTTTCCAGCCAAGAGATCGATCCATTTCTGGATGCCACCTTGCCAGGAATGGCCGAAATGGCTGCGCTGCTGGCCATCCAGGAAGCTACCGCTTCCAGCCGTTACGCCTACGTGGTCGTCGATACCGCACCTTTCGGACATACGCTGCGCCTCTTCGAGATGCCGGAAAGCTTCCAGCGCTTTCTATCTTTCCTCGAATTTGCCGGTAGCCGGGATGAAGTCTTGGCTGCGCATTTTGGCGGTAAGGCCAACCCTGTAGGCAAAAAGCTGCTGCATGATTGGAAACAAATTGTACGTGAGTTACTCACTCACTTCCGCCTGAAAGCCGATATTTTCTTGGTCACTACGCCGGAAAAATTCGCGCTCAACGAATCTCTAAGGTGTCGTGAAATCTTGCACAATCTCTCGCCGCCTCTGGAGATGAACTCCGTCGTTCTGAACCGTGTTATCGCTCGAAACTCGCGCTGCCGATTCTGTCGTGGGCGAGCCCAGGCCACGAAATCGGCTCGTGCTTTGCTGCGGAAGCAGTTTGGCGGCGCCAAATTGTACGTGGCGGAAGATTCCGGAGCTCCTGTGCTTGGCCTCGACGGTCTCCGCAACTTTGCCGCTCACGTCTTCTCCGGTAAGCCACTCGGACGACAACCCGGAGTCCCGCCTGCACCGCCAGTTGAGCTCATTCGTGCCAAGTGGCCGACCTTGCCCACGCCGCTCTCCTTGGTCCTCGGCAAAGGCGGCGTGGGAAAAACCACCATTTCCGCCGCACTCGGTTTCCATACCAGAGCGCAAACGCCGCTGACCGTCGACATCTGTTCTGTGGATCCGGCTCCTTCCCTCGACGACGTTTTTCAGACCGAGGTTGGCGATCACCCGCGTTCCGTCTTAAACGATGGCAAATTCCACGCCTCCGAAATGGACTCCATGACTGTTTTTCGCACCTGGGTTTCACGGATAAAAGACCTGATCGATTCCTACACAGAATCCGACAGGTCCAAAATCCACGTAGATCTCTGGTTCGAGCGTCAACTCTTCGAACAATTGCTGGAAAGCGTGCCTCCCGGCGTCGATGAAATCCTTGCCGTTTTCCGAATCATGGATCTTTTGACCGAACCGCGAAAACGAGTGCTGATTGATATGGCGCCGACCGGTCACGCCCTTGAGCTTCTGAAGACTCCAGATCGCATACTGGTGTGGACCCGGCTGCTGTTGAAAACTCTGGCTGCCCACCGTAGACTTGCTGTCGCTCAGGACGCGGGCGTGCAGGTTGCCGAGTTAGGACATCGAGTCCGCGATCTGACGAAGATGTTGGCCGATTCCAAAGCCGCCCGCCTATACACGGTCATGTTGGCAGAGTTCCTGCCCGATCGTGAAACCGAGCGGCTGCTGAACGAGCTACAAGCCTTGAAGCTGTCACTCGGGCCCATATTCGTGAATCGCCTACTTTTTATGGAGGATGTGCGGAATTGTGCCCGGTGCCGCCGGGCGCGAAGCTGGCAACTTGTCACCCTTTCGCATCTTCGCGAGCGCTTTCGAGATATGCAAATTTTTGTAGCGCGCAACTTCCCTGCCGAAATTGCCGGCAAGCGGGGCCTGCGCTCCTTCACAAGTGAGCTATGGCAGCTGGCGTAAATAAGACGAGCCCAGGCGTGCTTTACGTGTATGGGATCACCCAGAACCCAAAAATGCCGCAGAGCAGAATCTCAGGCGTAGATGGAAAAGCAGCCATCGAGCAGTTCCACTGCGCTGGACTGACCTGCTGGGTCAGCCGGGTCTCGAAAGACGATTTCGCCGACAACCTCTCCGCCAACATAGAAAACCTGGATTGGTTGGCAGAAGTAACTCCTCGTCATCAGGCAGTCCTCGCTTCCATCTCTGAAATCAATGACGTTCTGCCAGCACGTTTCGGTACCGTGTTCCTGAACGAGTCGTCATTGCGAGCCGATATTGCCCGTCGCAAAGCTGTGTTGCTTTCCGATCTCAAGCGCATCAAAGGAAGCGAAGAATGGGGTGTTAAGGTGTTTGCCGTCCGCCCCGAATTCGCGGAGATCCCGGCGGTGGAAAGCGGGAAAAGCTATCTGCAGGCCAAATCGGCCTTGCTTCGCTCTCGTACCCCGGCGGAAAACGACGGCGAGATCGCCCGCTTCGCCAAAGCACTGGAGAAGCTTTCCGTTGCCACTGCGGAAGGAGGAAAAATCAGTGGTGGTCGGCGCGATCTGTGCTACCAGGTTTCTCTTCTGATGAAACGCGGCAGTCGAAAACAGCTGGATTCGACTCTGCGGCGCTTTGAAAACGAATGGAAGAATCAGCGGCACATTGAATGCAGCGGACCCTGGCCGCCCTATTCATTTGTCACCCGCGATATCGGATAGCTATGGCGGAAGTTGCAGAAAATCTGGTAATCGCCTCGGGCGAAGCCAACGATGATCTCTCGTTGCTGGATGTTCTTGATCACGTCCTGAACAAAGGAGTCGTCATCCGCGGCAAGCTGATCATCTCCCTCGCCGGAGTCGACTTGGTATACGTCGGATTGGACATCATCCTAACCTCGGTCGAAACCGCGCTCCAGCACCTCCAGCTTATCCCTCCACCCGAAGACTCAAAAAAGTCTCACCGCAGGTAAGCCATGCCGCTGCTTGTCTATTGCATCGCAGAAGCTGGATCGAAGATCGAAATTCCTCCCTGCGGAGTCCAAGGCGCATCACTTCGCACCCTGATCGAAAGCGGTTTGATTTGTTTTCTCTCTGACTACGATCCCTCAGTGGGCGGCAACCACGTCCGCGATGCCGCTCTCAACTTCAATCGCGTTCTGCAGGAGTTACTCCGCCAGGCTGCCATCCTGCCCTTCCGCTTTCCGACTTTGCTCGCGGATGAATCCGAAATCCGCGGCGTTCTGCAGCAGCATGCGTCCGAATATCGCGACGCTCTTGGCCGTTTGCGTGATGTGCTGCAAGTCGAAATCACGCTAACCCTGAGCCATCCTCCGCAACCGGAAGATTCCGGCAAAAAATACCTACTCTCACGCCAGCACTCGAATCGAACCTTGGCCGATGCTGCAGACGCTATTCACCAACAGCTCGGCGCCCATATTCAGGATTGGCGGCTGCATCAAAGCTCGAACGCTACACGCTGCTACATGCTAGTCTCGCGTGATGATCTCAAAAGAATCTTCGAAAAGGTTCGCGAGCTGAAGATTTCTTCCGATTTGCGCGCCCGCGTCACCGGTCCATGGCCAGCCACTGACTTCATTGCTCTGCCTCTCAGCGAAGGCGAGAAATCTCCGTCAGCGAACCAACCTGTGCCAAGCTCTACCGAGAAAAACTATGGCTAATCCGACCAGCCTCCACGTCGAACCCGCAAACGCTTCCGGAACTTCCACTGGCACAGCGTCACGAATCGAATGTAATCAGGAAACCATCGAGCAAGGTCTTGCCAAGCTTGTTTTGAGCCTGATTGAACTCCTGCGGCAATTGCTTGAACGCCAGGCCATACGTCGCATGGAAGGCGGATCACTTTCCGATGAGCAAGTCGAAGAGATGGGCAAAGCGCTGATGACCCTCGAAACCAAGATCCGCGAACTGGGAGATCACTTCGGCCTCACCCCTGCTGATCTCAATCTCGATCTCGGCCCATTAGGCAATCTGCTGGAGTAAATCACTAGCGGACTTCGTAGCTGGGTAAAGGCACCCACCTACTAGCTCCAAGCTACTAGCTCCCAGCTACTAACTCCTACCTACTCGCTACCCGCCACTTAGCCCTGCTCCTACAGGAAACCCTGTAGACCGCACAAATTCTTCCTGTATCACTCTCGTATCATTGACAGGCCCGCGTCCCAATCATTACGATTTGCACGGCGATGGGGTGGTTGGCATCTCTCTGAATGCCCTTTCCAGCCGAGGAAGTTACGATAAATGGAAAGAGTACCGACCGTAGCGGGGACAACCAATCTTGTAGACATTCTTGACCGGGTCCTGGATAAGGGCTTGGTGATTGCTGGAGACGTACGTATTTCGTTGGCGAACGTCGAATTGCTCACGATCCGCATCCGGCTTTTGGTTTGCTCGGTGGACAAGGCCGAGCAAATCGGATTGAACTGGTGGAAGTTCGACCCACACTTGACCATGCCGGTGCCCACGACAAGACCAGCCCTGCCTAAAGCCGCGCGTGTCGCCGCGCGACCGCGGCCGGCAAGGGCACCGAGCAAGCGGAGAGCATAACCGCGGCGCACCTAGGAGGAAACGCTTCATGGCTGTCGAACGCATATCCGGTGGTTCGAGCCTCATCGACGTACTCGATCGCGTATTGGATAAAGGCATTGTCATTGATGCCTGGGTCCGAATTTCATTGGTGGGCATCGACTTGATCACCGTTGAGGCGCGCGTGGTCGTGGCTTCCATCGACACCTACTTGAAGTATGCAGATGCCGTGGGCTTGGTGGGTTTGGTTTCCCGTCCTCAGCTTCCCGCTGCAGAAGTTCCGGAAGTGGAGATTGAAACCACCCGCCGGCGTACCCGTGTTCCGGCAAGCCGCGCGGGACGGCGGCCCTAATGTTCGGTTATGCGTAAAGGTGCAATGGCGAGTTCCCGTATACAGGCACAAGCCAAACCAGAATTGAAAGTCATGCGCGGAAGTTCCAGGGAGGCTTCCTTACGCCTGCTTGCAGCGGAGCGCTCCGAGGAAGTCTTTCCCATCCTCCTCGAAGAAATCGTTCATCTCGGGTTTCCGCGCGCCTTAATCTTGGAGGTTGATTTCGATTCTGGCGAGATCAAGCCGACCGCATCCCTGAATTGCGAAAAACACACGTTGCAGAGATTTCGCACCTCCCTGTGGGCGAGCGAGAATCCCATAGTTTCAGTATTACAAAACTTAACTCCGCACGTTCTTAAGCCTACGCCCGCCAGTTCCGAGTCCTTCTACGCCTATCCCATCATCTTTCGCAACCGCAATCGCTGCTGGGAGGCAGAACGCGATCGTCGGCAGGATTGTTTGGCCGTACTCAATTACCGCCTGTCGAAAAAATATCCAGTGGAGGAGCAAGTATGCAGAGCCTGCGGCATGCGGGCCTACGCCACCATTGTTTTGGCACAGGTGAGTCGCCGCCTCGACGAGAGCCAGTTATCGGAATTCCGCACCTTGACCGATCGCGCCAACTCCGTCCTGTCGCGCCTTTTCAAGATTGAGCACTACTACAACCGCATGCGCGATATGGAAGCCACTATCTCGCGTTTGCGCGCGGTCATGCAGAGCATGGCCGATCCCGTCATCCTTACCGACAGCCAGCACCGCGTTGTGATTCAGAACAAAGCTGCCGAGAGATTTTTCCGTATTCCTGAAGGCGTCAGCGAAGGCGGCAAACGTGCCGTTGAGTTCAACAACCTATTGTTCTCGGCTGCGCTCTCGTCCATGGTTGTGAGCGCAACTGATACTTCTCGCGACCTCACTCTCGTCGACGTGATGGATGGTGAAGAGGTTCTCTTCGAAGCCGTTTGCGCACCTACCTACAGCAGCGAAGAAGTTCGCACCGGCATGGTGACCGTGATGCGCGATGTCACCGATCTCCGCCGCGCCGATGAAGAGGTCCGAGCCAACCTCGAAAAATTGCGTACCGCTGAAGACGTGGTTCGGCAGGATCGCGATCGCCTCAATCTGGTCATCGAGAATGTCGGCGATCCCATCATCGTCGCTGACAATTCCGCAAAAGTCGTCCTCCTGGATCCTCTTGCCAAAGAACTCTTCGGCCTCACCGGCCCAACACGCAGTCCCGAACTCGTGAAGAACCAGGCGAAGCTTGACGCCTACCTGACTTCCTTCACCTTTTCGTTCGCGGAAAAAGAAAATCGATCGTTGCATCTCTACCAGCCCGTCTCACGATCAGAAACCGAATACGCCGCTCGCTCCGGGAAAATCTACGATGCCCGCGGTCAGGTGGCCTTCACTGTGACCGTCCTGCGCGATTTCTCCACCTGGAAAAAGCTGGAGCAGCTTCAACTCGAGCGGCGCATGCTGGAAATGGAAAAGTTTGCTGCCACCGGCCGATTGGCCGGGACCATCGCCCATGAGATCAACAATCCCCTGGAATCGATTAAGAACGCCATTCACCTACTCGCCGATGGCCTGGACGAAAAATACAAACCCATCCACGAAGTTTTGAGAACCGAAACCGAGCGAGTCACGCGTATCGTGCGGCAGATGCTTGGCCTCTATCGCAACGTGGTCAATGTCAGCAATTTTGATCTCGACGCTGTGGTCGAAGATACCCTGACCCTTTTCTCACGGCCTTTGGCCAAAGCCGGTGTCACGGTTGAAAAACAACTCGGCAATGTGACTCAATTTAATGGCTCCGCCGATCAGTTTCGCCAACTCCTTTCCAACCTGGTCGTGAATGCCCGCGACAGTATGCCCCGAGGCGGCAAATTGATTGTGCGCACCCGACAGTTCCGCAGCCAGGATGGCCTGCATGGATTAGTTAGCCTGACAATCGCCGATACCGGCACCGGCATCGCCCCTGAGCTGCAAAAATCCATGTTCGAGCCCTTCGTCAGCACCAAGGGGGCGAAAGGTACTGGCTTGGGACTTTGGATTGTCAAGGGAGTTGTCGAGAATCACAACGGTCGCATTCGTGTGCGCAGCAGCGTGGGTAAAGGAACCGTTATCCAGCTCACCTTCCCCGTCACCCGTGATGTCACGGCCGCAAGTATGAAGAGCGTCATCGATCTCCAGAGTTACGCAAGGCAGTGAACAAGGACCCACTATGGCAACTGCGATTCTGCGCAAATCGAACAAGAACGGCGGAAGATCCAAAGAAGATTTGCACGTCAAAATGTCCGATGCCCCGAAAGTGCCGGAGACTGGCCCGGGCGAAGGTGGTCGCTACGTTTATGGAATCCTCGATTCCAAAGAGCATCTGACCTTCGGAAAAATCGGTATCGGCGGTGCAGGCGAGCCCGTGTATACCGTCAACTATCTGGATATTGCCGCTGTCGTCAGCAAGACTCCCGTCGCCATTTTCGACCCCACTCGCGAGAATGCCTTGGCCCACGAGCATGTTATCGAAACGGTAATGAAAAGTTACACCATCATTCCCATGAGCTTCGGGACCGTCTTCCGCACCGAAGACGATATCCGCGAAGTGCTCCGGAGCATCTACCCTTCCCTCAAGGATGTTCTGAAGCAGATGGCCGGCAAGCTCGAATTCGGCCTGAAAGTCAATTGGGAGCGTGACCAGATCATTGAAGAATTGAAGCAGGAAGATGAGGAGATTCGCCGCTTCCATCACGAAATCGTCCGCAAGCAACTGCAATCCACCTATTTCGCCCGCATGCAGCTTGGCCGCATGATCGACAAAGCCTTGGCCGAGCGCGCGACCCGGTATGTACGCGATATCTACGAGACCTTGCGCAATGTCTGCGTCGCCTCGCGAGATAATCAGCCGATCGGCGACAAAATGATCATGAATGCCGCTTTTCTGGTGGATCGCAGCCGCGAAACCGAGTTCGATGGGATCGTAAACAAGATCGCCAAGAAATACGGCAAACGTTTGAAGTTTAAGTACACCGGACCTTGGCCGCCATATAACTTCGTCAATATCCGGTTGAAGCTGGAACGCGTTTCCGCTTCGTCATAAATCTGGGTGCCCCACCCTTCGCGGTTTTCGAAGGGTGGGAAAAGATGTGGGTGCCCCAAACTTACCGAGCGTCGTGGGCGAGGTAGGGTGGGAACAAGCGGGTGCCCCACCCAAGCCGGTTTTGCTTGGGTGGGAGAATAGATTTCTATGCTCCTGATCGACGATCTTCTCGGCCTTCCGATAAGCGGATTCAAGTTCGTTCTGCGTACTCTCGCGCAGGTTGCGGAAGAGCAGTTCACTGACAGCGGTCCAGTCAAAGAGCGTCTGCTCGAGCTGCAGGTGCAACTGGAATCAGGCGAAATTTCAGAAGAACAATACACCGAAGCAGAAACCGAAATCTTTCGCCAACTGAGGGAAATCGAAGAGCGCAAGCGAGCCATGGCCGGGGTTTCCGCCAGCGATAAGCTGATTACATCTTCCGCCTCCGCTTCGGCCTCAGTATCGGCGGATCTCTCCTACGGACGTCGCCACAATGAACGAGAATAAAATGAAGCGACAAACCACACCCAGCAGCAAAACATCCCGGAAAAAGGTAATACGCATTCCGCCCACCGCAGAGTCCGCACGGGATGAAGGCCCACGTCTACTGCCCTTGGGCGACCGCGTCAGCGAACCATCAAAGCTGGAACACTACCTGGACTTGGCGGATGCCGCCTTGGGTCTCAAGAGCGAAGAAGAGGGCCGGCGCACCGCAACCGGCTCGGAGCAGAAGTAATTCGAAAACGCTCTAGTCTGTGCTACGGCGCTTCGGTCGGGATGCTGGCTTGCTGCCTGTGAGCCTTGGCTTCTCCTCATAAGCGCGCAATGATTCCTCGAGAAGCGAGTGCAGGCCAACGCTAAATCTGCCGAGGTCTGCAACCAGCATAGAAACGTCCGTGGCCGCGGCTACATTCTTTTGCGCTACACGGTAGGCTTCCTGCTCCAGAGATCGGAACTCAGCCGCAACGGCGCTCGGTGTGCGGCCGGCCTGCCACTGCGTTTTCCCATGTTCCCGAGCCGAGCGCACCAGATCCGCACTGGCTGCGTCTTCGTCCGACTCCAGTTGCGAAAGAAAATCGGCGAACAGACGGTTCAAACCGTGTTGAGAGCTGTCTCCATTCGCGCCTTTTCCAGTTACCAATACCGCCCGCGTAATCTGGGTCGCTTCACTCTTCAACACGGACGCGAGTCGCTTTTCTAGCACGTTCGATGACCGCATGTGCAGCTTTTCTTTCAGAGTCTTCGTCAACACATCGATATCAACTGGTTTAACCAGGTAATCATCCACACGGTTGTGAATCGCCTGCAAGGCGGTTTCGAAGGCCGGATATCCCGTCAAAATGAACGTCAGGCACGCAGGTTGCACATGCCGCATCGCGCTGGTCACCAGGAAACCGTCGCCCTCCTCGCCGATGTTGAGATCCGAAATTACCGCATCGAATTGACGCGCGTTGATTTCGAACAGGGCGTCTGTCACACTTTCCGCCACCCGCACCTCAAATCCCGCCTTCTGCAGCACCGGTGGCAGGGTCATCCGGATGCTCGGCTCGTCATCTACGAACAGCAGGCTTACGCCAGATTTAGCCATTCCGTTCGGTTTCTCCCCTTGATTGCACGCTTTTCAACCGTTTACAGATTGTAATCTCCGGGTATTGGGAAACTATACAGTCTTTCCTGTAGGGAGCTACATCGGCGGAGGTTCAGGTTCTGCCGCCCCGTCGGCGCGAGGATCGGAGGCGCCGTAATTGATACCCGTCTTTGAATCGTGAATCACTGCCTGGCCGCGCCCCATGTGGGTCGAGAAATCGCCTTGGATCTGTAACTGGTGCCCCATCGCAGACAGTTTTTGCAACACCTCGGGCTTCACTCGCGACTCGATCACAACGTTACAGCCACGTTTCGCGCTGACGGTAAATCGCGGCTCGTCGAGCGCCGCCTGGATGTTCATTCCATAGTCCGCCACATTTGATACAAATTGGGCATGCGCTACCGGCTGGTTCGCCCCACCCATGATGCCAAATCCTATGTGCTGGTCCCCGCGCTCCATAAAGGCCGGAATAATGGTGTGGAACGGCCGCTTGCGCGGCGCGAGCACATTCGGCGAAGCCGGATCGAGAGAAAATAACGCCCCGCGGCTCTGCAGCACGAATCCCATCCCTCTCACCGTAATGCCAGAGCCGAAAGCATCGTAATTGCTCTGGATCAGCGAAACGATATTCCCGTCACGATCTACCACCGAAAGGTATGTCGTATCGCTCATTGGCGGTTTACCCGCCTGCACATCGCAATTCGCGCGCGCCGGATCGATTGACCGCGCACGCTCGCGCGCATACTCCTTTGACAGCAATCCACCAACGGGAACTTTCGCGAAGCGCGGATCGGCGTTATAGCGGTAAAGGTCGGTGTATGCCAGCTTCATGGCTTCGATTTTCTGGTGTAGCTCTGCCACGCTGAGCGGCCCGTCGGGCGAAGCCGGAGCGGTTTCCATGATGTTCAGCATTTCCAGAGCTGCCATTCCCTGTCCGTTCGGCGGCAACTCGTAAATCGTCCAGTCCCGATACGTGGTGGAAATCGGATTCACCCATTCAGGCGCGAACTCCGCCAGGTCCTCCGCCCCCATAGTTCCGCCCAACGCTTGCGACGTACTCAGAATTGCGCGTGCAATTTCGCCCTTGTAGAACGCGCTCGGCCCATCCTGAGCAACGAGCGTCAGCGCCTTCGCGACATCCGGGTTTTGGAAGATCTCTCCCACCGCCGGAGCTTTGCCATTCGGCAGGAACACGCGCCGGCTCTCCGCATCTCCTGAGATCCAGTCTTCCGCAACTTGCCAATATGCCTGAATGATCTCCGGCACCGGGTAGCCGTGCTGCGCATAAAAAATTGCCGGCTGAAAAAGATCTTTCCACGGCAACCGCCCGAAACGCTGATGCAACGCTCCCCAACCCGCCACCGCACCCGGAACCGTAACCGTATCGATTCCCGACAGCGGCATCGCCGCATCGCCTTTGCTCTTCAGATGCTCGGGCGTCAGCGCTCGCGGCGCCCAGCCGCTGGAATTCAAACCGTAAAGTTTGCCGGCTTTCGCGTCCCAATAGATGGCAAACAGATCGCCACCCATGCCGTTCATCATCGGCTCCGTTACGCCTAGGACGGCATTGGCGGCGATTGCCGCATCAATGGCCGAGCCGCCGTGCGCCAGAATTTGCGCACCCGCCGAAGATGCCTGCACATGGCTCGTAGCCACAATCCCATAGCGCGAAATGGTCATTGACCGCCCGTGCGAGCGGTCCTGCGCGCCGGCAGCCCGATAAAACAGCAGCACAACTAACGACAGCAGAAGAAATCGCATAGTTCACCTGACCGGAAGTCGAATTCTCCTTGCCCACCAACCCATGTGTCAAGCACCTCGTTGTCATCCCGTGCAAGCCTCTTTGCGCCGCGAGAGCCTGTCCTGAGCGAAGTCGAAGGAGATCTGGGCGATAGCCGCGCGAAGCCTCGCATACTCTGCGAGGCAATAATCGCGCGTTCGGCTCGCTTCCCCATCAAGATGACAAACATCCCCCATCCCACACTGCGTCCCTGCGCTCTACATTTGCACAATCCATCCCACCAAACCCGCACCCGCAATTACCCAGGCTGAGTTGATGCGATATCGCAGCAGTAGCGTCGCGCTGATCACAAAAATGACGAGTGTCCGCCAATCCACAATTGCCGCTCGGCCCAGTTGCCACGCTACCACCACCATCAGAGCCAGTGACCCGATAACCACGCCATCGAGCATGGCCGCGGCCAGCAGGGAACGCCGGATTTTTGGAAGCAGTGGCCCACTTAACGCCACCAGAATGAACCCGGGAAGGAAGATCGCCACTGTAGCCAGGATCGAACCGCGCACTCCTGCGACCACGTACCCAATAAACGTTGCTGTCGTGAATACCGGTCCTGGAGTAAATTGGCCTACCGCGACCGCATCGATCAATTGCTTTTCCGTCAACCAATGCAAGCGGTCGATAAACTCTGCTCTGAGAAATGCCAGTAAAACGTATCCGCTTCCAAACACGACGGAGCCAATCTTCAAAAATGAAAGGAACAGTCGAACCAGACTCACCGGAGCAGCCAAAACTGCGGCCGCGGCCAGTAAAGCACAACTCTTCGGAACGAGGATCCATCCCATGCTTCGTTTGGTCTTTAGCAATCCTTCTGCCCCCGACGCAACCGCCGCGAATGCCAGCACCGTGAGTGGAGCAACGCCCAGTGCATTGAGAACGACGCAAGCGATTCCAATCGCTGCCAGCAACCTGGTTTTGGCAGCTGTACGGCCCAATCCCCATAACGCCTGCACGATAATTGCGATGACCGCAGGCTTAATGCCGTATAAGATTCCTGCCACTTGCGGCAGGGACCCGAAGCGAACATACGCCATGGCAATCAACGTAACTAGAATCGCCGCCGGAATAATGAAACAGCTGCCCGCTACAATCAGCCCGGCCCAGCCACGTTTGGAATGCCCAATGAAGATCGCCACCTCCGTCGAGCTTGGCCCCGGTATTAAGCTTGCCGCCGCAAGCCGATCGAGAAATTCGCTTTGCGAGATCCATCCGCGCTTGCGCACAAACTCGTTCTCCATCATGGCAATGTGCGCGGCAGGTCCGCCAAATGCGGTGGTTCCCAGCTGCAGGAATACCAGCGCAAGTTCCACCAGTGATACTTTCTCTTCTGCCGGTATGGATTGTGCAGGAGACGTGTTCATCGTAAGAAAACAGCGTATCCGAAGCCAACTTCACCTCAAACCAGCAACTTGGGTTACTTTATAGGACCAGCTGAAACTTCAAAGTGCTTTTCCGCATCTTTGATGGGAACCTGCCGTACTGTTTCAAAGGATAAGGAATGCCTGCGGAGCAACAACACGCGACGCCTGCGTCCAACCCATGGATGATCGCAGTATCGGTGATGCTGGCGACGTTCATGGAGGTCCTGGACACCTCCATCGCCGCCGTAGCTCTGCCGTACATCGCCGGCAGCCTTTCCGCAACCAACGACGAAGCTACCTGGGTGCTCACCAGCTATCTGGTGGCAAACGCTGTCATTCTCCCCGCCAGTACCTGGTTTTCGCTGAAATTCGGCCGAAAGCGCTTCCTCATTGCTTGCATCGTCATTTTTACCTGCTCGTCCTTCATCTGCGGTGCCGCTCCCAGCCTCGCAGTGATTCTTATCGCTCGAGCCGTTCAGGGCGCGGGTGGCGGAGCTTTGCAGCCGCTCTCGCAAGCAATTCTTCTGGAAAGTTTCCCGGCTGATAAGCGTGGCCTCGCCATGGCCGTTTTCGCTCTAGGCGTCGTGGTCGCGCCCGTCCTCGGCCCCACTCTCGGCGGCTGGCTCACCGACACCTATTCCTGGCGCTGGGCCTTTTACATCAATATTCCCGTCGGAATCTTCGCCATCATCATGATCCTTCGCCACGTCGAAGATCCGCCCTACATCAAGAATGCCAAGCCCGGAAAGCTTGATGGAATTGGCCTGGGGCTTCTCGCAGTTTGGCTGGGATGTCTGCAAATCATTCTCGATAAGGGTCAGGAGGACGATTGGTTTGGCGCCACTTGGATTCGCTGGACAGCCTTGGTCCTAGTCATCTGTTTGGTCGGATTCCTGATCCGTGAATTTACCCATGACAAGCCGCTGGTCAATTTGCGCATTTTCCGCCATCGCAACTTTGCCATTGGTTGCCTATTAATCGCCATTTTCGGCGGCGCTATTTACGGGCTTGTCACCCTGCTCCCGCTCTTTTATCAGGAACTCCTCGGCTACACCGCCTTGGCCGCAGGTTGGGCGGTGAGCCCCAGAGGCATCGGTGCCATCATCGCCATGCCCGTCATCGGCATCCTCACCGCCAGAATTGACAATCGTTGGCTCATCGCACTCGGATTTCTTCTCTTTGCCATCAGCAGCTTGTGGTTTGGCGAAGCCTATCTCGGAGTCTCGCAGTGGAGTTTCCTCTGGGCCATCATCATTAGCGGCTTTGGCTCCGGCTGCGTA
>Ga0209579_10000964_pt1 | contig 25022 bp, 26 predicted proteins | sample Coa_R1_2_FD_187152 | JGI IMG/M metagenome (GOLD analysis project Ga0209579, IMG submission 187152) | Surface soil microbial communities from Centralia Pennsylvania, which are recovering from an underground coalmine fire - Coalmine... | ecosystem: Environmental > Terrestrial > Soil >... | reverse complement strand
TACCGGCGCCCACTGGATCCAGAACGATCCCACGGCCGCCAAAATTCTCGGGTCTCCTTTCCTGGGCGCGAGGCGGAGCTTATATCGCGGTCAGGCAATCAGTACCTCGAACCTTGCCTTTTTCAAAAACACCCGTATCACTGAGAAACTCACACTGCAGTTCCAGGCACAGGCGTTTAACTGGATGAACGCGCAATTTCGTGGCGTTCCGATCGCCGATATCAACCTCCAGGGATTCGGAAGCACGGAATTCAACAATAACGGCGGAGGCACGTTCGCCGCCAACACCACCTATGACGGCATCGCCCAACGGCACTTGCTGTTTGGCGCAAAGCTGATCTTCTAATCGCAGACCAACTCGCCGCTGGTGCTGAGCTCCGCATCAGCGGCGAACGTCTTTCTGGGAAGCGCCTGACCGCCGGGATTGTGGCCAAGACCAACCCTCTATCGGGTATAATCCCGACGCGCCATGTCCTTCGCGGCGGATACGCAGCTAGGTCCTTACCGGATTATCTCTCTCATCGGCTCTGGTGGCATGGGAGAGGTATATCGCGCGCGGGATGCTCGTCTCCTGCGCGATGTAGCCCTGAAAGTACTTCCTGTTTCATTCACTGATAACCCAGAACGGGTGCGGCGTTTCGAGCAAGAAGCGCGCGCCGTTGCTGCGCTGAATCATCCCAACATCGTATCCGTCTATGACGTCGGCTCTTCCGACGGAGTTCACTACATTGTCTCCGAGTTGCTGGAAGGCGAAACCTTGCGCCAACGAATCGCACCTTCCGGCATACCCGCTCGCAAGGCCGTCGAGCTCGCCATCCAGCTGGGGAACGGGCTGACAGCGGCACATGAGCAGAATATTGTTCACCGGGATCTGAAGCCCGAGAACATCTTCATTACTCGCGCTGGTCGCTTAAAGATACTTGACTTTGGTTTGGCTAAACTTCGCCGCGTCCCCGGTTCCCAGGAAGATCCCGCCGGCGCTACCGTCACCAATACTGAGGCCGGACAGGTCATGGGAACCGTCGGCTACATGTCCCCCGAGCAAGTAAAAGGAGATGCAGCCGACAATCGTTCGGACATCTTCAGTTTCGGCAGCATTCTTTATGAAATGCTGAACGGCCAGCGCGCCTTCAAGCGCAACACCAGCGCTGAAACCATGACGGCCATTCTGAAGGAAGAGCCGCCTGAGTCGGTCGCCGCAAGCACCGGAGCCATTGCGCCCGCGCTCGAACGAATCGTTCGCCATTGTATGGAGAAATCGCCCAACCAGCGATTTCAATCGGCGAACGATGTTGTCTTTGCGCTCGAATCCCTTTCAGGAAGTGTCCAGCCAACCGCCGCGGTCCCGCAATCTCAACCTAGGCGTTGGGTTCGCCCGTTACTGGCTTCGCTTGCTCTGGTCGTGGCTGTCTCTGCGCTTGCTTTCTGGCTGCGCCCCACTGCGGCCGAACTTCATCCCAAGCTGCATCGCATCACATTTCGCCGGGGAACAATTTGGAACGCCCGCTTCACTCCTGATGGCAACATCATCTATGGAGCTGCGTGGGACGGCCGTGCAGAGGAGTTATTCGCCGCGGAACACGGCAGCACCGAATCCCGTTCTCTGGGACTTCAAACCACCGACATCCTCGCTATCTCCGGAACTGGAGATTTAGCCGTTTCTACCAATCGGCACTTCGTGGAAGGTTTCGAGTCAGCTGGCATGCTCGCCCGTGCGCCCCTCGGCGGCGGTGCCCCGCGTGACATTGCCGACGGCGTCGAATATGCCGATTGGTCTCAAGACGGCACTTCCTTGGCCGTCGTGCGCCGCGTAGGTGGAAAAGTAAGGCTCGAGTATCCCCTGGGAAAGGTGCTGTACGAAACCGCCGGATGGGTCAGTCATCCGCGTATTTCCCGTGACGGACAGTTGATCGCCTTCATCGACCACCCGGTCGCGCGGGATGATGCCGGCCAGATTGCAATCGTCGACAAGCAGGGCAACAAGAAGACGCTCACTGCACAGTTCATCAGCGCGCAGGGCCTTGCCTGGTCTCCGGACGGGAATGAAGTTTGGTTCACGGGAACAACTTCAGGATCAAGCCGCGAATTGCACGCGGTCAGCCTCAGGGGAAAAGAGCGGCTGATTTACTTAGGTACTGGCACACTCACCTTGCAGGACATCTTCAAAGACGGGCGAATTTTGTTCTCTCGCGATGACCTCCGCGCTGGCATGATTGGCCTGGCTCCCGGCGAGACCAAGGAACGGGATCTCAGCTGGCACGATTGGACAGTTCCTCGTGACCTGAGTGATGACGGCAGTACGGTTTCCTTCGACGAAACGGGTGAAGCCGGAGGCGAAACCGGCGGCTTGTACGTGCGCAAAACCGATGGCTCACCTGCCGTGCGCTTGGGCGACGGTCGGGCGCCCGGACTTTCTCCGAAAGGCGACCGGGTTCTGGCCATCAACCTCACCCAGCCGGACCAGATTATGGATCTGCCCACTGGCGCCGGGGAGCCGCGCACCATCTCGACCGGACAAGTTCGCGTCCAAAGAGCTTTCTTCTTTCCCGATGGAAGTCACATTCTTGAACTGGGCAGCGCCACCGGAAGTCACGCCCTTCGTTTATGGGTCCAGAATGCTGAAGGAGGAGCTCCCGCCCCGATCAGCCCGGAAGGTGTAACCGTGGGATACCGAAGTTGCATTTCTCCCGATGGCAAACGGGTAGCCGCCCAAGATCCCCAGGGAAAGATTACGATTTATCCCATCACTGCTGGCCCACCCGTCCCGGTCCCGAACGTTGACCCCGGCGACGTTGCCATCCAGTGGAGTCCCGACGGAAAATCCCTTCTGATTGGACGCCGAGAGGTTCCTGCCCGTGTCTTTACCATCGACTTGGTATCGGGGCAGCGCAAGCTCTTCAAAACCTTCACGCCGGCCGATCCTACCGGACTGTTCGCCAATCAGCCACCGCAGTTTTCCAGCGACCTCAAAAGCTACGTGTACACCTACCAGCGCATTACCTCGGATCTGTATGTCGTAGATGGATTGAAATAGACCGATCATTTCTCTCAAGCAACGCATCACTCTCCGCGCGCATCTTCGATTCGTTCCGCACCCTTTATGCCGGCTATCGAAAACTCACGTAGGCGCAGTCTCCCTTGCCTGCCCGGCCGAGCGGAGCTCGGCAAAGGCCTTTATATCCTCGGTGGTGAATACGATAAGCAGAAGTCTCTGTGTTCCTCCGTGTCCTCTGTGGTGAAAATCGAATCGATCAATGAAATTCTGCGAACCGGAGCCTAACCTATGTGCCTCGCCATTCCCGGCAAAGTTCTCGAACAATTCGATAAAGGTGGCCTTCGCATGGCCAAAGTCCAGTTCGGAGGCATCATTCGCGAAGCCGCTCTCGATTATGTTCCCGAAGCCAAGGTCGGGGATTACGTTCTCGTCCATGTCGGTTTCGCCATCAGTACCGTAAATGCAGAAGAGGCCGAGCGAACTTACAAGCTGCTCGAGGAAATGGATCAACTGACCGAACTCAATGCCCCGGTTGTCGACGAAGTCTCAGCCAGGAAACCCCAATGAAGTATCTCGACGAATACCGCAATCCGCGCCTTGCTCAATCCATCATCAACGAGATCCGCCGTATCCAGACACGCCCCTGGGTCATCATGGAGGTCTGTGGCGGCCAGACCCACTCCATCGTGAAACATGGCATCGATCGCCTGCTGCCCGATGGCATAGAGCTGGTTCATGGCCCTGGCTGCCCCGTATGTGTCACTCCGCTCGAAACTATCGATAAAGCACATGCCATCGCCGCTCGCCCGGGCGTAATCTTTTGCTCCTTCGGCGACATGTTGCGGGTCCCCGGCTCACACGGCGATCTGTTTACTCTGAAATCGCAGGGAGCCGACATTCGTGTCGTCTACTCTCCGCTCGATTGCCTTAAGATCGCCCGAGCCAATCCGGAGAAAAAAGTCGTTTTTTTTGCCATCGGTTTCGAAACCACCGCTCCCGCCAACGCGATGCTCGTCTTTCGCGCTAAGCAGGAGAAGGTCAGCAACCTGTCGATTTTGGTATCGCACTCGCTCGTCCCACCGTCGATCACCTACATCCTGCAATCTCCTCAGAATCGGGTTCAGGGTTTTCTTGGACCTGGTCACGTTTGCACGATCATGGGTTATCGCGAATACGAACCGGTCGCCGACCGCTACAAAGTTCCTATCGTTATTACTGGTTTCGAGCCTCTCGATCTTTTGGAAGGCACGCTCATGACTGTCCGCCAACTCGAAGCGGGAACTGATACTGTCGAAAATCAGTACTCACGCGCGCTGGATCGCGATGGCAACGTTCCGGCGCGTAAGCTGGTCAATAGCGTTTTTGAAGTTTCGGATCGCAAATGGCGGGGTGTGGGCTGGATTCCCAAGAGCGGCTACAAACTCCGGTGGGAATATCGCGACCATGACGCCGAGCGCATTTTCGAGGTGAAGGAGATCGATACCAACGAGCCTGCCATCTGCATTAGCGGCCAGATTCTGAAAGGCATTAAGAAGCCGCATGACTGCGCCGCCTTCGGCACGATCTGTACGCCGTTAACTCCGCTCGGCGCGACCATGGTCTCCGCCGAAGGCGCATGCGCTGCCTACTATGCCTACGGTCGGCATCTGGACAAGCAAAAAGCTGAAGCGGGCGCCGAACTACGCGGTGTCGCATGAGCACAGTTCCAGCTGCCGTTCCGACAATCTCTCCTCATGAATGGCATGAGAAAGTCATGCGTAAATGCCGAGAATCGGTCGAGATCAAAAACAAATTCTTCGAGCACTACGCCGAACAGATTGGTGAACTGAGCCAGAAAATGGCGGAGCGATTTTCCCGAGGCCGTCGGCTCTGGGTTATGGGCAATGGCGGCAGCGCCTGCGATGCCCAGCACGTGGCAGTGGAATTCATTCACCCAATCATCGAAAAACGCCGCGCCTTGCCGGCTCTTGATCTCGTCAGTCAGATTCCCGTTGTCACCGCCATTTCCAACGACAAGGATTTCGCTCGCGTCTTCATCGATCAGCTCGAGCTATGGGGTGAGAAAGACGACATGGCGCTGGCCATCTCCACCAGTGGCAAATCACCGAACCTTATTTATGCACTCGAATCCGCCCGCGAAAAAGACATGCTGACGATCGCCTTTTCCGGCAAAGACGGCGGCCGCATGCCCGAAGTCACCGATTACTGCTTCACCGTCCCCAGTTTTAGCATTCATCGCATTCAGGAATCCCACGTCGCCCTTCTCCATATTCTTTGGGACCTGACTCACGTCGCCATGGGCGAGGAGGACATCATTTGAGCGAGGCCGTAAAAACACCGTCTCCTCCCCAAGCAGAATCATCAAGTGCTCTGCCCGGCACTTCTTGTCCGCTTCCCATCACCACTCATGATCAAATCGTTCTTGGCCATGGCAGCGGCGGCAAACTCAGCGCAAACCTGCTGGAACAGGTCTTCCTCCCCGCATTCCGTAATCCGGTACTCGACAAGCTCGACGATCAGGCTTTGCTTCACATCAACGGATCCCACCTGGCTTTCACCACCGATTCCTTCGTCGTCACGCCTTTATTCTTTCCCGGCGGCGACATTGGCAAGCTCGCGATCAACGGAACCGTGAACGACCTCGCCATGAGTGGCGCACGTCCGCTCTATCTTTCTGCAGCTTTCATTCTCGAAGAAGGTTTACCGACTGCGGACTTACGCAGAATTGTTCAATCCATGCGTGAAGCTGCGGCGACTGCTAACGTGCAACTCGTCACCGGAGACACAAAAGTCGTCAACCGTGGTAAAGGCGACAAAATCTTCATCACCACGACTGGAATTGGACTTGTGGAAAAGCCGGTCAATATCTCCGCCGATCGCGCCCGCCCCGGCGACAAAATCATCCTCAGCGGCTATATCGGTGACCACGGCATGGCCATTCTTTCGCAGCGAGAGAACCTCGAGTTCGAGGGTGTAATTGAGAGTGACTGCGCTGCCCTGCACCGTCTCGTCGCAGAGATGCTGGACGCAACCCCTGACATTCATTGCCTTCGCGATCCCACTCGCGGTGGTGTGGCCACCGTCCTTAACGAGCTTGCCTCTCGCTCCCAGGTTGGCATGATCTTGTATGAATCCGAGATTCCCGTCCGTGATACCGTTCGCGGCGCCTGTGAAATTCTCGGCCTCGACCCTCTTTACGTCGCGAATGAAGGCAAACTGGTTGCCATTGTTCCCGGCACAGTTGCTGATGCAACCCTCGCACGGATGCGCCAGAATTCACTCGGCCAAGACGCCCGCATCATCGGCGAAGTCATTGCCACCGACCCCGGCATGGTCCTCATGAAAACCGAAATCGGCGGTGCACGCGTCGTCGATACTCTCTTCGGCGAGCAACTTCCCAGAATTTGTTAACAGGGCAACCTCAACCACTGCCCCGTAGTCTTAAGCCCGACGCACATCATTTTCTTGCAACCCGACAACACGCCTAGCCTCATTCCTTAACCGGCCCGAAAGGAGGCATCGATGCCCGCTGAACCAATTCCACTTACCCCCAAGCAATCTTCCGCGCCCGCTCCTGTCAAGGAAGTTCACATCGTCTGGCTCACCGCTGGCCTCAGCTGCGACGGCGATTCCGTATCTGTCACGAATGCAGAACAGCCCAGTATTGAAGATGTCTTACTCGGCGCCATCCCGGGCATCCCTAAAGTTCATTTGCACAACCCCGTGCTGGCTTATGAAGTTGGCGACGATTTCATGAAGTATTTCTATCAGGCTGAACGCGGCGAAATTGATCCGTTCGTCCTCGTCGTCGAAGGATCCATTCCCAACGAAGACATTAAGGCCGAAGGTTACTGGGCAGCTCAGGGAACCGATTCGAAAACCGGCCAGCCCATCAAAACGACCGAGTGGATCGATCGGCTCGCTCCCAAAGCTCTCGCAGTGGTTGCAGCCGGCACATGCGCCACTTACGGCGGCATTCATGCCATGGCCGGCAATCCTACCGGATGCATGGGTCTCGCCGATTATCTCGGCTGGAACTGGCGCTCAAAAGCCGGCCTTCCGATCGTCAACGTACCCGGCTGCCCCGTCCAACCCGATAACTTTATGGAGACGCTGACCTATTTATTATTTCAGGCCGCCGGTGTCGCGCCCATGATCCCCCTGGACGACAAACTGCGCCCCACATGGCTTTTCGGCAAAACCGTGCATGAAGGCTGCGACCGCGCCGCCTATTACGAGCAGGATGATTTCGGCCTGGAGTACGGAACTCCGAAATGTCTCGTCAAGATGGGTTGCTGGGGCCCTGTGGTCAACTGCAATGTCACCAAACGCGGCTGGATGCGCGGTATCGGCGGATGCCCCAACGTCGGCGGAATTTGCATCGGCTGTACTATGCCCGGCTTCCCCGACATGTTTATGCCCTTCATGGACGAACCATCCGGTGCGCGCTTCTCCACTGCTGCCCTGACCCTTTACGGAAAAATGATTCGCGCCCTGCGCGCCATCACCAACAACACCGTCAACGGCGAGCCTGAGTGGCGTCGTCGAGGCCGCCAACTTATCACTGGCTATCAACCCAGACCCGGTGCCTACCAGGGCCGCAGAGCTGCGTGAGGAGAGGAAATCATGGGAATACTGACAGAGCCTTTAACCGAAACTCCGAGCAAGAAACGTAACTTGGTGGAAATGAGTTGGGATCCCATCACCCGCATCGTCGGCAGCCTCGGCATCTTCACCAAAATCGATTTCGAAAACAAACAGGTGGCCGAGTGCTACAGCACGTCCTCAATCTTCCGTGGCTACAGCATTTTCATGAAAGGCAAGGACCCCCGCGACGCCCATTTCATCACTAGCCGCATTTGCGGCATCTGCGGCGATAACCATGCCACCTGCGCCTGCTACGCCCAGAACATGGCTTTCGGCGTCAAGCCGCCGAACCTCGGAGAGTGGATCATCAATCTCGGTGAGGCCGCGGAGTACATGTTCGACCACAATATTTTTCAGGACAACCTGGTCGGCGTCGATTTCTGCGAGCAAATGGTGAAAGAGACGAATCCCGGTCTCTGGGCCAAAGCGCAAAAAGCCAAAGCCCCAAACTCCGATAAGCATGGTTATCGCACCATCGCCGACATCATGACCGCGCTGAATCCATTCACCGGGGAGTTCTACCGCAAGACGTTAGAAGTCAGCCGTCTCACCCGCGAGATGTTCTGCCTCATGGAAGGTCGTCACGTTCATCCTTCAACTCTGTATCCCGGCGGCGTCGGCACCGTTGCCACCATCCAGCTTTTCACCGACTATCTCACGCGGCTCATGAAGTACGTCGAATTCATGAAGACCTGCGTGCCCCTCCACGATGATCTTTTCAATTTCTGGTACGAAGCCCTTCCTGGCTACGAAAAAGTCGGCCAACGCCGCATCCTGCTCGGCTGCTGGGGATCTTTCAACAATCCGGCAGTTTGTGACTATCGCTACGAGACCATGTCTGACTGGGGCCGCGCCATGTTCGTAACTCCAGGCATCGTCGTCGACGGCAAGCTGGTCACCAATGATTTGATGGATATCAATCTCGGCCTGCGCATCCTGCTCGGCAGCTCTTTTTATGACGACTGGCAGAACGAGGAAACCTTCGTCAAAACTGATTCACTCGGAAATAGAATCGATAAGCACCATCCTTGGAACCAGACCACTATCCCCCGTCCCCAGAAACGCGATTTCAACGGAAATTACACCTGGGTGATGTCGCCGCGCTGGTACAACAATCGTACAGGCGATCATCTCGCGCTCGATACTGGCGGCGGCCCAATCGCCCGCCTGTGGTCCACCGCGCTCTCCGGTCTCGTCGATATCGGCTACATCAAAGCCACCGGCAACAGCGTAATCATCAACTTGCCGAAAAGCGCCATGCTGCCTGAGGCAACTTTCGAATGGAAAATCCCGCAGTGGAGTAACGCCATCGAGCGCGATCGCGCCCGCACCTATTTCCAGGCTTACGCCGCCGCTGCCGCGCTCTTCTTCTGCGAAAAAGCGATGGAAGAGCTGATGGCGGGACGTTCCAAAACCTGGGCGCCCTTCAAAGTTCCTGAAGAGGCGATCTCCTGCGGTTTCCACGAAGCCGTTCGCGGCGTGCTGTCGCACCACGTCGTCATTCGCGACGGCAAAATCGCCAACTATCATCCTTATCCCCCGACCTGCTGGAACGCCAATCCGCGCGATGTTTATGGCACGCCCGGACCCTACGAAGATGCTGTACAGAACACTCCCATCTTCGAAGAAAACGGCCCGGACAAATTCAAAGGCATCGACATCATGAGAGCAGTGCGCAGCTTTGACCCATGCTTGCCGTGCGGCGTCCACATGTTTCTCGGAAATGGCAAGGTACTGGAGACTCGGCATTCCCCCATGTTCGGCGTGGCGGGAGCCAAGTGAGCGCTCATGAACAGCGGAGAATTCCAGGCACTTACACAAAAAGTTGATGAACTGGTGCAGCAGGTGACCGCGCTTCCTGAATCGGAGGCGCGCACCGCCGCACTGGAACTCCTGCAATCAGTGATGGACCTGCATGGAGCCGGCATGACCCGTATTGTCGAACTCTTATCCGATGCTGGCGACGCGGGCCGCTCTTCACTCGATAAGCTTTCCGCCGACCCCATGGTGTGCGGCTTGCTCGTGTTGTACGGCATCCATCCGGTTGCTGCCGAGCAGCGTGTCCGCCACGTCATCGATAGTCTCGCGCCCCAATTGAAAAAAATGGGTGCGACTGCGGAGTTTCTTGACTTTACCGATGGTGTGGTCCGTTTGAGGATTCGCACCCATGCACAACCTTCATCCCACGACAAACTACGAGCCACCATCGAGCCGGCCATCCTTTCAGCCGCCCCCGAACTGGTCGACATCGTGATCGAAGGCCTGGCCCCAGCAAATTTTGTTCCCCTCAACATGATTCAACCAGCTATCAAGGAGGAAAAAGCTTATGAAGAATCCCCCGCGTGATATTGACGCCCACACTCCCGGAACTAAACGAGCGGAAGCCTGGACCTATAACGGAAAGAAAGAGCCCGGCCGCGAAGGCGAGGGGCGCACTTCCCGCGACGCCACCGGCATCAATGCCGACAAGCGCGCACCCATTGACCCCAGAATGCCCAATCTTCCCCCTTCATAGGTCAACCCATGGCCACGGTGGCCCCAAATTCCGGACGAGGCTCTCTCGGTACGCTCCAGCAATTCGTGCGAAAACCGCGCGAATCCCCCGAGTACTGCGAGCTGTGTGGAATCCAGCTAGCACCCCGTCACGCTCACCTGCTCGAATTAGATAATCGGCGGATCACTTGTGCCTGTGAGCCTTGTTCCATCCTCTTCGTCGATAATGCCCGCCAGCCCTTTCGCCGCATTCCCCGCGATGTCCGTCGGTTAACCGATTTCGCCATGGACAATCTCGAATGGGACAGTCTCCTCATCCCCATCAAGCTCGCTTTCTTCGTGAATGACAGCAAAGCGGGCCGCGTCGTCGCGCAATATCCCAGCCCCGCCGGCGCGATGGAGTCTTCCCTCGACCTTGAGTATTGGCAGGCCATCGTCGCGCGCAATCCTGTTCTCAATAATTTCGCGCCCGACGTGGAAGCCCTGCTCGTAAACCGCGTCTCCGATCCTCCGCAATATTTTCTCGCGCCGATCGATCACTGTTATCTCTTGGTTGGTACTATCCGCAAGCACTGGCGCGGTCTATCTGGAGGTTCGGAAGTTTGGAAGCAGATCGACCAGTTCTTCCACGACTTGAACGCAATCTCTGGAGGCTCTCGTGCCTGACCTGCGCTTTCAGGTCGAGGATGTCGCCCCTACGCGAAATTCCGCGACGCCACAGCTTTCCTTCAAGCTTCGAGTCACGAATGCAGAGCCTGGCCCGGTTCATTCGATCGCCTTGCGAGTCCAGCTCCAGATCGAACCGGTGCGCCGTCGCTACACTCCGTCCGAGCAGCTCCATCTCAAAGAATTGTTCGGTGAACCCGAGCGCTGGAGCGAATCTTTGCACCCCTTGTTGTGGGCAAACGTCAACCTCACCGTTCCAGGCTTTACCGGCACAACCGTCATCGATGTTCCCGTGCCATGCACCTTTGATTTCACGGTTGCGATTACCAAGTACATCCACGCAATCGAAAATGGCGAAATTCCGATGTCTTTCTTGTTTAGCGGCACCATCTTTCATGCCGGCCCAAAAGGCTTGCAAATCGCTCAAATTCCCTGGGATCGCGAATCCAGCTATCGCTTGCCGGTGCGCACCTGGAAGAACATGATGGATGCCTACTATCCGGACAGCGCCTGGATTTGTCTGCGGCGTGAAGTCTTCGAGCGCTTGTACGAGTTCAAGGCACGGCATGGTATTCCGACCTGGGAGCAGGCTCTCGAACGCCTGCTTGGCATCACCGCCGGAGTAAGATCGTGAACCGCGAACTTCCCCACAAAGTGGCCGATGCCATCCTCTACGAGGGCTACATGCTCTATCCGTATCGTCCGTCCGCCCTCAAAAACCGCCAGCGCTGGACTTTCGGAATTCTTTATCCTCCCGCCTATTCCGAGGTGCGAACCGGAACGGAACGCTCCCGCATGCAAACCGAGTGTCTTCTGGAGGCAAAGGCAGGTACATCGATCAGTTTAGAACTTCGCTTTCTCCACTTAATGGTAAGGCAGCTACATCAACTCGTTGATGGCCGCAGTGAGCCTGTGCCCTCACTGGTTCTTGATGATTCGACCGCCGAAAGTTGGGACGAGCCGACTGAACGATCCCTGGAATTTGCGGTCATCCTTGGCGCTGAGCCCGGCACGTTCCCATTCGCTTTTCCTGCAACTTCAAGGACGGATCAATTGAGCAACGGGACGGTCCTTCTCGTCGGCAGCATCACTCGAACCCAGCATGAAATCTGCGGAAAGCTTTCGGTCTGCTCAACCCAAATCCAGAACGACCTTTGGAAACTTAGGATTGACGTCTCCAACGAAACCCCATTTTCTGGCGATGTTTCCGATCGCAACGCGAGCCTCAGATGTTCGCTGTTATCCGCACATACAATTCTCATGGCTGGCGCTGGCAAGTTTGTCTCCCTCTTAGATCCACCAGCTGACCTTAAGCACGAAGTTGGCAGTTGTGTAAACGTCGGCAATTTCCCCGTCCTCGTCGGGAACCAAGGCGAGCGCGATATGCTGCTCTGCTCTCCGATCGTGCTCTATGACTATCCGCAGATTGCGCCCGAGAGCGCTGGTGACTTCTATGACGCTACCGAGATCGACGAGATGCTTACGCTTCGCGTCATCACGCTCACCGACGATGAGAAGAACGAAATGCGCCTTGCCGACGAACGCACGCGTGCCCTCCTGGAACGTACCGAACAAAGTGCCCGTGATCAACTTGTCCGAACCCACGGCACCATGCGCAATCCGCGCCCTGCGAGCCACGGATGAATGACTGGTACCAACAAACCGAAAACAAAGTCGAGGCCGGCGTCACCATCTTCGGCATCTTCGTAAAGCCCGGCGACCGCGTTCGCCTCTGGCCTCAGAAGAACGCCGACATCATGGACATGGCCCTGAAAGGCAAGGTCGCGTTAGTAGAAGCCATCGAGCGTGATTTCGACGACAGGATTCATGTCGCCGTTGTCCTCGAAGACGACCCCGGTCGCGATCTCGGCCTCCTTCGTCAACCCGGTCACCGCTTCTTTTTCTCGCCCGAAGAAGTCGAGCCAATCGCGCTCAATCACGAGGTCCCGCGTGAAACGTAAGATCCTCGTGGCTGGTGTCGGAAACATTTTTCTCGGAGACGATGCCTTTGGCGTCGAAGTCGTAGACCGACTGCAAGGGCACTCGTGGCCCGACGATGATGTCACCGTGGTCGACTTCGGCATTCGTAGCTACGACCTGGCCTATGCCCTCATGAAGGACTGGGACCTGGCCATCCTGGTTGATGCTTTACCGCGCGGCGGCAAGCCCGGAACGGTCTATGTTCTCGAACCCGACAAGCCCGAGACGCTGGAAACACCGCTCGCGCTCGATGCACATAGCATGAATCCAGTTTCGGTTCTGCAGTTGGTGCAAGCGCTTGGAGGCCGGGTCGGCCGCATGTTAGTTGTTGGCTGCGAACCCCAAACCCTTGAACCCGACGAGAATGGAAGCATCGCCCTGAGCCCGCCCGTGCGCGCTGCTGTCGATGAAGCCATCCGCACCATTGAAAATTGGATTACATGCTCACTTGTTGCGGCAAGCGCAACTTGAGCGAAAGGAGAAACGTATGTCTACAGGCAGAATACTGAAGTGGGGAACTCTCGCAGCCATTGCTTATACCTTGGTTTATTTTCGCGGTGATCTGCAGCGCTACATCAAGATGAAGCGAATGTGAGAGAGAGCCTATGCACGAGCTCTCGATTGCCCTCAGCATCGTAGATGGTGTGCTCGACGAACTGCAGCGCCGCGGCGCCTCGCAGGTTTCCGCAGTTCACCTGCGGCTGGGGCCGCTTTCCGGCGTGGACAAAGACGCTCTGCTTTTCTCCTATAATGTCGCTTCTCAGGACACTCCGCTCGCGCGCTCGCGCTTGCTTATTGAAGACGTCGACGTTAGCGTGCTTTGCCCAAATTGCGGTCAAGAGCGGCCAACCAAATCGTTTCCAGTTCTGGCCTGCGCCGATTGCGGTACGCTTGCCGACCGCCTTCTTCATGGCGATGAACTCGAGATCACCGCCATGGAACTCGACGGCTGAAGGCGCTGCCTCAACTGCCCCGAGGTTCAGGTGCATCCCATCGCGCATCTGCCGACCACAACCCGGCTCCCGTGCGTAGCAGAAAAAGAAGAGACATCAGCATCGCGAAATCTGTTCGCGCGTCGCTCACCATGAACCAGAATCCCTGATTTGCGCGCGACAGTTCGGGTATCTTCGTTGTCGCGATTGCCGTACAAATGATGATCAACAACGGAATCGCCGCGATACGCGTAAGAAAGCCAATCAACACCAGCAACCCGCAAATGATTTCAAATGCCGCGACGAAATGCGCCGTGAAATACGGATGTGAGAATCCGATCTTCGTGAAGCGATTCACTCCCATACTCGGATCGATGTACTTCAGAATTCCCTGCGTGAAGAAAATTAGCCCCACTGCCAACCGGATGAACACCACCGAACGCGATGCCCACGTTGGGCGAATCATTTTTCCAACCCACGATTCATGCTCCCGCATTTGCATGACGCTCTCCGTTCTCGCCGCAATGATACTTTATAAATACACGCTTGCAGGGTGGGGAAAGACCGTTCGGCCCGTCCGCGTTCATCTCGCAAGGAGCACGAAAGTCCATGAGCTCTTCCCGACGCAGTTTCCTGAAAACAGCCGGTTTTGCCGCCGGCAGTGCGCTATTTCCGTCTGCAATCTCGAAAACCGCTTCGTCCTACGCCCAAACCGACAGCTCATCTCAAACTGAAGCTTCACCTGACTACACCATCCGAATCGCATCCACCCCCATCGAGATCGCGCCCAAGAAAATCATTTCCGTCACCACCTATAACGGCCAATTTCCGGGCCCTCTGCTGCGCTTCAAAGAAGGACAACTGGCCACCGTCGATCTTTACAATGACACCGACACTCCCGAGCAGTTGCACTGGCACGGCCAACTCGTCCCGGTCGATATCGACGGTGCCGCGGAGGAAGGCACACCCTACATGCCCGCGCATGGGAAACGCCGCATTTCCTTTGTACCGCGGCCCTCTGGCTACCGTTTCTATCACACCCACAATCGTGCCGATGCCGATCTTTCCGCCGGCCTCTACAGCGGGCAGGTTGGACCGGTGTACATCGAGCCCACGCGCGAACCCGGAAACTACGATCGCGAAATCTTTCTGGTCTTGAAGGAATTTGAGCCGACCTTTAGCCGCGGCGGCGATATGCCTCAGGATGTTTTGTCACCAGCCACGAAAGTAAAAGGCCTCGAGGAAAAAGGTGAGACCGCGATGAAGGCATCGCTCGCCAAAGGCATGCCCAAAGGTTACGAGGTGGGCTATTCCTCGTTTACCATCAATGGCCGCATGCTCGGCCACGGCGAGCCCATCAAAGTCAAACAGGGTGAACGCGTTCTCTTTCATGTTCTGAATGCCAGCGCTACCGAGATTCGGAGCCTGGCCTTGCCCGGCCACACATTCCATGTTGTTGCGCTTGATGGAAATCCGGTCCCGAATCCTGCCCCCGTTCCTGTCCTATGGTTGGGAACCGCCGAACGCGTTTCGGCAATTGTGGAGATGAACCACCCCGGCATATGGATCATGGGCGATACCGATGACGACGACCGCCGTCACGGCATGGGCATCATTGTTGAGTATGCCAACCACACTGGGACGCCGCAGTGGATCGTTCCCCCCAAATCCCGCTGGGATTACACAAGATTCGCGAAGCCGGGCGCCAGCCCGGCAACTCCCGACGAAACCTTGGAAATGACTTTCGCCAAAGACAACGCCGCCGTCGACGGCTTCAACCGCTGGACTATCAACAGCGTCGCCTATCCCATGACGAGCACTCCGCAGCCTGCTGTCTTCCATCTCCGCGAAGGCCGGCGCTACCGCGTGCGCATGCGCAATGAGAGCGATGACCTCCATCCGATTCACTTGCACCGGCATGTATTCGAACTCACCAACATCATGGGCAAGCCGACTGCCGGTGTTATGAAGGATGTCGTCATGCTCGGTGGCTACCAGGAACTCGCATTCGATTTCGTCGCCAACAATCCCGGTCTTACCCTTTTCCACTGTCACCAACAATTACACATGGATTTTGGCTTCATGTCCCTGTTCGATTACATGTAAGTCTGTTGTCATCCCGAGCAAGCCTCTTTTGCGCAGCGAAGGATCTGGGCGAACCGCGCGAAGCGTCGCGTCCCGAGCGACGCAAACAATCGCGCGTTTTGGCTCGCTTCCCTTTAAACTGATCCGCGGGTGCCCCACCCAAGCCGGTTTTGCTTGGGTGGGATCTTTACACCGTATTTATCCCTTCGTGATCTCCCCTACCGCTCGCCACGCCTGATTAATCGCCTCATCCGTGTACGCGTAGGCTCCTGCATCGGCATTGGCAATCGAGATCCGCCCAAACGGCTGGCGTGCGACTTCGCACGGTGTCTCTCCGCCATTCAGCCAAAAGTCATCCCAAAGCGAGTTGTACTCGTAGGCATAACCATGCGGCCAGCGGTTGACCGTGATGGCGGTAACATCCTGTGCCGGATCGAATCCACCCGATCCCAGCGTTCGCGACAGTTGATCGCGAATATTGCGTTCCATCGTCTCGAAGCTCGTATTGAAAATCTCAATTCGTCCCGCGACGTGCTGATCTCGCGCCGGCAGTCCGGGTTTACACGGCGTTTTCATCATATGGATCACAATCGGCTGATCTGGCGCTTGCGAGCAGTGATAGTCCCCGATGCTTACCGGCACATCCAGCGTGAACGTCGTGTGATAACATCCCGGCGCATACACCGAACTGACGCCCAACTTCTGGAACGCCTGCCAATCCTTGATTGCCACATTCGTGTACAGCAGAGGCACTTTCGCAGCCGAGTACAGTGCTTTCTTCTGTGGACCCGGGAGTTCATCACAAATGTAAGGAATTACCACGTGCCAGCAAGCCAGGATGCAATGGGCCGCTCGCACCGTGTAGGTCTTGCCAAAGCGTGCGTAGGTAATCTCCACTTCTTTGGCGCTCGCCGGATCGCCCTCGTGCTTCACCCGAACCGCCGTGCTGTTCAGCCGAATGCGTACCGGTGATCCATCTTCATCCAGCTTTGCGTAGTTGGCCTTTGCCGTTACCACGTCCGTCGCCGAGTTCCCAGGAATCGCATCGGGAATCAGTTTGCGTATCAGCAGCCGCGCAATCGAAGCATTTCCATCGGGAAAATGAAAAAAGTACTCTTCGGCTTGTTCGTTTGGAATCGCGTCGCGATTCATCCCCTTGCCCGGAGTCGGATTTAGCTTCATCCCCGCGAATCCGGGAAATCCCAGTCCCCACGCATCCTGCGCGGCGACGGCATCGATCCCCACTCCAAACAAGTCATGGGGAGCAGTCTGCAAAACCTTGACCACCTGCTCGTCCACGCGCACCAGATCGGTCAGGAACTTGGCATAGCTCATTCGCGCCAGCCGCGCTTTTTTCTCATCCGAACTGAGTCCTGGCAAATAATCTTTTTTCTCGTCGTGAAATAACCGGTCGTAATCGCGCTTGGCTTTCGCCGAAATCGGAGCGTTGGCAAGAAATTGCTTCCAGCGCTCCGAAGTTGGTACTGCTCTCTCCGATGTCTCTCCACCGCCCACGCGCTGCGGATTGATCACCAACTTATCGCTCCCAAATGTTTTCTTATCGAAGAAGATTTGGGGCGTAAGCCCGAATGAACCGTAAAGCCCTTTCGCCACATACTTGGGATATGACGCTACGTCGATCCCTAATTCTTCAATCACACCCTTCGCTACCTCGCTGTACGGGGCCGGACTTTCGATCGAATAAGTTCCTCCGTACCCCAGCATCTTGCGAGTCCCAACCGTAAACTCATTGCGTTTGGCATGGCCACCAAAGTCATCGTGGTTCTCAAGGATCAGAATGCGTTTGTTATTCCCGGCAATTTTCCGGAAGAAATGCGCCGCGGAAAGTCCGCTGATTCCCCCACCGACGATCACCAGGTCGTAGCTCTCGCCGGTCGATCTCGGCGTTCCCGCGTGCTGCCAAAACGTTCCATCGCGTAGGCTGTGTGCTGTCTCGAAGCTGCCCGGATGGCTGCCTCGCATTCCAATCAAAGCCGGTGGATAGTAATCCGGTGATTGCTCCGGGGCTGTCTGATGTTCGCAGCCAAGAAATAATGCGGAAGGAAGCGCTGTGGCACCGATCGTCAGCGCCACTCCATTGAGGAAATCTCGCCGCGTGATGCGGCGATCCATACCTAATTGTTTGTCTTTCTTGCCATGCACTCGGGCCCCTAACGCAACCTGAAACGGTTGTTCACTACTTTGTCATTTCGAGCGGAGCAGGATCATCTGCTTTGCAGATGATCCTGAGAAGTCGAGAAACCTGCTTTTCCCATAACTCTGAAGAACGTTTCAAACCGTTCCTTCCGACTTCTTCACCGCCAATTCCGCACCCTGGAATCCAATCTTGCTGTGGGTTCCGTCGCAGAAGGGTTTGTTCACCGATCCGCCGCACCGGCATAGAGAAAACGCTGGCTTTCCAGTCAGATCATATTGATTCCCGTTTGCATCCACCAGTTCCACTGATCCCTCCGGCGCTTCCACCCGAAAGGGACCATTCGGTCTTACCGTGATCTTTACCGTAGCCATGACGCCTCCTTGAAATGTGAACTAAAAAGATATCAGTTCAGAGGTGGGAAGTTCCAGAAGCCACTCCGACCTGACTGTCCCTGTAGCTGATTAACCCGACGGCAGAGTTTCGAGTGTAACCCTCCAACCGCAATTGCCGGCTCGGTTTAAAATCACAACCCATGAAGATCTCTCGTGCACGGCAGTTAGCTTTCTTTCTGGCTGGCATCACAATCACCTCCTTTTTGATCTCTTCTCTACACGCCACAAACACGGAGCACGCGGTCTTGGCGCCGGTAATGGCATTGTTCGATGGCATGGCAAAACGCGATGCAGAGGCGATCAAGAAACCATTGCTGACCGGAGGCACGATGGTGCTGATGCGGGACGGCAAGCCGGTTCAGATGACATTCGACGCCTTTGCAGATCGTGTCGCAAGGCCTGGAACGACCCAGATTGAGGAGCGCATACATGATCCAATGGTGCGCATCGATCACGATCTGGCTGTGGTGTGGGCTCCATTCGAGTTTCTTGTGGACGGCAAGGTGGACCACTGCGGCACGGACTTGTTCAATCTTATTCGTAGCGACGGAAAGTGGATCATCGCGAGCATCGCCGATACCGGACGGAAAAACTGTTCGGTTCGGCAATAAATTCGGCGACCACACGGCTTCAGCCCACCCTTAACGGAGCGTTTTTTGCGAGTTAGGGTGGGAATTCTGCTTATGCCGCCATCGCCGCTGATCCCACGGTCCGCTGGTATAGCCGCAGGTATTCATCGATCATGCGTTTCGCGGTGAAGCAGGCGCGGGCCCGCTGGAAAGCGCGTGCTGCATAGCCGCGGCACAGATCGCGATGTTCGTGCAGCCGTCGGATCACGTCCGCAAGACTTTCCGCATCGTTGGCGCGGAAATAAATCGCTGCATCTCCCCATAGCTCGCGAAAGGAGGGAATATCGTTGGCCACAATCGCACACCGGGAAAGCGCCGCTTCCAGCGTGGAAAGTCCCGAAGGCTCGTAACGAGCGGTCGCAACAAATATCGCTGCCCGGCTGTAAAGCATTCGCAGTTGCGCCTCGGTCTGCCCGCCTTTCAGCGAAAGGCAAGCCTCTTCTGCCTGCACTTTTACGTCCGTGCAGATGGGCGGATCGGCAACCGCTACCGGTTCATCCGAATTGACAATGCACACCGGCAACGGGTGCGTGTGTCTGGTCAGCAACGAAACCTGCTTGCCCGCATCCAGCATGCGCCCAATCGCCAGTACCGATTCGTTCTTGCTTACATATGGATTGAAGAAGATCGGATTGCGACCGTTATAGATGACTGTGTCCTGCCTCGGACGCCCATAGTTCGCCCGAATCGATTCCAACATCCACACGGATGGGGCAATGACGGCAGTAGCCTCGGTTATTCCCCGCCCGAGAATTTCTTTATACCAGCGGAGCCACCGCGTCTCTTTCGGCTCCTGCCCATGCACCGCTTTCCACCAGCTGATCATGTCTCCGTGAGCCATCACAATCCGCGGCGTTTTCACCGGCAAGCTGCCGTAACAGAGCTGGTTAAAATGCAGCAGGTCAGGTTTGATCTCTCTGGTCAGAGCAGTGAGAAAGCGTGAGGAATCAATGAAGTCCTGCTCGCCGTCTTGCATCCAGTCAAGCCGAAACGCCGTCGGCCGATAATCCAAACCCTCCAGATTGTCCATCCACGCAGTCTGGCCGGGCAGCGGTATGTCCCCAAAGCTAACCAATGTTACCCGCAAGCCCCGGCTCATCAGCCCGGTCACCAATTCCTGCGTGTAAGTCCAGACGCCGCTTACTGTGTCGGTGGTTACCAGAACGTGCAATTCAGCTCCTCCTGCTGTGCACTTCCAACCGTCGCCGCAATATTGTATTGCGGAACTCCCATATCGCCAAAGCCCTTCTTTCTTGAATTGTCATCCCGTGAAATCCCTTGCACATTGAGCGTATCAAGTTGCACGATAAAATGCCTTTATGCCGCGACTGATGTGTGTTACCGCCCATCCGGACGACGAAGCCGCCAGTTTCGGCGGGTCCCTTGCGCTTTACCATGACCGTGGCGTCCAGACCTCTGTAGTTTGTCTTACGCCCGGACAGGCAGCCACTCACCGCGGCGCTGCCAAGGACGATCAGGAATTAGCTGCCCTGCGCCGCAAGGAGTTCGCCGCTTCCTGCGAAATGCTGAAAGTCTCGCATGGCACGGTCCTCGATTATCCGGACGGCAAGCTCTACCGTCAGGACCTCTATCGCGTGGTTTGTGACCTGACCTTCCTCGTCCGCCAGTTCCGTCCTCACGTCATGCTCGCTTTCGGGTCTGAGGGCGGCGTAACCGGCCACGATGATCATTCCATGGCATCGGTGTTCGCCACTTTGGCATTCCATTGGGCCGGACGCAACAATCGCTATCCCGACCAGCTCAAACAAGTCTCTCCGTGGCGTGCCCAAAAGCTTTATTACGCGACCGCCAATTTCGCCTTGCCTGGTCGCCAGCCCATCACCCTCTCTCCAGCAACTTCAATCATCGACATCGGAAATCATCTGGAAACCAAGATCTCAGCTTTCAAAGCTCATACCACTCAGGCGCCCTTGTGGCCGTTGTTCGAATCCCACGTCCGCGGCCGCGGATGCAACGAAATGTTCCATCTGGCCGCCTGGGTGAAATCCCAACCCATGCCGCCCGAAACCGATCTCTTCGCCAATGTTTCAGAGGAGTGACCCATTTCTATTGTCATCCCGACCAAGCCTCTTTTGCGCCGGGAGGGATCTGGGCCAGCCGGGCGAAGCGTCGCGTTCCCAGCGACGCAACAAGCGCCCGTTTGGCTCGCTTCCAATTTAAAGAACCCGCAGCCTCGCGCGAAAACTTGTCACGCTCCGTGACAACTCTAAAGCATGCTCCGCCACTTGCTACAGAGTTTCCTAGGGAATTTACCTAAGCTCCCTGATCGATTGAGAGCTGCTTTTTCTCTAGGGTGAAAAGTACTGTCCCTGGTTAACGCAAGTTTTGGGGTCAGAAGTAAGTTCCAGGAGCCTGCCATGCAGAAGGCAAATTTCAAATTAGCTTGCGTGTTATTGCTTTGCACCCCATTTTGCTGGGCAGAGTTGCACAGTGGCCAAAACAGCAGCTCTGATCAGAACAGCGCCACCACTCCGAATACTTCCCACCAAAACAGTGCTGGCAGTCCAAATACCCAAAACGACCAATCCAGCAACACCGATCAGGGTGCGAACTCTACAGAATCCAACCCGCTTCAGGCAATCGCCGCGTCGACCAAAGCCGTTGATTACCGTCAGGGCAGCAAAAGTGAGATCGAATTCAAAGGAACCGATCTGATGCCCGAAGTGACTGGCACAGCCCACGTCCAGACCAAATCCGGCGCTACCCAGATCGACGCCAAGCTTGATCACCTCAACCCGGCAAATAGCCTGGGACTGCAGTATTTGACTTATGTCCTTTGGGGGATCAGTCCCGAAGGTGTTCCTTCCAATCTCGGCGAATTGATCGTCAAAGATGGCAAAAGCGAGATCCACGCCAGCACACCCATGCAGGCCTTCGCTCTGATCGTCACTGCAGAACCTTATTTTGCGGTTACCCAGCCCAATGAAAAGGTCGTCGCCCAGAACCAGCCCGGCATGAACGCCCAGGGCTTTGTGCGCCCACTGGACGTTCATTATCAGGCACTTCCTGCATCCGCATACACATCCAACCCGATTCAGGAGCCGGTTTACGGCATCGACAAAAAAGTTCCCCTCAGCCTGAAAGAAGCACGCAACGCCGTTCGCATTGCCAAGGACTCCCGCGCCGACCAGTATGCCAGCGCGCCATTGCAGCGGGCTCAGCAACTCCTCGACCAGGCAGATGATTATTACAACCGCAAGCAGAACGACAAATCCATCGCCACCGTGGCCCGCGAGGCAACTCAGGCCGCCGAAGCCGCCCGTGTAATGGCAATCAAGAATGAGCAGCAGGCCAGGATCGAACGCCGGCAGCGTGAGACCGAGCAGAGGGCCGCCAATGCGGAAGCCGACGCTCAGGCGCAAGCTCAGCAAGCCCAGGACGCCCAAGCCAAGGCCCAGGCCGCGATCCAGCAAGCTCAGCAAGCTGAATCCGCTCGCCAGAACGCCGAGCAGCAAGCCACCCAGGCTGCCCAGGCCGCCCAGCAGGCGGCTCAGGCCGCGCAAACTGCGCAGCAGCAGCTCCAACAACAGGCTAACTCCGGCCAGCAAATTCAGGCTGCCCAACAGGCGGCTGCGCAGCAAGCCCAGCAGCAAGCCCAACAAGCTCAACAAGAAGCTGATGCTGCCAAGCAGCGTGCCCAGGATCAGGAACACGCTGCCCAACTGGCGGAACAGCAATTGCAGCAACAACAGGCGGCAGCCACCGCTGCGCAACAGCAGTTGCAACAGGAACAATCCGCGCGACTGCAAGCGGAACAGCAGGCTCAAGCCTCTCAGCAGCAACTGCAACAAACTCAGCAGCAGTTGCAGCAGGCCCAAACCGACAAAGAACAAATGCGTCAGCGCTTGCTTGATCAGTTGAACCAGGTCTTGCAAACTAAAGACAGCGCTCGTGGTTTGATCGTGAACATGCCTGACGTTCTCTTCAATCTGAACAGCGCCAGCTTAAAACCAAATGCTCGTGAGCGTCTGGCCAAAGTCGCCGGTATCCTCATCGCCTATCCCGACATTCACGTCGAAGTCGATGGCTACACCGACAACACCGGCAGCCTTGACTACAATCAGCAACTCTCCGAGCAACGCGCCGATACCGTTCGGACGTACCTCGTGCAGCAGGGCGTACCGTCCGCGTCTATCGATTCCAAAGGATTCGGCCCCAACGATCCCGTCGCTTCCAACGAAACTCCGCAAGGCCGCCAGCAAAATCGCCGCGTGGATCTCATCGTTTCGGGTCAGTCCATCGGAGCTCATCTCATGCCGCCTAACAGCAACCAGCAACGGTAATTGGTACCCGGAGGTGCCCACCCTTCGCTTTGTACGAAGGGTGGGATGTGTTGCGCTCGGTGGCCCAGGTTCGCGATCGATCTTTGCGAGCTAACCTGGGAAGGCCCACCCTGAATGGCGACGTACCCACCGCCTTCGCCCGCACATCCTGACGGCTCTGCAAACAGCAACTGGGAGGTTACTTCCCCTCGTGTTCCTTCGTGTCCTTAGTGGTAGACATAGGGGATCCGCAACTTTTGACGCTCCCGATTTCCGGCTGCTAAACTGAATCTTTGTCAGCCCACCACAATCGCCAGCAGAAGGGAAGTTCGTGCGCGCACAAACTCGCCACCAATTAAAGGAAGACCGCTTCAGCAAAGCTACCGTCGAAGTGGCGGAAAAAACCCTGCACTGGTCCGCAGAACATCAGGACAAGCTGATCGTCGCCGGCATCATCGTGCTGGTCATCGTGGGTTTGGCTTTCGCGGGATGGTATTACACCAATCAGCAGGACCAGAAGGCCAGCGTGAGCTTCAGCCAGGCGGTGCGCACCATGGACACGCCGATTCGACCTCCCAATATGCCTCCCCAGCCCGAGGTGGCAAGTTTTGCCAGCCTCAAGGAGCGGGCGACCACGGCGCATAAGCAATTTGAAGACATTGTGAATAACTATCCCCACACCCACGCCGCCGATTTTTCCCACTACTTTCTCGGGCTGACTTCGGCCGAGATGGGCGACAACGCTGCGGCCGAGCGGGAATTGAAGGGGGTCGCCGAATACCACAATAAAGATCTTGCGGCCTTAGCGAAGTTTGCCCTGGCGTCTGTCTACCGGGATACCAATCGTGACAAGCAGGCAATCGATCTCTACAACGAGATCATCGCCAAACCCACCGCCACGGTTAGCAAGACAACCGCGCAAATGGAACTCGCAGCTACCTATCAATCCGCCAACATGCCGCTGGAAGCCAAACGAGTTTACGAGCAGATCCAGAAGGAAAATCCCGCCACAGAAGCCGCCCAGATGGCCTCGGCGAAGCTTCAGGCTTTGAAATAGCTGAATCTATTTCTCTGCATAATCCGGAAGGCTGCCGTGACTACTCTATCTCGCCTCTTGCTTCCGTCTGTCGCTCGAAGTGGAACGCAACTCCTATAGCAAGAATCAGCGCGGCTAATCCGAACAAGGTCAACCCTGTCGTGGCATTAGGTTCCAGAACAATCACTTTCCGCGCCATCGCGATAAGCGCCACTTCCAGCACAACCCGCACGTGAATGACGTCTTGCTGGAGGTAGGACCGCAGCGTCTCTAATAGCTCCACTCCGATGAGCACCAGCAAAAAGTATCCGAAGACATCGAGCAGGCTCTGTACCGAAATAAGAAATCGAGGCTTGCTCCAAATTATCTCCTCACCGATCAGCACACCCAGGTGCACGGTCGAGAGAACCACGACGACGACCAGCATTCCGGCCAGCACCCAAATCACGAGCCTCTGGGTTCTTAGTAGTAGCCTTTCCATCGCAGTTTTTGCCCGCAACAGTCTAACCGAGCCACAAGAAGCGACACAATTATCGAACCTGAGAACTGAGATCTGGGAACTGAGAACTGATTTTGGAAAACCAACAAGAATGCGGGTGCCCCTCGATAAGAGCGAAGGTGGTGTCAAGGACAAAGATATCCTGTGCAGCGCCGTGGCACCGCTTTTTTCGCCAGAGGGGTTGAGGACCAAGACTCTGGAAATCTCACGCTGAATCACCTACCGGT
>Ga0209579_10000962_pt1 | contig 25045 bp, 21 predicted proteins | sample Coa_R1_2_FD_187152 | JGI IMG/M metagenome (GOLD analysis project Ga0209579, IMG submission 187152) | Surface soil microbial communities from Centralia Pennsylvania, which are recovering from an underground coalmine fire - Coalmine... | ecosystem: Environmental > Terrestrial > Soil >... | reverse complement strand
AACCTGGCGGAGAAAAACAGATTCTTGGCTGCGCGGGCTGCACTCAGAAGCCAATCGATTCAAGATGGGAGCTACGAGGAGCAGAAGAAAGTCAATGAGAACCGCCCGCAAGGAAACGCGCAAAGGTACGGACATGAAAAATAAACGGACGCACAGCCGTAAATCGCAAGCACCAGCTATGGGGGTTGCCGAGGCAGGGCGCAGCAGGCTGCGCCCCTCCGGCAGAGAGTCGAAGAAGTCGGGGAAGTTTTAAGCGGTGCGGAGCTCAGAGCGGTTGCGACGGTAAAGAGCCAGAGCCGCGAGGGCGAGAATGGAGCTAGCCAGCAAGATAAGGCTCGAAGGCTCGGGAGCGGACGTGACTCGGCCGGCCGAGCCAACTGGATCTCCGGTGGATAGGGGAATGGAGATGGAGGCGGTGCCAACGTTGGTTCCCGCGAGGTTGGTCATACCGAACGCGGTGGAAAGATCGGCGGCGGCCTTGGCGTCGAGGGTGAGAGAGCCGTCGGGCCCGATGTCGAAGATGGTCAGTTCGTTAATTTGAGTGCTGCCGAAGTGCATGTTGCCGGAGAGAGTGCCGGTGGCGGTGTTGACGACGAGGTTGCGGAAGGTAACGTCAACCGAGCCGTTGCTCACGGAGAAACCGCTGCCGTCAGAGTTGAAGATGTCGCCGGAGGCGCCGAGAGAGCCGCTGGTTATAGGAAGAAAGAGAGTCAGGGTCGTGGTGTCGAAGCTGGCTTTTCCGAGCGGGGTGATGGTGAGGCCCATACCGCTGAGGGAAGCGGCGGTGGAGGCACTGAATACAACCGAGGTATCACCCGAGACAGAGTCGGCCCGAGCAGGCGATGGAGCCAGAAACAGAAGTGTCGCGGCGCATAGAGCAACTACGAAGTGCAACGGATTACGCATGGAAGCTCCCTAAGGGAAATTGGCTGGAGGACCGAAGAATGCGGAAACTCGGGCAGGCAAGCACTCTGAGGCGAAATAAGGTTAGCGAGCAGTGAGGGCCGAATCAATGGGGTAAAAACTGTATCTGAAAGGGGTCGTGTTGGTTGGCAGGTCGAAACGCGAACCACAGGGTCATGCTAAGAGATGAAGTGGCCCCAGCGAATGAAGTCGGCGACGCCTGCGACGACGATAAGCGTGGCGAGGATGTAAAGCATGAGACGGGTGAAGGGGTAGCGGTCCTGATTGGTGGTTCCGCCGGAGATATTCAGATAGAAAAGAAGAATCCCCGCGACCACAAAAAGATAGACCCAGACGGGAATACCGTAAAAATCGGTGGGGATGTTGGAAAGCAGCATGATGAAACGATATTACACCCTGGCGGCCCGAATATTTGCATTGGTAGCCGGTGCGGAATTGACGCTTTGGCCACTTCTTGGCGGGCGCGGGAGAATTGTGACTAATAGCGAAAGGTGATCGGAACTGGCTAGCGGGCTTCGACGCGCCAGGTGTCGCCGCCCCGGAGAAGCTTGGCCAGGTCGCCGGTACCACGCTTGGCTTGGACGTCGCGAATCTGCTGGTTGATAACGTCTTCGTAGCGCGGGAGATCATCCCAGGCGCGGAGAACGCCGATGGGAGTGGGGAAGCCTTCGCGGTGCTCCATGTGGGAGAGGAGAAAGGCGTAGGAAGGGCGCGGATGATGAGCGTCGTGGACGACGAGGTCGGACTCGGAGATGCCATTGCCGAGCTGAACGACTTCGATGTCGCCATCGGACTTGCGGCGGATGCCTTTGTCGCGATTCTTGCCGAACACCAGAGGCTTGCCGTGTTCGAGCTGGATGACATGCTCGCTGCGAGCGTCTTTTTCGGTGATACCGGTCCAGGCGCCGTCATTGAAGATGTTGCAGTTCTGCAGGATTTCGACGAAGGCCGAACCTTTGTGGGCAGCGGCGTGCCTAAGGGTGTCCTTCAGGTGGGCCTGAAAGACGTCCACGGAGCGGGCGACGAAGGTGGCTTCGGCGCCGATGGCGAGGGAGATGGGATTGAACGGGCGATCGAGCGAGCCGTAGGGAGTGGATTTGGTTTTCTTGTTGAATTCGGAGGTGGGTGAATACTGGCCCTTGGTCAGGCCGTAAATGCGGTTGTTGAAGAGCAGGACCTTCAGGCCGACATTACGGCGCAGCATGTGAATGGTGTGGTTGCCGCCGATGGAGAGGGCGTCGCCGTCACCCGTGGCGACCCAGACTTCGAGGTCGGGGCGAACGGCTTTGATACCGGTGGCGACGGCGGGCGCGCGGCCGTGAATGGTGTGGAAGCCGAAAGTGTTCATGTAATAGGGGAAGCGCGAAGAGCAGCCGATGCCGGAGACGACGACGAAGTTTTCGCGCTTGATGCCGAGTTCGGGGAAGATGGCCTGGACGGCGGCAAGGATGGCGTAGTCACCGCAGCCGGGGCACCAGCGGATTTCCTGGTCGGTCTGGAAGTCTTTTTTAGTGAGGACGGGCAATGCTGTGGTGGTCATTTTGTGTGAACTCCGAAAAGCTGACAGTTAACCGTTGACAGTCGAAAGCAAGAACCGGCCTGGCCAAAGCCCGGCACTACAAAAGCACAACCGCGTCGCAGCCCAAACCAGAGTCGAACAATCACCGCTACGAAACCAGCGCGCGTCTCAGAAGGCGGCCGCTACAACGATTCAAAAACACGGGTCTAAACACCCGCCACTACAAAATCGAGCTGCGTTACAACCAGGCGCAGACAAGAGCGGCTGCGCTACTTAAGGAGCTCGGAGATTTTTTGTTCGAGCTCGGACTGCTTGAACGGACGGCCCTGGATTTTGTTAAGGCCGATGGCGTTCACGAGAAACTTGGCGCGCAGAAGCCAGAGCAGCTGGCCCATGTTGAGCTCGGGGACGAGGATTTTCTTGTAGCGCTTGAGAACGTCGCCGAGGTTGCGCGGAAACGGGTTCAGATGGCGCAGATGGACGTGGCCGATGCGATGGCCGAGTTCGCGCTGAGATTTTACGGCGGCGGTGATGGAACCGTGCGTGGAGCCCCAGGCGACGATGAGCAAGTCGCCATCGGGATCGCCCTCGGGGACGATGTCGGGAATGTCCTGAGCGATGGCCTCGACTTTCGCGGCGCGGATGCGAACCATCTTTTCGTGATTGAGCGGTTCGTAGTTGATGTTGCCGGTGACGTCTTGTTTTTCCAGGCCGCCGATGCGGTGTTCGAGGCCAGGCGTGCCGGGGACGGCCCAGGGGCGCGCGAGGGTTTCAGGATTGCGGCGATAGGGCTTGAAGTCCACCGGGTCGGAGGCGAACGTCACCTTGAAGTCGGGAATCGAATCAAGGTCAGGGATTTTCCAGGGTTCAGCGCCGTTGGCGAGGTAGCCGTCGGAAAGAACGATGACAGGTACCATGTATTTGACGGCGATGCGGGAGGCTTCCAGAGCGGCCCAGAAGCAGTCGCTGGGAGTGGCGGCGGCGACGACGGGAATGGGAGCTTCGGAGTTGCGGCCGAAGAGAGCTTGCAGCAAGTCGGCTTGTTCGGTTTTGGTTGGCAGGCCGGTGGATGGGCCGCCGCGCTGGATGTCGCAAATGACCAGCGGGATTTCCACGGCAATGGCCAAGCCCATGGCCTCGGTTTTGAGAGCCATACCGGGACCGGAAGTGGTGGTGATGGCTAGAGCGCCGGCGTAAGCCGCTCCGATGGCGGAAGTGATGGCGGCGATTTCGTCTTCGGCCTGGAAGGTGACGACGCCGAAATCCTTGTACTGGGAAAGTTCGTGAAGGATGTCGGAGGCCGGGGTGATGGGATAGCTGCCCTGAAAAAGTTGGAGACCCGATTTTTGCGAGGCGGTTAGGAAGCCGAGAGCGAGAGCCTGGTTGCCGCTGATGTTGCGATAGAGGCCCGGCTCGAGCTGCGCGGGCGGAATTTCGTAGTTGATCTGGAAGGCTTCGGTGGCTTCGCAATAGGAATAGCCGGCTTTCATGGCCAGCTTATTGGCTTCCACGAGGAGCGGCTTTTTGGAGAATTTATCCTCGATATAGCGGACGGTGCCGTCCATGGAGCGGTTGTAAAGCCAATAACACATGCCCAGCGCGAAGAAATTTTTGCAGCGGCTGACGGACTTGGCGTCCAGACCGAGGTGCTCGAGGGCGACCTTGGTGAGGCGCTCGAGCTCGACCGGGAAAAGGCGGAACTTGTCGAGGGAATGGTCTTCCAGAGGATTGGAAGTCATTTGGGCCTTGCGCAGGTCGGTTTCGGCGAAGGCGTCGGAATTCACGATCAGGATGCCATTGGCCTTAAGGTCGGCAAGGTTCATCTTGAGCGCGGCGGGATTCATGGCGATGAGCACGTCCACCGCATCGCCGGGCGTATAGACTTCGTTAGAAGAGAAATGAAGCTGGTAGCCGCTGACGCCGGGGAGGGTGCCGGCAGGGGCGCGGATTTCGGCGGGGAAGTCCGGGAAAGTGGCGATGTCGTTGCCATAGAGGGCAACGGTGTTGGTGAACTGGCTGCCTGTGACCTGCATGCCGTCGCCAGAGTCTCCGGCGAAACGGATGACGGCGCGTTCAACGACTTCGCGCTTGTGCTTAGGCAGCGGAATATCGGTGGTCGTGGCCATGCGTAATTGCAACTCCCCCAAAAGCTAACGACGTCGTGCGCAACATCTTTCATGTCAGGGTTTGTAAGGACAAACCCTGAAACCCGTGGATATCCCCCAGGGAGGCGAGCAGTCTGGCCGGAACAGCGAGCAGGTGGAGAAGCTGAGGCGCCAGGAGCCTAGATAAAAATGATAGCACAGCGGAGCGGGATGAGAGCGTGCGTGCGCGGAAGGTAACGGCGCGAAGGCGAAGGGGGAACAGAGAGTTTTGCGCGTGGCTCAGGATGGCAAGTTGTCGCTGGCGCTGGAGGAGGGTTGAACGGAGGCTGCCGTTGCGGCGGAGTGGAAGGATTGGCGGGCAATGAGGAGGGTGACGATGATGGCGATCGGGATCACCAGGCCGAGGAGGTTGAAGTAGCGCATGTTGGTCAGCATGGATTGCGTGAAGTAGGGGAGGTCGGGGAGGTTCATCTCCTGCATCGCAGCGCGCATCATGGATTCGAAGGAAGGGCTTAAGGCGGCGTAAAGGCCGTTGACGCAGAAGAGCAGCTGAATGGCGATGGTGAGCGGGAGGCTCCAACGTTTGAGGAGGAGCAAGCCGAGGCCTGATGCACCGAGCAAAGCAAAATTCAGGAAGAGGATCAACGAGGCAGCAGGGCCGCGGAACATGTGGCCGAAGTAAAACGCAGGGATGCGAAAAGGAAGAAACGGAAGAAAAGGGAGGACCAAAAGAAACGAGGCAAGATACCAGGCGACAATGCGAACTGGGAGCGGGCATTGGGGATTGTTCAGAAAAGACCGGGAACTCGGGCCAGCCGGGGGCGGGCCGGCGAAGGCGAATGCAGCTTGAAACTGCGCGGTGATCGCAGGACGGGTAAATAGAATGAGCCACCACAGTGCGATCAAAATCGGGACTCCATAAATGAATGCGAGAACGGCGGCCAGGACGGCTTTGGAAACGCCGGCTTCGACGGGTGCAAGAAAAATCGTGAAGAAGATGACGCCGATGCCGATGAGTCCGAAAAAGAGCATGCAGCCGGCGATCACCAGCAGGGCGATACGCGCCCATTTGCGGAGGCGAAGGATGCCGATGCCGGTGGCGACGACAAAGATGGAGCAGAGCAGAAAGAAAATCCAGGTGCCGTAGAGGATAGGACGCATTTCCGGAGTAAGCACTGTTGTAGAAGGCAGGCCAAAGCCAGACAAAGTGAGGAACAGAAACGAGGCGAGAATGGAAAAGGCTGAGAACGCACCGCCGATGATGGCGACAATGCCAGCGGCGATAACGGAAGGGGAAGCGCTGGGGCGAGGAAGGCGGGGTTGTGGGTCGTTGGTCATCGTGAGGGTTGGCGGGTGGGATAGAGAATAACCGGAAAAGCGGTTTGGGTTTCGATGAGGACGTTCTAAGGAGGAACGCCGGGCAAAACTGTGCTTGACACTTCGCTTTACCTTCGCCTAGAGTGGGTTGTGGAAAAGTCCCGAGCGAGTGGGAATACTCCAACGAAAAGCGCAGACCAGAGTATCTGCGCTACGGAGGCAAGCCATGGCCCTCACGAAGCGACAGAAAGAAGTGCTGGACTACCTGGTGTCGTTCGAAACCAAGCACGGATATGCGCCGAGCTTTGAGGAGATCGGCAAGGGCATGAAGCTGACTTCGCTGGCAACGGTGCACAAGCACATTTCGACGCTGGAGAAGAAAGGCTTCATCCGGCGCGGCTATAACCAGAGCCGGTCCATCGAGATTTTGCAATTGCCGAAGTCGGTGAAGGAGCAGGTGATCGAGCGGAAAGTGCAGGAATTGCCGCTGATGGGGCGAATCGCTGCAGGGCGTCCGCTGGAAGCGATGGAAGAACGGGAGACGATTTCGCTGGGAGATTTCGCGCGCGGCGGGAATTCTTTTGTGCTGCAGGTGAAGGGAAACTCCATGATTGAGGACCACATCATGGACGGCGATTTTGTGGTGTGCGAGCAGACGCAAGTGGCGAACGCAGGAGAAATTGTGGTGGCCCTGATCCGCGGCGATGAAGCGACGTTGAAGCGTTTTTACCGGGAAGGGGCCGGGAAAATCCGACTGCAGCCGGCGAATTCGGAAATGGGTCCGATCATTGAGGCGGCCAGCGACGTGAAGATTCAGGGCCGCGTGATCGGCGTACTACGGAAATACTGAAGAATGGAAGTAAGGAAGAGCGAAGCAAGGAAATCCCAGCCTGCCTACAACGTTATCCCTATCCTTGATCTCCGCCGCTTGAGCTAGAGTGCGAATCGTCGCCGCAGATGCTGTTTTGGGCGAAGCAGACGGACTGCTACCCTTAAGTGGATGAGCGAATTGATCCGAAAAAGACAAACGACGAGTCAAAAAGCGAAATGGGCCGGTTGGCGGCGCGCAGCGGGCGTGGCTTGTGTCGTTATTCTGATGCTGGCGTCGGCGGAGCGCGGGCAAGCGTATTCGGTGATGTCGCACCAGGCGATTATTGACGCGGCATGGGAATCGGACATCAAGCCGGCGATCCGGCAACGGTTCCCGAACGCCACGGAAGACGAAATCAATCGCGGACAGGCGTATGCATACGGCGGCGCAATCATTCAGGACCTGGGTTACTATCCGTACGGCAATCCATTTTTCAGTGACCTGACGCACTATGTACGGAGCGCGGATTTTATTCTTGCGCTGTTGCGCGACGCGCAGGACGTTTACGAGTATTCGTTCGCGCTGGGAGCAATGGCGCACTATGCGGCGGACAACAACGGACACCGGTTTGGAACCAATCGGGCTGTTCCGGTGCTCTATCCCAAACTGAAACATAAGTACGGAGATTCGGTTTCCTACGAAGAAGACAAATTGGCGCACGTGAAGACGGAATTCGGGTTCGACGTGCTGGAAATTGCGAAAGAGCGTTACGCGCCGGAGAGCTACCACGACTTCATCGGTTTCGAAGTGGCGCCCCGGGTGTTGGAAGAGGCGTTCGAAGAAACCTATGGGCTGGATCTGCGGAAAGTGCTGGTGGACGAGGACAAGGCGCTGAATTCCTACCGGCATGCTGTGAGCAAGTTGCTGCCGAAAGCGACGCGGATCGCGTGGCACTTGAAAAAGGATGAGATCGAAGCGGATGAGCCGGGAATGACCAAGCGCAAATTTTTGTATAACCTCAAGAAGGCCAAGTACGAACAGGAATGGGGAACGGATTACCTGAAGCCGACGGCGAGCGACAAATTTCTGGCGTTCCTTTACAAGTTGCTGCCGAAAATCGGGCCGCTGAAAATTCTGCAGTTCAAGACGCCAAACGCGGAAACCGAGCATATGTTCGAAACCAGCTTTAACGGCAGCCTGGATCAATACCGCCAGCTATTGAAGGAGCAGCGGACCAATCAAGAGCCGTCGATGACCAATGACAATTTTGACCTGGGCACGGTGAGCGAGCCCGGCCAATACCATCTGGGAGACAGCGCACGGGCGAAGTTGCTGGATCAACTGGCGCAACAAAAATTCGCGGGGATGACGCAGACGATTCGGGAAGAGCTGCTGGCGTATTTCAATCGGCCCGACGAGACGTTTCAGTTGAAGAAGGACAAGAAAGTCTGGGCACGGCTGCAGACAGAACTGACCGAGCTAAAAAATAACGGACTGGAACAACAGCAGGCGGCATTGGGAGTAACGGGTCGTTAAGTAGTTAAGTCCAGCGCGCGCTGGTCGTGAAGCAACTGCAGATAGCCGAGGATGTCCTGCTCGACCTTTTTTGGTTCCGCTTTGGAATATAACTTTTGCAGTTCGGCAATGATTTGCGCCGTGGTGTGTTTGCCGTCGCAGCGGGAAACGATTTCCAGGCTGGGGCCGTTAAGGCGAAGCGCGCGTTCAGGCATGAGCAGGACTTTTTGGCCCTGGTTTTCGCCCAGGCGCACGCCAGCGGCGAGTTGGGGCCTGGAGTTGGGGTCGAGAGTCATTGGCAGGTGGTCAGTTTACAGTTTTCAGTTCTCCGTAAGAAAAGAAAAAGAATAGCGGAACAGGTTGGGTTAGCGCGTCACTGGTTCTGATTCGGGTAGGCACGCGATGACGGGCTTTGGTCGAGGTTGTTCCGCTTTCACAAAGTGGCGCGGACGGCGCTCCTTGGAAACTCACTGATGTCAATCGGAGCCCAAGTCGGATTTTTCGGGGTGGAAAGCGCCGGGGGGCGGCCAGCCGGGCTGGACGTACGCGTAGTAGAGGGCGTCGAGCATGGCCCAGAGAATATCGCATTTGGAACGGAGGGCGGCGTGGGCGGCGTCCTGTTCTTCGCGGGTGCGGGCGTGTTTGACGACCCAACTGAGAGCGAAATTGGCGTCTTCAGGGGCTTGCGTGAGGCGGCCGGTGAAATAGTCGAGGCCGGGAGCGAGCCACGGATAATACTCGTGCAATTTTTCCATGCGCAAAGCTATGAGGCGGCGAGAAAAAAGTTCGGTAAGGGAAGACGAGACGGCTTCCAGGTGAGAGCGCGTGGAGACGAACAGGATGTAGGCGTCCACAGCGTAACGCGTGGCGGGCAGGATGCCCTCATTACGCACGGCCTGAAGGCGGGAGAGGCCGGTAGCTTCGACCAGCTTGAGCCATTTTTCGATGCCGCCCGGAGGGGAGTCCGGGCCGGCACCGTCGTGGTCTTCCAGACGCTTGCGCCAGGCGGCGCGAAAGGCGTGGTCGTCGGTACGGGCGAGCAGCGCGGCGTCTTTGCGCGGAATGTTGGACTGATAGTAGTAGCGATTGAGCGCCCAGGCTTGCAGCTGGCCGCGGCTGAGCGCGCCTTCATGCATCAAGGTGTGGAAAGGATGCTTGTGGTGATAGCGCTCTTCGCCGATGGAGTTGAAGCCGGCGATGAAATCGCTTTCTGAAAGCGGATGTTTTTCCTGGGTCACAGAGAGAACTCCATGCCATCCGAGGCTAACTCAAAACCGGCATCGCGAACGGCGCGATGTTCCGCGGAATTTTCGTCGAGGATGGGATTGGTGTTATTGATGTGGATGAGAATCTTGCGGGCAGCGGAGTCCGAAGGGAATTGAGCCAGCAGGCCGTCGCGTCCGGAGAGGGGGATGTGTCCCATTTCGCGCGCCGTTTTGTGAGCGCGGCCCGTGGCGATGAGCTCGTCGTCCGACCAGAACGTGCCGTCGAGAAATGCGATATCGCTGGCCGCCGCGGCCTTGAGCCATTCGCCCGAGATTTCAGGCAGTGAGGAGGCGAAGAAAAAGGATTTGCCGGATTGCTCGAAGCGGAGGGCAATGACCGATTCTTGTGTGGGCAGGGTACGGCGCAGTTCGGTGCTGAGGTAGTCGGGGAAGCTGCCGCTCACAGACACCGAAGAACAGATAAAGCTAGGAGGCGCGGAGGGATCTTCACCAAAGCGGCAGGCGAGTCGTGCGCCAGGAGAGAGCGATTGCCACTGTACGGGCGGATCAGCGCGGTGCAGCACGTCGAAGATGCGATTTTCGGTCTGCAAAATTTTCTGGATCGCGGGAGTGGCGAAAAGGAAGAAAGATTGGAATTCGCGGAGGTGGAGCAGGCCCATGAGCGAGTCCACGTCGGCTGAGGTGAGGAAGACCCCAGCGATCGGGGTCCCGGTAAGTTCGCCGTCCGGCGGGACGAGTTGAGGTGTGGCGAGGATTTGCGCCCGCAGGTCAGGGGATGCGCCGAGCAAGAACCAGACGGCGCCGTCAGGGGAGAAGGCGAGTTGGGTTTGCGAGCGTGCGACGGAGCGGAGCGTGCCGCCGCGCAGGCCCCCGCAGTTTTGGCACGCGCAGTTCCATTGTGGGAAGCCGCCGCCAGCGGCGGAGCCGAGGATTCTTATCAGCATAGGTTCGGATGATGATAACGGGAAACCGCAGGGTGGGCCAGATGCTCGGCTGGCAGCGGAGCTGCGGCGGGCAGGGCGCATTGAATGCTCCGGATAGGTCTTACGCCGAGATCCTTGGCCGCCTATTAACACATGCGCCTAGGGAGACGATCCAAAAAGGAAACGCCGGCTGAAAGCCGGCGCATACGATGAGAATGGAACTCCCGCTAACGGGCCTGGATCGCCGCGTTAGATTTCAGCGTTGGCGTAAGAGCTGATTTCGCAGTTGAGGTCGATTTCTTCGTGCTGAGGTGTGGTCCATTCCATGGGTGAACTCCTTGGAGTTAATCTAACCTACAAAGGATAACATGAGATAGGGGTCGGATGAAGAGGGAATGTATGCGCGACCGCCTGGTAACGGATAGAAATGTGGCGAGAAGAGGCGCCGAAAGGGTGCCGCTAAATGTAGTAAGTTGGGAGAACCGGGAGCACAAGCTGTCGGGGTGAAACGCGCGAAGTCCCGGATCGAAAAAATCTGAAAAAATTTTTGCGGAAAAGCACGATTTCGCTTGACAAGTACCAGAACGTGCTTAAGATGTGGTCAAAAGTGGTAGGAAGTGGTGAGCAGTGGCTCGAAGTAGGGCGCAGTAGCAGCAACTGGGCATAGTCGCAAAAAGACACAAAAGTTGGGCGTTTGAGAGGCGATTTGGCGATCTGGGGCAACAGATTCCATCGTTTCGGGGCACAGCCGCAAGGCTCGAGGTCATTCCAGCCGCGAGCACAGGGCGAATCAAGGGCACATGAGTCTTCGAGGAAACAGTCAGGCCAAGGTGGACGAGAAGGGTCGTCTCAAGATACCCGCCGTGTACCTCGAAGGATTAAAGCCATACGGCAACCAGTTTTATATCACCAGCGTAAGCGGGGAGACGGCTTTTATTTATCCAATGCAGGTATGGGTGGCGATTGAGGAAAAGCTGGCGAAAGTGTCCAGCCAGAACCAGACCAAACGCAAGTTTTTGATGAGGACGAGCTACTTCGGGCAGGCGGTAGAACTGGATGGGCAGGGCCGGGTGCTGATTCCGACGGTGCTAAGGGAATCGGCGCAAGTCAAGGGCGACGTGGACGTGATCGGGAAGCTGGACCATCTGGAAGTGACGAACCATACCCGGATGTTGGACGAAATGAAGAACGACCCGTTCACGGCGGATGACTACCGGGTTTTGGAAGGTTTGGAAGGCTAAACGGAGAAGTGGCGAGTGGGGCATGGCGAGTGGCGAGAGCGGAACGAAGCGCCACACACGCCGGTGATGTTGCAAGAGGTGCTGGAATGGCTACGCATAAGGCCGGAAGGAATCTACATAGACGCCACGCTGGGAGCCGGCGGGCATTCGGAGGCCATAGCCGAAAGACTTTCCACGGGCAGGTTGATCAGCCTGGACCGGGACGCACAGGCGCTGCAGATCGCGCAGGAGCGTCTGAAGAGACTCGGATCGAGAGTGAGCTGCGTTTTGTCGCCGTTCTCAAGGATTGCGGAGGCCGCACGCGAGTTGGGGATTCCGACGGTGGACGGGGTCTTGGCCGACTTGGGGGTTTCGAGCATGCAACTGGACAACGCTGAGCGGGGCTTTTCCTTTCGCGAAGCGGGTCCGTTGAGCATGCGCATGGGGATTAGCGCCGAAAGCCCGCAGAGCGAGCTGACGGCGGACGAAATTGTGAATCGGTGGTCAGAGAAAGAACTGGCCGATTTGCTCTACCGCGAGGCGGATGAGCACGATTCCAGAAGAATCGCCAGGGCCGTAGTAAGAGCGCGGCCGATCCGAGACACGGCGCACCTGGCAACGGTTGTGGCAGGGTCCCGAAAGCAATGGGGAAGGCAGAGACTGCATCCCGCGACAAAAACGTTTCTGGCGCTGCGGATAGCGGTGAATCGAGAGATGGAGGAACTCGGGCAGTTTCTTTCTCGGGTCCCCGCCACAATGAATCCAGGAGGGCGGTGCGTGATTCTGACGTACCACTCCGGCGAAGACCGGATGGTGAAAGAGGCGTTCCGAGAGGCAGAACGGCAAGGCGAGCTGAAAGTTTTGACGAAGCACGTGGTCCGGCCCAGCGAAGAAGAAGAACGGGCGAATCCGCGGTCGCGAAGCGCGAAACTGCGGTGCGCAGAAAGAGCATGAGCGATGCGTAGCAAGAAAACAGCACCGATGATGGAGTTCCGGACGGTAAAGCGCATTGACAATTCGCGGCTGGTGCGGCACGTGGAGCCGGCCAAGCAGAGAAATCTCTACCGAACGGCGGGCCTTGGAGGCGTGGTGGCGCTGTTTTTCCTTTTCTATATTTTTCAACACTTCAAATGTATTGACCTGAGCTTCCGGCTGGAAGACTTGAAGGCGCAGGAGGCGCAGGCAGCGGCGCTGAATTCGGAATTGAAGCTGGAGATCGCGAATCTGCGCGATCCGATGCGCATTGATGTGATTGCCCGCAAGCAACTGGGTTTGACGGAGCCTTTGCCAACGCAGATGCGCGAATACGAGGCGCCTACGGGTATGCAGGTGGCGGCGGTGCGGCTTGTGAGCCGCAATCGAGTGCAGCAGCGGTAAAACGAAACAACGCATGGCATGCAGCGAGATTACGAAGTGCTGTTAATTCAACAGGCGGAGCGATTCCCGAACGCAGCGGGCCATGCAAGCAGAGAAACTCCACGTCCGTTTGCTGATCGTCGCCGGCGTGGCCCTGTTGTGGATGACGGCGGTTTTTGGACGCCTGGGTTACCTGCAACTGGTCCGGCATAGCGAATACCTCGCCCGCGCACAGCGGCAGCAACAGCGCACCATCGAAATCACACCAAAGCGCGGCGCGATTTATGACCGCAACCTGCATCCGCTGGCCATGAGCGTGCCGGTGGAGTCGGCATTCGCGGTGCCAGCGGAAATCGGCGACAACAAAATGATGGCGGCGCGGCTGCTTTCCGGGGTGCTGGGAGTTCCGCGCGACGTCCTGGAGGCGCGGTTCGAATCGGGCAGCTCGTTTGTGTGGGTATTACGCAAGCTGCCGCCGGACAAAGCGGAAGCGGTCCGCGCGTTGAATCTGAAAGGCGTGTACCTGCAGAACGAAAACCAGCGCTACTACCCGAAACGCGAACTGGCTGCCCACGTGGTGGGATTCGTAGATATGGACGAAAAAGGACTGGGCGGCATTGAATATGAGCTGGACAATTTGATTCGAGGCAAGAGCGAAAAAATTGTGGTGATGGCCGATGCGCGGCAGCGCTGGTTCGATGGCGGGGCGGCGCAAAAGGACCAGGGTGCGAACGTTGTCCTGACCATTGACGAAAAAATTCAATATATCGCGGAGCGAGAACTGGCCGCGGCGATTGCCAAAACCCACGCGCTGGCCGGCACGGTAATCGTCCAGAACCCGAACAACGGAGCGATTCTGGCGCTGGCTAACTGGCCGAAGTTCAATCCGAACTCGCCAAACGATTCGAAAGCAGAATCGCGGATGGATCGCGCGGTCAGTGCAATTTATGAGCCCGGTTCAACGTTCAAATTGATCACCTTAGCGGCAGCCTTTGACCAAAACCTGACCAATCCCGACGAAGTCTGGGATTGCGAGAATGGCTCGGTGATTGTGGCCGGGCACCGCATTCACGATCACAAGCCATTCAAACTGCTGACGGTTTCCGAGATCCTGGCAAAATCCAGCGATGTCGGCGCCATCAAAATTGCGATTCGCCTTGGCGCACCGAAATTTTATGAATACATCCGCGCCTTTGGTTTCGGGCAGCAAACCGGCGTCGAGCTGCCCGGCGAGAGCAAAGGTCTTCTGAAGAAAATTGAAAACTGGAGTGGGTTTTCGATTGGATCGATTTCCATGGGACAGGAAGTTGGCGTTACTCCGATACAGTTGGTAACGGCGGTTTCGGCCATCGCGAACGGCGGCACCCTCTATAAGCCACACGTCGTTGCGGAATTGCGGCGCGGTGATCAGCTTCTGGCATCGAGTGGCCCGCTTACTCCGGGAGAGCCACGGGAGATCATTCGACCGGAAACCGCCGCGACCCTTCGCCGGCTGATGGAAGGGGTAATCTTGAATGGCACGGGTCCGCTGGCGCGGCTCGATGGTTGGACCGCCGCGGGAAAGACTGGCTCCGCGCAAAAAATCGATCCCGCCACGGGACGTTATTCGCCGACGCAGCTGATCGCCTCGTTCACCGGATTTGCGCCAATCAACGATCCGGCGGTGACCATCCTGGTTTCCCTGGATTCCCCGGTCGGTCAGCACGAAGGCGGGCAAGTCGCGGCACCGGTCTTCAAGCGCATCGCAGAACAGGTGCTTCCCTATCTGGACGTGCCGCGTGACGTGCCGTTGAGGCCAAAACTGATCCAGACCGCCTACAAACAGAATGAATCCGAGAGCGATGAAAATCTGCAGGATTTCAGCCCGGTGGACTTTACGGCGCAGCCCGACGATGCAGCGGCGCAAAAGAGCGACAATAAAGCCGGGGCGGCGCAGCCTGCTGTGACCGTCGCGCTCGATGAGGGCGGAGACATCGTAGTGCCCGACTTTCGCGGAAAGACCATGCGCGAGGTGACCGAAATGTGTTTGCGGCTGGGGTTGGACCCTGTACTGGTTGGCAGCGGTCTTGCAACGGAGGAAGCTCCGGCGAGCGGGGCGAAAGTCCGCCGTGGCGCCAGGATCACCGTGCGGTTTGCGGCGCCTGCAGACGCCGGTGGTCAAGCGGGCAAACCGGCCCCGAAAACCAGGATTCGATGACTTCGAGCTTACAGAGGACAGAAAGAATTCATTTGGTTGACCAACAAGAATCGAAGCCGCCCGGGCAAGCCCAAGCGCGAACCGCGACCCTGGCTGAAGTGTTTTCCGGCGTAGAAGCCGCGAATTTCCCAGCTAGCGCGGCGGGCTTGGCGATTCAAGCGATCGCTTGCGATTCGCGCAAGGTGATACCGGGAAGTTTGTTCTTCGCGCTGCACGGCGCGAAGGACGACGGGCACAAGTACATCAGTGACGCGATCGAGCGTGGCGCGACAGCGGTGGCAAGTGAAGGCGCCGCGCCACAGCAATTTGCCGGCCGGGTCGCGTGGGTGCAAGTTTCGGAAGCGCGCAAGGCGCTGGCGATGGCGGCGGCAGACTTTTTTGGCCATCCGGCGAAAGCTTTGCAGCTGCTCGCGGTGACAGGAACCAACGGAAAGACCACCACAACTTCGCTAATTGATTCGATGTTGCGTGCATCGGGAGCCAAGACTGGTCTTTTCGGAACGATTGCTTATCACACGCCTCTTGGGGAGTATCCTGCGCCGAACACCACGCCAGAGTCACTCGAGCTGCAGCGTTTTTTTGCCGAGATTCGCGACGCCGGCGGCAAATATGCGGTGATGGAGGCGAGTTCGCACGCACTGGTGATGGACCGTCTGTGGGGTTGCCACTTTCAAGCCGCCGTTTTTACCAATCTGACCCGCGAGCACATGGATTTTCACAAGAGTTTCGAAGACTACTTTGCCGCCAAACGCCGACTTTTTGAAGGAACCGGCGCGGGCGTGCCCGAAACCGCGGTCTTGAACGCCGATGATTCCTATAGCAAGCGCCTGGCAGGACTCGCTAAACACACCGTTACTTACGGCATCGAGAACGCGGCAGACATTTCAGCCCGGAAGTTTCACCTGGCGTTTTCCGGGCTGACGTTCACAGCGCACACTCCTCACGGAAAGCTGCAGATCGAGTCGCCATTGGTTGGCCGAATCAACGTTTACAACATCCTGGCGGCCATCGGGGGGGCGCAAGCGGCAGGCATGGCCAAGGAAACCATCGAAGCGGGAGTTCGCAATCTGCAGAATGTTCCGGGAAGATTTCAAAGCGTCGATGTTGGCCAGCCCTTCCTGGTGATCGTGGACTTCGCCCATACCGACGACGCGCTGGAGAATCTGATTAAGACGGCGCGTGAACTGAATCCCAAGGGCCGTGTCATCACCCTTTTCGGCTGTGGCGGCGGTAAAGACCGCACCAAACGCCCAGTAATGGGCGAAGCCAGCGGCCGCCTCTCGGATCTGACCATCCTGACCAACGACAATCCGCGCCAGGAAGATCCACTGAAAATCATCAGCGACGTTGTGGTAGGTCTGCAGAAAAGCAGCGGAAAATATTTGATTGAGCCGGATCGCGAAAAGGCCGTAGGCATGGCGTTTGACGCCGCACGAGCCGGAGATATCGTTCTGCTGGCGGGGAAGGGACATGAGGATTATCAGATCCTCGCGGACAAAACACTTCCCTGGGATGATCGAAAAGTGGCCCAGCAGGAGCTGCGCAAACGTGGATTTGAGGGCGCCGGCACGATCGCGAGCAAGGTCGGCGACGGGTTTGGCAACTGACGCGCAATCCTGAACCGTAGGGCGGCGCGCCAGGGTTTCGGCCTGAACATAAGGCGGCCGGAACTCGCCAGAAGCAAGGCGACACACTGCCCGCTCCGCGGGCAGCACTTCCGTAACGGAGGAGCCCTGCGAACCGGTGAGCACTAAGCGAACCCTGGGTTTTGCCCATAAGGCGAACCCGCTGAGGCATTTATGCGGTGGACGATTGCACAAATGGCTGGCGCTGTTCTGGCCCGGGCTGGAGCGGGACTCGATCCCCTGGCCCGGCTGGCCGGCGTCTCGATTGATTCTCGCACGGTACGTCCCGGCGAATTGTTTGTCGCCATCCACGGACCGCGTCACGATGGACACGATCATGTGGCCGCAGCGCTGGGGCGCGGAGCCATCGCAGCCCTGGTGGCCGCGAAAAAAGTGGGCGGCTATCCGGACGAGATTCAAGCGAAGTGCGTCGTCGTGGATGACACCTTCGTGGCTCTCAAGCAGTTCGCGCGCGCGGTGCGCGAAGCCTGGGGTGGGAAAATTGCCGGAGTCACGGGTTCGGTTGGAAAAACCACGACCAAGGAGATCCTGGCGACATTGCTGGGCGCGCGGTTCCGCACACTGAAGTCGGAAGGAAATTTCAATAACGAATACGGGCTGCCGTTGACGTTGTTTCGGTTGGACCAGACACACCAGGCGGCGGTGCTGGAAATGGGCATGTCGCGGCGCGGAGAGTTGGCGCGCCTGGCCGAGATTGCACGGCCGGATGTGGGTGTGGTCACGCGAGTTTCGCCGGCCCATCTTGAATTTTTTGCTTCGGTGGACGAGATCGCACTGGCGAAACGCGAACTGATCGAAGGGTTGAAAGGAAAGGATTCAACGGCCGTGCTGAACGCGGACGATCCACGTGTCGCAGCCTTTGCCGCGTATGCGCCAGGGCGCGTCTTGACCTATGGAATCGAAAACTCGGCGGTCTTCATGGCAGGAAATATTGAAGACCGCGGTGCGCTGGGCACAACTTTCGATTATGTGAGTCCGGAAGGCCGCGTGCGACTGGAACTGGCGCTGCCCGGGCGCCATGTGATTGCCAATACTCTGGCTTCGCTGGCGGCCGCCAGCGCTTGGGGAATTGGAATTGAAGAGGCACGCGCGGTGTTTCCGGCATTGCGGCCCCCGTCCATGCGCGGCGAACTCTTGCGGTTTACGGATGGAGCGGCGCTGATCAACGACAGCTACAACTCGAGTCCCGCGGCGCTGCAGGCCATGACTTCGTTGCTCTCGGCCACGCCCGGATTTCGCCGGCGCATCCTGGCGGCTGGCGAAATGCGCGAGCTGGGTCCCGCGTCCGCGGAGCTGCACCGTGAGGCCGGAGCCTTTGCGGCAAGAACCGGCGCGATTGATTGGATCATCGGGGTCGAGGGCGACGCCGCTCAGTTGATTCAGGGAGCGGTGAGCGCGGGAATTCCGCAAGAGCATGTTCGATATTTCGGCTCGTCGGCAGACGCAGCTGATTTCTTAAGCGGCTGGTTGCAACCCGGCGACCTGCTGCTGATCAAGGGATCGCGTGGCGTCCAGATGGAGCGCATCGTGGAAGCGCTGCTGACAAAACATGGCGTGCCGGGAAACGCCGCGGAGGTTGGCCACTAGATGTTGTACTACCTCCTTTACCATCTCCTGCAGAAGTACTTCAGTCCGCTGAATGTGTTTCGCTACATCACCGTGCGCACGGTGTACGCCAGCCTGACCGCGATGTTTCTCGCATTGGTATTTGGACCGTGGCTGATCCGGCGTTTGCGCGAGTTGCAGATCGGGCAGTACATTCGCGAAGAGGGTCCACAGCAGCACAAGAAAAAAGCGGGAACTCCGACCATGGGCGGCGTGCTGATCGTGCTGTCCACCGCGGTGCCGGTTTTGCTCTGGGCCGACCTGACCAATCCATTCGTCTTGCTGGCGCTGTTTGCTCTGAGCGGATTTGCCACCATCGGATTCATTGACGACTATGCCAAAGTCGCCAAAAAACAGAACCTAGGCTTGACGAGCAAACGCAAGTTCCTGTTGCAGGTACTGGTCAGCACGGTGGTTGGCATTGCTTTGCTGGAACTGGCTACGCACAGCGCCTACTCCACGCAGCTGGTTGTTCCATTCCTGAAAAAGTTTCATCCCGACCTGGTGATTCACTCGCTGCTGGCCAGCCCGCATCTGTGGCCGCTGGCATTTGCGCCATTTCTGATTTTTATCGTCATCGTCATCACCGGCTCTTCCAACGCCGTAAATTTGACTGACGGTCTGGACGGTCTGGCCATTGGCTGCACAGTCATCGCCGCCGGCGCGTTGACCATCCTGACCTACGTCAGCAGCAATGCCCGGTGGTCCACCTATCTGGATATTCAGTTCATTCCGCGCGTCGGCGAACTGACGGTTTTTTGCGGAGCGCTGGTCGGTGCGTCGCTCGGCTTTCTCTGGTACAACGCGCATCCGGCCGAAGTCTTTATGGGCGACGTCGGTTCGTTGTCGCTCGGAGGCACGCTGGGTGTCATCGCTGTGATCATTAAGCAGGAGATCCTGCTGTTCTTTGTCGGCGGAGTCTTCGTCATCGAAGCGCTATCGGTGATTGCACAGGTGGTTTCGTTCAAATTGCGTGCGAAACGCATTTTCCGCATGGCGCCAATTCACCACCATTTTGAATTGCTGGGATGGAGCGAGTCGAAGGTTATTGTGAGATTCTGGATTCTGGCGCTGGTATTTGCGCTGTTCGCGCTTACGACTTTGAAGTTGAGGTAGCAATAGGTGATGTCGAGGGAAGTCCAATTGAACGGGAAGCACGTGCTAGTGGTCGGATTGGCGCGCACTGGTGTGGCCACTGCTCTCTTTTGCGCGGCGCGCGGCGCGGTGGTTGCGGCCACCGACATTCGCGGCGCCTCGCAGTTGGGCGACTCGATTGAGCAATTGCGCGGTGCCGGTGTTCGGCTCGAATTCGGCGAGCAATTTGACAACCTCCTGCAAGGGCAAGACCTGGTTGTTCCAAGTCCCGGTGTTGCGGCGGATGCTCCATTGCTGCTGCGCGCACGCGAATCGCACATCCCGGTCTGGAGCGAGATTGAGCTGGCGGGGCGCTTCCTGCGAGGCCAAGTGATTGGCATTACCGGCTCAAACGGAAAAACCACCACCACGTCGTTGATCGAGCACACCTTGCGCACCGCCGGATTCCCGACCGTTCTGGCGGGGAATATCGGCACTCCTCTGATTGCTCAGGTGGAAAAAACAACCGATGAAACAATCACCGTTGCGGAGCTCAGCAGCTTTCAATTGGAACTCATCGAAAGTTTCCGGCCAAATATTGCAGTCTTCCTGAATTTAACGCCCGATCATCTCGATCGCCACAAAACCCTCGACGCTTATGGCGCCGCAAAAGCCCGGATTTTTGCGAATCAGACCAAGAATGACTCGGCGGTTCTGAACGCCGACGATGCCGCCAGCGCCGCCTATGCGCCCGCGCTCTCGCGAGTGCTCTGGTTCAGCCGTAAGAAAATGGTCATGCCTGGAGCGTACGTTCGCGATGGCAAGATTGTTTTCGCGCACCACGGCGAAGAAGAACTCATCATTTCGGTCAGCCAGGTGCAGTTGCCGGGCGCCCACAATCTCGAAAACGTCTTGGCCGCCGTGGTTGCAACCAGGCTGGCGGGAGTTCGGCCGACGCAAATTGAAGCAGGCATAAAGTCCTTCGCCGGGGTGGAGCATCGCCTCGAATTTGTCGCGGAAATCAACGGCGTCCGCTACTACAACGACTCCAAAGCCACCAACGTGGACGCCACACTGAAAGCCCTTGACTCGTTTCCCGGGCGCGTCCTGATCATATTGGGCGGGAAAGACAAAGACAGCGATTACACGCAGTTGCGCACCGCGCTGCTCGAAAAAGCGATTCTCGCGCTGCTCATCGGTGCCGCGGCAGAAAAGATCGAAAGTCAGATTGAAGGCAGCGTCGCCATTCGGCGATCCGGCACCATTGAGAATGCGGTCGATACAGCCTTCCATTCCGCCCATGCGGGCGACGTGGTGTTGCTGTCCCCGGCTTGCGCCAGCTTCGACCAGTTTCAAAATTTCGAGCATCGGGGGCGAGTCTTTAAGGAATTGGTCCACCAACTGGAAAAGCGCGCGCCGCCCCGGCCCGAAGAACTTTCAGCCAATCCAGTGAAAGCGGAGAAACGGAATGCCTAGACGTCTCGAAAATGACCGTTGGCTGTTTATCGTGACCCTCGCGCTGTGCCTGCTCGGCGCGGTAATGATTTTTAGCGCCTCCGCGGTCACCGCCGAACATGAATACGGCCACTCCTACATTTTCCTGCTGCGCCAGTCCGCCTGGCTCGCAATCGGGCTTGCGGGAATGTTCGTCCTGATGCGGACCGACTACCGCCGCCTTCGCGAACCCGCGGTGGTTTACACGGTGATTTCCGGCGTAGGACTGATGCTGCTCTGCGCATTCTTTCTGGACAAATCGCACGCCACGCACCGCTGGATTCGCTTCGGACCTATCGGCATTCAGCCTTCGGAAATCGCCAAGCTTGCGGTCATCCTTTACTTGGCTTGGTTCCTGGACCTGAAACGCCGCAACGCCGCCAGCATGGACTTCCGCAAAGAAGATTTTCTGCACAACATTTTGCCTGCCATCGGTCCAGTCCTGGTAGGCGTAGCCCTCATTCTCGCTCAACCCGACCTAGGCACCTCCGTGGACATCGTCCTCATCGCCGCCGCCGTTCTCTACGTTGCCGGACTCTCCTGGAAATGGATCGCGGTTGGCGCGGCCGCGTCTCTGCCGGCCCTGTACATCCTCATCACTCACGTGGCTTATCGCCAGGCACGGCTCATGGCCTTTCTTAACCCGGACAGCGATCCGCAAGGCGCCGGCTTCCAGCTCCTGCAGTCCCTGATTGCTGTGGGTTCCGGGGGGTTCACCGGTGTCGGCCTGATGGAGAGCAAGCAAAAGCTGTTCTATCTTCCGGAAGCGCACACCGATTTCATTTATGCCGTGATTTGCGAAGAGCTTGGCTTCATCGGCGCCCTCATCGTGATCGCGCTGTTTGCGATTTACGGATGGCGCGGCGTGCGCGCGGCCTTCTCCGCGCCAGACAATTTCGGTCGTCTGCTGGCCCTTGGCATCACCGCCATGGTTATTTTTCAGGCGCTCATCAATTTTGCGGTCGTGCTCGGAATGGTTCCCACCAAAGGGATCCCGCTGCCATTCATCAGCTACGGCGGGTCAAGTTTGCTGGTCATGCTGCTGGCCACCGGCGTGCTGCTGAATATATCTCAGCAGGCTACGAATCGATGAGTTCACGCGGGCCGTGTTCATGAAGCTTCTGATTGCCGGCGGGGGTACTGGGGGCCATGTTTTTCCAGCTATCGCCATCGCGCGGGAATGGCTTTCGCGCGGCCACGAAAGGGAAGTAGTGCTGGTGGGAACACAACGCGGAATCGAAATGAAACTGGTGCCGGAAGCCGGTCTGCCGCTGGAAACGCTTCGCGCCGCCGGGCTGAAAGGCAAAGGCGGCCTCACGCTCGCCAAGAACCTGGCTAAGCTTGTGCCGGGTACGCTCGACGCTTTCGCGATCGTCCGCAAGCACCAGCCGGTCGCCGCGTTCGGCGTCGGGGGCTACGCGGCCGGTCCCATGCTGCTCGCTACCTGGCTGCGCGGCATCCCGAATGTGATTTTCGAGCCCAACGCCGAACCCGGCTTCACCAACAGAGTCCTGGCGCGCCTCTCGAAGCGCATCGCCACCGGTTACGAAGTTACCGCGCAAGGCCTCGGCGGCAAAGGCGTTGTCACCGGCAATCCCGTTCGCGCCGAATTTTTCGCCATCGAACCTCGTGCCCCGCAAAAGCCATTGCGCCTACTTGTCACCGGCGGCAGCCAGGGCGCTCTCCCCATTAACCGCAGCTTCGTGGACGCCATGGATCAGCTGGCTGCCCGCAAGAGCGAACTCAACATCGTCCATCAAACCGGCGAACGCGACTACAACGCGGTAAGAACTGCCTACGCCCGGCGCGAATTTCACTCGGCCGAAGTGCTGCCGTTCCTTGCCAATATGGCGGAACGTTTCGCCTGGGCCGACCTGATCGTGTGCCGCGCGGGAGCCATCACTGCCTCTGAAATCGCTGCCGCCGGCCGCGCCGCCATTTTTATCCCGTTCGGTCACGCCACCGACAGCCACCAGCTCCGCAACGCTCAGGAAATGGCCAAAGCCGGCGCCGGCAAGGTCATCGTCGAAAACGAACTTACCGCCGCTCGCCTCACCGCCGAAATTTTCACGTTCCTTGATGGCCCGGACCAAATCCAACAGCTCGCTGCCAACGCACGATCGCTGGGGCGGCCGAACGCCGCCCGCGACATCGTTAACCTTATTGAAGAGGTCGCTGGCGTGCAAGCAAGCACTTCAGCGGGGCAAAACCGAGGAAAAATTTCACTATGATGGTTTCCTTCCGCAACTTCCAGCGCATCCACCTCGTCGGTATCGGCGGCATCGGCATGAGCGGCATAGGAGAAGTGCTCCTCACCCTCGGCTACTCCGTTTCCGGCTCCGACAGCAAGCTCACCACGATTACCGAACGGCTGCAAAATCTCGGCGCCACCATCTATGAAGGGCACCAGGCCGCCAACGTGGAAGGCGCGCACGTCGTCGTCACCTCTTCGGCCATTAAATCCGACAACCCCGAAGTGGTGGAAGCCCACAAACGGAAAATTCCCGTAATTCCCCGAGCCGAGATGCTCGCCGAACTCATGCGTCTCAAGTACGGCATCGCCGTGGGTGGCGCGCACGGCAAAACCACCACCACTTCGCTCGTCGCATCCATCCTCACCGCCGCCCATCTTGACCCCACTTTTGTGGTGGGCGGCAAAGTCAACCAAGCCGGATCCACCGCCCGCCTCGGCCGCGGCGAATACTTTGTCGTCGAAGCCGATGAAAGCGACCGCAGCTTCCTGTTCTTTGCTCCTGTCGTCGCTGTCGTCACCACCATCGACCGCGAACACCTCGATCAATACTCTTCGCTTGCCGATATCCAGGACGCTTTCACCCAATTCGTCAACCGCGTCCCTTTTTACGGCGCCGCCATCTTGTGCCTCGACGAACCTAACGTTCAAGCCATCATTCCCAACGTCAAGCGCCCCATTCTCACGTACGGTACTTCCAGCCAGGCGGACCTGCTCATCAGCGACATTGAATTGCGCGGCCTGGCCAGTGAATTCCGACTCACCTATAAGGACGAAGACCTCGGTTTGTTTATGCTTCCGCATCCTCCCGGCATTCACAACGTCCGCAATGCAGCCGCCGCGGCGGCTGTCGCTCTCTATCTCAATGTCCCCGCGGAGCTTATTCGCCTGGGCCTGGCAAATTTCGGCGGAGTCGGCCGCCGCTTCGACATCAAAGGCACCATCAACGACATCACGGTCATAGACGATTACGGCCACCATCCCGCCGAAATCAAAGCCACTCTCGAAGCCGCCCGCGGTTGCAAATTCAACCGGCTGCTGGTCCTTTTCCAGCCGCACCGCTACACCCGGACGCAGCATCTCTGGGAAGAATTCACCCGTGCTTTTAATCAGGCCGACCTGCTGGTCCTTACCGACATCTACGCCGCCAGCGAGCCACCCATCCCCGGCGTCACCAGCGAAGCCCTGGCCGCCGCCATCCGCGAAGCCGGTCACAAAAATGTCCACTATATCCGCTCCATGCAGGACAGCATCGGTTTCCTCCTCAAAAACGCCCGGCCCGGTGACGCCATCCTCACGGTTGGTGCTGGTAGTGTCTCCCGTGCCAGCAACGAACTCATGCTCTTGCTCGGCACGGAACACCCGACGCATTTTGCATCCGATCCCCATGCGAATTGACCACTCCACGATCCGCGCCGAACTCGCGAAGCTCCACGTCGAGTTGCAACCGGGAATGGCTTTGTCCAGCCTTACGTCCCTCGGCATCGGCGGTACCACCGACCTGCTCCGCATCTCCAGGCACGACTCCCTTCCCGCTGTCCTCGATCTTCTCGACCGCCACGAGATTCCGCACAAGTTCCTCGGCGGCGGCTCCAACCTGCTCGTCCGCGACGGCGAACTTCCCTGGGTCGTGCTGCAACTCGCCAAGCCCAACCCGGAAGTCTGCTTAGAAGGGAAGCTCGCCCGCGTGGACGCCGCGGCCGACCTCGGCCGTACCGTCACCTTCTGCGCCAAGCACGATCTCGGCGGCATGGAAGGCCTCATCGGTGTGCCCGGCACGGTCGGCGGCGCCCTCCGCATGAACGCCGGAGCCTACGGCACTCAGATCGGCAGTTATGTCCGCGAGGTCAAGGTCTATCGCG
>Ga0209579_10000960_pt1 | contig 25057 bp, 23 predicted proteins | sample Coa_R1_2_FD_187152 | JGI IMG/M metagenome (GOLD analysis project Ga0209579, IMG submission 187152) | Surface soil microbial communities from Centralia Pennsylvania, which are recovering from an underground coalmine fire - Coalmine... | ecosystem: Environmental > Terrestrial > Soil >... | reverse complement strand
CCGGCCCGCCTCGTGGCGGTCGAGGAAGAGGGCGTCCCCGAATGGCTGTGGCGCCGCACCGGCGACGCGGCGGCGCTGGCGGAACTCCCCAAGGAAGCGCGCTCGGGCGGCGAGACCAGCGCCAAGCAATGCTTCGACCGGCTCGCCGGCACGTGGACCTATTGGGGCTGGAAGGGCGGCTATTTCGACGGCGAGGAGGATGCCCGCGCCTTCTTTGACGAATTGCGGCTGATGCTGGCGCGCCAGATGGGCGCCCCCAACAGCCCGCAATGGTTCAACACCGGGCTCCATTGGGCCTATGGCATCGACGGCCCGGCGCAGGGCCACTATTACGTCGATTACAAGACCGGCAAGGTGCGCGCTTCCGAAAGCGCCTACGAGCACCCGCAGCCGCACGCCTGCTTCATCCAGTCGGTCGCCGACGACCTCGTCAACGAGGGCGGCATCATGGATTTGTGGGTGCGCGAGGCGCGGCTCTTCAAATACGGCTCGGGCACCGGCTCCAATTTCTCGAAATTGCGCGGCGACGGCGAGCGCCTCTCGGGCGGCGGGCGCTCCTCGGGGCTGATGAGCTTTCTGAAGATCGGCGACCGCGCCGCCGGCGCGATCAAGTCGGGCGGCACGACAAGGCGCGCCGCCAAGATGGTGATCGTCGACGCCGACCATCCCGATATCGAGGATTACATCGACTGGAAGGTCGTCGAGGAGCAGAAGGTCGCGGCATTGGTCGCCGGCTCGAAGCTGGCGGCGAAGCACCTCAATTTGATCATGGCGGCGTGCCGCGAGGATGTGCCAAATGGCGGGGGCGACCCCTTCGATCCGGCGCAAAACCCGGCGCTGAAGCGCGAGATCCGCGCGGCGCGGCGGGCGATGATCCCGGAAAACTACGTCCAGCGGGTCATCCAGTTCGCCCGCCAGGGCTTCTCCCAGATCGATTTCCGCACCTACGACACCGATTGGGACAGCGAGGCGTATCTCACCGTCGCCGGGCAGAACTCCAACAATTCGGTGCGCCTCACCAACGATTTCTTGGAGCGCGTCGAGAATGGCGCCGACTGGAACCTGACCCGCCGCACCGACGGCAAGGTGACGAAAACCCTGCCGGCCCGCGAGCTGTGGGACAAGATCGCCCACGCCGCCTGGGCCTCGGCCGACCCCGGGCTGCAATTCGACACGACGATCAACGATTGGCACACCTGCGCCGCGTCGGGCCGCATCAACGCGTCCAACCCGTGCTCGGAATACATGTTCTTGGACGACACCGCGTGCAACCTCGCTTCGCTCAACCTCCTCACCTTCCGGCGAGACGACGGCTCCTTCGCGGTCGCCGATTTCGAGCACGCGGTGCGGCTGTGGACGGTCGTCCTCGAACTCTCGGTGATGATGGCGCAGTTCCCGGCGAAGGAGATCGCGCGGCTCAGCTTCGCCTACCGCACGCTCGGCCTCGGCTACGCCAATCTGGGCGGCCTCCTGATGGCGATGGGCATCGCCTACGACAGCGCCGCCGGCCGCGCGATCGCCGCCGCGGTCACCGCGCTCCTGACCGGCATCAGTTACGCGACCTCGGCCGAGATGGCGAACGAACTCGGCGCCTTCCCCGGCTTTGCCAAGAATCGCGAGGCGATGCTGCGGGTCATCCGCAACCACCGCCGCGCCGCGCATGGCGAAGCGGCGGGCTATGAAGCGCTCGCGACCCCGCCGGTGCCGCTCGACGCGGCCAACTGCCCCGACCGGCCGCTCGTCCAGGCGGCGCGCGCGGCCTGGGACGCGGCCCTCAATCTGGGCGAGGCGCACGGCTTCCGCAACGCGCAGGCGACGGTGCTGGCGCCGACCGGCACGATCGCGCTCGTCATGGATTGCGACACCACCGGGATCGAACCCGATTTCGCGCTGGTCAAATTCAAGAAGCTCGCCGGCGGCGGCTATTTCAAGATCATCAACCGGCTGGTGCCGCAGGCGCTACGCACCCTCGGCTACGGCGAGGATCAGATCGCCGAGATCGAGCGCTACGCGCTGGGCCAGGGCACCCTCAAGGGCGCCCCCGGCGTCAACCACGAGAGCCTCGCCGCGAAGGGCTTCGACGTTGCGGCGCTGGCCGCGCTCGAAGGCGCGCTCGCCGCCGCCTTCGACATCAAGTTCGCCTTCAACAAATGGACGCTCGGCGAAGCCTTCCTCGCCCAGCGCCTCGGCATCGCGCCCGAAGCCATGGGCGAAGCCGGCTTCGACCTCCTGGCGGCGCTCGGCTTCTCGCGCGCCGAAGTCGAGGCGGCCAACGCCTATTGCTGCGGCGCGATGACATTGGAAGGCGCGCCCTTCCTCACGCCAGAGCACCTCGCGGTCTTCGACTGCGCCAACCCGTGCGGCCCCAACGGCACCCGCTGCATCTCGGTCGAGGGCCACATCCGCATGATGGCGGCGGCGCAGCCCTTCATCACCGGCGCGATCTCGAAAACCATCAACATGCAGAATTCGGCGACGGTCGAGGATTGCAAGGAAGCCTACCGGCTGTCATGGCGCCTCGGCCTCAAGGCGACCGCGCTCTACCGCGACGGCTCGAAGCTGTCGCAGCCGTTGGCCTCGACCCTCTTCGGCGAGGACGACGAGGCGCAGGACCAGGCGGCCGACCTCTATGCCCTCGCGCCGGCGCAGCGCGCGCCGCTCGTCGCCGAGCGCATCGTCGAGCGCATCATCGAGCGCATCGTCACCAAGGCCGAGCGCACCCGCCTGCCGCAGCGCCGCAAGGGCTACACCCAGAAGGCCGTGGTCGGCGGCCACAAGGTTTATTTGCGCACCGGCGAATACGAGGATGGGCGGCTCGCCGAAATCTTCATCGACATGCACAAGGAGGGTTCGGCCTTCCGCTCGCTGATGAACAATTTCGCGATCGCGATCTCATTGGGGCTGCAATACGGCGTGCCGCTCGAGGAATATGTCGAGGCCTTCACCTTCACCCGCTTCGAGCCCTCGGGGATCGTCGAGGGCAACGACACGATCAAGATGTCGACCTCGATCCTCGACTACATCTTCCGCGAGCTGGCGATCTCCTATCTCGGGCGCAGCGACCTGGCGCATGTCGAGCCCGCGGATTTGATGCCCGACACGGTCGGCAAGGGCGTCGCCGCCGAGTCGAACTGGCCGGACTCCAACCTGCGCGAGCCGAGCGGCGACAGCGGCGCCGACGTCGCCGCGATGATGCAGCGCGTCGCCAGCCAGGGCTACGTCCGCAAGGGGCTGACCGTGCTGCAAGGCGGCGCCAGGCGCGCCGGCGGCCGGAGCGACGCCGCCGCCCGCGCCACCGCCGCAGCCACCGACGACATGCCGCTGTTCGCGGGCGCCTTGGCGGGAGGCGCGCTGGCCTTCGCCGAAACCACCACCGTCGCGATCGCCAGCCCGCCCCCCGACACCCGCCTCGAAAAGATCCGCGAAGCCCGCATGAAGGGCTACGAAGGCGACAGCTGCGGCGAATGCGGCAACTTCACCCTCGTCCGCAACGGCACCTGCCTGAAGTGCGACACGTGTGGCAGCACGAGCGGGTGTAGCTAAGGACAAAATGGAGGCGTAGAAATGCTACCGCCACGGCCAACGAACGCGGTGTTCCGTTTTCGTATTAACGGCAGAATTTCAAGTATCGGGACCGACAAGCTCATCGAAGCCGAGTGGTTCGCCCGGCAAGAATCGTCGCCCCAAAGGGTTGTGGAGATCCTGGACGAGGTCACAGGCGAGGTCCTCAAGCGGTTCCCTGGAGGCGATAGTGCGTAGGATGGGCTGAGCGTTGCGAAGCCCATCATCGGCCGGGAAGCGGTGCCGCCGCGATGGGCTTCGCGGCATCGTAGGGCGGATAAGCAGAGCGCCATCCGCCAATTCGGCATCCGATCGCATGCGCCGCTGGCGGAAGGCGCTGCGCTTTTCCGCCCTACAGGTAAAAGCTAAGCCGCCCGCGCGACATCGACGATCAGGCGCAGGCCAAGGGTGCCGAGCGCGGCTTCGATCTGCTCCATCTTCGAGGCGTGTCGCAAATCGAGGACGCGGGCGACCTGCGGCAGGTGCCAGCGCAGGCGGCGCGCCAGTTCGGCGCGGCCGACGCCCTGCTCGCGCATCGCGTCGTAGAGCGCGGTCTTCGCCATGCCGAGCGCCGAGAGCGGCACCATGACTTCACCCGCCTGCGCCGTGGACGGCGCCGGCAGCGGCTCTTTTGCCGTCACATACATGGCGAGCGCCGATTCGAGCGCGTCCTCGGCGCGCAGCAGCGCCTCCTCGCGGCTGTCGCCTTCGGTAATGGCCTCGGGCACGTCGCGGAAGGTGACGGTGAAGCCGCCGCCAGGATCGGCCATCAGGCTCGCGGGATAGGCGCGCATAGCGTCCCTCATTGAACTCCGAGCTGCTTCTTGATCGCAGCGAGCGTGCCGGTCTTCAATGGTGGCCGCCTTTCGCCGGCTCGAAGGTCGCCCCCTGCCGCTCGAGCCACCGCTTAAGTTGCGCGCTGGTCACGAGCTTAACATATATGTTCACCGGCGCGCGGCGCAACCAGCCGGGATTCCTCACGGTGACGCCGCAGCGTTTGTCGTCTTGTCAAATGACACCTGCTATCGATCTTGATAGGGAAGCTGCGCTACCGCCGAGGTCGGTCATGTCGACGCAACAGGTGCTGGTGCACCTTCCCGAGGAACTTGTGCGCCGGTTCAGGCGGGCCGTCGCGCCGCGCCAGCGCAGCAAGTTTATCGAGCGGCTGCTCGAAGAGGCGCTGCCGGCGGACGCGGTCAGCGACAGCGACCCCTTGTATCAGGCGGCGCTCGCGGTCGAGAACGATCAGGCGCTGGCGGCCGAGATGGCCGAATGGGAGCTGGCGATGCGCGGCGACGGGCTCGCCGCCGGGCCGGGCAGCGACCCGCACCGGTAATGGCTGCGCCGCTCGCGGCCCCAGGCGGCGGCGACACCCGCGGCGGCGACACCCGCGACGGCGCGATCCGCCGCGGCAACATCTGGTGGGTCGATTTCGCGCCGACCCAGGGCGCCGAGATCAGCAAGACGAGGCCGGCGGTGGTGATCACCGCGGATGCGCTCAACCGGGCACGCCGGACCGTCGTCGTCGTGCCGCTCTCGACCGGCCCCGAACCGCATCCGCCGATCGTCGTCGCCACCCCGTCGGCCGGGGCGCGCTCGGTGGCGGTCTGCGACCAACTCCGCGCGATCGACAAGCGGCGTCTGGCGCGAAACGCCGGCCGGATTGCGGCTGCCGATCTCGGCGCCATCGAGGACGGCATCCGGCGCATTTTCGACTTGTGAACACCGGCATGAGAGGGGTGATTTTGGGGTTAATCCTGACGTAATGTTCGGTTAAGGTGGATGGCGAGGCGGTGGCGGAGGTTGCACGGTGGCCGATCCCTTGACGCGCGAGCCGGAAATGCCGGCGCCCTTGACGGCCTGCCCGCAATGCGGCGCGCAGGCCTTCGAGGACGGGCGCCGCTCCGGGCTTTCGAAGGAGATCTACTGCCGCGGCTGCCACGCCGGCTTTCGCGTCAACGTGCACCATGACGGGCTTTTCCTGGTCGAGCGGATCAAGGCCAGGCCGCGCCGGCAATCCGAGCAGCCCTTCGGGCATCGCCGCCGGCAAAGCGACGCCTGAGCGCCGCCTGACCCGCCTCCGGCAATCGGCGACAATAAATTCGCCGCAATCGGGTGCTACCCTCCGCTATTCTTGGGAAGGGCGGCGCCTGCAGATTCTCTGCAGATGCAGGCAAGATCAGGCGACCGGGCGGCGCCGTGGCGAAGCCGCAACGCGCATGGCGGCCGCGCGTAGATTCCGGGGCGCACGGGGCGCGACCGATGCGCTATAATCTGCGTCAATCGGTAGCACCGCGCTCGCTCGGAGCGACAGAGGAGGGAAAGCGATGGCGTATGATTTATTGATCAAGAACGGCCGGATCGTCGACGGCTCGGGGATGCCGGCGTTCCAAGGCGACGTCGCGGTCAAGGACGGCAAGATCGCCGAGATCGGCAAATTGTCCGGCGCCGCCGGGCAGACGGTCGATGTCGGCGGGCAGGTCATCGCTCCGGGCTTTATCGACAACCATTGCCATTACGACGCGCAGGTCACCTGGGACCCGCTATGCTCGTTCTCGTGCGACCACGGCGCGACCTCGGTCGTCATCGGCAATTGCTCGCTGTCCTTGGCGCCGGTGCGGCGCGGCAACGCGACCCGGATGGCCGAATTTCTCTCCTACGTCGAAGCGATCCCGATGGAAGTGCTCAACACCATCGAGGTCGATTGGGAAACCTTCCCGCAATACATGGACCGGCTCGACAAGAACCTCGGGGTCAATGTCGGGACGCTGATCGGCCACACCGCGGTGCGCTATTACGTTATGGGCGAGGAGTGCCAAAAGCGCGCCGCGACCGACGCCGAACTCAAACAAATGCAAGACGCGGTGCGCGACGGCATGGAGGGCGGCGCGCTCGGCCTTTCGGTGTCGCGCAACCAGGGCCATTACGACCCGCAGGGCGTCCATATCCCGGCCTTGTGGGCGGACGAAAAGGAGATTTTCGCGCTCGCCGACGTGTTGCGCGAGATGGGCACCGGCATCATCCAATCGGGCGGCGGCCGCGACGCCGAGATGAAGGATGGGCTGATGGCGCGCCTCTCGGAAGCGACCGGCCGCCCGGTCGTCTACAACAATCTGGGGCAAAGCGTGCGGCGCCCCGGCGAGTGGCAGAAGCACATGGACCGGGTCAGCGAGACCGCGGCGCAGGGCATCCGCGCCTACCCGCTGTGCTCGCCCAACACGACGACGCAGTTCTTCAACATGTCGAACACCCAGGCTTTCCGCGGCTCGCCGACCTGGCACCCGATCCTCCTGGCATCGGACGCCGAAAAGCTGAAGGCCTACGCCGACCCGGCGGTGCGCGCGAAATTGCACGAAGAGATGGTCGAGTGGAAGGTCGAGATCCCCGGCAACACGATCTCGCGCGAATGGTACAACTATATCTGGGTCGAAGAACCCAAGCTCGACAAGAACGCCTGGATGAAGGGCAAGACCATCAGCCAGATCGCCAAGGCGCAGAACAAGGGGATCATCGACGCCTTCCTCGACCTCGCGGTCGAGGAAAAGCTCGAAACGACGTTCATGCAGGCCGAAAACAACGTCGATCCCGACGCGATGAAGGCGATCCTCAACTTCCCGAATGCGCTCATCGGCCTGTCGGACGGCGGCGCGCACGTGCAGTTCCACGGCGGCTACGGCTTCTCGACCCGGCTCTTGGGCGAATGGGTGCGCGAAAAACAGGTGATGAGCCTCGAAAACGCGGTGCGCCGGTTGACCTTCGACTCGGCCTCGACCTTCGGCCTCTATGACCGCGGGCTGTTGCGCCCGGGGATGACCGCCGACATCACGGTCTTCGACCCCGAGACGGTAAAGCCGCTGCCCGAATTCGTCGTGCACGACTTCCCGGCCGGCGGCTGGCGCTTCAAGGAGCCGGCGCAAGGCATCTACGCCACCTTCGTCAACGGCCGGATGCTGATGAAGGAAGGCAACCACACCGGCAACCTCCCCGGCCGCGTCCTGCGCAACTCGCGCTACCGGGCCGCCAACGCATAAGCCTGCGCCGACGCTAAAAGCCCTCTCCGCCCAGTCGGCGGAGAGGGCTTTTTCTTCAGGCGGCGTTTTTCCGAGATGCCGTCCCTTCGTCATACCGGCGAAGGCCGGTATCTACGGCGAAGTGGGTCCCGGTCTTCGCGGGGATGGACGAATTTATTGGAGAGAACCGGGCGACCGCTTCACTCCGCGGCGGCCATGCGCGATGCCTCGGCCTCGCGCTCGGCCTTGAGTTCCATGAGGGCGCGGCGGTAATCCTGCGGCGTCACCTTGACGAAGGCGGCGAGCGTTTTTTCCCAATCCTCGAGGAGGGTTCGGGCGCGGGCGCTGCCGGTGAAGAGGTGGTGGCGCTCGACGAGGATGCGCAGCCGCTCGGCGTCGAAGCGCAGCGGATCGCCCATGCCGTTGTCGACGACATTGAGCGCGCGCTGGCGCGGCCGGTCCGCGTCATCGCCCGCGCAATCATCCTCCGCGGTGACGCTGTCGAGATCGACGGCGGCACGGTTGCAGAGGCTCGCGAAGCTTCCTTGCGGGTCCCACACATAGGCGATGCCGCCCGACATGCCGGCGGCGAAGTTGCGCCCGGTTTCGCCCAGGACGACGACGACCCCGCCGGTCATGTATTCGCAGCCGTGGTCGCCGGTGCCCTCGACGACCGCGACGGCGCCCGAGTTTCTGACCGCGAAGCGCTCGCCGGCGACCCCCTCGAAATAGGCTTCGCCGGCGATCGCGCCATAGAGCACGGTGTTGCCGACGATGATGTTCTCGGTCGGCTCGCGCCGCGCCTCCTGCGGCTGGCGCACGATCAGGCGCCCGCCCGAGAGGCCCTTGCCGGTGTAGTCGTTGGCATCACCGTGCAGTTCCAAGGTCAGCCCGTGCGCGAGGAAGGCGCCGAAGCTTTGCCCGGCGGTGCCGTCGAAACGCGCCCAGACGGTGTCCTCGGGCAGCCCCATATGGCCGTAGCGCTTCGCCACCTCGCCCGACAGCATCGCGCCGACCGTGCGGTGGATGTTGCGGATGGGGCGCGCGATCCGCACCGCCTCGCGCCGCTCCAGCGCCGGCTCGCAAAGCGCGATCAATTCGTTGTCGAGCGCCTTGTCGAGGCCGTGGTTCTGCGCTTCGCAATGGTAGATCGCGACCCCAGGCTTGGCCGTCTCCTGGTAGAGCAGGCGCGAGAGATCGATGCCCTTCGCCTTCCAGTGGTCGATCGCCGGCACCATGTCGATGCGGTCGACCCGGCCGACCATCTCGTCGAACTTGCGGAAGCCCAGTTGCGCCATCAATTCGCGCACTTCCTCGGCGACGAAGAAGAAATAATTGATGACGTGCTCGGGCTGGCCGGTGAAGCGCTGGCGCAGCACCGGGTCCTGCGTCGCGACGCCGACCGGGCAGGTGTTGAGGTGACACTTGCGCATCATGATGCAGCCGGCCGCGATCAAGGGCGCCGTCGCGAAGCCGAACTCGTCGGCCCCCAAGAGCGCGCCGACGACGACGTCGCGCCCGGTGCGCAAGCCGCCATCGACCTGCACCGCGATGCGGCCGCGCAAGCCGTTCTTCACCAGCGTCTGCTGCGTCTCGGCGAGGCCGATCTCCCAGGGCGAGCCGGCATGGGTCAAGGAGGTCAACGGGCTGGCGCCGGTGCCGCCCTCGTAGCCGGCGATCGTGACATGGTCGGCGCGCGCCTTGGAGACCCCGGCCGCCACCGTGCCGACCCCGACTTCGGAGACGAGCTTCACGGAAATTGCCGCGCTTGGGTTGGCGTTCTTCAGATCGTGGATCAGCTGTGCCAGATCCTCGATCGAATAGATGTCGTGGTGCGGCGGCGGCGAAATGAGGCCGACCCCGGGGGTCGAATAGCGCACCGCGGCGATGATCTTGTCGACCTTGCGGCCGGGCAATTGGCCGCCCTCGCCTGGCTTCGCGCCCTGCGCCATTTTGATCTGCAGCACATCGGCGTTGACCAAATATTCGGCGGTGACGCCGAAGCGGCCGGAGGCGACCTGCTTGATCGCCGAGCGCATCGAATCGCCGTTGGGCAGCACCTTGAAGCGCGAGGCTTCCTCGCCGCCCTCGCCGGTGTTCGATTTGCCGCCGATGCGGTTCATCGCGATCGCCAAGGTGGTGTGCGCCTCGCGGCTGATCGAGCCGAAGCTCATCGCCCCGGTCGCGAAACGCTTGACGATCTCGGCGGCCGGCTCGACTTCGTCGAGCGGCACCGGCGTTTCCGCCAATTGCAGGCGCATCAGCCCGCGGATCGTCAGTAGCCGCTCGCTCTGGTCGTTGATCGCGGCGGCGAAGGCCTGGTAGTCGGCCAATGAATTGCCGCGCACCGCGTGCTGCAATTTGGCGACCGATTGCGGCGTCCAGGCATGCGCCTCGCCGCGCAGGCGGAAGGCATAGTCGCCGCCGAGGTCGAGCATCTCGCGGTAGAGCGGGTCGTCGCCATAGGCGCGCGCGTGGCGCACCAGCGCCTCTTCGGCGATCGCGCGCAAATCGGCGCCCTCGATCGTCGTCGCGGTGCCGGTGAAGTAGTGCTCGACGAAATCGCTCTGCAGCCCGACCGCGTCGAAGATCTGCGCCCCGCAATAGGACTGGTAGGTTGAGATGCCCATCTTGGACATCACCTTGAGGAGGCCCTTGCCCAGCGCCTTCAGGTAGTTCTTCTGCACCTGCTCGGCCGATAGCGGCAGGCCGTTTTCGGTGCGGATCTGGTCGATCGTCGAAAACGCCAGGTAGGGGTTGATCGCCTCGGCGCCATAGCCGGCCAGCACGCAAAAATGGTGCACCTCGCGCGCTTCGCCGGTCTCGACGACGATGCCGGTGTTGGTGCGCTGGCCCTGGCGGATCAGGTGGTGGTGCACCGCCGATGTGGCGAGGAGCGCCGGGATCGGCACCCGCTCGGCCGAAACCGCGCGGTCGGAAAGGATCAGGATGTTGTGCCCGGCTTCGACCGCCGCGGTCGCCTCGCGGCAGATGCGGTCGAGCGCGGTAGCGATGCCGGCGGCGCCTTCGGTCACCGGCCAGGTGATGTCGAGCGTGTCGGTCTTGAAGTGGTCGACCAGGTGCTCGATGTTGCGGATCTTGGCGAGGTCGCCGTCGGTCAGGATCGGCTGCGCCACTTCCAGCCGGTGGTGCGTCCCGACTTCGTGCGACAGGAGGTTCGGCCGCGGCCCGATCATCGATATGAGGGACATCACCAGTTCCTCGCGGATCGGGTCGATCGGCGGGTTGGTGACCTGCGCGAAATTCTGCTTGAAGTAGTTGTAAAGGAGCTTCGGCCGGTCGGAGAACGCGGCGATCGGCGTGTCGGTGCCCATCGAGCCAACGGGATCGTCACCCTCGCGCGCCATCGGCTCCAAAAAGAACTGGATGTCCTCCTGGGTATAGCCAAAGGCCTGCTGCAGATCGAGCCGGGTCGAGGGGTCGTTGGACACCGCCGGGATCGCGGCGTCGGGCGCCTCGGGCAGGTCTTCGAGCTTCCACTGGGTTTCTTTGAGCCAGGCTTCGTAAGGGTGTTCGGCGGCGAGCTTCGCCTTGATCTCGGCATCGTCGATGATGCGGCCTTCCTCGAGATCTATGAGCAGCATCTTGCCGGGCTGCAGCCGCCACTTGCGGGTGATGCTCGCTTCCGGCACCGGCAGCACGCCCGATTCCGACGCCATGATGACATGGTCGTCGTCGGTGACGATGTAGCGCGCCGGGCGGAGGCCGTTCCTATCGAGGGTGGCGCCGATCTGGCGGCCATCGCTGAAGGCGATCGCGGCCGGCCCGTCCCACGGCTCCATCAGCGCCGCGTGGTATTCGTAGAAGGCACGGCGCTCGGGGGCCATCAGCGGGTCGGCCCACGCTTCCGGGATCAGCATCATCATCGCGTGCGCCAGGGAATAGCCGCCGCCGACGACGAGCAGTTCGAGCGCGTTGTCGATGCACGCGGTGTCGGATTGGTTGGGCCCGATCAGCGGCACCATCTTGGCGAGGTCGTCCCCCAATAGATCCGACTTCATCGCCTGCCGGCGCGCGCTCATCCAGTTGACGTTGCCGCGCACCGTGTTGATTTCGCCGTTGTGGCAGATGAAGCGGTAGGGGTGCGCCAGGCGCCACGAGGGGAAGGTGTTGGTCGAGAAGCGCTGATGCACCAGCGCCAGCGCCGAGACGGTCAAGGGATTGCGCAGATCGTCGTAGAAGCTCTCGACCTGCGGCGCCAAGAGGAGGCCCTTGTAGACCACCGTCCGGGTCGAGAACGACGGCATGTAGAGTTCGCGCAGCGCCGGCATTTTGAGATGCTCGGCGAGGCGCACGACGCTGTTCAGCACCTGCTTCCTGATCGTCAGGATCTTGCGCTCGAAGGCGTCCTGGTCGGCGACCTCGGGGCTCGCCGCGACGATCGCCTGCGCGATGAACGGCATCGACTCGATAACCGCCTTGCCGAGCCCGGCCGTGTTGATCCCGACATCGCGCCACGCGACGAGCGCCTGGCCCTCGGCGTGGACGAAATGCTCGACATGCTGCTGCGCGATCGCGCGCGCCTTCGAATCCATCGGCAGAAAGCACATCGCGACCGCGTAGCGGCCGGGCGGCGGCAGGATGATGCCGCGCGCCGCGGTCCAGTGGCGCAGCAAGCGGTCCGGCGTCTGGATCAAGACGCCGGCGCCGTCGCCCATCAGCGGATCGGCGCCGACCGCGCCGCGATGGTCGAGATTGACCAGGATCTGCAAGCCGCGCTGGATGATCTCGTGCGATTTTCGGCCCTTGATGTTCGCGACAAAGCCGACGCCGCACGCATCGTGCTCGTTGCGCGGATCGTAGAGCCCTCTATCGCGTTGCAATACCATCCTTAATGCTCTTTCGCGCGGCGGCCGCAGCCGCGATTTCCCGCCGGCGCGCGCAGGTCGCGATACGCCGTGTGGCGAAGTATGCATGACTCGGCCGGCGAACGCGAATCGCCGATGCGCCGCGGCGCCAAATTTTCCGTCGCCTATAGGTCAGCGATGCTGCTTTTATGATCAGGCGGGCCGCGGCGTTGCGCTCGCGCTGAGCGCGGGCGGCGTGCGCAGGGTCTGGAGCACGACGCAGTAGCGCTCGGTGAGCTTGAGGAGCGTTTCGAGGCGCTCCGGCGGCTCGTCGGTGGCGAGTTCGAAGGCGAGGCGGATCGCCGCGAAGCCCACGGGCGCGGTGCGCTCGACCCCGAGCGTGCCGCGGAAATCGAGGTCGCCCTCGGCCCGCACCCGGCCGCCCGTGAGACGAAATTCGAGCGCGGTCGCGACCGCGCGCAGCGTCACCCCGGCGCACGCGACCAGCGCCTCCAACAGCATGTCGCCGGAGCAGGCTTCAAGGCCGCTGCCGCCGGTCGCCGGGTGCAGCCCGGCTTCGACCAGCGCGCGTCCGGTCTCGACCTTGCAGACGATGCCGTCGCCCGCGAGATCGCCCTCGGCCCGCAAGGTGACCAGCGCCGCCGCCGGGCTGTCGCGGTATTTCGCCTTCAACGGCGCCTGCAATTCGCGCAATGCCGTCACATCCATCCCGCACCCCTCGCCCTCTGTCATTGCGAGCGCCAGCGACGCAATCTCGTGCCGCTGCACCCTCGTCGGAATCGAGATTGCTTCGTCGCTGCGCTCCTCGCAATGACATCCTGCTCTGGTAAGCTGCGGCCCCGGATGTGAAAAGAGGAACCGACATGGGACCGCTGGAGGGCGTCAGGGTCGTCGAACTGGCCGGGATCGGGCCGGGGCCGTTTTGCGCGATGCTGCTCGCCGACATGGGGGCCGAAGTGATCCGGGTCGACCGCGCCGCGATGGTCGGCCGCGACACCGACCGCGACGGCAACGATGCGCGCTTCAACCTCCTGGCGCGCGGCCGCCGCAACATCGCGATCGACCTCAAAAACCCGGCCGGGGTCGCCGCGACCTTGCGCCTCGTCGACCGCGCCGACGCGCTGATCGAGGGCTTCCGGCCCGGCGTCATGGAGCGCTTGGGGCTCGGCCCCGAGACCTGCCTCGCGCGCAATCCGCGCCTCGTCTACGGACGGATGACCGGCTGGGGCCAGGACGGGCCGATCGCCCACACCGCCGGGCACGACATCAACTACATCGCGCTGTCGGGCGTGCTGCATTCGATCGGCGAAGCCGGCGGCCCGCCGGCGATCCCGCTCAATCTGGTCGGCGATTTCGGCGGCGGCGCGCTTTATCTGGCGATGGGGGTGCTCGCAGGCATCATCAGCGCGCGGGCGAGCGGCAAGGGCCAGGTCATCGACTGCTCGATGGTCGAGGGCGCCGCCTCATTGATGATGATGATGTATGGCGCGCTCGCCTCGGGGGCGTGGACCGAGGAGCGCGGCCGCAACCGCACCGACGGCGGCAGCCATTTCTACCATGTCTACGAAACGAGCGACGGCGAATACATTTCGGTCGGTTCGATCGAGCCGCAATTCTATGCCCTGCTGCTGCGGCACACCGGCCTCGAAGGCGAGAGCCTTCCCGAGCAGAGCGACCGCACCACCTGGCCCGACATGCAGCGCCGCCTCGCGCGCATCTTCAAGCAGAAGACCCGCGCCGAATGGACGGCGATCATGCAACAGACCGACATCTGCTTTGCCCCGGTCCTGCGCATGTCGGAAGCGATCGAGCACCCGCACAACCGCCATCGCCATAGCTTTGTCGAAGTCGACGGCGTCGTGCAGCCGAGCCCGGCGCCGCGCTTTCTCGGGACCCCGACCCGGGTGCGGCTGCCGCCGGCGCGGACCGGCGAGCACACCGACGCGGTGCTCGCGGACTGGGGCTTCCCGGCCGACGAGATCGCCGCCCTGCATCGCTCGGGCGCCATCGCCAGCGCCGGCTGAACCGCGCCATCGCCTTGCGGAGGGGCATGGCGGCGCACTATGCTCCGGTGACGCCTGGGGAGGTGACACATGGATACGATCGAGCGCAATGCAGGGAGCGAGGCCCGGTTGCTCGGCGAATTGCCGCTGCGGCTGCACCACAACGCCTATGTGGTCAGGGACCACGAGGCCAACCGGCGCTTTCTCGAGGATCTGCTCGGGATCCCGCTGGTCGCGACCTGGTGCGAGAAGACCTGGCGCGCCGATCTCGGCCGCGAGGTCGAGTTTTGCCATACCTTCTTCGCGCTGAAGGACGGCGGCGCGCTGGCGTTCTTCCAGTTCGCCGACGAGGAGATGTATCAGCTGACGCAGGCGAAAGAACCGCCCAAGGTGGGCTCGCACTACCACATCGCCTTGAAGGCGAGCGAGCAGACCTACGCCGAACTGAAGGCCCGGCTCAACGCCGCCGGCGAAAAATTCCGCGAGACCGACCACGGCTACTGCAAATCGATCTACACCATGACACCCGACGGGATGATCCTCGAATTCACCTGCGATCCGCCCGACGTCGCCGAGATCGACGCGCTGCGCCGGGCCGACGCGCACAGCGAACTGGCGCGCTGGCTCGCCGGCGACCGCCGGGTCAACAACCAGCTGCGGCACCGCGAAGCTTAAGAGGTCGCATAAACCTTGAGTGGCTTAGCCAAATCACCGTCGAAATCGGAAGCGCCGGACGCCGCCGATTAACCGGTCGGGGTGCCGGATTATTGTCGCTCGATCCGGGATAAATCGACCGGCGACTCGCTGATGAGGAGGGGCCTGACAACCGAGCCGCCTTAAATCGTTTGTATTGCCCGTATCGCGTGTCCATATTCACTTTGACTCAAATGTAGATGATGTGCCGCCCGGCCGAATTTGTGTCAGCGCGGCAGGAGGTATTTTATGCCACGATCGAGAGGGCGCCGGTGCCGCCGGTGCTGATCACGTCGATCTTCGGCAGCGTGCAGATCGGGCGCGTCCGATAAATATCGGCGAGACCCTCGGCGACATGACAATGCAGGGCGCGGCGGATATCTTCCGCGCTTATGGTATCGAGGTTTCCGATACCGACCCAGCCAAACTAAAGAAATGCCGAAACCGGCTGATGATGCAGCACCATCCCGATCATACCGGGAACACGAAAGACGCCCAGCGCATCAATGCCGCTTACGACATTCTCTGCGGCAAACAAAGCCCGCGCCTGGCCCTGCCGGCCCTGCGCCGGGAAGGACCGGTCGGGGATACAAGAAATGCCCGGCGAGAGAGTTCCGTGTGGGCGTATGCCGGGCACTCGGGCGGCCGCCCACCCGATGCGACCATCGTGCGATCTGACTATACCGATGTGAACTTCATCAAAAAATCGATGTGGGAACTGTCGTTCAGGTCGCAACAGGAATACGTGGTCTGGGGATATGACGGGGCCGTCTTCCGCAACTCAGTCAGTGTTTACGGGGCGCCGCGGATTTTCTGCTATATGGCGACAGCGATGATCGAATTGCAAACCAAGGGCGGCGCCCACCCCTGCGCATGCCGTGCCGTCATTGTCGCCGAAGAGGGCAATCGCACCTTCTGGCTGGTCTATGCCGATGGCAAATATTTCGACGCCCCGATAAATCTCGAGCACGGCTCCTTAAACGACAACCCGGGCAACGACCAGAAATTCAAGCACGGACTTCCCGAGATCCTCGATTCGCTGATAAGAGCCAGGCTGCAATAGAAATTATCGAGTTATTCTCGGCCGCCAAACCCGCTTGCGCTCGCCCCACCGTCGCGACCAAACTTGGGCATGGGGCCCTGGCGGGCCATGGCGGGACAGCGGAGGATCGCGATGCGCGTGGGTTTTATCGGGCTCGGCATGATGGGCAAGGGCATGGCGGCCAATCTGCAGAAGGCCGGCCACCAACTGGTCGTGCATGATCTGCGCCGCGCCGCGGCCGAACCGTATCTCGCCAAGGGCGCGGTCTGGGCCGACAGCCCGAAGGCGCTCGCCGAGCAGGTCGAGGTGGTGTTTACCTCGCTCCCGGTGCCGGCCGATGTCGAGGCGGTGGCGCTGGGGCCCAATGGCCTCATCGAGGGCATGAAGCCCGACACCGCGTTCTTCGACATGTCGACCAATTCGGTCGCAGTCGTGCGCAAGATCAACCAGGTCTTCGCCGAGAAAAACCTCTACATGCTGGATTCGCCGGTCAGCGGCGGGCCGGGCGGGGCGGCCAGCGGCAAGATGGCGATCTGGGTCGGCGGCGACCAGCAGCAGTTCGGCCGGCACAAGAGCCTCCTTGACGCGATGGGCGACCAGGCGCGCTATATCGGCCCGATCGGCGCCGGCACGATCGCCAAGCTCGTGCACAACTGCACCAGTGCGGTCGTCGGCGTGGCATTGGCCGAGGTCATGACGATGGGGGTCAAGGCCGGGGTCGATCCCTTGGAATTGTGGGAGGCGGTGCGCCAGGGCGCCACCGGCCGCCAGCGCACTTTCGACCGCTTGGGAAAATTTCTCTCGAGCAGCTACGACCCGGCGGATTTCGCGCTGCGCCTATTGCACAAGGATGTCTCGCTCGCGGTCGGGCTCGGCAAGGAGGTCGCGGTGCCGATGCGCCTCGCCAACCTCGCCCTGGAGGAATTGACCGAGGCGATGAACCGCGGCTGGGGAGCGCGCGACAGCCGGGTCGGCGGCCTCCTGCAAGTCGAGCGCGCCAAGATCCCGCCACTCAACGTCGACCCCGCCAAGATCCAGGCGGTGCTCGACGGCGACAAGTAGAAGAGCCGGCGGCGCCTCTTTTGATTGTCATTGCGAGCGAAGCGAAGCAATCTCACGCCGATCGTCTGGTCGGGATTGCTTCGTCGCTCCGCTCCTCGCAATGACAGTCGAAGGCAATCATCGCCTCCCGGCCGAGCGGATCGCCGTCGCGACGCTCGCCGAGCGGCCGGAATTGCGGGCGCAGCTGTTTTCCGCCGAGTTTGCCGCCGCGGTGCCGGAATTCCTGCGGCACGACCCGACCGCCTGGCTCTACTACGCCGACGCCGCGCTCGACCGCTACCTCGATTTCGTCATCGCCGCGGTCGATCGCGACGCGCCGGGCCGCGTCATCGCGCGCGGCTTCAGCGTGCCGTTCGCGTTCCGCGACGGCACGCCCGGGCGCAACGAACTACCCGATGGCGGCTGGGACGCGGTCATTCGCTGGGCCCATGCTGATTGGGTAGCGGACCGCCGGGCCACCGTCGTCAGCGCGCTGGAGATCACCGTGCTGCCGCCCTATCGCGGCCGCGGCATCTCGCAACTGGTGCTGGCGGCGCTGCTCGCCAACACCTGGGCGCGCGGCTTTGGCGACCTCTACGCGCCGATCCGCCCGACCGACAAACACCGCGAACCGCACACCCCGTTCGCCGACTATGTCGCGCGCACCCGCGCCGATGGGCTGCCGCACGATTCCTGGCTGCGCACGCACGTCCGGGCCGGCGCCCGCATCGTCAAGCCGGCGCCGACCAGCTTCATCGCCGCCGGCACGCTCGCCGAATGGCGGCAATGGACCGGCATGCCGTTCGACACCGGCGGCGATGTCGTCGTGCCCGGCGCGTTGTGCCCGGTGCATGTGTCGGTCGAGCACGACCACGCCGTCTATGTCGAGCCCAATCTGTGGCTTCACCACCGCGTCTGCTGAGGATGACATGACCGCTCTATCGATCGAGCCCTACCAGGTTGTCGCGTTCAATACCGCGCACGATTCGGAGAACAAGATCCACGACGACGCGACCGCCCGCCGCTTCGGTTTCGGCGGCGGGCTGGTGCCGGGCGTCGACGTCTATGGCTATATGAGCCACCTGCCGGTGATGCGCTGGGGCCGCGACTGGCTCGATCGCGGCACCGCCGAATGCCGCTTCTTCAAGCCGGTCTACGACGGCGACAGCGCGACCGTCACCGCGGTCGACACGGAGGGCCGCCTCGAGATCAGCGTCGAAAGCCGCGGCGAGGTTTGCGCCAGCGGCCGCGCCGCGCTACCCGACAACACCGCCCCAGCGCCGACGCTCGGCGCCTTCCGCGCGGTGCCGCAGCGCGCCGTGCGCCCGCCGGCCGACGAAGCCTCGCTGGCGAGCGACACCTGGCTCGGCCTCGACCCCTATCCGGTGACGCCCGAGATGGCGGCGCGCTACCTCGCCGATTCGCACGAGAGCGCGGCGATCTACGCCGCCGAAGGCTTGCTCCACCCGCGCGACATCCTGCGCAGCTGCAATTTCGTGCTGAGCCGCAATGTCGTGCTCGGGCCGTGGATCCACACCGGCAGCCGGATCCGTCACCTCGCCGCGGTGGCGGTCGGCAGCACCCTCTCGGTGCGCGCCCGCATCACCGGCAATTACGAGCACAAGGGCCACCGCTTTGTCGATGTCGACGCGCTGGTCATCGCCGACGAACGGACGCCGGTGGCGCACATCGCGCACACCGCGATCTACCGCCCGCGCCAGCTCGCCGCCGCCTGACCGGCTCTAGCTGTTGGAATTGTCCGACGCGCGCGGGCGCAGCTGGCGCGGCGCGATGCGCTCGCCGGGCTCCGGTTCCGGACCGCGGATCGGCACCGTGCGCACGCGCGCCTCGACCGTCGGGCGCACCAGATCGACGTGCAGCAGCCCGTTTTCGAGCCAGGCGCCGCGCACCTCGATCCCTTCCGCCAGCACGAACGAGCGCTGGAACTGCCGCGCCGCGATGCCGCGATGCAGATAGACGCGCTGCGCGTCGTCGGTCTGTTTGCCGCGGATCACCAGCTGGCTGTCCTCGATCGTGATCGCGAGATCGGCCATCGTGAAGCCGGCGACCGCCAGCGTGATGCGCAGCTCGTTGTCGCCGAGCTGCTCGACGTTGTAGGGCGGATAGCCGTCACCGGAGACCTTGTTGACCCGGTCGAGCGCCCGCTCGAAATGCTCGAACCCGAGCAACAACGGCGAGTTGAACAGCGTCAGGCGCGACATCGTCCTCTCCTCACATCGAGCGAGACCCGCCGCCGGGCCCACGCACGGCACCCGGCAACGGCAGCGCGAAATTCGTGCCCTGAATCTGGGGTGTCGCCGACGCCGATCAAGCGACCGTTCGGGCGCCGGTAGAGGCCTTACCGGCCGCGCCAGCGCGATGGTCCTTTCGCCCAGCACCCGGCCGCCCCATATTGAACCGCCGAGGTTCTTTGGCCCGGGGACGAACATGCCGATGTTGCGACAATCGCCTGCGATGCGGTGGCGCCTGCTGCTGTCGCTATTCTTCTGTCTCGCGCTGGCGCTCGCCCCGAGCGTCGCCGACGCGCGCGCCGGCGGATCGTTTTCCTCGGGCGGCGGCTCCGGCTTTTCCGGCATGGGCAGCCGCGGCGTGCGCACCTTCGAGAATAACGGCGGCGCGCCGATCACCCGCAGCATGACCCAGACGCCGCGCGCGACAGCGCCCTATGGCGGCGTCGGTGCGCCGGCCTACGGCGGCGGCTTCTTCTCGCAGCACCCGTTCATGACCGGGCTGTTCGGCGGCTTCCTCGGCTCGATGCTGTTCCACGGGATGGGCGGGGTCGGCCATGTGTTTGGCGGCTTCCTGCAAATCCTGATCATCGGCTTCCTGATCTGGTTTGCGATCCGGCTCTTTTCCGGTCGCGGTTTCTCATTCGGCGGCATGGGCGGCGCGATGCCGCGCTCGATCGGCGCCGCCGCCGCGCCGACCGCCGCCTTTCGCGGCCGCGACACCACCGTCTCCGACGCCGACCTCAATGCCTTCCAGTCGATCCATGCCGCGGTGCAGGAAGCCTGGGGGCACGGCGATCTCGGCCGGCTGCGGCAGCTGATGACGCCCGAGATGCTGAGCTATTTCTCCGAAGAATTGACCCGCAACGCCAGCCAGGGCGTGCAGAACGTCGTCTCCGACGTGCGGCTGCTGAACGGCGACGTTACCGAGAGCTGGGAAGAGGGCGACCTGCAATACGCGACGGCCTTTATGAAATGGAGCGCGATCGACTATGTCGTGCCGCTCGGCCGCCCGCCCGGCCAGCCGGGGCTGCCGGTCAGCGGCGACCCGAGGACCCCAAGCGAAGCCGAAGAGATGTGGACCTTCGTGCGCCGCCGCGGCGGCAATTGGCTCTTATCCGCCATTCAGCAGGTGTGATCAGGGCCAGGCGGCCTCGGGCGGCAGCGACATCAGGATCGCCTCGACGTTGCCGCCGGTTCTGAGGCCGAAGCGGGTGCCGCGGTCGTAGAGCAGGTTGAATTCGACATAGCGGCCGCGGCGGACCAGCTGGTGGCGGCGCTGCTCGGGCGTCCACGGCGCATTCATCCGCGCCCGCACAATCCCCGGGTAGACCGCGAGGAACGCCTCGCCGACCGCCTGGACGAAGGCGAAATCGCGCTGCCAATCGCCGCCGTCGAGATAGTCGAAGAAGATGCCGCCGGCGCCGCGCGGCTCGTCGCGGTGCGGCAGGTAGAAATATTCGTCGCACCACGCCTTGAAGCGCCCATAGGCGTCGGGGTCGTAGCTCGCGCAGGCGGCGGCGAGAGCGGCACGGAATTCGTCGGCCGCCGCCTCGTCGGGATAGATCGGGGTCAGGTCGGCGCCGCCGCCGAACCACGCCTTGGCCGTGACGATGTGTCGCGTGTTCATGTGCACCGCCGGCACCAGCGGCGAGCGCAGATGGGCGACCAGCGAGATGCCGCTGGCCCAGAACCGCGGATCGGCGTCGGCGCCGGGGATTTCGTTGCGGAATTCGGGCGCGAACTCGCCGAACACGGTCGAGAGGTTGACCCCGACCTTCTCGAAGACGCGCCCCTTCATCAGCGCCATCGTGCCGCCGCCGCCACCCGCCCGCTGCCAGGGCGTGCGCACGAAGCGGCCGAGCTGCAACGCGCCGGCGTCGGGCCCGGCGTAATCGTCCTCGACCGCCTCGAAGGCGGCGCAGAGCCGGTCGCGCAACGCCTCGAACCATCGAGCGGCGCGGTGCTGCCGGTCGGAGGGCGACGCTAAATCCTCGGTTTTTGGCATCGGCGCCTCTAAGCTGACTGGATATTGCCGAAGCCGGCGCCTTTTGATAAGGCGCGCGCTCGCGCGTCGGGAGCGGACATGAAGCAGCACCGGGTGGCGATCCTCGGCGGGTCGGGGTTCATCGGCCGCTATGTCGTGAAGCGGCTGGCCGAGCGCGGCGACGTGTTGACCGTCGGCGGACGCCATGCCGCCGCCGCCAAGTTTCTCAAGCTGAAGGGCGATGTCGGCCAGATCGGGCTCGTCAACCTGTCGATCGACGACGAGAGCCTGCTGCCGGCCTTCGTCGCCGGCAATGACGCCGTCGTCAACCTGGTCGGCCTTCTCTACGAGAGGGGCGCGCAGCGCTTCGAGCTGGTGCACCACGTCGCGCCGGCGCGTCTCGCTCGCCTCGCGCGCGATGCCGGGGTCGAGCGCTTTGTGCACGTCTCGGCGATCGGCGCCGATGCGCGCTCGACCTCGGCCTACGCCCGCACCAAGGCGGCCGGCGAGGAGGCGGTGCGCGACGCCTTCCCGACCGCGACAATCCTGCGGCCGTCGGTGGTGTTCGGCCCGGAGGACCAGTTTTTCAACCGGCTGGCGACGATGGCGATGGTCTCGCCGGCGATCCCCTTGATCGGCGGCGGCGATACACGGATGCAGCCGGTTTATGTCGGCGATGTCGCCGACGCCGTCGTCCGCTGCATCGACGACAGCGCGACCGCCGGCCGCACCTATGAGCTGGGCGGCCCCAGGGTCTACACGCTGCGCCAGTTGACCGAGCTGATGCTCGCCGAGATCGGCCGCAAGCGCCTCTTGATCGACCTGCCGTTCGGGCTCGCCAGCCTGCAGGCGCGGCTCCTGGCGCTGCTGCCGAGCCCGCCGCTGACGCCCGATCAGGTCGAGCTGTTGAAGCGCGACAACATCGTCTCGTCCGGCGCGCTCGGCTTCGACAGCCTCGGGATTACGCCGACCGCGCTCGAGGCGGTGCTGCCCGGCTATCTCGACCGCTTCCGCCGCGGCGGCTGGTATGCGCGCGAACGCGCGGTATGATGAGGAGGCTCATGACGATGGTCGCAAGATGGCGCGCGCCGCTCCTGGCGATCGCAACGTTGTTGATCTCAACCCTGGCGATCGGAGGAACGGCGATGGCGGCAGACCTGGACAACACCCTCTACATGGGCGTGCCGGCCGGGCGCGTGGTGATCGAGATGCGCCCCGACTTGGCGCCGCACCATGTCGAACAGATCAAGCGGCTGACCCGGCAGGGATTTTATAACGGCGTCGTGTTCCACCGGGTCATCGCCGGCTTCATGGCGCAGACCGGCGACCCGACCGGGACCGGCACCGGCGGCTCCGGAACCAAGCTTAAGGCGGAGTTCTCCGGCGAGCATTTCGTCCGCGGTGTTGTCGGCATGGCGCGCGCCCAGAGTCCGGATAGCGCCGACAGCCAGTTCTTCATCATGTTCGCCTCGGCGCCCTCGCTCGACGGCCAGTACACGATCTGGGGCAAGGTGACGTCGGGGATGGAGTTCATCGACGCAATCAAGAAGGGCGATCAGGCGAGCAACGGCAGCGTCAGCAACCCGGACAAGATCATCAAGATGCAGGTCGCCAGCGACGCCGCCAAGGCCGGCGCCCCCGCGAAATAGGCGACAGGAGCAAGCGATGTCACAACATCACACGGTGGCCTGCCGGCCGCAGAACTGCCATTGGGGATTTTTCGACGCCGCCCTCGCGCCGGTGGTAACCGTCGCCTCGGGCGACACGGTCGCGGTCGACTGCATCTCGGGCGGCCGCGACATCCTGCCCACCGACCCCGCCTTTGAGGTGCTCGCCGATCATCACGCGATCCACGGCGCGCTGACGCCGCGGCTCGGCGCCCATATCCTGACCGGCCCGATCGCGGTCGCGGATGCGGTGCCGGGCGACGTGCTGCAGATCGACATCCTGTCGGTCGAGCCGCGGCAAAACTGGGGCTACACCCGGATCCGGCCGCTCGCCGGCACGCTGCCCGAGGATTTCCCGTATACCAAGCTATGGCACAGCGGCATCGACCGGCAGCGCGGCATGGCCACCTTGCCGTGGGGCCTGGAAGTCGAGCTGGCGCCGTTTTTCGGGGTCATGGGGGTGGCGCCGCCGCCCAATTACGGCGCCTGCAGCTCGATCCAGCCGCGCGAATTCGGCGGCAACATGGATCTGAAGGAGCTGGTCGCCGGCACGACGCTGTTCCTGCCGGTCTGGGCGCCCGGCGCGCTGTTTTCGGTTGGCGACGGCCACGGCGTCCAGGGTGACGGCGAGGTTTGCATCACCGCGCTCGAAACCGCGCTCGCCGGGACCTTTCGCCTGACGCTGCGCAGGGATTTGCATTTCCGGCTGCCGCGCGCCGAAACCCCGACCCACCATATCACGATGGCCTTCAACGAGGACCTCGACGACGCGGCCAAGGACGCGCTGCGCGAGATGATCGTGGTGATCGGCGAGCGCCTCGGGCTGCCGCCCGACGACGCCTACATGCTGGCCAGCCTGACCGTCGATATGCGCGTCACCCAGCTGGTCGACGGCAACAAGGGCATCCACGCGATGCTGCCCAAGCGCTACGCCCCGGGCTGAGCGGGCTTAGAGCAGCATCCGATGGGATTGAAACATTTCCCCGTCACCCCCGCGCAAGCGGGGGTCCAGGGCAAAAGGCAGGTTGGTTGCCCCTGGATTCCCGCTTGCGCGGGAATGACGAGTGAGTTTGGTCGGGTAACCCGCTAGGTCCTCGCCTGGCTTAGGTCTCGGCCGGCTCGCTCTCTTCGCTGCCGGCGACCGTCTCGACCGGAGGGGCCTTGCCGCGCAGCGACCGGGCGACCGCGTGGTCGAGTTCGTCGAGCGTGCACAGCCCCAGCCCGACCGGGTGGCGCGGCTTGATGTTGACGCTATTCCAGTGAGTGCGGTCGCGCACCGCCGCGATCGTCGGCTTGGTCGTGCCGATCAGCTTGGACAACTGCGCGTCGGACAGCTCCGGATGGTTGCGCAACAGATAGGCGATCGCGTCGGGCTTGTCCTGGCGCTTCGAAATCGGGGTGTAGCGCGGGCCCTTGTGCTTGACGAGCTGCGGCGGGATCGCCTGCGGCGACAGTTTGAGGCGCGCCTCGGGGTCGGCCTGGCAGCGCGCGATCTCTTCGGCCGTCGTCTGGCCGTTGGCAACGGGGTCGAGCCCCTGCATCTGGATCGCCACCTCGCCGTCGGCGATCGCCTGCACCTCGAGCGGATGGAGACCGCAGAAATCGGCGATCTGCTCGAAGGTCAGCGAGGTGTTCTCGACCAGCCACACGGCGGTCGCTTTCGGCATCAACGGAGCGGCCATGATAAATGTCCCGATCTGAGGCGCGCGCACCGGCGCTTTTGCTCTCGATATAATGGCCGCACCCGGCCGTGGGAAGGCAGCAACCGAACGGAGAATCGCGATAATGGACGAAGAGGACCTGGCGCCGCAGCGGCAGCCCCCGAAACCCAAGGATTTGACGCTCTTGGGCATCGCCGAGCTGGAAGAATATATCGCCGGGCTCGACGCCGAGATCGCCCGCGCCCGCGCCGAGATCGCCGCCAAGCAAAAGCAGCGCAGCGGCGCCGAGGCGCTGTTCAAGCGCTAGAGCGGCG
>Ga0209579_10000957_pt1 | contig 25101 bp, 21 predicted proteins | sample Coa_R1_2_FD_187152 | JGI IMG/M metagenome (GOLD analysis project Ga0209579, IMG submission 187152) | Surface soil microbial communities from Centralia Pennsylvania, which are recovering from an underground coalmine fire - Coalmine... | ecosystem: Environmental > Terrestrial > Soil >... | reverse complement strand
CGACCCGAGCTCGCTTCCTCCGGGGGTGACCCTCAATCCCCCCAAGGACTCATCCAATCCCCCCGGAGGAAGGGACCCGACATCGGGAGGCTGGGCCCACGTCCAGCCTCCCGATTTTATTGGTCCACCGTTCCTGGAACCCCCCGTCGATTCCCCTTGACAAGCCCCGCTACCAGAAAGTAGGTTCATTGCGCCTTGGGTACGGGGAAGTAGGAAACTAAAAATCGACCTCCCACGCGGTAGGTCCTTTCGAGGGCGGGCATGACGGCGAGCGAGAGCGGGTTGTCGTCGGTGAAGCGGGAGCTCAAGGAGCTCCAGCTCCTGGTGGAGATCAGCCAGATCCTGGACCGGAGCATGGATCTGCGCGAGGTGGTGGGCCCGGTCCTGGAGGCCCTGGCCCGGCACATGGAGATGCTCCGCGGGACCCTGGCCCTGGTGAACCGGGAAACCGGGGAGATTTCCATCGACGCCGCCCACGGGCTCTCCGAGAGCCAGAAGGAAAAGGGCCGGTACCGGCCCGGCGAGGGAGTCACCGGGAAGGTGATCCAGTCGGGCAAGCCGGCGGTCGTTCCCCGGGTTTCCCAGGAGCCTCAATTCCTGAACCGGACGGGCGCCCGCACGGGCCTCCGGAAGAAGGATATCGCCTTCATCTGCGTGCCGATCAAGATCGGCAATGAGGTGCTGGGAGCCCTGTCGGCCGACCGGCTGCTCCCGAAGGAAGTCTCCCTGGACGAGGATCTGCGGGTGATGCAGATCATCGGCTCGATGATCGCGCAGGCCGTCCGGCTCCGGCAGTCCGCCCAGGAGGAGAAGCGGAAGCTGCTCGCCGAGAACCAGCGGCTCCAGGAGGAGCTGAAGGACAAGTTCCGCCCGGCCAACATCATCGGCAACTCCAAGCAGATGCAGGACGTCTACGACCAGATCGCCCAGGTCTGCCGCAGCCAGACGACGGTGCTGATCCGCGGGGAAAGCGGCACGGGCAAGGAGCTGGTCGCCCACGCGATCCATTACAACAGCGACCGGGCGGGGAAGCCCTTCATCCGGGTGAACTGCGCCGCCTTGCCCGAGACCCTGGTCGAGAGCGAACTGTTCGGCCACGAGAAAGGCGCCTTCACGGGAGCGCTGACGACCCGTCAGGGCCGCTTCGAGCTGGCCAACGCCGGGACGATCTTCCTGGACGAGGTGGGCGACTTTTCGCCCGCCACGCAGGTCAAGCTGCTGCGCGTCCTGCAGGAGCGCGAGTTCGAGCGGGTCGGCGGCAACACGCCCATCAAGACCGACGTGCGGGTGATCGCCGCGACGAACCGGGACCTCGAGATGATGATCACCGAGGGCCGGTTCCGCCAGGATCTCTATTACCGGCTGAACGTCTTCAGCATCCATATTCCGGCCCTGCGCGAGCGGAAGGCGGACATCCTCCTGCTGTCGGACTTCTTCGTGGAGAAGTACTCGAAGGCGAACAAGCGCAGCGTGAAGCGCATTTCGACCCCCGCGATCGACATGCTGATGGCCTACCACTGGCCCGGGAACGTCCGGGAGCTGGAGAACTGCATCGAGCGCGCGGTCCTGGTCTCCAATGACGAGGTCATTCACGGGTACCACCTGCCGCCCACGCTGCAGACGGCGGAGGCGAGCGGGACGGTCACGTCCGGGCCCCTCCAGGCGGCCCTGGACAACGTCGAGCGTGAAATGATCACCGAATCCCTGAAATCCTGCCGCGGCAACATGGCCAAGGCGTCGCGGATCCTGGGGATGACGGAGCGCCTGATGGGCCTCCGGGTGAAGAAGCATGGGATCGATTCCCGCCGTTTCCGCTCGGACTGGTAAGCGCCCGCCCCAGGGGACGCCGCCGGAGGGGGGCTTTCCCACGGCACGGTGGGAAGTGCCGGAACCTGGCACCGCCGTGTAGCGGCCCGAGCCCCAACGCCCCCGTTCTCCCAGGGAGGGGCACTGGCATGGGGCTTGCTCTCCCTTCTCCCGATCAATCACATCCCCAGCCCTGAGCCGGGGGGTGGAGTCCCTCACATCTGGACTACACCTCCCGGCTTTTCCTTTTCCCCCCGCGACGGACGCTGCGCTAGCTCCGAGGGGATCCCGCTTCCACTAGGTAGTTTTACCTATCGATTCCCACCTCTCGGTTGCATTTCTCATGCGATCTAGCGCATGGCCCAAGGGAGCCGAAGTGGCACAGCGGTTGCTTTTACTCCGCGGAGGTCCGTGATGAACAGCGTGAATGGGAGCGAGCGACCCCTGGGCCCGCTGACCGACCGGCAGCGGGAACTGATCCGCCTTATCCAGAACCTTCCGGCCGACTCCCGTCATACCCTGACGGTCGTCCTCCGCGGAACGGAGCCCTGGGAAGTCCAGACCATCGTCGAGCACCGCAAGCTCGGCGAGCTCAAGCCGCGACCCTGAGGGGGGGGGCGGCCCGGAACCCCGGCACGGAACGGACGGGAGCTCCAGCCGCCACGCCCGAACGGGAGCGGGCCGGTTTTTCTTTGGACGGATGTCCTGCGGAGAGTCGCATGATCCAGGCCGCGCGAAAGAAACTCGTGGTGATCGGCAACGGCATGGCCGGAGCCCGAGTAGTGGAGGAGATCCTCCGCCGCACCCCGGACCGCTTCGATATCTCCATGTTGGGGGCGGAGCCGTACGGCAACTACAACCGCATCCTCCTCAGCAACGTCCTGAACCGCACCCAGAGCCCGACCGACATTTTCATCAACCCGCTGGCGTGGTACGACCAGAACCGCGTCACCCTCCACGCCGGCGTCAAGGCGCTGAAGATCGACCGCGAGCGGAAGGTGGTCGTCGGCCGCGCCCTCCGGCGCGACGCGGTCCCCTACGCCCCGGGCGAGGCGGGGGTGGATTCCGGGGCGCCCGTCGAAGTCTCCTATGACCAGGTGATCATCGCGACCGGCTCCCGGCCCTTCGTGCCGCCGATGGACGGCTTCGGGCAGCCGGGCACCTTCCTGTTCCGCACGATCGACGACTGCGAACGCATCGCCGAGTACGCCAAGTCCTGCAAGAAGGCGTCGGTGATCGGCGGCGGCCTGCTCGGGCTGGAGGCCGCCCGCGGGCTGCTCACGCACGGGGTCGAGGTCACCGTCCTCGAGGCCGCTCCACAGCTGATGATCGCGCAGCTGGACCCCGAGGCGGGCCAGATGCTCAAGACGACCATGGAAGGCATGGGCGTCACCGTCCTCTGCGAGAAGATCACCACCCGGATCGTCGCCGAGGGCGGGCGCATCACCCACCTGCTCCTGAAGGACGGCTCCCGCGTGGACACCGACATGGTCGTCGTCAGCGCCGGCATCCGGCCGATCACCGACGTCGCCGCCGCCAGCGGCCTCACCGTCGACAAGGCCATCGTCTGCGACGACCAGATGCGGACGAGCGACCCGGACATCTACTCCCTGGGGGAGTGCGTCCAGCACCGGGGCAAGATCTACGGCCTGGTCGATCCCATCTGGGAGCAGGCGAAGGTCCTGGCGGACGTGCTGACCGGCCTGAATCCCTCGGCCGCCTACCTGGGCTCGCGCCTGGGGACCAAGCTCAAGGTCATGGGCGTCGAGCTGGCCTCGATGGGCGAGACGAAGCCCGCGTCGCCCTTGGACGAGGTGGTCGTCTACCGCGAGCCGCGTCGGGGGATCTACAAGAAGATCATCCTCCGCGACGAGAAGGTCGCGGGCGCCATCCTCCTGGGGGAGACCGACACCGCGCCGCAGCTGATGCAGCTCTTCATGGGCGGAGGCAAGGCCCCTGACCGGCGCTCCGACCTGCTCTTCTCGCCGCCCGAAGGCGCGTCGATGCTCCAGGTGCTCGACATGCCCGACAGCCTCCAGATCTGCAATTGCAACGGCGTGAACAAGAAGCAGATCGTCGACGCGGTCCGCAGCGGCTGCTCCAGCGTCGCCAAGATCGGGGCCTGCACGAAGGCCGGCACGGGCTGCCAGTCCTGCAAGCCGGTGATCGCCCAGCTGCTGGACGCCTACCGCGACGCGGGCGCTTCGGATCCCAGCGAGCACTACTATGTGCCGGGGGTTCCGCTCGAGAAGTCGAAGCTCGTCGAGGAGCTCCGCAAGCGGCGCATCACGTCGGTCAGCGAGGTCTTCGCGCAGCTTGCGGGAGGAAAGGAGGATGCCGCCAGCAAGGTGGGGCTGGCGTCGTTGCTCAAGTCCCTGTGGGCCGGGGACTACGTCGACGAGCGCGACGCGCGCTTCATCAACGACCGCGTGCACGCCAACATCCAGAAGGACGGCACGTTCTCGGTGGTCCCCCGCATCTATGCCGGCGTGACGACCCCGTCGGAGCTCCGCCGCATCGCGGAGGTGGCGGAGAAGTACCAGGTCCCGATGGTGAAGATCACCGGCGGCCAGCGCATCGATCTCCTGGGGATCAAGAAGGAGGACCTTCCGGGGATCTGGCAGGACCTGGGCATGCCCAGCGGCCACGCGTACACGAAGGCCTTCCGCACGTGCAAGAGCTGCGTCGGCACCGATTTCTGCCGCTACGGGGTCGGCGACTCGATCGCGCTCGCCCAGAAGATCGAGCGCCGGTTTCAGGGCATCGAGTCCCCCCACAAGATGAAGCTCGCCACGGCCGGCTGCCCCCGCAACTGCTCCGAGGCTTATGTAAAGGACCTGGGCGCCGTCGCGATCGAGGGCGGCCTCTGGGAGATCTACCTCGGGGGGGCCGCGGGCGGCAGCGTGCGCAAGGGCGACCTCCTCTGCACCGTCTCGACCCACGACGACGTGCTCAAGTACATGGGCCGCTTCATGCAGTACTACCGGGAGCACGGGAAGTATCTCGAGCGCAGCTATCACTTCGTGGAGCGCCTCGGCATCGAAACCCTGAGGCGGATCCTGGTCGAGGACAGCCTGGGCATCTGCGCCCGCCTCGACGCGGACATCCAGAAAGCCGTCGACGCCTACGTGGACCCCTGGAAGGAGGCGGAGGTGCCCGCCTATCCGGGGCAGTTCAGCGGGCCGGAGCTCGCCGCCGTCCTGGGGGCCGCCGAAAACAATGGCTGACCCGGTGACGCTCGTCTCCCTGGGCTCCGTCGACAAGGTGCCGAACGGACAGGGCTTTTGCTTCATCGTCGGCGTCGAGGAGATCGCGGTCTTCCGCCAGCGCGATGGGAAGGTGTTCGCGGTGCAGAACCGCTGTCCCCACAAGCAGGGACCGCTGTCGGAAGGCGTCCTGGGCGCGGGCGTCGTGATCTGTCCCTTTCACGGGCACAAGTTCGATCTTTCCAGCGGGAAGGGACCGGACGGGGAGCAGCTCCAGGTCTATCCGGTGAGGGAGAAGGAGGGGCAGCTCCTGCTGGCCCTGGAGCCGCGCCCGTGACGTCCCCCTTCCGGTCCCTGGACCGAACGGGAGCGGCGGCGGGCGCCGCCGTCATGCTCCTCCTGTCCGCCGGGATCGTCATGGGATCCGGCAATCTCCGGCACTACGACCCGGTCCTCCTGACCTACACCTTCGGCGTCCTCTTCTCCGCGTTTTCCGTCGCCTACCGGTTTGCCGTCTGGCTGCAGCGTCCGCCCACCCGGCTCCTCCTGGGTCGCTTCTTCGAGCTGGTCTGGCGCGGGAATCCCCTCCGGAACCTGGCCTTCGTCTTCCGCGCGGCGACGGTCAACCTCGGCGCCCAGCGCTTCATCCGCCGGCGCAGCTTCCGCCGCTGGCTGATCCATTTCCTGATCGCGTGGGGCACGATGATCGCCGCCGCGGTGACGTTCCCGCTCGTCTTCGGCTGGCTCCACTTCACCACGAGGATGGACGATCCGGAGACCTACCGCGTGATGGCCTTCGGCCTCTGCGTGGGCGAGTTCAGCGCCCGGTCCCTCGTGCGCTACGTCCTGTTCAACCTCCTCAACATCTCGGCGGTCATGGTCATCACCGGCGCCGGACTCTCGCTGCACCGTCGGCTCCGGGAGCCGTCCGCCATGTCGAGGCAGCAGTTCGGGAGCGACATCGTCCCGCTGCTCCTGCTCCTGGCCATCTCGCTGACCGGCCTCATGCTGACGTTCTCCACGCACTTCCTGCACGGGTCCGGCTACACGGTGCTGTCGCTCGTCCATGCCATGACCGTGACCGTGACCCTGCTCTATCTCCCGTACGGCAAGCTCTTCCACATCTTCCAGCGGCCCCTGCACCTGGCGGTGATCCTGTACCGGCGCGACAACCAGGCGCTTCCGCCGGCGACGTGCCGGCGCTGCGGAGCGGGCTTCGCGGGAGCCCTGCAGGTCGCCGACCTGAAGAAGACCATGGCGTCCCTCGGATTCCAGCTCGACCTCGAGCTCTGCCCGCCCTGCAAGCGGCGCGGCCTGGGGACCGCCCAGCGGCTGGTCCTCGAGAAGGTGAGGGGCCATGGCTAAGACGCCGCTTCCGCTGGAGACGCTGATCGACCAGTTCGGGCCGCACCTGGCGGAGATGCCGCCGGGAGGCTGGGGGAGCACCGGCGAGGTCGACAAGGCGGTGAAGACGCACTGCTGCTTCTGCGGCGTGCAGTGCGGCATCCAGCTCAAGGTGAAGGAGAACCAGGTCGTCGGCTTCGAGCCCTGGGAGGACTTCCCGGTGAATCGCGGCATGCTCTGCCCCAAGGGCGTGAAACGGTACCTGCAGGGCGGACACCCCGACCGCCTCCTGTCCCCCCTCGTGCGCACCGACTCGGGCTTTGCCCCGGTCGATTGGACCCAGGCCCTGGACCGGGTCGAAGCCGGCATCCGCGGGGTCCAGACGAAATACGGCCGCGACTCCTTCGCGGTGATCTCGGGCGCCTCCTTGACGAACGAGAAAGCCTACCTGATGGGGAAGTTTGCCCGCGTGGCCCTCAAGACGAAGAACATCGACTACAACGGCCGACTCTGCATGGTGTCCGCCGGCGCCGCCAGCCGGAAGGCGTTCGGGGTCGACCGCGCCGCCAACCCCTGGAGCGACATTCCGCAGGCCAAGTGCGTCCTCATCGCCGGGTCGAACATCGGCGAATGCTTCCCGATCCTGACCGACTATATCTGGCGGGCCCGCGACAACGGCGCGACCATCATCGTCATCGATCCGCGCGCGACCCCGATCGGGCGGACCTCCGACCTCCTGCTGCCCGTGCGCCCGGGCCGCGACAGCGCCCTGATGAACGGGATCCTTCACGTCTGCGTCCGCGAAGGGTGGATCGACCGCGCCTTCATCGAGGGGCACACCCACGACTTCGAGAAGGTCCGGGAGACGGTCGCGCGCTACACCCCGCAGCGGACGGCCGAGATCACGGGCGTTCCCGCGGCGGCGATCGAGCGCGCGGCCGAGATGTGGGGAACCGCGCCCACCGGCATCCTGCTGCATGCCCGCGGCATCGAGCACCACACGAAGGGCGTCGAGAACTGCCTGACGTGCATCAATCTGTGCCTCGCCACCGGCAAGATCGGCAAGCCCGGATCCGGCTACGCCATGATCACCGGGCAGGGCAACGGGCAGGGGGGCCGCGAGCACGGCCAGCGCTGCAACCAGCTGCCCAGCGGGCGCGACATCGCGGACCCCGCCCATCGGAAGGTGGTGGCCGAGCACTGGAAGATCGACGAGGCGGAACTCCCGGGCGTGGGCCTGGCCTCGACCGAGATGATGGAAGCGATCCACAAGGGCGAGATCCGCGGCCTCTTGTCGATCTGCATCAACCCCCTGGTGTCCCTGCCGGATACCGGCTACACGCGCGCGGCGCTGGAGAAGCTGGAGTTCTTCGGCGTGATCGACTTCTTCATGTCCGAGACCGCCCGGCACGCGGACGTCGTCCTGGCCGGCTCGCTGCAGGAGGAGGACGAGGGCACGGTCACGACCGCGGAGGGACGGGTGGTCCACATCGCGCAGGCGGTGACCCCGCCGGGCCAGGCCCGCGAGGACTGGCGCATCATCACCGACCTGGCCCGCCGCTTCGCGCCCTTCGACCAGTTCCCCTACCAGTGCTCGGAGGACATCTTCCGCGAGCTCCGGCGCACGTCCAGGGGCGGCCCGGTGGACTACTACGGCATCACGTACGACAAGATCGACAAGAACCACGGCGTCTTCTGGCCCTGTCCCGAGCTCGACCACCCCGGGACGCCGCGACTCTACGAAGGCGGGACGTTCCACCACCCCGACGGCAAGGCCCGTTTCCACGCGGTGGAGTACCGTCCGCCCGCGGAGGATATCGACGACGAGTATCCCGTCATCATGACCAGCGGCCGCGTGGTCTCGCAGTATCTGAGCGGGACGCAGACCCGCCGCATCGGCCCGCTGGTGGAGCAGTATCCGGAGCCCCTGGTGGAACTGCATCCGAAGCTGGCCGGGACGATCGGCGTGAAGACGGGCGACCGCGTCACGGTGAGAAGCCGGAGGGGCTCCCTGACGCTGGCCTGCCAGGTGGTGAAGTCGATCCGTCCCGACACGATCTTCATCCCCTACCACTGGGCGGGCGAGAAGTCGGCGAACCAACTGACCATCCGCGCGCTGGATCCGGTGTCCAAGATTCCCGAATTCAAGGTCTGCGCCGTTCGAATCGAGAAAGCGGTATGACGATCGCCGGAACGAGTCCCCCGCTTCCGGGGGACCGGGGGAAGAGGTCGTGATCGAGCCGGGACTGGAGTTCTTCCTGGATCCCTCCCGATGCATCGGATGCCAGGCCTGTTTTCATGCCTGCGCCGAATGCGACACGCACCGGGGGACGTCGATGATCCACCTGGACTTCGTCGACCGCTCGGAATCGGTCCAGACGGTGCCGGTCGTCTGCATGCACTGCGAGGATCCGGCCTGCGCGAACGCCTGCCCGGCGGACGCGATCAAGAAGACGGCCGACGGGGTGGTCCAGTCGTCCCTTCAGGCTCGGTGCATCGGCTGCTCGAACTGCGTGCTGGCCTGTCCCTTCGGCGTGCCCCGATACCTTCCGAAGATCGACCAGATGATGAAGTGCGACCTGTGCTATGACCGGACCTCGACGGGGAAGAGGCCCATGTGCGTGACGGTGTGCCCCAGCGGGGCGCTGGCGTTCGGGACGCGGGAGTCGATCGAGGCGACCCGCCGCGAGCGGGCCATGAACACCTTCGTCTTCGGTCCGGAGGTGGTCCGGACCAAGGTGCGCCTGATGATGCCGGGCTCCGTGGGGGAGCTGGATCTGGATGTCGCGGATCTCATGGAAGGAGCAAGCGATGGAGGAATCGCCGGCCTGGAAGGACGACTTCCCGATTTCGTGGGTCGATGACCACTATGTGACCCGGCGCGAATTCACGAAGTCCCTCGTCTTGCTGTCGTGCGCGGCGTTCTGCGCCAACGGGGCGCTCGTCGCCATGGACCTGCTGGAGAAGCACGATCGCGCCGGGGCGATCAAGCCGCTGAAGATCGGGCGGGTCCAGGATCTGAAGATCGGCGAATCGCGGGTCTTCGATTATCCGGCCGCGGGAGAGCCCTGTCTCCTGGTCCGCCTGGACGAGGACCGTTTTGCCGCGTTCTCCCAGAAGTGCACGCACCTGGGATGCCCCGTCCTGTACCGCCAAGAGGCGCGGAAGCTCTACTGCCCCTGCCACGAGGGGTATTTCAACGCGGAGGACGGGAAGGTCGCCGCCGGGCCCCCGCCGCGTCCGCTCCCCCGGGTCGACCTGCGCCGGGACGGCGACGAGATCTGGGCCATGGGGTTCCTGAAGTGACCCCCAGCCGCCGGGTCCGGTCCCAGCGATCCCAGCACATGGCCGTGATCTACGCCGTCATGGTGTCGATCCTTCTTCTGATCCTCCTGCAGATGCTGCTCTTGATGGTGGCGCTGGAGGACTACCTGTCGGGCCGGCACTCGCTGCTGGGGTCGGCGGCCTTGGGGTCGGCGCTCTGCTTTGGGGGTTCCTGCTGGTTGATTCGGTATGTCTCCTCGCGGAGGGTTTTTTGATGGCTTCCCCCTGACGCCCGATTGGCAGGGTTTTTGCTCCAGTACCCGTGAGCAGGAGCCGGAGGAGGGGCTCTTGGAGGCGGTTTCCCTGGGGAAATCCGCCCGAACGGCAGTGGTGAAGGGTCCGCTCCCCCTCCGGGAGGAGCCAAAAACCTACGGATCGGTTGGCCGAGGGGAATTCGCGTGGACAAGGAAGACCTCGCTTTGCTGGGGCCGGCGTTGGAGTCCTATTTGGCGGAGTTTTCGGACGTCGGCATCGCGCCGACCCGGAAGCTGATTGCCGCCTACCTGCGCGGCCAGCTGGGTCCGCTGACCCGGAAATCGGTCATGCCCATGGCCCGCGAGGCGGGCATCGCCCCTCGCACCCTTCAGGAGCTGCTCTCCCTGCACCGCTGGAACGAGGAGCTCCTGATCGACACCCTGCAGCGCCACGTGTGGCGCGCGCAAGGCGCCGGCGATTCCGTCGCGACCATCCTGGAAACGTGGTGCCCGAAGAAGGGTCGGCGAACCCCCGGCGTGGACCTTCAGCGCTTCGGCAGCAGCGGGCGGACCCGCAACTGCGTCCTCCTCCTGCACCTGGGATTCTCCAGCAGCGACTTCAACTGCATCCTCGATAACGCCATCTACCTTCCCAAGCCTTGGGCGGACTCCCCGGAGCGGCGCGCGGCCGCGCGGATTCCGGAGGCGGTGACGTACCGCAGCCGGGGGCAGATCGCGCTCGACCTGCTCGACCGCGCGGCGGGCAACGGACTCCGCTTCGGCTGGGTGACCTTCGGTCCCGATTACTCCGGCGACGCGACCTTCCTGAAAGAGCTCGAGGGACGCGGCTACCGCTACGTCGCCCCCCGCGCGCCGGCGAAGGAGGGAGAACGCTCCTTCGGGAACCTGGGTCCGTGGATGACCAATTCGGAAAACGGCCTTCCTCAGGAGTCGGTGCTCCGGGTGGCCCGCGCGGGAGACGACAACGCCCATGCCTTCGACCAGCGGCGCCGGGAGATCGGCCTGGACCATTTCGAGGTGCGAACCTACCAGTCGCTCCTGAGGCATCTCGCGCTGTCCGCCGCGAGCGTCCTCTTCCTGGAGGAGCGGGTCCGGCGCGCGGGAGCCCGACGGGACCGCCCGCAGGTCAAATCCCGGGCCCTCTAACCCCCTTCGGGGGCATCGACGGCGTCCGGCCGGCCCTCCCTCCCGGCGGATCTCCGCGGAGCCCGACGCCTGGCTACTTCGCCAGAGAGATACGCGCCCGTGTGTAATTCGGTGCTTTACCACCATTCAGTAGGATTGAAGGAACCGGAGACCTCCCGGCTCCGCTCCGTGGCGGGGCCGTAAATCCCTGTCTCCCACCCGGATGGCGGTGAGATCCGGGGAGCCTTCCGGGGTGGCATCCGGATTGCTCACCCTCGTGCCGGGGGTATTGCCGGCCAGCATCGGGGAAGTCCCTGATCGGAACCGGTCCAAGGAGAATCCGTCTTGAAGAAGATCGAAGCGATCATCAAGCCCCACAAGCTGGAGGACGCCAAAAGCGCGCTGACGCACCTGGGCGTCCAGGGAATGACCGTCAGCGAGGTCCGCGGCTTCGGCCGTCAGAAGGGCCACAAAGAGCAGTACCGGGGCGCCGAATACACGGTGGACCTCGTTCCCAAGGTCCGGGTCGAAGTGGTCGTCGCGGACAGCGCCGTGGACGCGGTGGTCCAGGCGATCAGTCGCGCGACCCGGACCGGCGAAATTGGAGATGGAAAGATCTTCGTCTTTCCCCTGGAAAGTGCCGTCCGCATCCGAACCGGAGAGAAAGGAGAAGCAGCGGTCTAGTCCCGTCTCCCTTCCGCACCGGACGCCGAAGGGCGCTCCTACTTTTTTGCCCCCTGGTACTTCTTTCCTCCCGGGCCTCGACAGGTATAATCTCACCAGACCGGGATACTCAGGAGAGCTCGATGAAAAAAGTCGAAGCCGTGATCAAGCCGTTCAAGCTGGACGAGGTCAAGAACGCTCTCAGCCAGGTGGGCGTTCAGGGCCTGACGGTCAGCGAAGTCCGCGGCTTCGGCCGCCAGAAAGGGCACAAGGAGCAGTACCGCGGGGCGGAGTACACCGTCGACCTCGTGCCGAAGGTGAAGCTGGAGGTGGTCGTCGCCGACGGCGCGGTCGCTTCCGTGGTCGAGGCCATTACCCGAGCGGCCCGGACGGGCGAGATCGGAGACGGGAAGATCTTCGTCTTCCCGCTGGAATCGGTCATCCGGATCCGCACGGGCGAAAAGGGCGAGTCGGCGATCTGAGGCCCCGGGAAACGAAGGAGAAACGCGATGAAGATGATCGAGGCGATCATCAAGCCGTATAAGCTCGACGAAGTGAAGATGGCCCTCACCCAGGCGGGGGTCCAGGGGCTCACGGTGACCGAGGTCCGCGGCTTCGGCCGCCAGAAGGGCCACAAGGAGCAGTACCGCGGCGCCGAGTACACGATCGACCTGGTCCCCAAGGTCAAAGTCGAGGTGGTCGTGGGCGACGGGGCGCTGAACAACGTGGTGGACGCCATCATGCGCGCGGCCCGGACCGGAGAGATCGGGGACGGGAAGATCTTCATCTCCTCCCTGGATTCCGTGACCCGGATCCGGACGGGAGAGAAGGGGGAATCCGCCGTCTAGTCCGGCGGAGCGACGACCGGCGCTCCCGGCAGGAATCCGTATGTCCGACACCGCCCCCCTGCACCTGAAAGGACTCCTGAAGCGTCAGCGGGAGGAGATCCGATCGCGGCATGATGCGGGCGCGCTGGGCGGACAGATCGCCACGGCTCTCACCGACCTGTACGATCGCGTCATCACCGCCGCCTACCAGCTCGCCCTGGAGAAAGTCAGCGGCAGCGTGCGCCCTTCGCTCCTGGAAAACCTCGCCCTGGTCGCCGTCGGGGGCTACGGGCGGGGCGACACCGCCCCCTATTCGGACGTCGATCTCCTCTTCCTGCGCTCCCGGAAGGCGGGCGCGGCCGAGCAGGACGTGGTCAATTCGCTCGTCCGCGACCTGTGGGACTACGGGATGAAGCTGTCCCAGAGCGTCCGGACGCCCGAGGACACGATCACCTTCGCCCGCCAGGATCTCCCCCTGCGGACCTCTCTGACCGAGTCGCGGCTCCTGGTCGGCAGCCAGGCGCTCTTCGCCGATCTGCAGCGGCGCAATCACCGGCTGATCGCGACGACCTCGATCACGAAATTCACCGACCAGGTGCTTGCGGAGCGCCGCAAGGAGCATCAGGACTATTTCGCCACCGTCAATCTCCTCGAGCCCAACGTCAAGAAAAGCCCGGGGGGCCTGCGCGACGTCCACCTGCTGCGCTGGATTGCGCTGCCGCGCTACGGGACGCGCGATCCGCAGATGCTCCGGGCCGCGGGCGTCTTGTCGCTCGAGGACGCCCAGACGATCTCGCTGGGCACCGAGTTCCTGTCCCGCATCCGCAACGAGCTTCATTTCCACGGGGGCAAGGCCCAGGACGTGCTCACCCGCGACGAGCAGGTCCGCGTCGCGAAGTGGATGAAGTTCGAGAACCAGGGGCCGCTGCTCTTCGTCGAGCGGTTCATGCTGCAGTATCACCGGCAGACGACCGCCCTCCACGACGCCGTCATGCGCTTCGCCCACGGGGCGAGGAAGCCCGGCTTCTTCCGGTCCGTCCTCAACCGCTTTTCCACGAGGATCGTGGAGGGGCACTACGTCGTCGCCAGCGATTCGATCGCCCTCCGCGAGGAGGCCCCGGCGGACAAGGCCGAAACCCTGCTGCGCCTGTTCGACCTCGCGAGGAAGCACGGCGTGGAGGTCACGCACGATTCCCTGGAGCGCGTGCGGAAGGCGACGCCGTCCGCCGTCCTCACCCCGGAATCCCGGAAGATCTTCCTCCAGATCCTCTCCGATCCGAAGAATCTGGGCCTCGTGGTCCGCAACTTGCACCGCGTGGGCCTTCTCGGCCGCTTCATCCCGGCGTTCGAGCACGCGCGCTGCCTGATGCAGTGGAACCAGTACCACAAGTACACCGTGGACGAGCATTCGATCCGCGCCCTGGAGTCCGCGACCTTCCGGGTCCACGATCCGGGCCCGGTCGGCCAGGCCTACCGCGAGACGAAGCGGAAGGACGTCCTGCACCTCGCGCTCCTTCTCCACGACATCGGCAAGGGATACGAGGAGGACCACAGCGAAATCGGCAAGCGGATCGCCGAGACCCTCGCCGTCGAGGTCGGCCTCGGAGACCACGAGAAGCAGCAGCTGGTGTTCCTCGTGCACAAGCATCTCCTCATGGCCCACGTGGCGACGCGGCGCGACATCTCCGATCCGGCGACCCTCGTGCAGTTCGTGCGAACCGTGGGCACCGAGGAGACGCTGCGGATGCTGTTTCTGCTGACGGTGTCGGACACCGACGCGGTCGCGCCCGGGAGCCTGACGACCTGGAAAGAGTCGCTCTTCGCCGAGCTCTATGCCCGCGCGACGGAGGAACTCACGGGCGACGCGCCGGTCCCGGACGAGGCCGAACGGAAGGAGACGATCGGCGCCCAGCTCCGGGCCGTCCTGGCTGCGGAATTCGGCCTGGACTGGCTCAATCTTCAGCTGGCCGCGATGCCGCTGTCCTATCTCCGGAAGCTTCCGCCCGAGGAGATTGCCGCCCATCTGCGCGCGCAGAAGAAAATGGGGGACGCCGGGGTCCGCGTCGAATTCCGCCTGCTGCGCGACTCCGGGCTGACGGAGATCACGGTCTTCACGCGCGACGGCATCATCCCGGGCATCTTCGCGAAGATCACCGGGGTCCTGGCCGCCCTCCGCTTCCAGGTCGTGGGCGCGGACATCGTCACCCGCGCGGACGGGCTGGTGGTCGACAGTTTCCGCGGCATCGACTCCGACTTCAGCAAGGAATCGCCGCCGGCGAGGCTCCAGGATATCGCCGAAGGCATCGAGAAGGCGCTCCTGGGCAAGCTGTCGGTGGAGGAGCTCTTCACGTCCCGCGCCGACCTCTCGCCCCCGGCTCCTCGGCAGGTTGCGGGGCCGCCGACCCAGGTGGAAATCGACAATACAACCGCCGACAAGGCCACCATCGTCGAGGTGTTCGCGGACGACCGGCCGGGCCTGCTTTACTCGATCGCCCGCACGCTGTTCGACCTCGACCTGTCGATCCGGTCGGCGAAAATCTCCACCAGCCTCGACCAGGTGGCCGATGCCTTCTATGTGACCGACAAGAGCGGGGCGAAGGTGGAGGACCCCGCCCGCCTCGACTCGATCCGGAAGAGACTCCTGGAGGCGCTGCCGTCGGGGATCCCGGCCGTGAGCAATCCGTAGTCCGCGGCCTCCCCGGCCCCCGGGCTACTTTCCCTTCTGCTGCAGATAATCGATCCAGGGGTCGAAGCCCGTTTCGATGTTCTCGGGCTTCAGGTTCATCCCCTGGTAGCGGCCGAACGCGTCCGCGCCCATCGCCACCCGGAGCCCCTGGTTGGCCTTGTCCTGCACTCGGGTGACGGCGGCGACGTAGGGCGTGTCCGTGCCGGGAATCTTCTCCGTGAGGACGCGGCTGAAGAGTTTCTGGACCCCGTCGGTGTCCCCGGCCGTGAACGCCGCCAGGAGTTCGTCGGCCATGTTCGTGCCGTCCGGGCGCGGGGTCTTGAGGATGTCGAAGATCTCCTTCTTCACGGTATTGGCGATGCTCGCGATTCGGGTCTGGGCCGCGTCGTCGAGCGAGAGCTCCTTCGCGAGGTCGAAGAGGGGCATTTTCCGGTCGTTCCCGGCCGCTTTGGCGGCACCCCTGGCCTGGAGCTTCTCCTCGATCTTGGCGTCGACGATCTTCTGGATGTCCTCCTCCAGCGTGGCGGGCGCGGCGGCCGGCGCGGGGGCCGGGAAGGGGCGCTTCGCGGCGGCGTCGGCGGCGGCGGTGGCCTGGGCGGCCTTCTTCTCCGTGCGGGCCACCTGCTCCTGGAGCTCTTCGACCAGCTTCCGCTCGACCGATTCCTTCTGCTTCGCCTCGATCCGTCCCAGCCGGGCCGCGAGCTCCTCCTGTTCGCGCCGGGCGTCGGTGAGGGCGCTGCGCTGGAAGGCAAGGGCGACCCCGAGGGTGGCCGTGAGGGCGATCATCGTGGCCGGAAGCATGCGGTTCATGGGGACCTCCTGACCCCTCTACCGACTCCGGGCGGAACCGGATTCATTTATTGCCATTCGGAAATACAAGGGCTACACTCATTTCCCTATGGACCGTATTCCCATGACCCCCCAGGGGTTCGAGCAGATGAAGAAGCGGCTCGACCACATGAAGAACGTGGAGATGCCGCGGGTGCAGAAGGCGCTCGGCGACGCGCGCGAGATGGGCGACCTCTCGGAGAACGCCGAATACGACGCCGCCCGGAATGAAATGTGGAACCTGGACACGATGATCGCCGAGCTGGAGACCAAGGTCTCGCTCGCGGAAATCATCGATCCCAAGACCCTCAAGCTGGACACGGTCGCCATCGGCGCCCAGGTCAAGGTCGAGGACATCGACAAGAAGGCCAAGGACGAATTCATGCTGGTGGGCGAGGGCGAGGTCCGCGACGGCGTGGACACGGTCTCGGTCACCTCGCCCCTGGGATCCGCGCTGATCGGCAAGAAGGTCGGCGAGATCGCCGAGGTCCAGGCGCCCCGGGGCAAGGTCCGCTACAAGATCGTCTCCTTCAAGTATGCCTAAGGCCTACGCGAACTGCGCCGAGTCGGGCCTCGACGCGAAGCTGCCGCGCATCGAAACCTGGGCCAGCCAGTTCCCGAAATACACCATCACGATCGTCGATCCGGAATACAACGCGATCTGCCCCAAGACCGGGCTTCCCGATTTCGGCACCGTCACGGTCCAGTACGAGCCCGGCCAAAAGTGCATCGAGCTGAAATCCTTCAAGATGTACATGACCGCCTATCGCAACCTCGGGATCTTCTACGAGAACGCCGTCAACCGCATGCTGAAGGACCTCGTCCGGGCCGTCGATCCGGTCTGGATGACGGTCACCGGCGAGTTCCATGCGCGCGGCGGCATCAAGACCCGCGTCGACGTGCGCCACGACCGGCGCCAGTAGGGGGCTCCATGCTGTTCGCCGTTTCCGCCCTGCTTCTCGTCCAGACCGCCGCGATCGACTGGAAGAAGGACTACGAGTCGGCCCTCCAGGAAGCACAGAAGGGGTCGCGCTACGTCGTCGTCTTCTTCGCCGGCGCCGACTGCCCTCCCTGCGCCCGGATGGGAGAGACCACCTTCAAGGACCCGGGCGTCGTCGACCACGTCAACCGGACCTACGTCAACGTCTACGTGTTCCTCGACGGCCCGAACCCCGTCGCGAAGCAGTTCGGGGTCGAGGCGGTTCCGACGATCTTCCTGGTGGCGTCGGACGGGACCCGCGTGCGGAAGTGGGAGGGCTATGTCGGACCCGAGGACTATCGGAAAGGGCTCGATGGCGCGGCGGCGGCGCATCCGAAGCTCCGCGAGCTCGAGGCGAAGCTGAAACTGGACCCGGACTCGTTGGAGCTGAACACGGAGGCGTCGAAGCTGTACGAGGCGCTGGGCCGCAGCCGGTCGGCGGCGGACGCCCTCAGGAGGGCCGCCGCCCGGGTCGACGATCCCAAGGCCCGGGCCCGGATGCTCGTGCGGGCGCTCGGCCACCTCACGATGGTGGAAACGGACGACGCGCTGAACGAGGAGATGCTCGCGATGGCCGCGGAGGCCGAGAAGCTGGATCCGGAGGAGCGGGGCGAAGCGCTGGCGGTTCGGGCGCAGGTCGCGATGAACCGGGAGAAGCCCGGCGAGGCGATCACGCTGTTCGAGGAGGTCGTCGAGAAGCACCCGGCCTGCGACAAGGCGGCGGCCTCGCTGCTGTGGCTGGCCGACCTCTATCATCATGCCCGGAAGGACAACGCGAAGGCGAAAAAAGCGCTGGAGCGCATCCTCGAGAAATACCCGAAGTCCGACGTCGTCGACGACGCCAAGGCGATGCTGGAGCATCTCAAGGAGCACGACTAGGCGCCCCGCGTCCCCGCCCCCCGGAAGACGAGCCGTCGGGTCCACCGGTGCCGTCCTGCGGCGCCCGTCTCCCGTGCGCCGAACCGGGATCGATGTCCGCGGCGGCCGGGGCAGGGGGGCGGCGACGAGGTGCCCGTCGCAGCGCCGGGTTCGCCAGGATGCGGAGGGCGGACCCGCGGCGCTGCGGCGCCGGAGAACCGCCCCGGCGTCCGCTTCGGCCGGACTCCCGAGCCCGTCCCTCCCTAAGGAGGGTCGAAGCCCAGATAGAGCTTGTCCTTCCCGGCCTCGAAAACGCGGAACACGCTGTCGCTTCCGCCTGCGACGATCAGCCGGCCATCCGGAGTCGCCGCGGCGGACTCGATGTACTCCTTCCCGAACTGGTAGCCCCGCGTCTTGTTGCCGTCTTCCTTTGACGAGCGCAGCTGGCCGTCCCCCGAGGCGAGCAGCATCTCGTTCTGGGCCTCCAGCCAGGAAATCGCCGTCACTTCCTTCCGGAAGCCCTCGATGGTCTTCAGCTGCTCGCCGCTGACCAGGTCCCACACCTTGGCGACCTTGTCCGCGCCGGCGCTGAAGAGGATCCGGCCGCTCCGCTTCCACGCCAGTCCCAAGACATGCTGGGTGTGGCCCTCGAAGAGCCGGATGAAGGCTCCGGACTGGGCGTCAAACAGCTTGATCAGCTTGTCCGCCGACCCGCTCGCCAGCATCCGGCCGTCGCGCGAGTAGGCGACCGCGAAGACGGTATCGCTGTGAGCCTCCTTGATGTCGCGGACGAGCGCCCCCGACTCGGGATTCCAGATCTTGATCTCTCCCGTCCTGGCCGGAATCCCTCCTCCCGAGACGAGCGACTTGCCGTCGGGGCTATAGGTGAGCGCGAGCACCCGGTCCTGAAGCGGAGACTTGAGCCCGCCGTCCCCGATCATCCGTTCCAGGCTCCAGTCGGAGGCCCGGGTCCAGATCCGCAGGCGCGGTCCGCTGGCTACGACGACCTTGCCCGACGGCAGGAGGAGGACGGCGTCGGCGGATCCCTCCAGGGGTCCGACGTCCTCCCCGCTTTTCCCCGTCTCCGCGCTCCAGCTGCGCACGAAGGGCTCGTCGCCCGCCGTGACGATCGTCTTGCCGTCCGCGGAGAAGGCCACCCGTCGCACCGGATGCTCGGCCTCGGCCACCGCCTTCTTCGCGGCATCCAGGGCGGCCTCCGACGCCTTCAGGTCCGCCTCCGCGGCGGCGATCGCCGCCCTGGACGCCGCCAGCGCTTCCTGCCCTTTCTTCTCCACCTGCTGGAGCCGCTCGTGGTTCTGCTGGGCCGCCGACAGCGATTGCTCCGCCTGCAGGCCCTCGGCCACGGCCTTCTCCGCGGCCTTCAGCTGCGCGTCCAGGTCCTTCTGGCGCCCCGCGAGGTCGGCGGCGCTTTTCGTCGCGGCCGCGAGGGCATCCTGGGCGGCCTTGGCCGCGAGCTCGGCCTCGGCCGCGACCTTGCCCGCGGAACCCTCGGCCGCCGTGGCGGCGTCGAGCGCCTTCTTCGCCGCCGCCGCGCGGTCGCGGACTTTGGCCGCTTCCTCCGCGGGGGCGTCGGGAGCCAGGGCCGCCACCGCCTTTTCCGCCGCCGCCGCCGCCTGGGTAGCCTTCGTCACGTCCGCCTTGGCCTGTGCCGCCCTGTCCGCCGCCGCCTTGGCGGCCTTCGTCGCTTCGGCCACCGCCTTCTCGGCGGGCTCGCGGGCGGCCGCCGACTTCTTGATCCCGCCGGCGACGTCCGCAAGACCCTTCTCGAGGTCCGCCTTCGCCTGGCCCGCCTTCTTCGCCGCCTCCTCCTTGGGACCCGAATCTTTCGTCACCGCCTGCAGCCGGTCGGCGGCTTTCTTGGCGCTTTCGGACTCCGCGGCGAGGATCTTCTCGTTCTCCGCGGTCGTCGCCTTGAAATAGGCCATCTGCTCCTTCTCGAAGGCGACGGTCAACTCGGAGGAACTCTGGGCCTCCTGGGCCCGGCGGTCGCCCTTCAAGGTCGACTGCAGTTCCCCGTTGTTCTTCCAGAGTTTCGCCCCCGTGCCGCCCGCCGAGACCCAGCGCTTTCCGTCGGCCTGGACCGCCAGGTCCGAGACCGGCGCGCCGTGATCCATCTTCCGTTCTTCCTTGGCGGACTCCGCGTTCCAGAGCCGGAGCGATCCGTCGTCGCTGCCGCTCAGAAACTGCTTTCCGGTTCCGACCGGGCGAAGGACGCCGATCGTCGCGGCGTGGCCTTTCAGCTCCTTGGGCTTCTCCCAGGGGGCGCCCGCAGCGGGGATCGCATACAGGCGGATCACGAAGTCGCCGCAGCCGGCCGCGATCCGCTTTCCGTCGCTGACGAAGGCGACGGAGGGGATCTCCTGGCCCGCATCGACGGAGACGGACGATTTGTCCGCGAGCGTCCAGACGCGGATCGTCTTGTCCGCGGATCCCGAGACCAGCTGCGCGCCGTCGGGGGAGTAGGCGAGACTCTGAAGGGCTCCCGAATGCCCGGCGAGCGTTCCGGACTTGGACCCGGTCGCCAGGTCCCATACCTCGATGCGGTGCTCGGGTCCGGCGCAGGCCAGGGTCTTTCCGTCCGGGCTTGCGGCCAGGGGAGCCGCGGGGGCTCCCGCGTCCAAGGTGGCGGCGGCAGGTGCGGGACGCCGTCGCCAGAGCCGGATGGATCGGTAGCCCCCCGACGCCAGCTGGCTCCCGTCGGGACTGAAGGCGAGCGAGAGGATCAAGTCGTGGTCGGCGACCCCCCCTTCGCGCAGGGTGGGATCCACCAGCCGGGCGGAGAGGGCCCCTCCCGCCCCCAGGCTGTAGATGAAGATCTGATTCGCCCGACCACAGGCGGCGAACTGGCCGTCGGGAGTGATGGCGACGGAGTGGATCGGGTTGAGGCCCGGGGGCAGGGGGCGCCACTGCGGCGGCTCCGTGTGGAGGACCACGGGCGCCGGCAGGGCCGGGGCTCCGGCATCGATCCATCGCTTGAGGAGCTCGACGTCCTTGGGAGCGAGCGGGGTCGCCCCGATCTTATTCTTCTTGGGGGGCATGACGAGCTCGTCCTTGCCGGCGACCACCTGGTAGAGGAGGCTTTTGGCCGAGTCGCCTTTGACGAGCGCCGGACCGCTTTCTCCCCCCTTCAGCATCAGCTCGACGGTCTCGAGCCGGAGCTCTCCCTTGACCTGCCCGTGCGCGTGGCAGGCCAGGCAGTGGGCCTTCAGGATCGGCAGGATGTCCTTTCCGAACTCCGGCTTGTCGTCCTCGGAGCGCAGGGGCCGAGCGAGGCCCAGGACGAGCAGCGCTGCCGGAAGGATCCGATGGTACAGCCGCATCGCTTTTATATACCCGCCGGCCGGGGATTCGGTTGGGGAACCCAGAAATAATGTATTAATTTTAAGGATCGGGGGCCCTTCCAGGGGCCGGCGATTGTAGTTCAGGTAGGACAGCGTGCGGCGTTGCGGGAAGCCGCGAATGGGGCGAATGAGCATGAAGTCAATCCGTCGCTGGACGGCCAGTCTGGGGATCCTCCTCTTCGCGTCCGCTCCCCTGGTCGCGGAGGACGTCCTTCCCAAGAAGCTGAGCGTCGAGCCCCCCCAGATCGTCCTGCGCGACCCTGACCAGAACATCGAGCTGGTGGTCACCGCGGAGATGAGCGACGGCACGCTCCGCGACGCCACCCTCTCGGCCCATTACTCGCTCGACCCGGGCGCCTCGGAGATCGCGCTCATCCACAACGGGCGCGTCACGCCGAGCGCCAGCGGGAAGGGGATCCTCAGCATCCGCTATGAAAGCGCGCCGGGGAAGGCCGGGGCCGAGATCCGGATCCCGATTTCCATCGAGCTTCCTCCGGCCGAGCGGGCGATCAACTTCACCAACGACATCATTCCCATCCTGACCAAGGCCGGCTGCAACTCGGGAGGCTGCCATGGCAAGGCCACGGGCCAGAACGGCTTCTCGCTCTCCCTTCTGGGCTTCGAGCCCGAGCACGACTACGATGCGCTCGTCAAAGAGGGCCGGGGCCGGCGCCTCTTCCCCGCGGCGCCCGAGCAGTCGCTGTTCCTCTTGAAGGCGATCGGACAGCCGTCCCACGGCGGCGGCCAGCGGATCGCCGAGGACTCGCGCGAGTACCGCATGCTCCGGCGCTGGATCGAGCAGGGCATGCCCAAGGGCAAACCCAGCGATCCCACCGTCGACCGCATCGAGGTCTTCCCGCGCGAGCGGATCCTGATCGGCACCGGCGAACAGCAGCTTCGGGTAGTGGCGACCTACTCGGACGGCTCCACCCAGGACGTGACCCGGCAGGCCGAATACAAGAGCCAGCAGCCGGACATCCTGAAGGTCGATCCTTCGGGCGCCGCCTACACCCTGGAGCGGACGGGGGAAGGGGCGATCATGGTCCGGTACATGGGGCTGGTCGACGTGGCCAAGATCACCGTCCCGTTCAACCGGAACGTGCCCGCGTCCGCGTACGAGGGCTTCCACCCGCGCAACTACGTCGACGAGCTCATGCTGAAGAAGTGGAAGAAGCTGGGGATCGCCCCCAGTCCGCGCTCGACCGACGACGTCTTCATCCGCCGGGCCTGTCTCGACGTGATGGGAACGCTCCCGTCTCCCGAAGAGGTCTCGGCCTTCCTGGACGACCGTTCCCCGGACAAGCGGGACCGCCTGGTCGACCGGATCCTCGAGCGGCCGGAATACGCGGAGTACTGGTCGTGTCTGTGGGGCGATCTCCTGCGGAACAAGCGCGAGGGGGAGGAGCAGAAGCGGGGCACCTTCGCGTTCGCCGCCTGGATCCGGGCCTGCTTCGCGGAGAACATGCCCTACGACCAGTTCGTCCGGGAGATCCTGACCGCGCAGGGCGAGGTCGGCGACAATCCCGCGGTCAACTGGTACCGCCACGTCCGAAACCAGATCCACCTCGTGAACGACACGAGCCAGCTCTTCCTGGGCACCCGCGTGTCCTGCGCGAACTGCCACCACCATCCCTACGAGAAGCTGAGCCAGGACGATTATTGGGGCTTCGCGGCCTTCTTCCAGCGGGTGGGGAAGAAGCAGGGCGACGTCCCCGCCGACCAGGCCGTCTTCGTCCAGAAAAGCGGCGAGACGAGCCAGCCCCGCAGCGGAAAGCGGATGAAGCCCAAAGGCCTGGGGGGGCCGGAGTACGAGTACGTGGCCGGGGAGGACCCCAGGAAGCAGCTGGTCGACTGGATGACCACCCCGGAGAATGCCTATTTCTCGAAGGCCATCGCCAACCGCATGTTCGCGGGCCTGATGGGGCTGGGGCTCGTCAACTCGGTCGACGACATGCGGGTCACGAATCCTCCGAGCAATCCGGAGCTGCTGGAGGCCCTGGCGAAGGACATCGCCTCGCACCATTTCGATCTCAAGGCCCTGATCCGGTCGATCCTGAAGTCGGAGACCTACGGGCTCAGTTCCGACCCGACGCCGTTCAACGCGACCGACCGGCAGAACTTCGCCCGCTACCACACGAAGCGGCTTTCGGCGGAAGTCCTGCTGGACGCGGTCTCGTCCGTGACGGGCTCGCAGGAGAAGTTCCCCGGGCTGCCCCTGGGGACGAGGGCCATCGAGCTGCCGGACCAGGCGGTGTCGAGCTATTTCCTGACCGCCTTCGGCCGCTCGGGACGGGAGACGCCCTGCGAATGCGAGCGCAGTTACGCACCCAACCTGGCGCAGATCCTCCATCTCATGAATTCGCCCGAGATCCAGGGCAAGATCGCCAGCGAGAAGGGCACGGTCGCCCAGCTGGTCGGAGCGAAAAAGAGTAACGAAGAGATCGTGGAAGCGCTATACCTCCGTGGGTTCAGCCGCAGGCCCACGGCATCGGAGTCCAAGGATGCGTCGGATCTGATCGCCAAGGCGGCGAACCGGAAGGCGGCGATCGAGGATTTTGTGTGGCTGATTCTGAATTCCAAGGAATTCCTGTTCAACCACTGAGCGAGGGCAAGATGGAGATTCGAGTCGGTCAGGGCAAGGACTGCCGTTGCGACGGCCTGTCGCGCCGCAGCTTCCTCCGCGCCGGCACGCTCGCGCTGGGAGGGCTCGGCCTGGCCGATCTCCTGCGCCACGAAGCCCTGGCCGCCGAGGCCGGGGACAAGGGCGGGAAGGGGCTCAGCGTCATCCTGCTCTGGCAGGGCGGCGGGCCCAGCCACATGGACATGTGGGATCTCAAGCCCCAGGCTCCGTCGGAGTTCCGGGGCTCCTTCAACCCCATCCGCTCGAATCTGAGCGGGTACCAGGTCAGCGAGCACATGCCCCGGACGGCCAAGGTCTGCGACAAGCTGGCCATCCTGCGCTCGGTGACCCACCCGGATTCCGGCCACGAGTCGGCCACCCACATGCTCTTGACGGGCTACAAACCCACCAACGACATTCCCGCGAACGAAATGCCGAGCTACGGCAGCATCGTCGCCAAGGAGATGGGCCCCCGCGTGGCGGGCTTCCCGAGCTATGTCGCCGTGCCGCGCGCCCCCCGCAGCTCCGCGGCGGCCTATCTGGGCGTCGCCTACAATCCGTTCGAGACCCACGGAGATCCCAGCAGCAAGGACTTCAAGGTCCGCAACCTCTCCGCCGCGGGCGGCATCACGATGGACCGTCTGGAGAACCGTCGTGAGCTGCTGAAGCACTTCGATACGCTCCGACGCGACGCGGATGCGACGGGGGTGGTCGAAGGGATGGACGCGTTCTCCCAGCAGGCCTTCGACCTGGTCACGTCCCCCAAGGTGCAGGACGCGTTCGACCTGGGCAAGGAGGAGGAGAAGCTCCGCGACCAGTACGGGCGCCATACCTGGGGCCAGAGCGCGCTCCTGGCGCGGCGCCTGGTGGAGACGGGCGTCCGCTTCGTGACCCTCGACATGGGCGGATGGGACACCCACGCCAACAACTTCGAAGAGCTCAAGAAGAAGCTTCCGACCTTCGACCAGGCCTACGCGGCGCTGATCGAGGATCTGGACCGCCGCGGCCAGCTGGACCGCACGCTCGTGCTCCTGTGGGGAGAATTCGGCCGGACGCCCCGCATCAATCCCGGGGCCGGCCGGGACCATTGGCCGGGCGTCTTCAGCGTCGTCCTGGCGGGCGGCGGCCTGAAGCGCGGCATCGTGCTGGGGGAAAGCGACGCCCGGGCCGAGTATCCGAAGGAGCGTCCGGTGACTCCCCAGGACGTGCTGGCCACGATGTATCACAAGCTGGGGATCAGCCGGGAAAAGACGTACAT
>Ga0209579_10000954_pt1 | contig 25185 bp, 17 predicted proteins | sample Coa_R1_2_FD_187152 | JGI IMG/M metagenome (GOLD analysis project Ga0209579, IMG submission 187152) | Surface soil microbial communities from Centralia Pennsylvania, which are recovering from an underground coalmine fire - Coalmine... | ecosystem: Environmental > Terrestrial > Soil >... | reverse complement strand
CGGATAGCGCGCCCCTGTCGCTTTCCAATCGAGGATGCAATTCGTGCCATCGAGCTCGCCAATCGCATCGACGTAAGATACAAATTCGCTTCCGCAAGGGAGTGATCGTGTCCACTTAACCTAAAGATTCCTCTTCGGGCAGCGGATCCGTACCCGATCATCCTAGGCGAATCGTTCGAGCAGACGAATACCCTGGTGGTATAGGCGGTCCCAGGAATCAGTCTTGGCATACTGGAGCACAGCATCCTGGTGTTCTTGCCACATGAACATTGCTGAACGAAGGGGTACATAAGCTAACAGCTTCTTGCGAATCCACGAGCGACCAGCGCTTTAGCATTGCAGCGCCTAGACGGTTCAGGGAGAGACCGCACAGACCCGGACATAGCCTCGCTTTAGGCGAGCCTTGTCATTAGGTCTGATCGAGTATTAGAGCTGCTCAGCAGTATGAGAAAGCATTTCATGCGCCTGGGGTCGATTGTTACAAGAACTTCATCGCGGAACAGGAAATGCTGACCTGCGCAGCATTTTGCGGCAGTTCCTCACACAGAAACTTGCGGAATCGGCTGGCCGCCCGGTCGTCCCCCGAGCAAGATTCAGTACTGGTTGAAGCCTCCCGCGTAATCGTAAACTTCCTGAACCATGGACCCAGACGCGAAGAAGAAGGCGGCAACCATATACGAAGCAATCTGTACAACCAGCGCCGATCGCCCCTTCGCGTTTCAATCTGCCGCGCAGATGCATCGAGAGATTGCGGCCTGGCAAGCAAACAATCCTGGGCTCACTAGCCTGAGACAAGCCTCTTCCGACGTACAGACCGCGTTTCTAAGCCAATCGGTGGAATGGCTGAAAGGCGAATCACGCGATTATTCCAATTTCAGAGTGACCTCGACCCTTATCGACGCGATCCTGCATGCACTCGCAGCGGCTCCCAAGCCGCTTCCCACGGAATTGGTCCTTAAGGTTTTGACCGAGCTCCGCGAAAATACCGTGACTCGTTACAGCTTCCCCTTCGACCAATTTCTGTCCATTCTTAATCGCGACCAAGTCACTGATGAAATCCGTGTAGCACTCCGCAAGCTTCACTTGCAATACGCTCCGAGCGCAACTGGGAAAATCGATGACCGCATGCTTCTAACCAGAAATCGCCTCGCCGAATTGATGCATGTGGAAGGTGAGAAGCAACTCGATGCCGGCCGCGGTCCATGGTCGCAGATTGTATTTGATGAAATCGCCGCCCAAGATGCCATCACCGAGTCGGGTTGGCAAGGGCTTCTCGAGCACTGCCGCACTCTCGAGCAGAACGTCCCAGGAGCAAAGTGGAAGAAACGCTCGTCCGACCTCATCCGCGCTCTTGGTGAATCCGACGCGTGGCAGACTCTTCACCGGTGGCTGGCGCTTGGACCGACACCCGGACAGCCTCCGGAAGCCCGCTCTCCTATCGAGGACTCCGCATATCAAAAGGGGGTGGTGTGGTGTCTCGCTCTCACCCACCAGCCGGCGATGGCCTCCGCTATCGGTGATTTCGCTCTCGCCTGTCTTCGTAAGATTCCCATGCTCGGTGCTGTCTCCCAAAAAGTTGGATTTTCTTGCGTGCAGGCTCTCGGTGTTATGGAGTGCAATGAGGCCGTCTCTCAACTCACGCGCTTGCGTGCCAAGGTCAAATACTCCGTTGCTCAACGCCTCATCGAGAAGTGTCTGAATGAAGCTGCAGAACGCAGTGGCTTGACTGTCGAAGAACTCGAAGATTTCGCGATACCGTCCTATTCGCTGGATGCCGAAGGCAAGACCGAACTGATCATAGGTGATGCGAAAGTCATTGTGAGCTTGTCGGAAGACGGCCATGTGGCTGTGATCTGGCGAAATGCTGATGATAAATTTGTGAAGTCCGTTCCATCTCATATCAAGAAAGCGTTTGCGAAAGAAGTGAAATCAGTCTCTGCGTTAGCCAAAGAGTTGGAACAGGCTTATTACGCGCAGAGCTATCGCCTCGAATCTTCCTTCGTCAACCTACGCAGCATATCTCCTGCGCATTGGCGCCAGTTCCAGATTGACCATCCTTTACTTGGCTTCCTAGGACGCAGACTGATCTGGGTGTTCAGCAATGAGCAAGGCTGGGAACAGTCTGGACTCTACTGCGAAGGACAATTCTGTGGCCCTTCTGGAGACGCCGTGGATTTTACCTCGGCGACAAAAGTGCGCCTCTGGCATCCTCTCTCTACGGAGGCGTCCGAGGTCCAACAGTGGCGCGAGCGTATCTTCACCTCAGCCGTTCGGCAGCCTTTCCGGCAGGCATTCCGTGAGTTTTATCAGATCACGGATGATGAGCGCCAAACCAAAATGCATTCGAACCGATTTGCCGGAATTCTTATGCGTCAGCATCAATTTTCCAGCCTGTGTCGCGCTCGCGGCTGGAAGTATCGGCTGATGGGAGCTGAATTCGACGGATTCAACGTGCCCACTAAACTCCTAGCTGCCTGGAAAATGCATGCCGAGTTCTATGTTGACCTGCCCTCTGACCGCAAGCCTTCGCTTCTTGAATCAGCTCTCGGCGAGAAGTCCGGCTTCGGCATCAATCTGTTCCTCGGTTCTGACCAGGTCCGCTTCTATCGTGATCGACGGGAAATCGCAATCGAAGAAGTTCCCGCCATCGTCTATTCGGAAATTATGCGCGATGTCGATCTCTTCGCCAGCGTCAGTGCCGTCGGACAAGATGAATCCTGGTCCGATCAGGGCGACCGGGGAATCGGAGTCGTAGCCTCGCGAACGGACATCAACGAGCTCTCAGCCATGCTCGCACTTCGCATAGAGATACTGTCCCGTGTTCTGCCGCTCACTCCAATTGCTGAACATTGCAAAATCGAAAAAAACTGGCTCGTAGTTCGAGGTCAATTGGGGATTTACCGCATCGAGACGCTATGGGGTGGAGTCGTGCGAGTGGCTGACTCAGGGGTTCGTCAACTCAAGATTCCGCAAAAACTGCTCGCCGACGTATCCGTAGACTTCTCCGCATTTCCAATCGACCTTGACCACCGTACGGAAATGATCTTGCGTAAGGCTTACGTCCTGGCCAACGATTGGGAAATTGGTTCACCGAACGTCATCCGACAGTTGATGTAAACACAGTCGAGGATCGAGGGTCGACGATTTGCGGCCGGTCACTGCCTCCGCGACAGGCGCTCAAGTTGCGATTTGCGGCGCGAATTCCACAAGGCTTTCGCTGCATACCACACCGTCAGCATGACGCACAAACCTGCGGCCGCAATGAACATTCCAAGCGCAAGACTATAATCTGTGTGTTGAGGACCCATCTAACCTCTGTTCTGTGAATGCCGTTCGATGCCGGGTACCACACACGCCCCAGCGGACCCATTCGGGCAATCGCTATCGTGGTTCAGCCTCTCTTAGCTTAGCTGGATTAACGGGCAGGGAAATAGAACTGGGGTACCGGCTTCTCGGTACTAGGCTCGCGATTCCTTCGCTGACAACAGCTAACAACGCATCGCTATTTGGATTTGTCTGAGGGCGCTTTCTGCTCTTGCTGGGCGGGAACTTGATCTGATTTCTCAGTCTCGACCGAGATGACATTGAAATTGCCGCTAGCATCGCGCGTTTGGATCGTTTTCGTCTGCTGCGTGCCGTTGGCCGCGTAGTGGACGGTATATTTCGCTTTTGCTGTCACCTGCAGACCGTCGGCCGGATTGCCCGGTTTAGGCTGCTCGATTCGCTGTTCGCCTGTCTTTTTGTCCGCGTCCTTGTTCTGGACACTCGTGCTCCGTTCGGTGAGATGCAACTTGCCGTCGCCGGCCATTCCCGGAACATTAGGAGTATATGTTTCGGCGGTAGCGCTTCTTTCGCCGTCAGCGTTTTCAGTTTCGTGACTTATGGTCTTCGAAACTTCTGAAACCCGTCCGTCCACATCGGAACGCGAAACGCTCTCTTCGCTCGTCCCGTTCTTATCGCCATCTTCTTTGATTGTTTTTTCTTTTACCTCGAATACCTGCCAGTTTCCATTGGCTCCGGGTAGCAGAGTTGTTTTCCTCACCGCCACGCTGTGGTCAGCGCCGCTCGTTTGCAACTCTCGCGTTTGTTGTGAAGGAGTGAAGCCGCCGGTGCCGTCATTAATGTAGACCGTGGTTCTCGTTTCCTGCACATCCTGGCTCGGTTTCTTCGTATCCGCTACCTCACGTTGCGCGACGCGAAGATTTCCGTTCACGTCCGCACTCGATGTCGTGCTCACCACGTGAGTATCGCCATTTGCCGAGCTTTGCGATTCTTGTTCTGTGACCTGCAATAAATTTCTTTGTCCATTCGTATCCCACCTGTACTCGCGCACCACCGTGCGGGTCGTCGTGGCATTTAGCTGGATAGTTTCTGTTTCGGTGTCGTAATAGGGCTGGTAGCGGCCGTCGGATCCAAGTACCTCCACTCTCTGCTTATCCACACTGCGGTTGTCGGACCTGCTGTGGCTTTCCAGGGTCCGCGACGGGTTGGCGTGGTCTGTAGAAGTTTGGGTAGTTGCAGTCCAAGGCTCTTCAGTTTTATTTGGCTGACCCTCTTGCCCTCGAGCGCAGACAGCCGATCCAACAAAAAGAATCACAGAAAATATCGAATAGGCCAGAAGATTGGTGGCAGATACCTCGACCCGATCATTATGCCGAGGAAATGTCATCTGGTTGCTCCTTTCGCTTGCTTCCACGTCGTCTAGCACGAAGCAGCCGGAGTCACTTGTTTGGCGTTCTTCCCGTCTTAATCGTATTCTTCTCAGGCTCCGGGCACAACGAATTTGCTACAACCGACGGCCCAGCCGTTCTAGAGAAATTCGTGAGCGGCGTCTTCATCTTCTGACGCATACACGACTGACTATGGGTAGGTTTGTCGGAGATAAGCAACGGTCTGGCGCTCGAGGTCGGCATAGCTTGTCTGTACCGAAGCCCGCATAGCGGCCTCGAAGGACGGATCCACATCAAAACGATCAAAAAGACGCTCGATACCCCAGGTGCCAGAAGTAGCGATGATGGATTCGACCGCCGCCAGCGACCATGCATAAGCAAAGCGCGCAGCGGGAGCAGGTAGTCTCGTCCACGAGCCTTCCAGATTCTTCAGCGGAATATACTGTCCTTGTTCGTACGCGGCGATAAGACCAGCAGCGTCACTCCCGCTTCGCCGGCCCTCTATCCATTGCGCCAAGCCTTCATTCAACCACCCCGGGCATCGTCCGCGGGTCTTCTGGAAAACGAAGCTATGCACGAGCTCGTGCTTGAGCTCGCGCGACAGTTGATCAGATACCGATGCTAGGCCCTGCACCGGCACGCGGATCCTGCCGTCATTTCCGGCCGCGGCCCACGTTGGCGCTTGAGTGATATCGCGGAAAGCCTGCTGCGTATAAAGGACTACTCCGATCGGCTCTGCCGGAGTGAAGCGCAGCACGGATTGGATGCTGCGGAAGTGCTCTTCGAGAGTGCTGAGAATTTCCGCCGCTAGCTGCGGAGTAGCCTCACCTTGATAACGGAGATTGAAATGGCCGCTGTTCGCTTCGCGCGCTTCACTTTCCGCTGCTTTGTCGCGCTCGGCCTTCTCGATCATCGTCGCCAGTTGTGACGAAGGCTGGATACTCTGCGCGGTCTCCCACTGTTTGATGGCTTCGTCGATCTGGTTCAGACCGTAGTATCCCCAACCGGAGAGTTGCGCTACCGCTGCTGACTTCGGCGCCAGGCGGCGTGCGCGCTCAAGATACTCAAGCGCAGAAGAATACTTGCTTTGCATCAGATCGATGTAGGCCAGGCTGAGCAGGTTTGCGAGCTGCAGGTCCGTCCGCCCGGCCGAAAAGTTCAAAGAAAACTGGAACTGCTCGATAGCCTCATCCACGCTGTTTCGCGAAAGTTCGAATTTCCCCGCGGCAAAATGTGCCAGCGCCGCGCGCGACATCCCAGAGGCAGAGCCATCGCGCGCAGCGGCGTCGAACTCTGCCATTTTCTCCGCGTCAATGGAACCTTCCCGCACAGCGAGTTCCGCGATTTGATTGTAACCATTGATGGAACCGGTGGTTGGCGGCGGAAGCGAGAGGTGTCCAGCCTGCTTCGCAACCTCAGCACCCATCGGCGCTCCGCCAGCGTGCGTCGGAGAATCGGAGTGGCGCTCGATTCGTTCCAAACCCTGACATTGAACGTAACCCAGCCTGCTCGTCTGCAAAGGTCGCCTGACGCCGCACCAATGCTCGCTCGCCTTGATCTCGAAATCGATTACCACTTCCTCGCCTTTTTTCAGCGATTGCACGATTCGGCCCGATGTGTTCATGTCCGAATAAACCGCGAGGGCGTCCACTTTCACCACCGCGCTCGGAATGTTTGCCGAATTCTGCGCATGGCAGGTCCCGCTGAATGCGATAAGCAAACAAATCGCGAGCAAACCCAACTTCAATCTCCGGCTCATCACCAATGGAATCGCCTCGCGCCGTGCCTGTCTGAGCGTTACTGCGCAACAATCATAGCTTAGCCTTTCGTACAGGTACCCTACACTCCGGCCAGCCTGTTCCAAATCCATCCCTCCAGCCAGTTCTCCATGGAACAACCGAAGGCTAATCTCCTCTTGCCCACCCTTCCAGGCTCTAGAGGGACAGACATCGTGCGCATAAGCCAACAGACAGCACTTAATAATCAGCGTTCCGAAAGCCGTAGCAAACGAATCGCGCTCGCCCAGTTTCATATTGGACTCTTCTTAGCGGCACTCATTTTCCTTACTTGCACCCCAGCCTCCGCGGGCAAAAGACATCAATCGCAACCCGCCGGGGTCGATTTCGGAGATGTCACTGTCGGAACCAGTAGCACTCAGACAGTTGTGATCACAAATTCCGGGCATTCGAATGCCACCATCTCAGCAGCTACCGTCACCGGCAACGGCTTCGGTTACATGGGGCCCACTCTTCCTTTGACCCTGTCGCGCGGCCAATCCGTGAGCTTGACTATCAGTTTTGCTCCTTCCGCCGCAGGCGTCTCGGCCGGCAACCTCTCGCTCTCAGAGAGTGGGAACGTCTCGCCGAACAGTGTCCCCCTCACCGGCACAGGTGTTCAGTCTCAGCAAACCCTCTCGCTGACAGTCAATCCCCAGAGTGTAAGCTTTGGAAATGTGCCAGTGGGCACGAGCGGCTCTCAGACAATTGCGTTACTTAATTCCGGCACGGGCCCGGTGAGTGTCTCCCAGGCCACAATGGCCGGAAGCGGCTTTGGTATGAGCGGTCTCGCAGTGCCGATGACGCTCGACCCAGGGCAATCGACCGCTTTTACAGTCAGTTTTGCTCCGACGGGAGCGGGAAGTGCAAGCGGCAACATCTCGGTCGTCAGCAACGCGTCTAATTCGGTGTCTACTGTCGCACTCAGCGGTATGGGAGTTCAGCCCCAGATCTCCGTAGCTCCGGGCAGCGTAAGCTTCGGCACGGTGACGGTCGGCCAAACCAGCTCGCAAGCAGTGACCTTAACAAATGCGGGCGGCGCCAATCTCAACATCACGCAAATTAGCGGCCCAGGCACCGGGTTCGGTGTCAGCGGCCTCGCTTTGCCCCTCACGTTAGCGCCGGGAAAGTCCACAGCTTTCACAGTTAGCTTCACGCCGACCTCGGGTGTCAGTTCTTCGGGTAGCCTGATGTTGGTCAGCAATGCGCCCGCTTCGCCGACCACGATTCCGCTCAGCGGCACTGGCTCAGCGCAGGTTCTGCAGCTCACGCCCAGCACCACTTCACTGAGCTTCGGCAATCAGACTCTCAACGCCAGCGCAACGCAAAGCGTTACGCTCACGAATACGGGCAACGCCGCCGTCAGCATTTCGCAAGTTAATGTCGCGGGCAGCGGTTTCACACTCAACGGTTCAGCGCCTCTTGTGACATTGTCCGCAGGACAGGCAGCCAGCTTCAGCGTCACGTTCACGCCGTCAGTGGCCGGCAACGCTACGGGAACCGCATCGGTAGTGAGCACCGCGGCGAATTCACCGCTCTCGATCTCACTCAGCGGCGCGGGAGTCCAACCCCAGATCTCAGTATTGCCGGCTAGCGTGAGTTTCGGCACAGTTACAGTCGGTCAAACAAACTCGCAGACGGTAACGCTGAGCAATCCAGGAAGCGCCAATCTCAACATTACTCAATCTGCCGGGCCTGGCACCGGGTTCGGCCTCACTGGCCTCGCTTTGCCGCTTACGTTAGCGCCGGGAAAATCCACGAGCTTCACGGTTAGCTTCACTCCCACGTCGGGTACCAGCTCTTCGAGCAGTCTCACGTTAATCAGCGATGCCCCGAACTCGCCGACCACAATTCCACTCAGCGGCACCGGGCTAGCGCCAGTTCTGCAACTCACGCCCAGCACCACTTCCTTGAGCTTCGGTAGCCTGACTCTTAACGCTAGCGCCACGCAGAGTGTGACGCTCACGAACACAGGCAATTCACCAGTCAGCATTTCCTCAGTCAATGTCACCGGCACAGGTTTCACCCTTAATGGCTCAGCACCCCTCATGACATTGTCCGCGGGACAAACGGCCAGTTTCAGCGTTATGTTCACGCCGACCGTGGCCGGAACTGACACGGGCAGTGCATCGGTGGTCAGCACGGCAGCGAATTCGCCGCTGTCGATCTCACTTTCTGGTTCAGGTGCTCAGCCTCACCTTGTCAGCCTCGCGTGGTCTGAGACCAGCTCGGGCGTTGTAGGCTATAACGTCTACAGCAGCACTCAGCCGAGCGGCCCTGCCACCAAGCTGACTTCGACGCCCGTGGCAACTACTGCCTATACCGACACCACTGTCCAATCCGGTCAGACCTACTACTATTGGGTCACGGCTTTGGATGCCAGCGGTGACGAGAGTGCTTACTCGTCTGATGTGGTGGCGACGATTCCGTAAGATCTTCGCCGCGTACTCGTCACCTTGATCGTCGTTAGCTCTCTCGCCGGAAGGCTTCACGCTTCCGGCGAGCCGCACTCGGCTCCCCACCCGAAAATCGTGGTTCAGATTCCACTTCTTTCAAAACACTTGTGTTCCTCGCCTTCGTAGCCTTATCAGCGTCCAGATAGTGAAAAAAAGCGGATAATGCGTGGAGGTTTGATTTCCTGGCAAACTTCGCCTGCCACGCGGGAGGATGTTCATGAGCGAGAATGTTCTTAGCGGGTTCCTTAAGGCGCTGAGTTCCGGCGCGATTCGCGTGGTTGATCTAAGCCAGCCCCTCGACGCCGGCACCGCGACGATTCAGCTGCCGCCTGAGTTCGGTAAGACGTGGCCTTTCCGCCTCGAAGAAATTTCGAAATACGACAGCCGCGGCCCCGCCTGGTACTGGAATAATTTCTCCTGCGGCGAACACACCGGCACGCATTTCGACGCCCCGATTCACTGGATCACAGGAAAGGACTACCCCAATAACGCCACCGACAATATTCCCGTGGCGAAATTCTTCGCCCCTGCCAACGTCATCGACGTTTCGCGCGAAGTTGCCAAGGATCCCGATTTTCTGCTCACGCCGAAGCACGTGGAAATCTGGGAGACCACATACGGGCGAATCGAGGCGGGATCGTGGGTCCTGATGCGCACGGACTGGTCGAAGCGGAAAGATGCCGCCTCATTCCTCAACATCAAGGAAGACGGATCGCACGTCCCCGGCCCGCACCCCGATCTCGTTCCCTTTCTCGCAAAAGAACGCAACGTGATTGGCTGGGGCTCAGAAGGAGTCGGCACCGATGCAGGCCAGGCTTTCAAATTTAATCCGCCGTTTCCGTGCCACACCATCATGCACGGCAGCAACAAATTCGGCCTGGCCAGCCTGATGAACCTGGATCAGCTTCCGCCAAAAGGCGCGATCTTAATTACGCCCCCGCTCAAAATCGTCGGAGGCTCAGGGAGCCCTTGCCGAGTCCTGGCCTTGGTCGCCGCTTAGAGATTTACGTCAGCCCGCGGCTTCAGCCGTGTCGCAACTGGAGGGCCCGATCAAACCACCGTTCAGCCTACAACTCAGCCTTTCAGCCCTTTTCCCATAGCCCGTAGCTCACTTCCGCCACCCGTCCTGCCTATTGCTTCCGGCTCAAATGAGAGAGACAATCACTTTTTATTGACCCCCACTTTTTCAGGAGCGAGGCACATCATGGCGACGGCACCGGTTTCCCAGGCTCTCAATCGCGGAGGATCGTTTCTCATCACCTCCACCAGTCCCGAGGACGTCTTTACTCCCGCGGATATTACAGACGACCAGCGCCTCATCGGACAGACTGCCGAGGAATTCGTCCAGAAAGAGGTGCTGCCCAACGTGCCGGAGCTCGAAGCGCATAAAGAAGGGCTAATGGCGCAGATGCTGAAGAAAGCCGGAGAGATCGGTTTGCTCGGCGGCGCTATTCCTGAAGAATATGGCGGCGCGGGTCTCGATAAAATCTCCGCGACCGTCCTGGCCGAAAAATTGTCTGGCTACGCGTCCTTTGCCGTCTCTCAAGGCGGTCACTCCAGCATCGGAACAATTCCAATCGTCTATTTCGGCACCGAAGAGCAGAAGAAAAAATATCTGCCCAAGATCGCCTCGGGCGAACTTCTTTCCTGCTACTGCCTCTCCGAACCGCAGGCTGGCTCGGATTCGCTCGCTGCTCGCACGCGCGCGGTCCTTTCTCCCGACGGCAAGAATTGGATTCTGAATGGCCAAAAGATGTGGATTACGAACGGCGGATTTGCCGACGTCTATATTGTCTTCGCTAAAGTAGATGGTGAGAAATTCTCCTGCTTCATCGTCGAGCGCGGCACGCCCGGTTTTTCGGCCGGACCTGAAGAAAAGAAAATGGGAATTCGCGGGAGTTCCACAACGCCGATCTTTTTTGAGAATTCCCCCGTCCCCAAGGAGAATCTCCTTCACGAAGTCGGACGCGGCCATATCGTCGCGTTCAATACGCTCAACGTCGGACGCTTCTCTCTCGGTGCCTCTTGCCTGGGCGGATCGAAAGAAGTCCTGAAAGCGTCGTCAAAGTATTCCAAGGAGCGCACCGCGTTTGGCAAATCGCTCAAGGATTTTGGCCTGATCAAAACCAAGCTCGGCGAAATGGCTATCCGAATCTATGCTGTCGAGTCCATGATTTACCGCTCGGCGGGCATGATCGAAGCAGCCGTTTCGTTGCCTACGCCAGGCTCGAACAAGACTCAGCAAGCTATGCAGGTACTCGAGGAATACGCGATCGAAAGCTCAATCAGCAAAGTGATGGGTAGCGAGACGGTCGATTACTGCGTCGACGAAGGCGTCCAGATTTTTGGCGGCTACGGTTTCCATGAAGACTATCCCGTGGCGCGCGCCTATCGCGATAGCCGCGTAAACCGCATCTTTGAAGGCACCAACGAAATCAACCGCATGCTCATTATCCAGATGCTGATCAAGCGCTCCATGGCCGGCATCCTGCCCCTGATTCCCGCCGCAATGAAGCTGGGCGAAGAAGTTCTGGCGGGCCCGTCCTTTGAGGAAGCCCCGACCGGAGCGTTTGCTGAAGAGGAGCGCTCGCTGGCACAGGCCAAGAAGATCTTCCTGCTGGCGGCGGGCACGGCAATGCAAAAATTCCGCGAAGGACTGGCCGAGCAGCAGGAAATCGTAGCCTCGCTTGCCAATATTGCAATGGACATCTACGCCATGGAATCGTCGCTGCGTCGCGCTCAGAAAGCTCTCGCCAAGCGTGGCGAATCCGCGAGCGTGATGGGCGACGCCGCGCGCGCGTTTGTGTACGACGCGATGGACCGAATCGAGAAGGATGCGCGTACCGCTCTTGCTGCTTCGGCCGACGGCGACACACTCATCACGCAGCTCGCCGTTTTGCGCCGCTTCGCTAAGCACGCTCCGATTGACACGATCGCGATCCGCCGCCGCGTTGCCGACGCTGTTCTCACTCAGGACCGCTATCCTTTCGACGGCCGATAAAAGTGTCGTAGCTCGGCTTTACGACGCGAACGGTTCGCGCGGCATCTGAATCGAAATATCCTCTGTAGTTCTTCAAGGGCGAAGGCGAAAGAAAAATAAAAGCGTCTACGCCAGACTAAAAGTGTCGGCGGAGATACCGCTGTTCCGCTTCGGCACTTTCGCTACCCTAGGACTCCTTTCTGCGGAAACCGTTTTCTCTTGTGCTCAGTTTGCCCGCATACAGGGTTTTCCCATTCCCCTTATCTTTCAGTTACTTACGCAAAGCTCCATTTGGGCTTTCCGTTGCATCTAACCTTGTGTGAGACGGTGAGGCCCGATGAAAACGTTCCTGGAGCAATCGAAGTCGTTGGCGCTGCTGATCGTTGAAAAAGCGAAGGTACGTAGAGGCCTGCTCGCGGGAATTGGGATCTTCTTTGTGTTTCAGCTCTACTTCGTCCGCGAATTGCTCGCGGCTGAGCTTCTTTTTGGCTTGGGTTTCGCGGTGTTGCTCGCCCTCGTGGCTCTGGCGTACCTGGTTGGCTCACTCGGAGAACGCGGCCTGGACTTCGCGGAAGTGGGAATTCGAGTAGTGGGGGTCTCGGCCCGCCGCGGCTTCAGCGCACTCGAAGAGATCAGCAGAAAGCAATTCCGCCAGACGCGCTCCGAATCGGCTCAGTAGTCGCGCGTTGACCGCAGGATTTTAATCAACGGTTCCGCGATTAAAACTCTCCCTAACTCCTACAAAACAAAGACTGCGACCGTTGTCTAATAGGCGGTAAAACGCCGATTTTGCCGGTCGAGCTTCGATGCCGAATCCGGCACCAAAAGCACTCTCTCGCTGTAGCGGGAACACGCAGCTTCGGGTAAACTATCAACCTGCGGAGAGTGAATTGACGCTTACAAATATTCAAGGCGCCAATGGGGCGAAAACGCTGGTAAGGGTTCGGCCCAGAGGCTTTTGTGCTGGCGTGGTGCGGGCCGTCGATATCGTCGAACTGGCTCTCGAGGCATACGGCCGCCCGGTCTATGTGCATCACGAGATCGTTCACAATCGCTACGTTGTTGATCAACTGAGGCGGCGAGGGGCGATTTTCGTCGAATCTATCGAGGAAGTTCCCGAGGGTGCGGTGCTTGTGTTCAGCGCGCACGGGGTTCCGCCGCGCGTTCGACTCGAGGCGCAAGAACGGCGGCTACGCGTGATTGACGCTACGTGTCCTCTCGTAACCAAAGTGCACCTGGAAGCTCTGAAGTTTGCGCGTGAAGGCCGCACATTGATTCTGATTGGACACCGCGATCATCAGGAAATCGTGGGTACCTCCGGCGAGGCTCCCGACCAAACCGTGGTTGTAGGAAGCGTCGAAGAAGTGGACGAACTCGTGGTTCCCGATCCCGAGCGGCTTGCTTTCCTGACGCAAACAACGCTCTCACTCTACGACACGCAAGAGATCGTCGCACGGCTGCGCCAGCGATTTCCGACGATCGTTGGGCCAGCGTCCGACGATATCTGCTACGCGACGCAGAATCGCCAGGAAGCAGTGGAAGCGCTGACGCATGAAGTGGAACTGATTCTGGTGGTTGGGTCAGCGAACAGCTCGAATTCGAACCGTCTTGTGGAAGTGGCCAAGCGAGCCGGCGTTGCCGCCCGTTTGATCGAAGATGCGAACGACATCGAAGAATCCTGGGTCACCGGCGTAAAATCACTTGGCTTGACGGCCGGAGCGTCAGCGCCTGAGATTCTTGTGGAGCAGGTGAGCCAGCGTCTTGCGAAATTCGGATTCACGAATGAGCGCGATCTGGACTTGATTCGCGAAGATGTGCGTTTCACACTGCCGCCAGAGCTGGCGGCACGCCAAAGCGCACACTGAGCGGCAAAAGGGTGTGACAATCCTAGGAGCCGATGAGTGGCGGTAAAGATAGTCCGCCAGCCCAATAAGATTGCTTTGCTGGGAGCGCCCACCAGCGCAGCCGCGATGTCAGCGGGACATGAAGGTGCTCCTGCGGCATTACGGGCTGCTGGATTAATTGACCGGCTCCGCGCTGCCGGCTACGAAGTTTCCGATTTAGGCGACGATCCTCCTCAGCTATACAAACCCGACGATGAAAGTCCTCGTGCGCGCAATCTGCCGCGGGTAATTGCCGCGCTGGAAGCTCTCAAGCCACGAGTCGAGCAAGCCGTGAAATCCACTGCCCTACCTGTCATCCTCAGCGGTGATTGCTCCGTGGCACTCGCTACAGTGGCCGGGGCGCGACGTTACTTTCGGAACGTCAGCATGATCTACATGGACCGTGATGCGGATTTGAACACGCCGGCAACAACTCCCTCAGGCTGCGTGGATGGCATGGTGGTTTCTCACTTGACCGGAACCGGCGCCGCAGAGATGGTGCGTTTCTGGGGTGAACCGCCGCTCGTGCGCGAACCGGACCTGGCTCTCTTTGGCGTGGCTCGGCTCGATCCGGCGGAGGAGCAGTTACTCACGAAATCGCCGCTTCGTTGTTTTCATGCGGCTGACGTTCAGCGCATGGGAGCTGCAGCCGCCGCACAAAGCGCGGTAGAACGCATCCATGCCAACGGATACGAATTTATTTTGCACTTCGACGTGGATGTGATTGCCGACTTTCAAGCGACAAACTATCCCGGGGCTGGCGGTCTTACGCTCGACGAAGTGCGCCAGGCTCTCGAAGTTTTCGTTACGCAGAAGCATCTGGCGGCGATTGAAGTGACTGCGTACAACCCTACGAAAGATGCTGATGCGAATGCTGCGAGGGTGATCGTCGAGCTTCTTGGTGGTGCGCTCGAGAAACGCCTGGAAGTGCTTAAAGCGGCTGCAGAGATCGCGCCTGCGAAAGTTGCGGCTACCGCGGCGTCCGCATCGCAACCGGCGACCGCTTCGATAGACAACGAAACATCTGCAGCTCCTGAGCCTGCGGACACTCACACCGCTGCAGTGCCACCACCGGTAGCCGGAGAAGCATGGTCTTCAGATTCGCTTGAAATGGAAACCGAATCAGATTCAGTTACTGAAGAAGCCGATACGCGTGAATCTTCCGCAGAATCTTCCGAGGAGCAGGAAGAGTCTCCATCATAGCGGACTACCCTCTGAGCCGCGCTCTCGATTTCCGTCCTATGACCGACAAGCTGTCTGTAATTATCTTCGACGTGGATGGCGTCCTGGTGGATACGCGCGGCTCTTTTCAGCGCACCACACTTGAGACCGTCCGCCTGCTTACGTCGAAGCGCGTGACTCGTTCGGAACTTCACCGCTGGAAGAATCGCCCTGGGTTCAACGACGATTGGAAGCTCTCCCACGCCTGGGTGAATCAGCTCGGCAAAGATTTGAGCTATGAAGATGTGAAGCGACGCTTCGTTGAAATCTACTGGGGCAAGAATGGAAGCGATGGAAATGTACGCCGCGAGAAATGGGTACTTCCGCGCGCGAGTTTGAAGCGAATCGCGAAATTGGCGCCACTGGCGCTATTCACCGGTCGTGTACACAAAGAGCTCGACTACACGCTTGACCGATGGAAAGTGCGCGATTACTTCCAGCAAGTCGTAACTGTCGAAGAGGTATCAAAGCCCAAACCCGACCCTGAAGGCCTGCTAAAGATTCTCGATGGCCGGAACCCCTCGAGCGCGCTCTATGTGGGCGACAATGTTGACGACGCTCTAGCGGCGAAAGCGGCGAAAGTTCCGTTCGTCGGAATTCTGCCCCGTAGGAGCTGGGAGAGGCGGCATCGTGGTGCCCGTCTCAAAGAGCTTGGAGCACTGACTATCCTTGGCGAGATCAGCGAGTTGGAAGGCTGGCTAAGAAAATAGGTATCTCGCGCCGCCCGTTCGTAAACCTCTGTTCCAATCCAAGATAGGACTAATTGGTAGTACTGAAAAGGACACCAGTACCATTGTCCGCACCGTCTCTAAGCTCCATATTTGCAAGCAGAGGCGGGGCCACAGCCCCACACTGTCGCTATGAACGCCAACACGCGCGCCACGGCTGCTCGAGCCTTCGTACGCAGTCTCAATATATTGCTCAAGTTCGCTCGAATGTATGACTTCGGGCACCCTCGGACGAAGAAGCAATATGAGACGGCTTGGAGCGAACTCCAAAGCGCCCTCGGCTCGGATAATGAAGCAGGCGTGTTGCTGTCAGTGTCTGGCGACCAACTGCTACTCGACGGCATGTCACTCGATTCCGCTGCGGCGGAGAAAAGTTTCGCACGAATGCTGTCCGGGGCAGGTATTGCAAGCATTCATTTTTCACCGAAAGTAACACAGGCCAGCCTGGCAAAATTCGTCCGCGGATTCCCCACCGGAACCGGAGCAAAGCCTGCTCAACTCGTCGAACAATTGAAGGCTGCGCTAGAAGGTGATCCGCATATTCATGTGAATGAGGTCTGCTTCGTGCCGGCAGATTCTTCGATCGCAAAATCGTCGGTCGCGGCACATATCACCGCGCGCACACTGGGAATGGATTCTGCGGCGGCCAACGAGCTGTTCAATGACCCTGAGAAGCTGCTGCAGCTGATCGTCGCAGCAGAAGGCACCAAGGGCTCGGGCGGACGCGGCACCGGTTCCGGAGGGTCCGGCAGTGGTGGCGGATCGGGAAGTGGCTCGGGCGGCTGGAGCGACGGCAGTGGTGGCAGCGGGGGACCCGGTACGGGTACGGGCGGGGACGGTCATGGGCAAGGGTCTGGGTCCGGGCCGGGTGGCACAGACGGCGGTGGCGACGCAGGGACATGGAATGTTGTTGGTAGTAGCGGCTCAGGATCGCGACTTGATGCGAACGCCGGCGGCTTCTGGCTGAACAAAGACGGATTAAGCGGAGCGGATTCAGGTAGCGGAATGGGAGCCGGAATTTCCGGAAGCCTTTCCGCCGTGAGCGCTGGTTCCGGTGGGACAGGCTCAGGGCACTCCAGCGGCAGCGATTACGGGAGCCAAGCGGGAACCTGGAACATTGTCGGTGCTGATGAAGCGGGCGGCGTTCAACTCGATCCCAACGCGGGAGGCTTCTGGCTCAACAAAGATGGTTCAAGCGGTACAAGTTCAGGTTCGGGAAGGGGAGGCGGAGCAGGAATCCCCGGAGCAGTCGCTGTGACCGGCTCGGCGGTGGGAACAAGAGGCCCTGGAAGCGGCGGCAACGCTGGTGGTTCGAATACATGGAACATTGTTGGCGGCAGTGCAGAGGGAGCTCCAATTGATCCCAACGCCGGGGGATTCTGGCTGAGCAAAGAAGATTCTTCTGGCCACGCCAGAACCGGAGGTTCTGGGCGGGGCGTAGCGGGTGCAACAGCGGTTCACGGCGGAGGCACGGGACACGGCGAGGGCGGCGGAGATTTTGGCGCCGGGTCCGGCTCTGGCAACGCTGCCGGATTGAATTCGCGCATCTGGAGAGTTCCTCCCGGGGCGAGCACGAACCCTGACGCAGGAGGGTCCGGCCGTTGGGCGAGTGCTACTTCCGGAATTCGAGTGGGACGTCCTTCAGGCGCTGCTGGGCCCGGCTCAATGTCTGTCGAAACCGGGTTGATGACGCTTCAAGAAGACGAGCTGCAAGGGATCCTGCAGGTTCTCGCGCAAATCGCCCGCACGGGCGAAGGCACCAAAGACAAACTCGATCCAAATGCATTTCAATCGCGGCTTTCGACGCTCCCTCGGCGCGCACGCTTCACGATCAGCCAGGCGCTTTCGGCTTTGGCTGCACAAGCTCCAACGGAATCTTCGGACCGACCAACGCTTCTAAAGCTTGCCGAGCACATCGCGATTCGGTTCGCACTCGAGAGCTACGAGCGCGGAGATATTGAAGTGAACTCCGTGCGCCAGTTGCTCGACGAGATGAACACGGAGCTAGACGGGCTGCGCAAGATCATGGGCGTGTATGAAGAAAAGATGACGCGCGCCGGAATCGAAGTGCAGTCGCATGTGGAACTGCTGGCGCAGCAATTCTGGTCGGAGGTGGCGGAAGAGAAAAAGAAGTCCGTGCTCGAGTCCGCCGACGCCTGGTGCGTTCCTGCCGCGAAAGTGCGTGAATATGTAGAAGCCCTGCAAACGCGCGGAGAATCGGAAACAGCGATTGGAATTCTGCGCAACTATGCGAGTTGCATTACGAACAAGGCGAATCAGCCGCGCCGCCAAGCGGCGATGGGACTCGCGGAACTTGCATCGCTCTATGCAAACACGGACGAACGTCTGCTCATGGACGTCATCCGTCAAATCGGAGTTCAACTTCCCGAAGAGCGCGATTCAGAGATGCAGAGCCTAGTGGGCGCCGCTTTCGTGCGCATGTCGCAGGAAGCCACAAAGAAGCGTTCTTATGCTGCTATCCAACGTTCCGTGGAGCTAATTGACTATGTCGAGGCGGAGCATCCCGGCATGGGCAAGAACCTTCGGCCAAAGATCGCGATTGAAAACCGGCTGCCGGACTTCATCGACGAGGCGCTCAAAGAAGGAAATGTCCAAAGCGGCCTTGCCGATTTGCTCCGTCGCATGCCTGAGCCAGCGTCGCAACAGTTAGCGCTTCGGTTCAGTCGCGCGGGATTTCGAGAAGACTGCGAACTTCTCGTGTCGATGATGAACCTGCTCGGGCCCGAAGGATTGGAGCATTTGAGGCAGCAACTCCTTCGCGGAACTCCGAACGAGGCGATCGATACGGTCGGAATGCTCGCAAGGATCGATCGGGAAATGCTAGAGAAGATGCTGCCCGACCGAATGAGGGAATGGAAACGAACAGCGCACGATCGAGTGGTTCGACAAATTGCCGCCAGCGGAGCGTCTGAACGCGGGCGTTTGTTACTCGATATCTTCGACTTACTCGATGCGACGATCCGACCGCTCGCCGTCGACGAGATCGGCATGGCCGGGGAGCAGAGCGCCGATATGAAGCTTCTGCGCCTGGCCGAAGGTGACTTGCCGAGCGGCGGCACTGACTACCTGCGCCTTAAGGCGATTGAAGCGCTCGGCCGGCTTCGCACGACAGGCGCGGAAGTTCTGCTGCGAAAAATTTCCGAAGCGCGTAAAGCTTTCCGCTGGGCGAATCCGAGTGAACTTCGTGTGGTGGCCGCGCAGGCGATGGAAAAGATCGACCCTGAATGGGTGCGCAGCTTTATTCCCAAGAGTGGCTTGAGCGTCGCTGAATTCTCGATCGAACCGCTGGACGCTGATCCCGAGTCGTCGGCGATTCGCCAACGACGTTATCCGCGCTTGCGCCTGGAGCATCCGGTAAGCGCTACCACAACCAGCCTGAAAGACAATTGTCAGCTGGAAATTCCGGAGATGACGTTGGGAGGCGGAATTGCGGTTTGCGAGCAGAGCCTCTATCCGGGAAGCATTGTGAGCCTGAAGATGAACGCTTCTGCGAAGTCAGTGAAAGCGCAGATGATCGTGCGGGACGCGAACACGCAGGCTCGAGCGTTCGAAGTGGTGGATATGGATCTCGAAGAACGCGCGAAATTACGGAAGCTGCTGGTGCAACTCGGGAATGCGCAGAAACAATCGACGCCGAAAGAGCGCAGCCGGCGATCGCAGCGCACGATTCTTTCGACTCCGGTCTAGATCCTTTCGCGCAAGGCCTGATTCGCCGTTTCACGCCATCGTAAGTCTTCTTCGGTCAGATCCCTCCCGAGGGTTTCTCGCGAGCGCAGCGCGCCCATCCGTACTTCTATTGCAAATAACACGCAGCCGATCAAGACGCTTGAAATGAGCGCCTGCCGTTCCAACGGGAGGATGAACCATCCCGCGATCACAAGGCTGCCCGTTATCACGTAGCAAACGAAAGCCACCTGGCGCGCTGTGCAGCCGCGAGCCAGCAAAAGGTCGTGCGAAATTACCTGTTCAGAGTTTTCGAAAAGCTGGGAATTTCCAGCCGCGTGGAACTGGTGCTGTACTGCCTCCAGCAGCGCCAACCTTTTCCCGCGGCTCTACCGAACTAGTCAATTATTCCAAGCGCCTCAAGGTCGCTTAAGGAACTTGTCAACTTCTCGTCGAGTAGGCATCGAAGGCTGTGCTCCCTTTCTTGTGACGGAGATCGCCGCTACCGCTGCTGCGAATCGCGCCGCCTCCAGCGGCCCCTTGCCCGAAAGCAAGCTCACCGCAAATCCAGCATTGAAAGCATCGCCCGCCGCCGTCGAATCCACTGCCTCCACCCGAAACGCCGGAACCATCTCCCGAATGCCATCCGCAGTCGCAATATAACCGCCCTGGATACCCATCTTGATCACCACGTTCCTGGGCCCTCGCGCCATCAGCAGGTCCGCGCAGCGAGCTGCCGTGGCGGGTGTCACGGGCTCGTCGTGAGGCAGTCCGCACAGGACGCGGGTCTCGCTTTCATTCGGAGTGATCCATGTTGTGCTCCGCAGCAAATTGGCGGGCAGTTCGCGGGCCGGTGCGGGATCGAGCATCAGCGGAATATCGTTCTTGTGCGCAAATCCCGCCAGTGCTTCCATGGCATCGAGCGGAATCTCCAGTTGCGCCAGAATCATTCCAGCCTTTCGTAGAAGCGCCGCATTCTTCCTCACGTCGCGGCCGGTCACTTTCCCGTTTGCGCCCGGCACGGCGACAATGTTGTTCTGTCCGTCCCGCCCGATATTGATTAGCGCCACTCCCGAAGATCCCTTCGCGATTTCCACCGCCCGCGTATCGACGCCGGCTTTACGCAGTGCCTTCTTGAGACCCGGTCCGAAATCGTCGTCGCCCACTTTGGCGATCATGCTTACCGGATAGCCGAGTCGAGCCGCCGCCACAGCTTGATTCGCTCCCTTGCCGCCGTAAAACGTGCCGAAATCAATTCCCGTCAGTGTTTCTCCCGGCAGAGGCACGCGCTCCGCCGTGGCCACCAAATCGAAATTAACGCTGCCCATCACCACAATCGGTTTCCGCATTCTCACCCCGAAGATTCAAACGAGTTTGAAAGCCCGAGTCTACATCATGCCTCCGGCTTGTCGAAGAACTGATGCCTTCCCACGGAACAGCCGCCCCTGGCGGTGTTTAAATCACACGACGTGAAGGAGTCGGTGTACAATACGCCCGTCTGAAAAGACGTCCACTCAACCGGCCAAAAAAACCACCATTTCCGAGCTTCGGCTCGCGATTAACTTTTCGTTTCGAAAGGACAAGACCTTGAACAATAGATTGGTAACTCTCGCCTTGTGTCTGGCACTCGCATCTCCTCTTTTCGCTCAGAAGAAAGAAGACGAGCGACTCGCGAATTCGGCCACCGCCATGCAAGCCATTCTCTCCGGAGACAAGGGCCTGCCCACCAGCATTCTCGACAAAGCAGATTGCATCGTCGTTTTCCCCAGTGTGAAGAAAGTTGCCATCGGTATTGGCGGCAGCTACGGCCGCGGCGTGATGGTCTGCCGCAAGGGCGCCGACAAGGACGGTAGCTGGGGCGCTCCCGCGATGTACAAGCTCGATCAGGGAAGCATTGGCGTGCAACTCGGTTCCACTGCCACTGACTTTGTCCTCGTAGTCATGAACTCCAAGGGCGCCGAGCAGATTTTGAACGGCAAGACGAAACTCGGAGGCAACGCCGCAGCGGCCGCAGGTCCCACAGGTGCCGCCGCAAATGGCTACAACGCCGATTCCATGAAGGTCGACGTGTTGACCTATTCCCGTACCAAGGGCTTGTTCGCAGGCGTTTCTCTCGAAGGTGCTTCAATGGAAACCGATGACGATGCGAACAAAGCTGTCTACGGAAAATCGATCACCGCGAAGCAGATCATTGACGGGGGAGAAACTACTCCCGCAGCGGGCAAAGCCTTGGTCGATCTTCTCGACAAGACCTCGCCTGCCAAGAAGTAATATCGGGCCACTGCAACGAGGGAATTGTGGTCGAGGCACGGCGAAGGGTTTAGTCTTTTGCCGTGCCTCGGATCTTTGTATTGAATCGCATGTAGTGAATCGCACTTCCTCTCTTCTCATTGTTTTAGCGCACGTCACGTAAATATATTTTCCTCAATTAGTTACACCGGCTGGTTCTAGAAAATCCCTACCTTTTAATATCCCCACCTCTAGGGTCTTTGGCTGATTCGTCTGTGTCGTCATCGCACCTAAGATATCCTGGAACGGGGGCATCTTTGTTCCCGAGATAGCGGCTAAGAACGATAGGAGGAGCAATGCTTTACTACGCCCTGGTTTTTCTCGTGATCGCCTTGATCGCGGGGTTTTTGGGATTTGGCGGCGTGGCTTTTGCCGCAGCAGGAATCGCTAAGATTCTGTTCTTCATCTTCCTCGTGATCTTTGTCGTCACGTTGGTAGCGCATCTTCTGCGCGGCGGTACAGCTACGTAACCTCTGACTGACCCGATTTAAAGACCGAGCTACTGGAGGAGTCTCATGAAATCGAAGAGCATTCTCGCGTCAGTTGTCATCGCGCTGTTCCTGCTCGCTTTCAGCACACCTGCTGATGACAAGGAAAAGGACGAGGACCGGATAAAAGATGCTGGCAGAGTGATGACGGAGATTCTCAACGTTCCAGACGACGTTCCGCAGGACCTGTTGGATAAGGCGGACTGTGTCGTTGTATTTCCCTCAGTCCTCAAGGCGGCCTTCATTGTCGGCGCCAGTTACGGGCGAGGCGTTATGACCTGTCGGACTGGTCCCGACTTCAACGGGCCATGGGGCGCTCCGTCAATGATGGCTCTCGAAGGTGGAAGTTTCGGGTTGCAAATCGGCGGTGAAGCCACGGATTTCGTTCTTCTCGTCATGAATGACCGGGGAGCGAACGGGATCCTGTCAAGCAAAGTAAAGCTCGGCGGCGATGCGTCCGTTGCAGCTGGCCCCGTCGGACGAACCGCATCAGCGGAGAGCGATGTCACCTTGAGGGCAGAAATCCTCAGTTATTCGCGCGCTCGAGGTGCTTTTGCAGGTGTCTCCTTGGAAGGTTCGACGGTCCGCCCCGATAATGACGCCAATCGCAAAATCTACGGCGAGAAACTATCGGCCAGGGATATTGTCTTGCGTCACGAAACACCCCCGCCTTCAGCGGCATCTCAGTTGATTGCTACGTTGAATGCAAGGACACCGCAGCATAGGCGCTAAGATCAGTCAGTTGCTGGGATAAACAAGCGGGGCTGCGCGGACTGCGAATTCCGCGCCAGCCCCGCTTTGATTTTTCCGCTTTTAATCCGCTTCAAAAAGATAACAGTCTGTGCGCTCAACCAGACCCCGCCACATTTCCATCCGGCTCATGTTGTCGTATGCGATTTGATAAGATAGCTTTGCCGTGCCGGGCCCGGGTGGCGGAATGGCATACGCGGGGGACTTAAAATCCCCTGACGCTAACGCGTCGTGTGGGTTCGACCCCCACCCCGGGTACCACTCACGGTTGACGTTAAGCGCAAAAAAATTGCCGGCGGTACTCCTCATCTCGCCGGCAATCTTGCTTCACTCGTGTCAATCTAGTTTGTTTTAATCGCCGCTGACTCCACGAACCCGAACCTCACCCTTCCCGTCTGCTGCTACGGCAATTCGCTCCGCCTCCTCAATATGTTGTTCCTCTCGCTTCGGGTACAGGAACTGATGCCCTTCGAGCGAGCCTGGATAGAACCAGTCCACTAACGCGGGCGGCCCGTCGTTCGCACCTTCCGCAAACGTCAAAACGGTTTTCCCAGACGCGCGTTGCCGTTCCGCCGTCGCCGTTTGAATCGTGGCAATCACCTTTGTTTGATCGCTCTTGAACACCTGAATCAAGTTCACGTCCGGCGAGTTTCCGTGATCGATTCGGACGAAGTAATACGATCCCGGTTCAAGCACATGGCCCGGAATTTCGACCGGTTGCGCGAATGTGATCGTCGTTCCCTCGTCCATTTCGCTAGCGTGAGCTTGCGATACCGCCCCTCCAACTGCAAACAACATTCCTGCAATCACGCCGGCAAATATCCTTGCACTCATATAAATCCTCCTGACGGCTTCTGCCGTCATATCGATTTTCTCTACTATAAAGTTGGATGCCGGGCGCGCCCCGAAGTTTCGCAATTGCCACTCGGCACGCTAAGCATTTTCTGTTCCCGAATTATCTTCGCCTCGCGTGTTTTTTCCGCTTCTGCCGTTTCGTAAGTGATAGAAATCACATAGAATCGACACGGGCCGGAGTCCGAACCCCCACGAATGCTCTAGTCTTTGCGACAAATGGGTCAAAAAAATAAGGTCTTTCCTTCAGTCGACGCTGCCGTTGCGGATATTCCCGACGGCGCCACGATCATGTTCGGCGGCTTCGGTGGCGCCGGGTTCCCGAATAATCTCATTCAGGGCCTTGCGCGGCATGGCGCTCGCGACCTCAAAGTTATCAGCAATAATTGCGGCACCGGTGACGGCGAACTCGGATTCCTTTTCAAGAATCGCCAGATTAGCCGGGTCGTTGCAGCTTTTCCCGGCCCAGGCGCGAAATACTTTCACGAGCAATTCGACGCCGGCAAAATTGAACTTGAATTGGTCCCGCAAGGAATCCTCTGCGAACGGATGCGCGCCTTTGGCGCGGGAATTCCGGCTTTTTACTCCCCGGTCGGTGTCGGAACGGAAATTGCCGCCGGCAAAGAGGAGCGCGTCATTCACGGCAGGCGCTACATTCTCGAAGAGGCGCTCGGTGCGGACTATGCGTTCATCAAAGCCTATCGCGCCGACCGGCTCGGTAATCTGGTCTATCGCAAGACCGCCCGTAATTTCAATCCCATCATGGCCACGGCCGCAAAAACAGCAATCGTCGAAGTGGATGAAATCGTGGAAACGGGCGCGCTCGACCCGGAAACAATTGTCACTCCTTCGATATACATTGATCGAATCGTCCAGGCGAAAGGTATACGTTTTGTCTAAGCCTCGACTCACACGAGAACAAATCGCCGAACGCGCAGCGCTCGAATTGCCCGATGGCGCCTACGTAAATCTCGGCTGGGGCATTCCGAATCTGATTGCTCCCTACGTTCCTTCCGATGTCACCGTCTATTTCCACAGCGAAAATGGAATTCTAGGTATGGGACCGCGCGCCAAACCGGCAGAAGAAGACTACGACTTGGTAGACGCGATGAAAGTCCCCGTGACGCTGATTCCCGGCGCCTCCTTCTTCTCGCAAGTGGATGCCCATGTGATGACGCGCGGCGGCCATCTCGATATTTGCATCCTCGGAGGATTGCAGGTGTCCGAAGCAGGCGATCTGGCCAATTGGCGCGTGCCCGGCGCCAAAGGCGCGGGAAATATCGGCGGCGCGATGGACATTTCCGTCGGCGCGGAACGCCTCATCGTCGCAATGGAACACAATGCCAAGGATGGTTCACCGAAGATCGTGAAACGCTGTACCTATCCGCTGACGGCGATCGAATGCGTGA